>JAESFW010000196.1_pt1 | contig 82409 bp, 72 predicted proteins | sample 9269481 | NCBI WGS metagenome assembly JAESFW01 (sample SAMN14515350, study PRJNA621654) | algae metagenome | isolation source: Lyngbya sp. HA4199-MV5 and co-occurring heterotrophs from soil with... | place: USA: Ahupuaa O Kahana State Park, Hawaii | collected 2009-07-21 | reverse complement strand
AGGATAATGGGCGCGGCTTTCTTGCTGACTCCGACCACACTGGCTTTGGCTTAATCAGCATGTCCGATCGCGCCGATCGTATCGGAGGGCAACTCACCATTAACAGTCAACCAGGACAGGGAACAGAAATTCGTGTGAACGTCTTTTTAGAGGAGAGGGGAAGGGGTAAAGGGGGCACTGGTTCTCTAAAGGGTGATGGCTAGGGCGCGTCATCAATTAGCTCCAAAATCTTGCGGTATCAGCATTGTCACGCCCGCCCCAATACACCAGGCTAGGGGCTGGAACCCTTGCTGCAACTGATGTGTAATCGTAATTGATGACAGCTCCTAGGATAGCGATCGCTCAAACGTTGTAACTATTCCTCGAATATACTAAAAAGGCAGCAAGCATTAACGTAGCCGCCCCGATCGCAGAATGCTGACAATCAGCCAGAGTCCCAGAAAACTAGCAGAAAAGAAGAGGGCACTGCTGACCCAAAAGAGCCGCCCGGTGCGATCGTTTGCCAGGATGGTCGCCGCGCCCATAATCAAGGCTCCTACCACAATGCTAAACGACAGGCGATTGGCAGAGTCATCTACGCTGCGGCGGAGGGGGTCAAGATCGCGTAAGTTCAGGTTCCACTGGAGGGTTTCGGAGGTGACGCGATCGAGCAGCAGTTCCAGTTGGCGCGGTGATTGGAGCGAAAGGGTTTTGAGATCCAGCGCAGTGCGTAAGAGTGCCTGAAGTGGGGCTTCGCCAACCAGCTGCCGCCGAAACAAATCCGTCATCAGGGGTTTGATCTGGTCAGACAGGTTAAAGTCGGGGTCAAGTTTGCGGGCAACGCTTTCCAGGTTTGCCAGGGTTTTGGCGTAGAGTCCCATATTGCCAGGAACGCGCAGATGGTTGGCTCTGGCACGCTGGAGGATGTCGTAAAAGAGTTGGCTAAAGTTGACCTGTGCCAGGTTGAGGTTGTAGTAGCGACGCAGGAGGCGATCGTAGTCGCTTTCCAGTTGTGCCAGATTAACGGGCTGTACAGATTCTGCCAGTTGCAGGGTGAGCTGGGTGCAGCGTTGGGCATCGAGGTTAACGATCGCCAGCAGCATTTCGGTGAGGACTTGTTGGGTGCGGGGATCAAGGCGACCGACCATGCCACAGTCGAGCAATGCCACCCGTCCATCCCTTAAATAAAACAAATTGCCGGGATGCGGGTCGGCATGAAAGAAACCGTCGATATAAATCTGCTGAAAGAAGGCGTTGACGAGTAAGCTGACGATCGCCCGACTTTCGGCTGTTGCATCGCCGCCATAGCCCACACCAGAAAAATTGCCTTGCAAGAGCGGCACGCCATCCAACCATTCCATCACCAGCAGCTTTTCGGTCGTCAACGCCCAAAAAATTTCGGGAACGACTAATCTTTGAGGATCAAACCAGCGGCTGGTGGACAGGTTGTTGCGAAGCTGGTCGGTGTGCGTGGCTTCCAGCATGAAATTCAGTTCGCCCAAAAGTGCTGTAGCAAATTCTTCTGCCAGTGCCTTGAGGTCGTAGTACTTGCCGAAGTTAGTGCGCGAGACTAGATCTGCCAGGGTGCGAATGAGAGCAATATCCTGATCGACGATCGCCTCAATGCCGGGGCGCTGAATTTTAAGCGCGGCTTCTCGACCATCTGCCAGGGTTGCCCGATGGGTCTGGGCGATCGAACCCGCTGCAACGGGCTGATGGTTAATGGTCGTAAACACCTCTTCCAGCGGACGACGCAACTGCTGCCGGATGACCACTTCCACCTCTTGCCATGCAACGGCTGGGACTTCTGCCTGGAGTGCCGTCAACTCAGTTATATACTCTGGCGGTAGCAAATCGGGACGTGTGCTGAGCAACTGTCCTAACTTGACGTAAACGGGACCCAGCTCAACCAGAATATTGCGTAAGACAGCCGGGGGTGGCAGTTGTGGTTCTTCAGCTTTGGTGCCTGTGAGCAGTCGCCGCATATAGCCCCACCCGTTACGGAGGACGACTTCGGCAATTTCGCGTTGACGAGCGCTGGATTGGGCAAGGCGGGAAAACATGCAGTTGTTGGTTGTTGGTTGTTGGTTGTTGGTTGGAAAGCTTTCTTGAAGACTCTCACAACTAACCCCTAAAACCTAGCAACTAAAGCAGATCTTTGAACTGTGGATCGGCTTGAATTTCCTTCAATACTTGCTTGATTTCTTGTGTCCGGTCTTTTTTGACAATCAGCGTCACTTTGCCATCGCGCACAATGACGGTATCTTCCAGCCCGATCGTGACGATAAGGTCATCCTGTTCGGTGGCATAGAACAGTGCGCCGTGAGTATCTAACCCAATGTGTCGGGCAAGTTCGACATTTGAGTCTTCGCCTTTGAGCAAGCGTTCGATCGCGTTCCAGTCGCCCAGGTCATCCCAGCCAAAGGCAACGGGTAGCACGTATGCCTGCTGAGTTTTTTCCATGAGGGCATAGTCAATGCTCTTTTTGGGCAGGGTGGGATAGGCATCTACCCCTTGCTCTTCTAACGGACTCAGGATTTCGGGTGCGTAGACCAGCAGTTCATCCAGCGCTACCCCAGCACGAAAGACAAACATCCCGCTGTTCCAGCTAAAGGTGCCAGTGGCAAGGAATTGTTCGGCTGTGTCACGATCGGGCTTTTCGGTAAAGCGAGTCACCCGGTAGGCGGGAAAGCCTTTCTGCTCATCCTGCGTGCCATAGGTGCCGATCGTGTCGCCTGCTTGAATGTAGCCGTAGCCTGTGGAGGGAAAGGTTGGCGTGATGCCTAACGTGACGATCGCGTCTTCTTTCCGGGCAAGTGCTGCCGCTGCGTGCAATGTGGCTTCAAAGGTCGCATTGTCGGCAATCCAGTGATCAGCGGGGAAGAAAGCAACCACGGTATCTTTGCCATAGCGCTCGGCAATTTGTAAGGTGCTCCAGGCGACAGCAGGAGCCGTATCGCGTCCTTCTGGCTCAATCAGCAGGTTGGCTTCGGGCAACTCAGGCAATTGTTCTCTCACGCCCTCTGCCAGATGGGAGGCTGTGACAACCCAGATGGAATCCCAGCCGCCTGCGATCGACAGCAACCGTTCTGCCGTCGCCTGAAGCAAGCTACGACCGCTGCCATCCAGACTGAGGAACTGCTTGGGTCGATTTCTGCGGCTGAGGGGCCAAAACCGCTCACCTTTGCCACCCGCGAGAATGACAGGCACAAATTGACTAGGCATCATGAATTGGCTCCGTTGCGATCGAGTGAATGGGTGTGTTCATGAGCGTTGCCACACAAAGTAAAGCCAAAGGCAGAAAGTTCTAGACCGGATGTTTCATCGTCCAAACATTGCTCCAGAGACAGCACAAATCTGGCTACGTCGCATCAATCTTAGGTGAATGCTCACAAGATATCGATTATTTCTGTGCCACTTCACTGATTCTTGTCACTCTTAACCTCACCGTTAAGGCATCAGAACCGTCGGGTTGAGATTCCAGTCTTTAGGAGATTTCAGCAATTAAATGACCTTTGTAGTGTGGGCATCTTGCCCACGACGCGAGCGAGACGCTCGCACTACGGGTAAATTTTTAGCTAAAAATCACCTTAATTGAAATCTTGAGGTCTTTGACTCCCCCAGCCTCTAGACGCAGCGCAATTCATGCTTGCTTGCTTGTTTTGCAGAATTTCTGTGATGCTGGGATACGTCGCTGCAAGGGAAACTAAGCAGAACGCTGTGCGTCGAGCCATGCGAGTGCAGCCCCGATCGCTTCTGCCAGAATGCTAACAAGCCGATAAAGCGCCACGACGCTGAGAATTAAGCCAGGAGAGAAGGTTTGACCAAGAAGCGCGATCGTCGTTGCCTCAAACACCCCAATACCGCCGGGGGCACCTGGCACCACTAAACCCAGCAACCAGGCTAGACTAAACGCACTCAGCAGTAGCGGCAGTTGACCCGGCAGAACCGGGCTAAGGGCTAGAAATGTCAGCAAAAAGCCCACACCACGTAGCAGCAGAAACCCCATCTCTCCCACCAACGGGATAAGGGGGTAATGTTCCAATTGAAAAGGGAGCGTTTCGATCACAGGTCTGGTTGCGTTCTGCTTCAGTTTTCCGTTCCGCTTCCATCTTCCTAAAGTACGCATAAGCGGGTTGATGATGCGGGGATGCACAGCCGCTAGCACCAGGAGTAGGCTTGCCCATTGAAGCCCGATCGCCGATAGTCCATAGCGTGCCACAATCGGCTGACTGCCCAACACGGTTACCAGCAGAGCAGCGGCGGCCATTAACAACGGTTCTAGCAAAACGCTCACGGTCGCCGTTTCGAGAGTCGCCCCTGCTTTCGTGGCACCCGTCACCCGACCGTAGTAGTGCCAAACATTTCCTGGCAGGTATTTGGCGATCGTCGTTTGGAGGTAGACCTGCACCAGTTCCACCCCATTCACAGGTTGGCGCAACGCTTGCAACAGGTAACTCCAGACTGCCCCAGCGCAGATGTGGGCAAAGAGAGTAATGCCAAGGGCGATCGCCAAACACGCCCAACCAACACCCTCCAGCCGAATCGCCACTACCTTCTGCCAATGCTGCTGCAACACCGAGCCTAAAAAGAACAGCGTTCCACCCAGAATGCTCCAGCGTAGCAATGGCTTCAGGCGATCGAGCAGCTTCATGAGGGGCGGAGGGGGCAGAGGCAGGAGGAGCAGAGGGGGCAGGGGAAGATTGGGAGTTTGAAGTTAAATCTGTCTCCTACTCCTAAAACCCAACATCTAACAACCAAATCTTTTTCCTCTTTTGCTTCCCTTGCCTCCCCGCTTCCCATAGCTTCCTCTGCTTCCCTAGCTTCCTCCGCGTCCATGTCCGCCTCCTGCCTTCTGCCCTCTGCCCCTTAATCCAACTCTCGCCGACCTTCTAGTGCCCTTGCCAGCGTTACTTCATCGGCATATTCCAGATCGCCGCCCATCGGTAGCCCAAAGGCGATGCGGGTCACTTTTGTGAAATGTTTGAGCAAGTGCCCCACATAAAGAGTAGTTGTTTCGCCTTCAACACTGGGACTGATCGCCATAATGACTTCAGCAATGTTTTGCTGCTTCACCCGGCGGATCAGCGGTTGAATGTGCAGTTGTTCTGGTCCAATGCCGTCCATTGGCGAAATGAGACCACCCAGAACGTGATATTTGCCTCGATATTCGCGTGTTTTTTCGAGCGCAATAACATCCCTAGAATCCGCCACTACACAGATAGTCTGGCTATCGCGGCTAGGGGTACGGCAAATTTCGCAGACAGGCTCTGCGGAAAGGTGAAAGCATACGGAACAATAGCCAACCTGCTGTTTTGCTTCCATCAGCGCATTTGCCAGCGCTTTTACCTCATCGTCCGATCGCTTGAGGATATGAAGCGCCAGTCGCTGTGCCGTCTTGGGACCAACACCAGGAAGATGTTGCAGTTGCTCAATTAAGCGGGCAAGGGGGCGTGTGTAAACCGTTGGAAGTCCCTCCGAATCTAGATCAATTTTAGCGCGAAGGGGAGTGAAGAGGCAGAAGGCAGAGGGCAGAAGGCAGAGGGCAGAAGGCTAAGTTTTTATCTTTTATCCTTTCCTCCTCACTCAAAACTTCCTCCCTACTCCCTACTCCCTACTCCCTACTCCCTACTCCCCACTCCCCCTCACCCTGGAGGCCACGTCATCGATCGCCCACCCAAAATGTGCAGGTGCAGATGATTAACCGTTTGACCGCCATCGTCGCCCGTGTTAATCACCAAACGGTAGCCATTTGCTAGCCCTGCCTGATCGGCTACGCGTTTGGCAGTTAATAACAGATGCCCCATGAGTGCATGGTCGTTTGATTCAGCATCCGAGAGTTTGGCGATCGGCTGCTTGGGAATCACCAGAATATGGACGGGAGCTTGGGGGTTAACATCTTTGAATGCCAGTGCCAGGTTGTCTTCATAGACAATCTCAGCCGGAATTTCGCGGCGGATAATTTTGCTAAAAATGGTCTCGGTTGGTTCGCTCATGCCGTCCCTTCGTAATGCCAGATCGGTTTCTAGTTGAAATTCTAAGCGGTCAGGGAATGTTCTCGGGGTAAATTCTACCAGCCACGACTACTCAGATTAAACGGCAGCAATGCTCCTGCTCTCATGCGATAGCCTACAGCTTTTGCCTGACGGTGCCGCTCAAAGGCAGACAGTTAAGGGGGTAGTGAACCGGATGCCATAACGGGGGCGGCAGACTAAAGCTGAGGTTCGTGTATCATTCCGTAACAATTTCTCGTTCTAGTTAAGAAACGTTGCAAGCATTTGCGCCTCTTGTTAGCGTAACTTCGTAGCTGGATTGAAACAAGTTAACCAGCTACAGACCACCAACAATGAGTCGTTTAACTCAAAGGAGGACACATGTTAACACTAGCTGTAGTGCTTTTCAGCGGTTGGCTGCTTGCTGCCACACTTGGCACCTGGACATGGTTTGCAGCCCAAAACCCTTCTAGAACAGCCTGGTTTTAAGGTTCATTGAAGACGAGATGTTAGCGCTAACGGTTTGTTATTGAGTGGAAAGGCTTCCCGAAGACGTTTGGGAAGCCTTTTTTGGCTTGTATGAGAACGCCCCACCCAACCTGCTAGCTATAGGTTAAATGAGCTTGGCTGACCGAAAGATAAAGAACAGCCCGATCGCCGCTCCAAAAGCAGCACCCAACAAAAGCGGGTAAAGTACAAATGCCATGCGTGATTTCTCCACGTAACTAGCAAAACTATACAAAAGAATGGGTCGCAGAAGATGCCCCTGAGCAAATAAACTGAGGAGGAGGCTCAGCGGGTTGGTGGTCAGTTGTCAATGGTTAGCGGTCAAGGATGCTAGTTTTATACACTCGTGACTGATTCACTGATGACTGCCCTAAACTTAAAACTTAAAGCTCACCACGCCTTCCATGCAATCCGTTATCCCGGTCAACTTACCGCAGCATGCTTACAACGTTACGATCGCGCCTGGTAGCCTCGATCAGCTAGGTACCTGGATGCAGGGTACGATCGAGCATCCGCTGAAATTGGGTAGCCGCGTTTTAGTGGTGTCCAATCCAGTCGTGTTTGAGCACTATGGCAAGCGGACGATCGCCTCTCTGGAACAGGCAGGCTTTACGGTGGCGATGTGTCTTTTACCAGATGGGGAGCCATACAAAACGCTAGAAACGCTGACCAAGATCTATGATGCAGCGCTGGCGAATCGGCTGGAGCGATCGTCCACCTTTGTTGCCCTGGGTGGTGGAATTATTGGCGATATGACGGGCTTTGCCGCCGCAACCTGGCTACGTGGGGTTAATGTGGTGCAGGTGCCAACGTCGTTACTGGCAATGGTGGATGCGGCGATCGGGGGTAAAACGGGGGTCAACCATCCCAATGGCAAAAATTTGATTGGCGCGTTTCATCAACCGCGTCTGGTGTTGATCGATCCGCAAGTGCTGCAAACGCTGCCTGTGCGAGAATTTCGGGCTGCGATCGCAGAAGTCATCAAGTACGGCGTGATTTGGGATGCAAATCTATTCGCTCAGCTAGAAGCCGCGCCCCACCTCGATCAGCTCTCTAACTTAAGTGCAGAACTGCTGCAAGCGATGCTGACTCACTCCTGTCAGGCAAAGGCACACGTTGTGAGCAAAGATGAGAAGGAAGCTGGACTCCGGGCAATTTTGAACTATGGACATACGATCGGTCATGCGGTTGAAAGTTTAACGGGCTATCAAGTGGTTAATCATGGCGAGGCGGTGGCGATCGGCATGGTGGCTGCCGCAGAGATTGCCGTAGCGCTTCAACTCTGGCGGGAGACGGATGCCCAACGACAGCTAACCTTGTTAGAGAAGGCGCAGTTGCCCACTCGCCTACCTGTCAACATTGATCTGGATGCTATTTTGTCATCCTTACAATCAGACAAAAAAGTAGAAGCAGGACAGGTGCGATTCGTTTTGCCAACACAGATTGGCGCGGCGATCGTCACGGATCAAGTACCCACAGCCGTAATTCGGCAGGTGCTTCAGCAAATGCGAACCATTTAAAGGCGTTTAAAGGCAGTGTATACAGACTGAAGCTATTCAGACTGACGATCGTGCTTTTATGCGTCTGCACCAATGAATGAATCGCGATTTAAAGAATCTCGATCGTGTAATTGCGATCGTGCTCCCAAACTCTCAGGCTTAACAGTGAAGTTCTTGCTATGGAATGAGAATTAAATAACATCGAATTTCGTAGGATAAGCTAACCGCTAGCCGTAAGGCATCAAAGTCCGGAGTCAATGCGTTACGCTACGCCAACGGCATCCTACATAGAATTTCAAGTTATTTAGTCCACAGTCTTATGACAGACGATCGCTACGACATCATCATTATTGGCACTGGAGCGGGTGGCGCAACGTTAGCCCATCGCCTCGCACCCAGCAGTAAGCAAATTTTAATCCTCGATCGCGGTACGTTTTTACCGAGAGAAAAGGCAAATTGGGACCCGAAGCAAGTATTCACAGCAGAGCGCTACTTTAACGCAGGACCCTGGCAAGATAAGAACGGCGAGGCACTGCATCCTGCTGCGGGCTACTGGGTCGGTGGCAACACCAAGTTTTATGGTGGCACGCTGTTTCGAGCGCGGGAAGCAGAGTTTAATGATGTCGTGCACAAAGGCGGCATTTCTCCCGCCTGGAGCCTGAAGTACGCCGATTTTGAACCTTACTACACGCAAGCCGAAAAACTCTACAACGTCCACGGTAAGCGCGGACTTGACCCTACGGAACCCTGGACAAGCGAGGAGTATGCCTTTCCTGCCATCAGCCATGAGCCGCGCATTCAGAAAGTGCATGATGACTTGAAAACAAAGGGCTTCCAACCGTTTTACTTGCCGATGGCAATTAAGTTGAACGAAGCTCAAGCCTTTTTAAGCGAGTGTATTCGCTGTGAAACCTGTGATGGGCACCCCTGTCTGGTTCATGCCAAAGCCGATGCAGAAGTGATGGGAGTCCGCCCAGCCATGCAGCATTCTAACGTGACGTTGCTCACAGAAGCCAAGGTAAAACGGTTGCACACCAGCACTTCTGGTCGTGAAGTGACTGCCGTTGAAACGGAGATGGCGGGTGAAGTGAAACTGTTTCGAGGCGATATTGTGATCGTTGCCTGTGGTGCCATTAATTCAGCCGCGCTGCTGTTACGATCGCACAATGATCAACATCCCAATGGATTAGCCAATCGCTCTGATCAAGTCGGGCGCAATTTTATGAAACACAACTGTGGCGTGGTTGTGGGGTTGTCGAAGCAAGAAAATGCCACTGTGTTTCAAAAAACTCTGGGTGTGAACGATTTTTACTGGGGCGAACCGGATTTTCCTTACCCGATGGGACAGGTGCAGCTATCGGGCAAAGTCAACAAAGAAATGCTGATGGATGATGTACCTGTGAAAACGGGGGAAACCATTTCGCCCAAAGACGCAGCCGCCCACTCCGTCGATTGGTGGCTGATGGGTGAAGATCTACCCGATCCCAATAACCGAGTCCACCTAAAGGGAGACCACATTCAACTCGACTACACCGAAAATAACACTGAGTCATTTCAGCGGCTGGTGCAGCGGTGGATTGAAGTATTGAAATCGATCGACATGGATATGGGTTGGCTAACGGAGTCGCGCTACTACCAGAGCAATTTTCCCTTACGCTGGGTCGCGCATCAGTGCGGCACCTGTCGCTTCGGCACTGATCCCACCGCCTCGGTTTTAGATCTCCATTGCCGCACGCATGAAATTGATAATTTGTACGTCGTCGATGGAAGTTTTTTTCCCTCTAATATTGGTTCAAATCCAACGCTAACCATTATTGCCAATGCTTTGCGAGTCGCGGATCATTTGCTTGATCGATTGCAATGAACGGTTCAAAGGTCACACAGTAACAGGTAACGACAATGCCCACAGAATTTCGTCCGACGGCTGAGCAAATTCCGGCTCAAACCCTCCCATACCCTGCCAGCCAGGAAGATATGGTGCCCCAACCTGACAGTGACTTGTCAAACTACAAGCCAGCCAACAAGCTGCACGGGAAGGTGGCGTTAATTACAGGTGGTGATTCGGGCATTGGTCGGGCGGTGGCGATCGCCTATGCAATGGAAGGCGCAGACGTGGCAATCCTTTACAACGAGCATGATGATGATGCCAACGTTACCCAGTCCAAAGTAGAAGAAAAGGGGCAACAGTGCCTCAGAATCAAAGCGGACGTGCGCGATTCAGAGCAGTGTCAAAGAGCCGTCGCACAAACCGTCGAGAAATTTGGGCATCTCGATATTTTGGTGAACAATGCCGCGTACCAGATGGTGCAGTTCAAATTAGAAGATCTCACAGAGGAGCAGTTCCGTCGCACCTTAGAAACCAACGTTTTTGGCTATTTTTATATGCTTAAGGCTGCCCTTCCTCACCTGAAAGAAGGCGACGCGATCATCAATACCAGCAGCATCTTGGGGCTGATTGGCAAAGAATTTCTGGTTGACTACTCCACCAGTAAAGGAGCTATCAATGCGTTCACTAAAGCCCTGGCGCAAAACCTGGCAGAGCGCAAAATTCGCGTCAATGCGGTGGCTCCCGGTCCGGTTTGGACTCCCAACATTCCAGGCACGATGACGGCAAAACAAGTGGATAATTTTGATGTGGATAACGCGATGAAGCGAGCTGCTCAGCCTGAAGAACTGGCACCCACCTACGTCTACTTTGCGTCTGAAGATAGCAGCTTTGTGACGGGTGCCATCCTGGAAGTGACGGGTGGTCAGGTTTCTAGCACCTAATGAAGATGTCGATCGTTGCCATCGCTTCTGTTAGTCTGACGATCGCCGACATGGAACAAGCGATCGCTTTCTACACCACCGTTCTAGGTTGCCACAAAAGCTCTGATCGTGAAGTTGCTGGAGCAGGCATCGATCGTCTGTATGGGTTAACTGACGTGAAATTGCGCGTGGTGCAATTGCAGTTAGGCAACGAAACGATCGAGCTAATTGAGTTTCTCACCCCAAAAGGGCGACCGATGCCAACCGATTCGCGTAGTCACGATCGCTGGTTTCAACATCTGGCGATCGTAGTGAGTGATATGGCAAAAGCGTATGGGCACTTACGCCAGCATTGGACACCTCAAACGTCACCCCAGCCGCAAACCCTGCCTGAATGGAATCCCGTAGCAGGCGACATTCAATCGTTCTACTTCAAAGATTGGGATGGGCACAATCTTGAGTTAATTCACTTTCCAGTGGACAAAGGTGATCCAAAATGGCAGCAGCCAACTGACGCGCTCTTTTTAGGCATTGACCATACCGCGATCGTCGTTGCCGATACCGCTGCCAGTCGTGCCTTTTACTGCGATCAACTGGGCATGGAATTGCAGCAAGCAAGTGAAAATTTTGGCTCTGAGCAAGAGCAGCTCAGCAATGTTTCTGACGTTCAGGTGCAGATCAGTAGTCTCAAAGCGTCGTCAGGCTTGGGGATTGAATTGTTAGAATACACCAAACCTGACGGTGGACGTTCCATGCCGGATGACACACGCGCCAATGATGTGTGGGTGTGCCAAACAACAGTAGTTGTGGAAGATGCCATTGCCACAGCCCAGCAGTTAGCAGTTTCATCGCCGATCGCGCCCTTGGCAGTCGCCACACTTACCAATTACGAGCTTGGTTTCAAGCAGGGTTTTCTCATGCCAGACCCCGACGGTCATCTGCTGCGAATCGTTGAGACAGAACGATCGTGATGTGTCTAAGAATATGACGACTTCAACTAGCCACCGATCGATCGTCGGGTTAACTAAAAGCATGAAGAACGGCACAAGGTGTGGCAAGCAGAAGCATCATTGGTGTGGCTGTAGCCTCGTCTGTTGGAACGGGCGCGATTAGGCTGATACCGCAAGGTTTCGGAGCTGATGCGCTCTAAAACGCAAAACGTTTGTTCACGAGGGTGGACTATGGGCTTCTGAAGCAGTTTCACCAAGGCGAGGTTCACAGCCGGTCAACAGGCGTTGGATATTAGCGCGATGGCGCAGGATGACGTATAGCCCGCCCAAAAAACCAAAGAGAATATAGGGTAACGGTTGATGAGTAGCTAGCATGAGACCAGAAACCGCGATCGCCCCCGCAATAGAGCTTAGAGACACAATCCTGGAAAGTGCCAGCATCACAGCGAAGACAGCCAGTGCCCCTAAGCCAACAACCCAGTTCACCGCTAGTAAAACGCCCAAGCTTGTTGCAACCGATTTGCCACCCGTGAAGTGAAGAAAGACCGATTTACTATGCCCTAACAGCGCTGCCATACCTGACAATGTCACTATCCAGGGCAACCAGGTGGCGCTATCGATGAAAGGTACAGACGCTTGATCACTGGCAACTAGATAAAAAGATTGGACAGCAGCGATCGCCCCTGCTCCTTTCAAAATATCAATCAACAGCACCACGAGCGCTGGCACTTTGCCAACCGTTCGCAGCACATTGGTAGCACCGGTCGAGCCAGATCCATGTTCTCGAATATCAATTCCTTTCAAAAGCCTTCCAGCCCAGTATCCAGGCGGAATAGAGCCTAGCAAGTATGCTCCTATCAGCAGTAGTCCATTCAAGGCAAGCCAAAATACCATCGGTTGAAATCCTGAAGGCGTTGTAGCGTTGTTTAGGGTCAGCCGTGAGTTGTATTTGCTCTCACAACTGGCAATACAACTCTAATATGAATAGGTCGGCACTTGAGGGTTTGGTGCAAAAGCTAGCCAGAGCGGAAATTGCAGTAGCCCCAGGCTGATGTCGTCTTCCGTTTCATCAATGATAATCAGCGGCAAGAGTCCATCCTTAACCAGGCGATCGGCTTTTTGCACCAGCGGGAGAGGATCTTCAAACAAACCGACACCGCGCTCAGGTCCAAATTCACTGCGAGTAAGTCCGAGGCAATCTTGCAAGCCGCGTCGCCATTCACCCAACCGTTCTGGAGATTGGGCAAGCACCAAAGCACGCAAGCGATCGCCGTACAGCGTATGCAAAATCGAAATCGTTGCTGAGGCAATCAGAATATTTTGCAAGCGACTACCCATCGTGCGAACAGCACCCCGTCCACCCTGCGTAAAGAACCAGCCTGAAACACGATCGGCATGAACTGGTTCAAAAGTACGACGAAGTTGCCATGTCGAGCCATAATAATCTGGTCGATTCCGGTATTGATCCAACAAGTTGCGAATTTTTTTCGTCTGCTCTTGAAAACTCTGCTCTGCAAGCGGAGGCACTGTCTCCTGCTTAGAGAACGCCTCCGCCGGAGCAGACGCTTTTTCAGTCATCCCAGTTACATTCCCAGACTGCGGCAAATCTAGTTGCTCCGCTGCCAGCGCCAGATCTTGCAAGCTGCCGACCAGGTAATCCTTAAAGCTCTGCACCCGAATCGCCAGCTCTTGAGAAACCCCTGCAAACGTCGTCTTCATCTCATTACGAATGCGCTCTTGTCGGCGTTCCAGTTGCTCAACACTAATTTGTAGCGTCTGTTTTCGCTGCTCCAGTTCTTTCAACCCTTCCTGTATAAGCCGTCCCATCGCTGACTGTGCCGCGGCGGTTTCTTCCTGAAGGCGAGCCTGTGATGCCTGCAAAGTAGCAATTTCACGTCTTAACACCTGCTCACGACGTTGCAGATCCGCAACTCGCTGCTCCGCAGTTGTAAGCGTTGTAGCATCAGGGGTTGACAGCAACGGTTGCTCTGCCTCAACCCGCTCCACCAACGATCGCTTTTCCTTGTCAATCGGCAGACTTGAACGATCACGAGTCTCTTCCTGTTCACGGACATCCGCATCTGCTGCAATTGGCAATTCGTCTGAGTTCATGTTCAATGCAAATTGAGTTGTTGGTCATAAGTTCCTGGCAAGCTCTGACGCTTAAGCCAGTCGTCGCGCACAAGCTTTCGTACCGAACAACCAGCGCTTAGGAAATTTGGGGACACCGAGCTTCCAAGCAAGTCTGTAGCGTTTTAGGATCAAAGAGAATTGGCAAGAAATGAATGCTGTTGACTTCCCTAAAATAGAAGAGGATCGGAACAGGCAACCAGAAGAGCCGCCAGTTCAACCACTCCTGGTAAGGAAAGCGACGGATCAGTGTCTGTCCGCGCTCAATATCGAGTGCTGTCTCAGTAAAAGTAAGACGCAAGGTTGCTGCCTGAAAAAGCAGGAAAAAACCGAACAGTGCCACTATCAGACTTACCCAAACTTGCACGAATAGCAAGGGGGCTGCCAAAACGATGAGCACGATCGGCAGCTTATAACTGGGCAGTAGTACAATTGTTTGATTTAACGCAGTCGTTGTTGTCACAGCCTTCCTCCTAAGATTCGGGTTTATGTAAGTGTACTGGTGTCAGCCCTATCCTTATTATTCTATGCTGATGTGCTCAATGCCGACCCTCTGAGCCTCCAGCCAGATCCTTTGCACCATCGCGTTAGACATTAGAGCCTTAAGGGAAAACTGAGGCACATAGACGATCGACCATCTCGCGAAAGCGATGTTGACAGTCAACCGAGCTACACGAGTCATAGGCTTCAACGGCATCAGCCGCCGATTAAGCGGTAATGAGCTGACAAGACGTTCCTGCACCCTCAAACCCAATTGATGAAGATTAAGTGAAAGCTCTATTTAGTTCGTCATAAACAATTGTGGCAATCCAAAACTAAGAGTAACCTAATTATGGTGTAGCCCTAACAAGCAAGCAAAGGTTATCAAAGTCTCTGCTTTTCATCAAGTAACGTTTCAATTTTTCATGAGGGTTTGTCTTTTGAAATAGCACAAAATTTTTACGGCTTCTAATTTCCAACCATTTTTTACTTGAGGTTAACGACAAAATCATCTTTTGACTTCTGGACTGACTGATGAATGAATGATTTAAATTCTAAGACTCTAGCCATTCATGCTCAGACAGTGACAAGTCCCATAGCTCTCATTTGCCGTTTGTGAAACACGACTTCTCTTTGCCACGACTGCTCTGTGCTGAGAGACCATCACAGTCTCAAAACGTCATAACAACCGCGATGAGGTTTAGGCTGAGAATTCTAAAAACTCCTCTTCGCTACGCTCCAGGGGGCTGCAGTAATTGGTCTTCTAGTCCGTGTCGAGGATACGGACTAGACCATCAGTTCTCACTCATTCAATAAACTTTCTTAAAGCACCTTCCAAAAATCTCATTATTTAGGAAGCTCCAGGGAGGTCGTGCAGAGAGCTTTTTGCAGTCGAGCCAGACTTGAGTACATTTTCTGAACAATGAGTCGTGAGGAATTTGCTAACAAATTAAGATCCCAGGTGAAAGAGGGTAGATGAGTGAATCGGTAGACTCGCGTGAAATGTTGTTTCTCAGCCAATCCCTACGTGAGTCATTCTGATCACGGTTTTCCAAAGCAGTATCACTCTTGACTCAAAGACTCATCTGGTTGTTAAAAGCTTGTCTTCGTTCACAGCGGGTGCTTTGTCAAACCAGCCTGCTTATCTGATACTCAGCCAGCGACACTATGACGATAGATTCTAAACACGTTCTAGCGGTCATACAGGTGTTTCCAGACAGGCACTTTCCCCGGTTTGCGTTGAGATAATCCAGGCACAAACTTACCAGATCTTAACCTTAAGGGTGGACTATGATTAGAGACTATTTTGTAGGGAAGAAGGTTCTCATTACCGGAGGATTAGGTTTCATCGGAAGTAACCTGGCAAGGCAACTGATTCGGTTAGGCGCAGAGGTTCAAATTGTAGACAGTCTGATTCCAGAGTATGGGGGCAACCTGTTCAACATCTCTGACATTCAAGACAAGGTCAAAATCAATATTTCGGATGTGCGAGACGAGTACAGCATGCGCTACCTGGTTCAGGAGATGGATTACCTGTTTAATTTAGCAGGGCAGACCAGCCACCTGGATTCGATGAATGATCCATACACTGATTTAGAGATTAACTGTCGCGCCCAGCTCTCAATCCTGGAGGCATGCCGTAAGTACAACCCAGCCATCCGCGTTGTCTTCACCAGCACTCGTCAACTCTATGGTAAACCAGACTATTTACCTGTGGATGAAAAACATCTGCTGCGTCCCGTTGACGTGAATGGTATCAACAAAATGGCAGGCGAATGGTATCACATCCTCTACAACAATGTCTACGGCATCCGCGCCAGTGCCCTGCGATTGACCAACACCTACGGTCCTGGTATGCGAATCAAAGATGCCCGACAAACGTTCTTAGGTATTTGGATTCGACTATTAGTTGAAGGTAAACCCTTTGAAGTATGGGGGGGGGAGCAGCTACGTGACTACACCTATGTGGATGATGTGGTCAATGCGCTTTTAATGACCGCTGTCAGCAGCGATGCCGAAGGTAAAATTTTTAATTTAGGTGGAGATTGTGTAATCAGCCTACGCGATACAGCTAAAACACTCATTGAGGCTAACGGAGGTGGTGATTTTGCGATTCGCGACTTTCCAGCAGAACGAAAGCGTATCGATATTGGCGACTACTACAGCGATGACAGCTTCATTCATTCAGCCATCGGGTGGGAACCTAAAACTTCGCTGCAAGATGGTTTAACTCAAACGCTAAGGTTCTACCGAGAAAATCTGGAGCACTATCTATGACCAAGGACAAGCAGACGATGATTATGCAAACAAACCCGAAGGCAAGCTATCTAGCCAGCAAGGCTGAAATCGATGCCGCAATTCAACGGGTGCTAGAAAGTGGCTACTACGTTCTTGGTCAGGAAGTTGAAGCGTTTGAGCAAGCATTCGCGGCTTATATCGGTGTCAAGCATGGCATTGGAGTGGCTAACGGTACCGATGCGTTGGAGATTGGTCTGCGGGCATGCCGCATTGGTCCCGGTGATGTCGTCATCACAGTGTCTCACACAGCCGTGGCAACAGTGGCAGCGATCGAGCTGGTGGGCGCTGTCCCGCTGATGGTGGATATTGACCCAAGCAGTTACACCATGGATGTGAATTGTCTGGAAGCAGCTATTGCCTGGGTTCACAACAATCCCTCTATGGGAACCCTGAAAGCCATCATTCCGGTGCATATCTATGGACACCCGGCTAACATGCCAGCCATTATGGCGCTTGCTGATCGGCATGGGCTTTACGTGATTGAAGATTGTGCCCAGGCACATGGGGCAGTGTTAAACGATCGCAAAGTTGGTACCTGGGGTCACTTAGCCGCCTTCAGTCTCTATCCCACCAAAAACTTAGGAGCACTGGGAGATGCCGGGATTGTGGTCACGGATGATCCGACGCTAGCCGAAGCGATGTCCATTCAACGGCAGTATGGCTGGCGGCAGCGGTATATCAGCGATGTGGCAGGTATGAACTCCCGCCTAGATCCCTTACAGGCTGCCATTTTACAGGTTAAACTGCAACGCCTTGACTGGGAAAACGCTCAACGTCAGTGGGTTGCCGCTGAGTACAATCGCCAGCTTTCAGGATTGCCGCTGGCATTGCCTCAATTAAGTGGCAATATTGTTCATGTTTATCATCAATATGTTATCCGGGTGAATGAGCGTGACCGCTTACAGCAATTCTTAAGCGAGCAGCAAATCGGCACGGGCATTCATTATCCGGTACCTGTCCACCAGCAACCAGCCTACCGATCTCGGCTTCCCAAAGACTACAGCAGTCTACCGATCACAGAGCAATTGAGCCAAGAGATTCTCAGCCTACCCATGCATCCATACTTGATGCCTGAAGAAGTGCAGCGGGTGGTTGAACAGGTTAAAGACTGGTGTCAAAAAACGCTTACGGTATCAGCCTTATCTGATTTCAGAGTAGGTGCTGTAGCCCAGTCTTAGCCTGTTTTGGAGATTCTCACAGCTCATTCAAGCGCTCGGAAACAAGGAAAATAAGCTCATGAAAGTTATTATTGCAGCCGAAAATGCCTCAATGAAAATGAGTGGAGAAGCGGCTCTGGCGCTCTACTACTTCGATCGTCTGCATGAGCGTAATGTCAATACCTGGTTAGTCTGCCATGAGCGAGTCCGTGAGGAACTCCGCCAGCGCTACCCAGATGACCGGTTTCAAAGAATTCGCTTTGTGAAAGACTCTTGGCTCCAAGTGCTGATCCACAAATCCAGCGATCTGGTACCTTTTCAAATCCAGGACCGCATTCTCGGTCAAGTGATTCATCTGATCACCCAATCGAAAGTACGTCCGGTTGTTAAACAGCTCGTTCAAGCATTTGACATTCAACTGGTCTTTGAACCTGCACCGATCTCACCGAAGGCCCCTAGCTATATGTATGGCATCGGCGTACCCGTTGTCATTGGTCCCATGTGCGGTGGTATGGAATTTCCACCAGCTTTCCAGTACCTGGAATCGTCATTCAATCGGCTATCCAACCAGGCAGGGCGGGCTATATCGGATTTTCTCAACCGCTTTATTCCTGGCAAACTCCAGGCAGATATATTGCTAGTTGCCAATAAACGCACAGCAAACGCTTTACCATCGGGCTACCGGGGAAAAGTTTATGAAGTGGTAGAAAGTGGAGTCGATTTGTCTCTCTGGCAGCCGATTGAGAAACAAAAGGCTAAACCTGGTGAGCCAACCCGCTTTGTCTACATGGCGCGGTTTGTTGATCAAAAAGGCATTCCTTATCTGGTAGAAGCGTTCAAGCAAGTCGCAGAAACCACTAACTCCGTCCTGGAATTGATTGGAAGTGGCGAACTATTGGAAGCAACCAAGGCTCAGGTGGCAGCTCTAAACATTCAAGATCGAGTCAACTTTCACGGTTGGATGGCGCTAGATGCGGCAGCAGCGCTCATTCGTGAGTGTGACGTGTATATGGTTCCTGCAATCCGGGACTGTGGAGGCTGTGCGATGCTGGAAGCAATGGCCATCGGCATGCCTGTTATTGCCGCCAATTGGGCAGGACCAGGGCAATATGCCGACGCAAGCTGTGGGATCCTGGTTGATTTAGACACAGAGGAGGCGTTCGTCAACGGTCTGGCTGAGGCAATGATTCGGTTAGCACAATCGCCAGACTTGCGTGAGCAAATGGGTGAAGCGAGCAAACATCGAGTGAGAACGAATTACCTTGACTGGGATGCTAAGGTAGACCGGGTTGTAGAGGTGTTTGAAGAGGCGATCGCTCAACAGACGCTGAAGCCAGCCCCAGAGGTAGCTGGACGGATGGCGCAATCAGTTGTGTCACATTAGGGCGTGTCATCAATTAGCTCCGAAACCTTGCAATATCAGCAGTGTCACGCCCGTCCCGGCACACCAAGCTAGGGGCTGGAACCCTTGCTGAAAATCATGTGTAGTAGTAATTGATGACAGCCCCTAGGGCAGTGAACCTACCGAAGATCAGCGATCTAGAGAATTTCAGCCCCGTCGAGAGAAAAATATAGCAGACCAGGGTGTTTCTTACAGGTCAGTTGATGCTCATCGTTTTGACGATGGCAGCAAGAGCAGTCATGTAATCATGGCTGTTCTCTGAGCATGATGATGACACCTCTCTTAGCTAGGAATGAACTTCAGTGACACTCCATTCATGCAGTAACGCTGCCCCGTTGGCTTAGGACCATCCTCGAACACATGCCCCAGGTGCCCACCACAACGGTGGCAATGAGTCTCAACACGGGTCATAAACAGCGATCGATCGATCGTCGTATCAATGGCACCATCGATCGGCTGAAAAAAGCTGGGCCACCCTGTACCACTGTCAAATTTAGTGTCGGATGAAAAGAGGGGGAGGTCACATCCCGCACAAACGTAGAGTCCCTTACCGTACTGCTTATCTAAGGGGCTGGTACGGGCACGCTCTGTACCGTGCTGGCGCAATACACGGAACTGTTCTGGCGTTAAAATGCTCCGCCATTCGTCTTCAGTTTTTTTGACTTCAAATTCACGATCTGTGGTTGTCATGCCTGTGCTATTCCTCAACGTGTAATCGGGTGAGCTGAATTGTACGCGGCTTCAGCAAACCACCCTACATATCTATTATGCCGTTTTTTACTGTCCCGGTTTCACTTCACCCATGCTCATGCTTTTAGGCACAGCCCTATCAACTGGCAGAAGAGAATGACACCTTAATAAATCCACGATCGCTTAGCAGATGAAGACCGTCGATCGCTAAATTTCATTGACTCTTTAATCTGTCTAGCTGAATTAAGAAAAAGTTAAAGCTTGCTTAAAGATCGAACGGCATTGCATTCAAAGAAACGGCGTTTTAAGGGGATAGGTATAATAGTAGGCGGCTGTAGTACCTCATAGCGGCATTACCATTCAGGCAAAGGCTTTGGAGCGTGTACCGATTTTGCAGCACGATACACATAGAAAGACTACGAATGGTTGATGGTGCTGTCAGCCTTCAAGCATAAATTTCTTTGTAGAAGAATTTTTTCTTCTCTGAATGTCATTCCTTGGTGGCGATAGACGCGTTATGAACTATTCTTTCGGTCAGAGATCTCAAACCGCTTTGAGCTGGGTGAATACGCATCTTCTTCGCCCTAGCAGGCATTATTTGGGTTGGTTGCTTGATCTGGTAGCGACTGAATACTGTTTTCGCCTACAGCGACGATCGATTCGGCAGATTTTGGAAGCGACCCGTCAGTTACCGCAAAACCTTCATCTTGAGGGGACGAACATTTGTAACGCCAAATGTGTTTTCTGTGCTTACCCCCAAATGGAGCGGGCAAAAGAAACGATGCCGATGGAGCAATTTCGACGCATTGTTGATGAGTATGTAGCAATGGGCGGCAAGTATGTCTCTCTCACACCCATTGTGGGGGATCCGTTTGTCGATCGCGATCTTTTCCAGCGCCTTGACGACCTCTATCAACGTCCTCAAATTGAAGGCTTTGATTTCTACACTAATGGCATTTTGATGAAGCGGCAGCTAAGCGAGAAGCTTCTAAGATATGGCGATAAACTGCACATTCAAGTGTCGTGGGGTGGGTTCGACAGGCAGACTTATCACGCCATTATGGGCGTTGATTACTTTGATTTAGTCCGTCGTAACATTGAGGCGTTTATTGAAGCAAAGCGCAAAGCTGGTTCCTCTATGCGGTTTAGCCTTGCCTTGCGTTGCCCACCGTCAAATTGGGTGGGGGATTTTTGGGAGCAGTGCCAGCACTATATTCAAGAAGGTCTGCTTGATCTGCAAAAAGTTGTGATGTTTGATTCTTGGGCAGGCAAAGTTGACGGAGAGGCGTTAAAAAACGTCGGTTTAGAAGCCGTTTTGCCACCGTACAAACGAGGAGCCTGCGAACTGCTGTTTAGAAAACCAGTTGTGCTTGCTAATGGGAAGGTGAATGCTTGTGCGTGTCGAGATGTTGAAGCTGAGTTAATTATTGGAGATCTGAACGAATCGTCGCTGGCAGAGATCTGGACGGGACATGCTATTGATGAGTTGATCGATCGCCATGAACGCGGTGACTTTCCCGATGTATGCAAGCGCTGTACCTGGTACACCAGCATCTATAACCCTCGCAAGTGCAATGCACGGATTAATAAGGCGGCGCTGGCGGCTATGCGTGAGTAGGGTGGCGGAGGGATGAGGGATGAGGGGTGAAGGCTAAAGGCTAAAAAGCTGACCGCTGACGGCTGACCGCTAAACAAAAGGCTAAAAAGCTGACCGCTAATCGGCTCTGTGCTCGTCATTTTCTACCGTTGAAACCCTTTTTTAGGCTTTTGTCCATCCTTATCTTTTGGTCGTGACTTGCTCACCTCTTTGAGGGCTTCCTGAAACAGATCGTGCAGATGGATGGGGACGCTGGCAATTTCTGGTAAGTCGGGCTGTAGGGGCTTTTTGTGTTGTTCCAGTAGCGGCTCCAAGTCTTTTTTGAGGTTAAAGTCGGGGCGTTCCAGGAGCGATCGCAGCACAGTTTCCAGAGAGTCTGGGTAGCCGGTTGCTAAGCGCTGCCAGACAAAGGCATTGATCGCAGGATCATCCAGGTACTTACCCACAAGCTTTGCTGCACCGGGGACGCTCTGCCAGTCGTCTGCTTGCAGTACAGATTCCATTTGGGTGTAGGTGGGCAGAAACATCTGCCCCCAGCGTGGATGCGCCAGCACTGTCACCACTTCGGCTTTTTTCAGTTCGGGTGGAAGATCAATTTTGGGCGCGACCATTTTGGCAGCGGTCTCTTTGCTCTTCAGCATTGTGGAAACAGTTTTGGCATCCGCACCCATCGCTTCGGCAGCGGCTTCGATTTCGGCTTCGTCCATGCCTGCCTCTGCGGCTAAATCAGCTAACGATTTGGACTCGTCAATGCCAGCCTTCGCCAACTGCTTTTTGGTCAGCACATCCTGGAATTCGACGATTTTTTTGCCGAGCTGATACCCCGGTAGCGTGATGGCATCACTGCCAAAAAAGTCCACAAAGTCCTGATGGTAATGCTCGACCGATCGCCACGCTTCTTCGAGCAATTCGGGCGCATCGCTGTAAAGGGATTCTTTGTAGTTTTGCTTGAAGTTGCCGATCGCCACGGCTAGCTTTGGCTTACCCAAGTTCCCCATCACCTTCAAGGGAGCCGTAAACGTCCAGACTTCCTCTGCGATCGGCGCAATTTGGGTGAGCAAAATTTCACCTAACCGGAACCGCTGCATTTCTTCTAAGGTGGCGGGGTCATTAGGTTTGACCGTATAGAGCTTCGCCGTGAGCCAGTTCATCAGCTCTAGACCATCGGGCAGGCTCTTAGTAACGGCAAACAGCCCGATAAAACTGCGCTGCCAGCTTTGAAGCAATTGTCGATCGCTGGCTGAAAGATCGGATGTGGCGGCGAGAAACAGATCGATCGGCGTTTGGGTGCCCACTCTGCCTTCGATGACAAAGCGATCGACGACGAGTGCTTGCTGGTGCTGATCGGGCTGTTGCGATCGAGCGAGCTGTTCAGCAGAATACTGTTCTAACGCTGTTGCCAACTCGCCTTCGGCATCCAGCACAAAATCAACCAGGTCTTGTTTGAGCTGCCGCGATCGCGCCAAAATTGCATCCACAGTCCAACCTCATTACATGTCTCGACAGCATACGCTTTTGGCATTATGACAAGCAAATCTCTCAGATCACCACAGATGAGAAGAATAAGTTGGCTATCAGGAGTCTGAGATTGACCTTAATTTTTTTGGAGAATCAGGTCGATCAAGCCATTGACTCCGCGATCGAGTGCCATTGGCTTCATTTTCTTGCCGTAAAGCACTGCTTGGATTAACGCGAATGAGACCAACATCCCCAAGAAGCGACGCTGCAAAAACGCAGGATAAATGACAATGAAGTCTCAACATTCTAGGGGCTGTCATCAATTACTCTACACATTGCTTGCACTAAGGGTTCCAGCCCCTAGCCTAGTGTGTTGGGACGGGCGTGACACTGCTGATATTGCAAGGTTTCGGAGCTAATTGATGACACGCCCTAATGCCTGATTCACCCTGAGGCAGTCCTATCTGTTGAGACAATGGTATCTACACGACCAATTTTGTCAGTTTCTTCATTGCATCACCATACTAGACTGTCTAGTGTGATTTATAACGTTCAGCCACTCGATCGGCTGAATCATGAAAAGCGATTGCAACCCTTAAAGAGAAACGTGTTATGACGGTGGGCATGACCGTTACTACCATACCGTCTGAGGTTCATCATGGCTCAAAGCCATCCAGGATCAAGTGATCGATCGTCAGAGTCGTCAGCACTGCCAGCCAAACAAGACGGCAAACGTAACCGACAGTTGCTTATTTTTATGGGGGTCTTGGCGATCGCGGGTATTAGCGCTGCGATCTGGTATTTCTTAGCGCGCCCATCCAGTCATGATTTGCGCCTCAGTGGTCGCATTGAAGGGTACGAAACCGATGTCGGTGCAAAAACGGGTGGGCGGGTCGATACCATCCTGGTGCAGGAAGGCGATCAGGTCAAACAAGGTCAATTGCTGGCGCGCATGAGCGCTACAGACGTGCAGGCACAACTGCGAGGCGCTGCTGCCAAAGTTTCTGCCGCACGACAGCAGGCACAGCAGGCACAACTCCAAATTGCGGTGGTGGAAAGCCAGATTCGTGAATCGCAGTTGAATGTGCTGCAATCACAGCAGGATAGCCAGGGACGCATCTACCAGGCAGCCTCGAATGTGGCATCCCTGGAAGCACAATTAAAGCAAGCAAGGGCGCAACTCGATCTGGCACGGGTGACGCGCGATCGCTACGCCCAACTTCTGCAAGAAGGCGCGATTACCCAAGCACAAGCCGATGAGAAAGAAACCAGCTATCGAAACGCAGTCGCTACGGTCGAATCGGCTCAGAAACAAATTGATGCGGCGATCGGTGGTCTGGCTCTCGCTCGCAGCTACAACATCAATCCCAGCATTCGAGATGCCCAATTGGGTGCGCTGTTACGCCAACGGCAAAGTGCCCTGGCACAACTAAAAACCGCTGAAGCTGAGATCAAAAATGCTGAAGAAGCGGCAAAGCAAATGCAAACCGCTGATTACCTTAACATTACCAGTCCCATTAACGGGGTAGTGACGGCACGCAGCAAAGAACCAGGAGCCGTTGTCATCAATGGGCAAACATTGCTATCACTGCTGGATTTCAACACGGTGTACCTGCGAGGCTTTGTGCCCGAAAGCGATGTTGGCAGAATTCGCGTCGGTCAAAAAGCACGCGTGTTCATCGATTCCGATCCTAACCGTCCGTTGGATGCCAAAGTAGGGGCGATCGATCCTCAGGCTTCATTCACGCCAGGAAACACCTACTCTCGCGACGATCGCGTGAAGCAAGTCGTCGGCATCAAAATCACGATCACCGACCCAGGCGGCTACGCGAAACCGGGAATGCCTGCTGACGCAGAAATCGTTTTGGAATAACTTATTTTTACAAGCTGCCTTGGTCGGTATTCTGTAACTGTCATCCCAACACCAATTCTGCTCAACGTCACCCCCAAAGGTCTGCCGATGCAGATCAACTAATAGAGTCAAAATTGCTCTCTGTTACAATCCGGGTTTCGATCGCCGTCATTCTTTGGCTCCAACGGCTTCTAATCGTTGAATGAATGGCGCGATCGCCTGAACAAAGGCAGTGGTCGATTCATAAGGCAACACGTTGCGTCCCGGCAGCTTTGTTCCTTCGCTGTTGGGCAAGCAGGCGAGGTAATCTTGTAGCCGTTCGTCTGGAGTCTCTGCTTTTCCTTGGCGGCTGATGCTGGAGGCTTGCTCACCCATAACAATGAAGGTTGGCTGGGCGATCGCTTTCAGTTTGCTTGTATAATCCTGCCGCCAGAAACCTGCCAGAAACGAGAACACGGCATGACGACTATCCAGATCAGCCGCACCCTGCTGGAGCATGGCTAACCACTCTGCATCCACGCCATCAGCCGTAGCAAAAAGTTGGCGCGTGGAGAACGATCGCAGAAACTGCGATCGCCGTGCGTAGCGATAAAAGCCCGTGCCCAAAGGCGAATCGAACAGATTCCAGCTTATCCGCTGTTGCCAGTTTGGCGTTGGGTTGGCAATGAGCGTGCGGGCAGGCGGACCACTCATCACCAAGCCGCGAATAAGATCCGGTTGTCGATGCACAAGCTCGATCGCCACTGGGAGCAGTGCCCCTTGCACAACAACTACCACAGGTGTTTGAATGACAGTTTGCAAAAAGTGCTGTAGCTGCATTGCCCAGTCTGAGGGGTAGTAGGCAAGTGACGGCATGGCGCTTTCACCACAGCCTAGCAAATCGGGATTGTAGATCAGATTTTGCTGCCCTGCACGATACCACTCGTCGCAGAACCGTTGCCAAAACGTGCGCGACAGCCCCACCCCGATCGGATGGATCAGCAGCAGCGGTAGCCCATGAACAGATTTATCTGGAGCAAGTCGATCGTAGGCACAGCGATAGCTTTGCCAGGTGTAAAACTGGGGCGGTTTGCCAACTGAAGGTGTGGTCGAAGATTGCGATTGCATGCCTACTAGGATGCAACATTTTGGTGCGCTTTGACCGATGTGCTTTGTTTCTACGAGGGATGGAACCTCGATCGAGGACAGTCTCGCCAAAACTTTATGCCAGCGCCTTTCCTCGTAAAGCTGGTGTTAAATCTTACCGAAAAACAGCTTAACCCGTTGGTTCTAGCGGTAGACAAGTTAACATCCGGTTAATCTTACTCATTCACCTGGCTTCCCTTCAATCACTGCTGCAAGCCACCATTAATCTTTCTTCAACTGTATGCTTTCGTTTAGAAATAGAGCTGGCAGAACGGCTTTTGGGCGCGTACGATCGCTCAGAGCGTCCTTCGCACACCAGCTACCGTTGTCCAGCATTCCTGTTGAAACGCTCGCAGGCATTACGGTGGCACTGGCATTAATTCCAGAATCATTAGCGTTTGCAGCGATCGCCGGGGTCAACCCAATGGTGGCGCTGTATACCTCCTTCAGCATGGCGGTCGTCATTGCTCTGGCAGGTGGTCGCCCAGCGATGATCTCAGCCGCTACCGGGTCAATGGCATTGCTCATGACCACATTGGTCGCCAAGCATGGGGTTGAATACCTGTTTGCTGCGACTATTTTGACTGGCATTATTCAACTGTTGATGGGTGTGTTTAAGCTGGGGCGCTTTTTCAGTTTCATCCCTCAGTCAGTCATTTCAGGCTTTGTGAATGCGTTGGGCATTTTGATTTTTGTGGCACAAATTCAGCAGTTGCCAGGAGAGCCGTGGCACGCGTATGTCATGGTTGCTGCTACACTTGCCATCGTTTACCTGTTTCCCTACATCACAAAGCGTGTGCCGTCCCCCTTAGTGGCGATCGTGGCGATGACTGTTGTGGCGATCGCAGCGCATCTTCCCATTCGTCGCGTGGGCGATATCGGTGAGATTACCCGCAATCTACCGATGTTTCATCTGCCGCATGTGAGCTTTTCGTTGGAAACGCTGGCGATTATTTTGCCGTACTCACTGACGCTGGCGATCGTGGGCTTGCTGGAGTCGCTGCTGACGGCTGCACTGCTAGACGACTTAACCGATACGCGCAGTTCTAAAGACAAAGAGGTGCGCGGTCAGGGCATTGCCAACATGGTGACAGGCTTTTTGGGTGGCATGGCGGGTTGTGGCATGGTTGGGCAGTCGTTGATTAATGTGCGATCGGGTGGTCGTCATCGCTTCTCAACCGCTGTTGCAGGAGCGTTCTTGCTGTTTGCCATCTTTATCCTGCGAGACGTGGTGCAGCAAATTCCGATGGCAGCGCTGGTGGGTGTGATGATCATGGTATCGTTTGAAACGTTTGATTTTCGTTCACTCAAAACGCTGCGAACGATGCCTCTGGGTGAGGCGATCGTCATGCCGTTTACAGCAACGATCGCGTTATTCACTCATGATCTGGCGCAGGGCGTACTGGCTGGAGTCATTCTCAGCACGCTGCTGTTTAGCTGGCGATTAGCTCAGGTGCGGGCAGCGCTGTCGGTCGATCGGGACAACGCCAAGCTTTATGTTCTGTCGGGACAACTGTTTTTTGGCTCTGCTACCAACTTTGTCAATCTCTTTGCGTACAGCGCCGATTCTCCTCGGGTCGTCATTGACTTTAGCCAGTCGCATGTGTGGGATCACGCCGCCGCCGCCGCGATTGCCAAAGTGGTGGCAAAATACCATCAATTCGATACGCAAGTAACCCTGATGGGGTTGAATGCCGATAGCTATCCGTTAATCCGACGCGCTGGGGTGCCAGAGCAGACGATTCATATGGGGGATGTCGGTTTAGCAACTTGAGTAAGGCAGAAGGGTATTCATTTCAAAGAAGTTATTTCCTCAGCCGAAGAAGGATGAATACCAATCGCCCGATCTAAGTCTTCCTTCGTCACGCCGAGCCGTAGGGCGATCGCTAAACTCTGGACAATTTCTCCTGCATGATCGCCCACCATGTGAACGCCTAAGACACGATCGGTATCGCCCTGTACCACCAGTTTCATGAAATTTGTTTGGTGGCGATCGGTGAGGCTATAGAACAAGGGTTGAAATTCCGTCCGGTAGAGGCGCACCTGATCACCATGCGTTTTGCGAGCCGTTGCTTCGCTCATGCCGACCGATGCCGCCTCTGGATAACTACACACCGCAGAGGGCACCAGATCATAGTTCAACGGTTGAGGGGTTTGACCAAAAATGGTTTTGGCAACCGCCTTCCCTTCTGCGCGTGCTACTGGAGTTAGTTGCAGGCGATTGGTACAGTCACCCACCGCAAAGATATGGGGCTGATTGGTACGGCTGTTATCATCGACAGCGATCGCCGTTTTATCCGCTTCAACTCCTGCGTTTTCTAGCTTCAACCCGTCAAGCCGTGGGGCACGACCCGTCGCGCAAAGAATGGTATCAACCAACAGTGTTTCTGGACAATCACCATCCAATGTCAGATTGAACCCTCCATTGGTTGGCGCGATTGCTGTAATGGTAGTGCTGCATAGGCTCTCAATGCCGCGATCGATCAATCCCTGACGGACGGTAGCTGCCAAATCATCATCAAACCCAGACAGGATGCACGCTTCACGGTTCATCAACGTGACGCGACAGCCGAACCCACGCAAAATGCTGGCAAACTCAACGCCGATGTAGCCACCCCCCAAAATGGCAATGTGCTTAGGCAAGGCTTCCAGATGAAACAGATCATCCGAAACGAGGGCGTGTTCAATGCCGTCAATGTTGGGTCTGATGGGCTGACCACCTACAGCAATCAGAATGTTCTTAGCCGTGATTTTGCGATCGCCGACCTCTAACGTGTGGTCATCCACAAAACTGGCGTGCTGGTTGATGAAAGCAATACCTGCATCCTGCAATGCCTGGACCTGGATCTGCTGTAACCGCTCGATCTCCTGGTTTCTAGCATGAACAAAGCGCTGCCAGTCGAACTGACGATCGCACGCATTCCACCCGTAGGCGATCGCATCCTGATCTAACCGTGCAAATGCAGCCGCGTAAACCATCAGCTTTTTGGGAATGCAGCCTCGATTCACGCACCCGCCACCTGCCTGTGCTTGCTCGGCGATCGCCACGGTTGCACCATACTGCGCCGCTTGCTTTGCTGCCGCAAGCCCTCCTGGACCTGCCCCAATGATCAACAGGTCGTAATCGTCGGTCATACATTGCCACTCACTTAAAGGTAACAATATGTATTGTTAGCCTAATGAGTCCGCAAGCAATGTGGTTACAGCCAAAAGTCAGAGTTCTAAGACAAAAGAGACGGAACCCTGTGTTCCGTCTCTTTTGGTAAAGCCATAATCCTCAGTGGCGAATATCTAGATTCAGGACGTAGTGCCCAAACTGCATGTTGGCTGTCCACAGCTCATACTCAACGCGTAGAAAAGTGGGTAGCGGGCGCGCTTCTAACGTTAAGCTGCGGGTAAAGTTGCGTAATTGAAAGTGTCCGTCTTCTGGTTTCATTGTGTCAGCCTGCAACCAGTAGCGGCTCGTACCGTAGAGTCCCTGCCGCCAAACATGCCGATAGCTATAGGGTCCCCCCTGCATGGTCAATGTCACTTGATAGGGGGAAAACTCCAGCCACAGTAAGCGTGGTGTCGCGATCTGTGGCGCTAGTGTCGCATCGTGACTGCCCAGAAGGTCTTCACGATCGCTCACACTTGGTTCCGTTAGCAACAGGTGAAAGCGTTCATGATCTTGCTGATCGAGCGTGCCAACAGTCTCAATGCCTGACCAGACGGGTAAATCTGTTGAAGTGAGTAAGAGGCAAACGGGTTTGTGATGATGGGTAGGCATAAAAGGCGGTACGATCGCTAGCGCAATGCTCACATAGTTTATCTGATCCCCATGTCGCCGAACGTGATTTCCCTGAACGCTACCGAACATCACCACGATCTCACCATTGTGCCCCCCACCATAGGTTTGACGGTTAACGGAAGGACTCAAGTGCCAGGAGACAAGTCGATCTCTCATCGAGCCTTGATGTTAGGTGCTTTAGCCGAAGGAGAAACGACGATCGCTGGGCTGTTGCTTGGAGAAGATCCCCTGAGCACGGCTGCTTGCTTTCGAGCGATGGGGGCAGATATTTCCACACTCAACACAAAACAGGTAACGGTGCGGGGCATTGGGTTAGGGCATCTGTTAGAGCCACCTGATATTCTCAATGCGGGCAACTCTGGGACGACATTACGGCTCATGCTGGGGATTCTAGCGTCACATCCTGGACGCTTTTTTGCCGTGACAGGAGATCATTCGTTGCGATCGCGCCCCATGTCGCGGGTTGTAGAACCGCTCAGGCAAATGGGAGCCGCACTTTGGGGACGAAAAGGGGGCGCATTTGCACCCTTAGCGGTTCAGGGACAAGCCCTCAAGCCCTTTCACTATCACTCGCCGATCGCGTCCGCCCAGGTTAAATCATGCTTGTTGCTTGCAGGGCTGATGACCGATGGGCAAACAACCGTTACTGAGCCTGCTCTCTCGCGGGATCATAGCGAACGGATGCTCAAAGCCTTTGGAGCTCATTTAACGGTCGATCCGGAAACCTGTAGCGTCACTGTCACAGGTCCCACCCAACTGAGGGGTCAGTCAGTGGTTGTACCAGGAGACATTAGCTCGGCGGCTTTTTGGCTGGTAGCGGGTGCGATCGTTCCCGGTGCTGATCTCACGATCGAGAATGTGGGTGTGAACCCGACTCGGACTGGGGTGCTAGAGGCGCTGCTGTCAATGGGTGCAGACATTTCCCAGGAAAACGCTCGGATGGTCGCTGGAGAACCTGTAGCGGATCTGCATGTGCGTTACGCGGGCACGGGCGATCGTCCTCCTCTTTCCGCCTGCACTCTTGCCGGAGACTTGATTCCTCGCCTCATTGATGAAATTCCCATCCTGGCAGTCGCAGCTACCGTAGCTCAGGGCACGACCGTCATTCGCGATGCGGCAGAGTTGCGCGTAAAAGAAAGCGATCGCATTGCCGTGATGGCGCATCAGCTCAATCAAATGGGTGCTCGCGTTACCGAACAGCCAGACGGCATGGAAATTGTAGGCGGTACACCACTTGCTGGCACCGAAGTCGATAGTTATACCGATCACCGCATTGCCATGAGTTTGGCGATCGCGGCACTTGCGGCAACTGGTTCTACAACCATCCACCGAGCGGAAGCGGTCGCCGTTTCGTATCCCGGTTTTGTGAACACTCTAGAGCAGCTTTGTGCCGTCTAGCACGCTGTTAGAATACGTTCTAGCCAAATCGTAGAGACTAAATCGTAGAGACTAAACAGAAGCATACCCGTTTGTGGAGCAGCCTTCGGTCGCAAAGAAGGCTCAAATGAGTCGAAAGGCTTTAGAAAAATCAGTTCAGGGGCAAGCGGAATCGAACTAGAGCAGATTAGTCACCAGGCAGAGTTGCTCAAACAGTGCGATCGTGGCGACTAATTCCAACTGTTCGCCTTCTTCTAGCCCCGTATCGTGTAGCGCTTGCCTAGTTTGATGTTGTAAGCTCTCCCACTGTTGATTGGCGGGTGTTGCGCCTGCTCTCCGATGAATGACTGCCATCTCTGTAAACCGCAGTACAGCAAGAGTTGCATGGCTTACCTCCGCTAACTCATAGTCTCCTCGCACGATCGCGGCTAACGTTTGCTGTTCAGCCTGTTGCTCGGTCAAGCTATGCAACAACATCGCGCAAAGATGGTCACAATGAGCGGCTGTCGCGACAACCAGCCCTACCATTTCTTTGAGTACTCTAGGCAAATCACCTTGCAACACTAGCGCATGAAACTGCCCCCAAAGGTGGGTTAGCAGTGCCGGTTGAGATTCTAACCGTTTAAAGACTTTTGGTAGAGTGTCTACCCCAAGTTCTTGCTCAATTTGCTCAAAAATATGCCGTGGGAGTGAGTTGCTGAAGGGAATTGCCCGAAGTTGCATTGGTTGGCTCCTTTCGCCATCGTAAGGGATTGATGGCAAGCAGGTGATAAGACCATAAAGTAGTAGCTTGTCAGAGCTTGGTAAAACCCATTTTCTCAAGTCAGTCTCATGAGCCGAAAACCAGAAGACGTTGAATGTACAACTGGTTTGCAACCATAAGCTGCGCGGGTTTGCAATAGCTCTAAAATTGCAATTACTTTGACTCAATGATGGGATCACCGATTACTTGCCGATTCACTTCTTCCTTTCTAAGGAAGCAGCCAGTGCAGTAGGGGGCTTAACTGAATAGCTTCAGAACGAGTACACTTCGCTTTTCAATCGGGCAAAAATTGAGAAGGAAAGGAGAGTTGAGACAGTCAACCAACTAATGTAAGCGTTGAAGTCAACTTAGCACTATCAACTCTGGTTGACGCTTGCAGCTAACGCGATCATGACTGTATCCAAACCTTTGAAAGCACCAGACTTTAATGGTTTGAACATGATCAACACAATGAACGATCAAGGCACGCTCCAGTCAATGGTAGCTTGAAGCATAAATTGCAAAGTTTAAATTAAGATTTAACTTTGTGGCAGCGCTTCGGTACCGAGTTTTGACATTATAGGTGAGCGCGATCGTTCGGAGCAGCGAGAACGCTATGATCCAGGTATATGCAACCGATCGTTTAGCAGAAGCTAAAGCGATAGTCCTACCGTTGAGAGCACCCTATTATCACGCCTTGCTTTTGAAGATACAAAGCAATTAGGATTATGGTAGTACCTAAAACAGCATCCCTAAAAACAATCACAGAGCAAACAACAAAGCTTCTTGTCATATGAAGATTGAGTAAGAAAGAAGCACCTTTTACTGATGAATAAAAAGCGAACGCTGACTCCTCAGTTTTCTTGTGTAAGCACCACAATGGGTGAGCAAGCTTCGTTGATTTAATCAGCGTCGTGCTACTTCATCAAGCCATGCATCTCTTGTATTTCTCCTTTTCAGCGCTGACAGACACCCGTTAATTGAACTGTATGAGCCTATTGAGGCTTCGTTTTAAGGCGAAGCTTCAAACGTCAATATAGAGTACCCAAAAAGGTGAAACGGGTTACGATCGTTTGTTCACAATCAATAAAATTAATTTAATCTTTAGAAATACTCATAAGCGCACCACCCCATTGGCAACATCAGCAATTATGACGAACTTTTTACTTTTTACTTGGGTTGCACAACGGTACAGGAGTCTGGTGGCGGTGATTGCGTTTCTACGGTGACGTTTTGGTAGCCTGCGGTTGTCAGCAGTTGAGTCACAGCCAGCTTGGCGCGATCGTTCGCTTTCTCTAGCACTCCATCCGCACAGGCTGCTTCTACGATTTTCTTCAACGCTTCTTGTTGAGCCAGGGCTTGCAGTTCTGGAGCGACATCCGGTCCAAGCCCAAGTGTGCCTCGATTGTAATCATAGACAGTAGAGCGGCTGACATCAATTTTGCGATCGAGCAGTTGCGGTGCTCGCAGTTGAATTTGAATCGTGTTATTGGACACCTGTACGCGGTCAGGAGTGAGCGCGCGCAAGTCAACCCCTGCTCTTACCTCACCGTAGGCAATATACAGGAGTTTCGTTGTACCAATGACAAAGCCATTAAAGGTGGCGTTTTGGCTTGTGGGTACGACGGCTTGCATGGTGAATACGGCTGTGGTTAGCTCACTAACCCCTTGCACTTGCTGGATCACCACTGACTGCACATCGACCTTGGGTGCTGGCTGGGTTGGGTTTAGGAAGGACTGTACGGTAGAGAAGACCCGATCGCCCATACGCCACGCACCAAACCCAACCACTAGCGCTGCCACCGTGATACCTCCGGTGAGCATCCAGCCGACGCTACGGACGATACCGCCTGCACCATACCGCTCTTTGTAACCGTAATCATGATCGCCCATCGTCTTTCCCTGGTTACATGCCAGAATAGTTTAATTGTACTGCTAATGTAAGGATGGATTGCAAGCCGATCGACCCTTTATTCTGATCGCTATCACCCTAGACTAGCAGCGGCAGTCCAGGTTTTGTTGGTGGCGCTACTTGTTGATTGTGCCCCTTACAGAGGAAACTGGCAGTGGAGCATTTGCCGAGCTAAACCTCCCTACTGAACTGAGTCTATGCAGACAATGCTGCGCCAATCAGTCTGGTTTGGATTCAGCTTACAGTAGGGCATGAGTACAGGAACGGGATCATGCGTGTAAGGAGAATAAATCAAATGATGCGATTTCGTTGGCTTACTAGCGGTGCGATCGCCGTAGCCTTGCTTCTTTCGCTTCATCAACAGACTGTTGCCCAAACGAAAACTCGAAGTGGTGTACTGCTGCTCAATCAGGTCAGAGAACTATCGACGCGCTCCACTACGCTTTCGGGTGGTAAACTGGCAGACTTGCAAACCGATCCCAACTTTGCAGGCGCATCGTTTGAGGCGATCGTAGACGATGCCGCCACCATTCTGGCTAACTACACCGTGGTCAATCGGGGCGGCTACTTCCCTGAAAATCGCAACATTCCCCGCGAACGTCAACTAACAGTCGTCGAGGCGGTTTATCGGATCTACACTTTGCCTAGCGGTAATGAACTCTTTTTGTATCGGACGCCCACTGAAAATACATCCGAGTATTTCATCCGCACGAAAAGCTAAGGATCGTGGATTTATGAAGGTGTCATTCTGTGCGTAGGGGCGTGGCATGCGGTAGAAAGTCCTTGCCTTTGCCCAGAGTAATCTGCCGCATGCCGCGCCCGTACAATGAAAAGGCTGAGGTGATCGAAGTTATTTAATTTCCATTCCTAAGTCATTGGAGTTCAAATAAATCATTGGAGTTCAAAACATAGGCACTATGTCTGAGTCATTTTCACCCCAAATTAGCGATCGCATCTGCCGCCACATGAACGAAGACCACGCAGAAGCAGTCTTGCTTTATGCCAAAGTCTTTGGTGCAACAACAACGGCAACGGCTGCCGAAATGGTGGCGATCGACGCACACGGTATGGATTTGATGACGCAGGTAGAGGGTACGCCAACCCCTATTCGCGTTGGGTTTGATCACGTTCTACAAGATGCAGAGGATGCCCACCATACGTTGATTGACATGGTGAAGCAAGCGCGGCAAGGCGGGAAATAAGAGGACGACGATCATGGGGCAGTGGATGGTATTGCGTCGGTGGCGATCGCTGTGGTTGGTCGTGGCGTTTGTGAGTGCGATCGTGCTGACAAATTGTACAAATAACAACCAGAACGCTCCCTCAACGCCTGATGGTACGTCAACAGCGCCAACAGGTGCATTAGTCTATGGCTCAGTGGGGCAACCCGTCAACCTGGAACCGGGCAACATCACCGATGGCAATTCCATCATCGTGCAAGACCAGTTGTACGATCGCCTCATCACCTTCAAACCCGGCACTACAGAGTTAGAGCCATCGTTGTCAACGGCATGGTCGGTTGCAGACGGTACAACCTGGACCTTTAAGCTACGATCGGGCGTGAAATTCCACGATGGAACCGCCTTTGATGCTGAAGCCGTGAAGTTTAACGTCGAGCGCTGGTGGGATCCTCAGCATCCGCAGGGATATCGCAATGCAGGTAAGCTCTACGAAATCTGGGGAGCTTTATTTGGCGGGTTCAAAGGCACTCCAAATTCGCTCTTGCAAAGCGTTACGGTGGTTGATCCGGCAACCGTGCAATTTAAGCTCAAGCAGCCGTTTGCAGGTTTCCCAAACGCGATCGCCGCTGGGTTTTTCGGCATCGCCAGTCCTACAGCCATCAAGAAAGCAGGCGCAAGCTACGGTACACCCGGTTCGCTGGCAGTCGGGACAGGTGCTTTTGTGTTTAAAGAATGGCGGACGGGCGATCGGATTGTGCTAGAGAAAAATCCCACCTACTGGCGCGCGGGCTTTCCCAAAGTGAACCAGCTCGTCATTCGCTTTATCACCGATCCCGCTGCACGCTTGGCACAACTGCGAGCCGGACAAATCGACTTCACGGCGGACCTGGCTCCAGACCAGAAGCAAGAGGTCGAACGCGATCCCAATCTGGATGCGGTGCTGCGTCCATCCTTCAACGTTGGTTTTTTGGCGCTCAATCCCAGCTACAAGCCGTTGTCTGATGTGCGTGTGCGACAAGCGATCGCCTACGGCATCAACCGCCCCGCGATCGTCAAAGCGTTTTGGGGCGATCTGGGTCAGCAGGATGCTCACTTTACGCCACCCATCCTTGCCTGGTCGCAAGATGCAACGCTGACTCCCTACCCCTTCGATCCCGCCAAAGCGAAGCAGCTCCTCACCGAAGCGGGGTATCCTAACGGCTTTAATCTTGACCTGTGGTATATGCCCGTTTCTCGACCTTATTACCCAACCCCTAAACCGATTGCAGAATCCTTTGCGGCTGACCTCAGCGCGATCGGCATTCGAGTGTCGCTACAAACAAAAGATTGGGCAGCGTATCAAGCAGATCGCCTCAAACCCCCTGGCTACCAATCGTTTATGTTGGGCTGGACAGGCGACTATGGCGATCCCGATAATTTTCTCTACTATCACTTTGGGGCAAACAGTACGGCTGATTTAGGCAATTGGAAGAACGATCGCCTGTTTCAACTGCTCGATCAGGCACGGAAAACCAGCGACCAAAGCGCGAGAGGCAAACTCTACGCTCAAGTCGATGCCATCCTGCATCAAGAAGTGCTGCGTCTGCCGATCGTTCATTCTCAACCATTGCTGGCAAAACGGAAAACGATCGACGGTTGGGTACCCAGTCCCCTTGGCTCAGAACCTTTTGATACAGTCGTCAAGAAGGGATAGCGCGTTGAACCAGAATTTGTAGGTAGAAGCATGACTACGGGCGCGATCGCATTGTCTGGTAGCGTCTGCACTCCTGCCCTTGCCTTTCTCTGTGAAAGTTTTCTCTACAGACAGACTCAGAGCGTAATGTCAAAGCTCTTCCCTCCGTTAGATAACCGGATCTTACTCTCGGTAGTTCAGTTAGAGTTAGGGGACTGAGTATCTTTTTGATACGGCTACAGCGACAGTTGAGTGGTTCATCCGCAAGCCTTTCGCGTCTTATGTGGAGTTCGCATAGAGCTAGCCGTTTTTCTGAAAAATTGCAGTCTCAAGTCCGAGGCTTAGTGTGGCTAGGTAAAACTCATTTGCTCGTTCATCAGTTTGGAATGCTGGGTTGCCTCTATAAAGAGCATTTATACAGGGGTGGATTTAGCATTGAGGGCTAAAGTTGTCGAGCCGATCAGTTAGGAGCATTGGTTACGGTTACATCATCAAGCTATAGGAGCTAAAAAATGAACATTCTTGCTTGGATCGTTTTAGGTTTGATTGCAGGCGCGATCGCAAAAGCGATCTACCCTGGCGCTCAAGGCGGTGGTCTTCTGTCCACGATGGTTTTGGGTATCGTTGGTGCCTTCATCGGTGGCGTAGTGGTCAGCCTGCTCACGACAGGGACGTTATCGCTAGCAGGTGCAAGCCTTAGCATCCCTGGCGTAATTGTGGCTGTACTGGGTGCAATCATTGCCATCTTCCTGTACTACCAATTCTCCAGCCGCGCATACTAAGGAGATTTCCAAGAAAGAATGTACCGCTTGGTAGGGGGCAGGTTTTGCCAGCCTTGTTGCTTCTCACTGATCGCGTTTGTATCAAACCTGCCCCTACGGGTGTTTTGTTTGCTAGAAATCTCCTAAATTCGACGCGACAGGCGACTGTTGCTTGTTTGACAGCCATACACTAAACATAGAAGCCTTTGTGATGGAACATTGCCTCTGCTTGCGTAGAGGCTTTTTTCGTGTCTCAAACCTTCTGCTTCCTGCCTTCTGCCTCCTCTGATTCCTGGAATCAGTCTGTCCCAACTGTATGTAAATCTCGTTGTAGAACCTATGGCTGAAGCGAAGATTCTCATCTGGTATCGCAATGATCTGCGGCTGCATGACCACGAACCGTTAGATCAGGCATTGAAGCAAGTCCAGACAGCAGGATCGCAACTTGTACCGTTCTATTGTTTTGATCCACGGCAGTTTGGACAAACGTCCTTTGGTTTTTCCAAGACGGGAGCCTTTCGTGCCCAGTTTTTGCTGGAAAGCCTTGCTGATTTACGTCGATCGCTCCAGGCAATCAATAGCGACCTGATCGTGCGGCAAGGGTCACCGGAGGCTGTGATCCCGGCACTAGCACAGCAACTGGGGATCACAGCGGTCTACTATTATCGCGAGGTGACTTCTGAAGAAACAACTGTTGAAATGGCACTGCGTCAAGCATTGCAGTCGATCGGCGTGGAGTGCGTCTCTTTCTGGGGGCACACCCTCTTGCATCCCGACGATCTCCCCTTTGAGGTGGGCAAGCTACCAGAGCTGTTTACGCACTTTCGCAAGCAGGTTGAGCAGCCGTTTACGGTGAGACCTGCCCGACGATCGCCCACGCACCTTCCTGCCTTACCAGATATTGAGGCGGGAACATTGCTCACCCTGGCAGATCTGGGGTTGGAACCGCCCGCGCTGGACGATCGTGCCGTTTTAGTGTTTCAGGGGGGCGAAACAGCGGGACTCGCTAGAGTAAACCATTACCTCTGGCAAAAGGATTGCCTGAAAACCTACAAAGAAACGCGCAATGGCATGTTGGGAGCCGATTACTCGTCTAAATTCTCTCCCTGGCTGTCATTAGGATGTCTTTCGCCGCGCTACCTCTACGAGCAGGTGCAGCAGTATGAAGCGGAACGGGTGCGAAATGACTCAACGTACTGGCTGATCTTTGAATTGCTGTGGCGAGACTATTTTCGCTTCATCTGCACCAAGCACGGCGATCGCCTCTTTCGACGATCAGGCTTGCAGGGCATTGAAATTGCCTGGAAAGAGGATTGGCAACGGTTCGATCGCTGGCGTGAGGGTACAACAGGTTTTCCGTTGGTGGATGCCAACATGCGCGAACTTGCCGCCACAGGCTTTATGTCTAACCGGGGACGGCAAAACGTTGCCAGCTTCCTCACCAAAAATCTAGGCATCGACTGGCGTATGGGCGCAGAGTGGGTTGAGTCCCTGCTAATCGACTATGACGTGTGCAGCAATTGGGGCAACTGGAACTACACCGCAGGCGTAGGGAACGATGCCCGTGGCTTCCGGTTTTTTAACATCCTTAAACAGTCGAAGGACTACGATCCCCGGGGGCTGTATGTGAAACATTGGCTGCCAGCGTTAAGCCAGGTTCCTGCCAGCAAAGTCCATGAACCCTGGAAACTGCTCCCCGTAGAGCAGCAGCGCTTTGGCATCAGGCTTGGTGTGGACTACCCCAATCCTGTTGTGGATCTGTTTCAATCTGCCGCCGCTAATGAGAAAGTCTACAACGCGGCACTCAGCGCTAAGTAGCTAGCACGATCGCCCTGGTCACAGTCAGCCCACAGTCAGACCATCATGCCGCGATCGGTGCAGCCGTTTTGGACAGTGCGTCAGAAGACGATCGGTTCACATCAGCAAGCTCGGTGCTATCAACCAACTCGAAAATCTGATCCAGTTGAGTCAGTTCAAAGATGATCTTGATCGATGGAGGCAGGTTGCAGATCAGGAGACGGCAATCATGCGTCTGTGCCAAACGCAACGTCTTCACTAAAGCCAAACGTCCGGCGCTGTCAATAAATTCTACGTGAGCCATATCAACCAGCCAGAGGCTACCGCGCTCAGGTTCGATCGCCGCAATCTGCCGCTGAAAACCAACGCCTCCCAGTAAATCTAGACGATGCGGCGGTTGAAGTCGCACAACCTTTTTCTGATGAACAAGCGTCTCATGATCCGGTGTCATAGCGTTACAACCTGGCAATGTAGAGTGATTAAGAACGTGATCAGACCTTGCAAATCTGCGCTTCAAGAGTAAAGGCGATAGAACATCTGGCGACCCCCATCATTTATCGCTAGGGGAAACGCCGCTTCAGGCAAATTTCAGAAAACGCCTCGCGAAGCGACCTCTGCCTGAGTTTATTTACTTATCCCTCTTTATTTGCTCAATATAGAAAATCAAACGGCTCCTGCCTGCTTCAGATGACATCACTTCATCAAGACTTCATGAGTCTGGCAGTTTAAGCCGACATTCCATCAAGTTTTGAAGTTGGGCAGCAAATGGTATGGTGCCATACTCGGCTTTTAGACAAGTGTGCAGAGCAAGCGGGCTTATAGCTCTTTAGGGTTAAAACGCCGTCATTGACAGATTTCCAGAAAACGCGTCAAGATTGATACAGAATGACGTTTACAGCCGCGTTGCATGTCACTAGATTTTGTCTCGGTAGAGAAGATTGAAGCAATTGCACAGCAGTACGGCTACTGGGCGGTTTTTCTAGGAATCTTTCTGGAAAGCTTAGGACTGCCAATTCCCGGAGAAACTGTGACTTTGGCAGGTGGGTTCTTGGCTGGCAATGACCAGTTGAACTATTGGTATGTGTTGGCAGATGCGGCTTTGGGTGCGACGATCGGCGGCAATGCTGGCTATTGGATCGGCAGGCGCGGTGGTTGGCCACTTTTGCTCAAGGTGGGGCAGGTTTTCCGCATCGGCGAAGAGCGTTTAGACGGGCTGAAGCGCCAATTTAGTGAAAATGCCGCTAAGACGGTCTTCTTGGGTCGCTTTATTGCCCTCTTGCGTACGTTTGCAAGTCCCCTGGCAGGTATTGTGCAAATGCCCTATTGGCAGTTCAGCATTTACAACACGCTGGGCGCTCTGACCTGGGCTTCGGTGATGGTGACGCTCTCGTACTTTGCGGGGCAGTTTGTGCCGTTAGAAAAGATGGTCGCCTGGGCTGGGCAATTTGCCTTCGTGACGTTGTTTATTGCGATCGCCTGGATTGTGGTGCCCCTCTGGCTGGAATCACGCAAGGTGAAGGAACTGGTGAAGGATGAAGTGCAACCAGATGACCAGCCTGCTAGCGGTCTCTAATCTCTAAAGCAGAGACTTTAGCAAGCCATCGCTCAGAACTTGAATGGGCATGATTTGGTGAAACCAATCGTTTCAAAGCTTGCCAAGTGGGTACGCTTAGCCGTTCAATGACAGCTAGGCTCTCTACAACACTTTTGGCATGTCTTTTCGGGCAACGATCGCTCAAATCAGCGCAGTTCTAAAGGTCGCACCACTGAACCAGACGGCTACAACGCTGGCATCTGTCGCATCAGGGTTAACCACCGATACTCGCACGATTCAGGCAGGCGAAGTCTTTTTGGCGCTACGGGGTGAAACCTTTGATGGGCATGAGTTTGTCTCGCAGGCGGCTGAAAAAGGCGCGATCGCCGCTATTGTGGACGATCGCTTCCTTGCTGAGGAACAGGGCGTAATAGCCTCCACGCTGAACATTTTCTTACTGCCAGTTGCCGATACGTTACAGGCGTATCAGGCGATCGCCCATTGGTGGCGCAATCAGTTCGCCATTCCTATCATTGCGATCACGGGGTCGGTGGGAAAAACCACCACTAAAGAACTTCTCGCTGCCGTTTTGTCGCTTCACGGCACGGTGCTTAAGACCCAGGCAAATTACAACAACGAAATTGGGGTACCCAAGACACTGTTGGAGTTAGGAACAGAACATGACTTTGCCGTGATCGAGATGGGGATGCGGGCGCGAGGTGAAATTGCGCTGCTAACCCAAATCGCCCGCCCTGACATTGGCGTGATTACGAATGTTGGGATTGCCCATATTGGGCGCTTAGGCTCTGAATTGGCGATCGCGCAGGCAAAGTGTGAGCTTTTAGCCGAAATGCCCTCCACCAGCACCGCCATTCTCAACCAGGATCTACCACTGCTCATGCAAACGGCTGCTACGGTTTGGGACGGCAAAACCCTCACTTATGGGTTAGAGGGCGGCAACCTGCATGGGCAAGCGCTTGATTCTGACCGTTTGGCAGTAGACGGATGGACGTTTCCACTGCCGCTGAGCGGTCGGCATAATGCTCTCAACTACCTGGCGGCTCTAGCCGTAGCAAAAGCCCTTGGTCTCGACTGGTCGCCCTTGAAGGACGGCATTCGCGTTGAGTTGCCCAGTGGTCGTGCCAAACGCTACGAGTTGCCTAACGACATCACATTGCTGGATGAAACTTACAATGCGGGGCTGGAATCAATGCTGGCAGCCCTTCACTTGCTTGCTCAAACGCCAGGAACTCGCCGGATTGCTGTCCTGGGCACCATGAAGGAACTGGGAGACCGATCGCCCGAATTCCATCAGCGCGTCGGAGTGGCGGCAAGGGAACTACGCATTGATCATCTGCTCATTCTGGCTGATCCAGCCGAAGCCGAAGCGATCGCCACGGGCGCATCTCCCCTCGTTTCAGAATGCTTTGCCAGCCATGCAGCGGTCGTCGAACGGCTGTTAGCCCTGATACAACCAGGCGATCGTGTCCTCTTCAAAGCCTCACGGGCGGTCGGGCTTGATCAGGTGGTGCAGAAATTTCGCGATCGACAGTCTTCATCGAAAGAAGTCTAGCTGTGACCACTGAGGATTGTGGATTCAATTAGTTTCCAACCGTTGCTTAACCACCGAGACGCAGAGTGCGGGGAGAAATCTTTGGCATTCTTTGCACTTCTACGGTGGCTTTTCGATGTGATTTAAAGCACATCCTAAATACTGACGGTGGCTCCTTCTAACGACCAACAACTAAAAACCAACAGCCAATTCACCCCTTAGACCAGGCAGGATGGGCAAGCAGCGACGCAATCACCCGGACTCCTCGCAGTTGGTTCGACAAAGGTAGATGTCCTCTTGGGGCCGATAGCTCCCACGTAAACTCCTGGGGATAGCGAGTCCAGAGGTTGCCCGTGCGCCAACCAATCTTTGACCAGAGCTGATCCCAGTTTTTGCCCACACTCAACCAGATGTCGCGCTGCACAGAGAAGCCAAACTTACCCTCAGAGTGGGCTAACCAAAGCGCATTCAACGTGTGTAAATCGGCTACTGGAAACTGATCCACTTCTGTGAAATACAGCCACTTACGCTGTACAGCGGCAGTACCGACGGCTTCACACATTTTTTGTAGGGTGAGCTGATCCGCCGCTTGAAACTTCTGTTCCGCCAGCAATCGCTGTAAGGGAGCATAATCAACGCCTGCGTCAGAGTGCAGTGGCACAATGCCTTGAGGAAAATGAGTTTGCAGAAAGGCGATCGCGTCGGGAGAGTCAGAATGAAACAGCACCTGATACGCGGTGCCTGCGATCGCTAGAGAGACAGTACTTTCTGCCGTTGGCACGCTAGCCTCTTCGCTTAACGTGGAAGCCGTCACAGACGACTGATAATCAGCCAAGAACCGCATCAGGGCTGCCAGTCCTGCTTCCTTTGCAGTAGTAGCCAGGGTCTGAATCGCCTGAACCTGATTTTTGGCAGGGGTCGCTTTCAATTGGAGGTAGAGCGTTTCGATCGCCTCTGCATCACCACTCAACGGCGTAGCGATGAGGTTGCCAGTAGAATCAACCATCCTATCTATCAAGTCCACAAACGCACTAGATATTAACGTTAGCAGGTCTGAAGCACGTCTTGAAAGCCTACCCGCTGAAAGCCTACGCCTGACCAGCGCTTAGAATGCGATGCACGATCGCAGACGTAGAGCTGGGTACTTCGATCTGAATGAACTCGACCCGACCGCCATAGGACTGCACGATCGCCGCTTCTGGGAGCGTTTCTAACGTGTAATCGCCACCCTTGGCATAAATGTCTGGTTGCAAGGTTGCAATCACGTCACTGGCAGTTGTCTCGGAAAAAAGCACCACCCCGTCCACAGACCTGAGTGCAGCGAGTACTTCTGCCCGTTGCTGCTCAGGCACAATGGGTCGGGGTGGCAATCCCGCCGCCTGAGGCTTGATGGTCTGCACTGAGCGATCGCTATTCACTCCCACGACCAACGCCTTGCCAAGGCTTTTGGCGACTTGCAGGTAGCGCACATGCCCCGCATGAAGGAGGTCAAAACAACCATTTGTAAACACCAGCGGTCGCCAGCGCTGAGGATCAGCCGCGATCGTCTGCGTCAGAGTATCTAGCGTGTAAAGACCAGGAATCATGGAGAAAAGGCAAGGATAAAGGATGAAGGATGAAGGCTAAAATTTCCCAAGCCTTTTGACCATTAGCCTTCAGTCCTTTGCTCTAGCTTATCGCTGTCAGTCTTCTCCTGGCACGCTCTCTATGGGCAGCTTGTAGCCACGCTCAAAGGCAAAACGAACAAGCTGCGATCGGTTTTCTAGCTGCAATTTGCTCAGAATATTGCTCAAGTGCGTTTGGACGGTACGGGGGCTGACAAACAGACGATCGCCAATTTGCTTATTAGTAAACCCTTGAATCACCTCCCAGAACACTTTTTCTTCGGCTGGAGTGAGCGGTAGTGGGCTTGGTGGGGCTGCTCCATGCCCGTTGGAGGATGGGTTAGCAGTTTCGCGCTGCATCAGTAGTACAATTTCGCTATGAATGCGGCGCGATCGCTCTAGCTGCGATTCAATCTTTGCCAGCAACTCTCTGGGTTCAAACGGCTTAATCAAATAATCATCTGCTCCAATGGAGTGACCCTGAATCCGGGCTTCCACTTCTCCCTTACTAGAGAGAAAAATAAAGGGTACCAGTTGTCCAGAGCGAATCGATCGAAGACGACGGCAAAATTCAAAGCCATCCATCTCAGGCATCATCACATCTGAAACAACCAGGTCTGGAGGGTCTTGCTCAAATAACTGAAGCGCTTCAATGCCCGACGCGACATCTTGCGTCAGGTAGCCTCGTTTCTCTAGATAGCGCGTTAAAGCCATCCGGAGTGTTGCGTCATCATCAACCACCAGAACTTTTTTCATCTAGCTTCCTGTGGCAATAGTACAAGATACATTGAACATCGCGCTCTGTAGTCTAGACACCAATGGTTCCGATACGCTTTAGCGAGGCACGCAATTGAGAGCATGGTTAAGCCTTGAAGTCAGTAGGGTTGAGAGGGGGCGTTTGCTTTATGTCGCCATCCAACGGGTAATCATGGTGTATCGTAGCTTTCCCATCTCACAGGATGAACTGGCTATGTCGCGATCGGCTGTGTCTCTGTACACTGTGTTTCTAGACAGTTGATGGTCTTTAGCTTTACCTGGCAAGATCAAGCAAGCCAGATTGCTGATCTAAATTCAGCAATTCCTTCGTTCCTATCTTAGAGTTCCCGGAGATTTCTGAACAAATCAATTGCGCCAAAATTGATGAGAAACACATGAGGACGATCAGCCGTTCTGCTTTGGTATCCTTACCTGAACCAGAAGGCGCGATCGGGCGCGATCGTCACATCGCAGTCAGATGCACTACAAACATGTTCAGCCATTGGGCTATTCTAACCACAACGGATCTAACCACAATGGGTGATCTGAACGGTGCTGCTCGTACCACGTTAGGTTGTTGATAAGTAAAGTTAAAGCTGTGCCGGACGCGTATAGGAGTGACTGCCCATGACGTATGCAAAAATTTCTCCTCCAACAACAGGAGCCAAAATTACCTTCGCAAACGGTGAACCCAGCGTTCCAGATAACCCCATCATTCCTTATATTCGTGGAGACGGTACGGGTATCGATCTCTGGCCTGCCTCTCAGCGCGTGTTTGATGCAGCCGTAGAAAAAGCGTATGGCGGCAAGCGTCAAATTAGCTGGTTCAAAATTTTTGTAGGCGATGAAGCCTGTGATGTCTACGGCACCTACCAGTATTTGCCAGAGGATTCGCTGGCAGCGATTAAAGAGTACGGTGTAGCGATTAAGGGACCATTGACAACCCCGATTGGGGGAGGGATTCGATCGCTCAACGTGGCTCTCCGCCAAATTTTTGATCTCTACGCCTGCGTGCGTCCCTGCAAATACTACGCGGGTACGCCTTCACCCCACCGCACGCCCGAAAAGCTGGATGTCATTATCTATCGAGAAAATACGGAGGATATTTACCTCGGCATTGAGTGGAAACAGGGTAGTGAAAGCGCCGATCGGCTGATCAAGCTCCTCAACGAAGACCTGATTCCCGCCACGCCCGAACACGGTAAAAAGCAGATTCCCCTGGATGCAGGCATTGGCATTAAGCCTATCAGCAAAAAAGGCTCCCAACGGTTGGTGCGTCGCGCCATGAAGCACGCTCTACGTCTGCCCAAAGCCAAGCAAATGGTCACGCTTGTCCACAAGGGCAACATCATGAAATACACCGAAGGAGCCTTTCGTGACTGGGGCTACGAACTGGTAACGACAGAATTTCGCGCCGAATGTGTCACTGAGCGGGAATCGTGGATTTTAAGCAACAAGGAACGCAAGCCCGACCTTTCCCTGGAAGATAACGCCCGCCAGATTGATCCCGGCTACGATGCGCTGACGGCTGATAAAAAAGAAAAAATTTGCGCCGAAGTCAAAGAGGTGCTAGAGACTATCTGGGACTCTCACGGCAAGGGGCAATGGAAAGAGAAGGTAATGGTGAACGATCGCATTGCCGACAGCATCTTTCAGCAAATCCAGACGCGCCCGGATGAATACTCCATTCTGGCAACCATGAACCTAAACGGCGACTACCTATCCGATGCCGCCGCCGCTATCGTCGGTGGCTTAGGCATGGGACCTGGAGCCAACATCGGTGATGAATGCGCCGTTTTTGAAGCTACTCACGGCACAGCACCAAAGCACGCTGGACTCGATCGCGTCAACCCCGGTTCCCTCATCCTCTCTGGAGTCATGATGCTGGAATACATGGGCTGGCAAGAAGCCGCCGATCTGATTACGAAGGGCATTAGTGCGGCGATCGCCAACCGCGAAGTCACCTACGACCTTGCCCGGATGATGGAACCACCCGTCGAACCACCCTTGAAGTGTTCAGAGTTTGCCGAGGCGATCATCAAGCACTTTTAGGGGAGGAGTGAGGTAGAAGAGAGGAGTGAGGTAGAAGAGAGGAGTGAGGAGTAAGGGGTGAGGGGTAGAAGAGCTTTGAGTTTTGCATTGGTTGAACGGTTAGCTTTTTAGCCTTTAGCATTCATCTCTCATCCCTCCCTTTTAGCCTTCATCCTTTAGCCTTTAGCCTTTCCCTGCCCACTTCATCGACTAATCCTTACCAATAGCGCACCGCCAAACACCAACCCAATCAGTGTGGGTAGCCATCCTGCTAAAAAGGAGGACAGGATATCGAACTGATACAGTGCCTCACAAATGCTGATGAAGAGGTAATAGGACACAATCAGCACCAGGCTGATGCCAAAGCTGGTGCCGCGTCCAACGCCGCGACGAGGCTGGGTGCCTAACGTTGCTCCCACTAGCCCAAACACCAGACAGGCGAAGGGAAACGCCATTTTTTGATCGACCCGCAACGTGAGCTTACGAATTTCCTTTTGGTTCCCGGTTTGATTAATGAGGCTTAAGTATTCCTGAATTTGGGCGATGTTCATTTCGCCAGGGTCGAGAGACGTTTGAGCAATGTCGAGCGGTGTGCGCGGTAGTTGGATCTGTTGCTGCTCGAAGCGGATGATATTGCGATACGAACCATCTGGCGCAACGACGTAAATGGTGCCGTTGAAAAAATCCCAGGTTTTCTGGTCGGTGTTCCAGAGCGCCGCTTCCGATGCCACAATCTGGTTCAAGCCATCTTGCGAAAAGTCGAGAATCGTCAAGCCTTTCATCCGCTTGCCGTCAAACTGCTTGGCATAAAAGATGCGAGACAGGGCTTTATCTCGACTGCCATCCGGCTGTTTGAAGTCTCGAAATTCCTGATAAAGGATATTGTTTTCTCGAAACGACGGCTCCTTCTTGTTCAACGCTGCATCAAGCGTTTCGGATGCTTGACGATTGGCAGCAGGCACGATCGCCTCGTTAAAGGCAAAGGTAATGCCCGTCACGAGCAAGCCCATCAAAATCGCGGGGGCAATCAGCCGATAAATGCTCACACCACAGCTTCGTAGCGCAATGAGTTCGCTATCGCTCGACAGCCGACCGTAGACCGTCAGGCACGACAGCAGCATCGACATGGGAAACGACAAGCCCACGAAATAGGGCAATTTGAGGAAAAAGACCTGCGCCGCGATCGATACAGGCAACCCTGCCTCCGTCACCCGCCGCACCAGATCAAACAGCACACCGATCGCCACGCCGATCGACGAAAACGCCACTACCCCAAACAAAAATGGCATCACCAACTCGCTGGCGATGTACCGATCCATCACCGAAACCCCAGGGATGAGCAAACTAAGCGACTTTAAGGGCGGTGGATTTGCAGGAGTGATAGAAGCCATAGGGAAGGGAGTGGGGAGTGGGGAGTAGGGAAAGCAGAGAGAGTTGTTAGTTGTTAGTTGTTAGATAAGAGTAGAGCTAAAGGCAGAGGGGTGAAGGCTAAAAAGGCAGAAGGCAGAGGGCAGGAGGCAGAAGGCTATAGCTTGCTTCTGTGGAGCAGTAGGCTAAAAGTTGACTGCTGAAAACTCATAACTCACAACTCATAATTCATAACTTTCTCCTCACCCCTCACTCCTCTCTTCTACGGCTGAAAGGCATCACCCAGATAATATTGCCGTACTAACGGGTTGCTGTAGAGTTCTTCAGAGCTACCAGAGGCTAAGATTTGTCCATCGCGCATGATGTAAGCCCGATCGGTAATTGCCAGCGTTTCCCGGACGTTGTGATCGGTAATCAGAATGCCAATCTGTCGATCGCGCAGGACAGCGACAATTTGCTGAATTTCGGCAACGGCGATCGGGTCAACCCCCGCGAAAGGTTCATCCAAGAGCAGAAACTTAGGACCATCGCGACCAGCCGCCAGCGATCTTGCGAGTTCTGTTCGTCGTCGTTCTCCGCCCGAAACTTGGGCACCCAGCGTATGGGCAACTTTTTCGAGCCGAAACTCCTTCAGCAAATAGCTGAGGCGATCGCGCCACTCTTGTCGGGGCACGTTCGACTGCTCCATGACCAGCAGAATATTCTCCTGCACGGTCAAATAGCGAAAAATGCTGGCTTCTTGTGCTAAGTAGCCGATCCCCAACCGTGCGCGTCGATGTAGCGGCAGGGTCGTAATTTCGGTATCGTTCAGCCAGACTCTCCCTTGGTTGGGCTTCTCTAAGCCAGTGGCGATATAAAACGTCGTCGTTTTACCCGCACCATTGGGACCCAGCAGCCCAACGACCTCGCCCTGAGAGACAGAAAGGCTAACGCGGCTAACCACACTCCGCGCACCATACGACTTATGAACGTTTTCAAGCGCGATCTTCAACCGTCCACTCCTGGCTGTGCTGGGCAAGAAACACAAAGCTGACGACGATCTTATCGTGTATCAGCAGTCGCTGTCTCAGCGGGAGCCAGGAGACGACGGGTTAGTAAGCGGTGGAGCCAGATCTGTCTGTCGTGGCAATGGCGGAACCGCAGGCGTAAACTCTGACTGAGGGCTAAACGGTGCCGCATTCGGCGTTGGGGTTGGAGTCGCCGTTGCATCTGGCACCAGATAAATCGACTCGACTTGCTTGGGTGCATCTGGCAATGCGACAAATTTACCTTCATCAATTAAATAAGTAACCGTTTCACCACGAAGGCTATTGCCTTGCTGCAAGACGTACACATTGCCGCTTAGTACAATCCGGCGTTCACGGCTAAAGTACTGTGCCTGGGCGGATGTTGCCTGAATTTGACGAGCGGGATAGTTAATTTGCACGTTGCCCCGCGCTGTGATCACACCTGTTTTGGAGTTTGCTTCCTGAATGTCCGATCGCAGGGTGAGCGATCGACTGGGTTCGGTTTGCGCGTTAGCAAGGCGGCTAGACAGCAGCAAAGATGCCACACCCTCTAACAGCAGGATGGTTACCAGGAGAGGTGGCACGATCGCAGCCAGTCTCAGTCGCTTGAAAGGGGCATGAAGTGGGCAGAGAGAAGACATCATGGGGCGGATAACTCAGCGTGATAGCAAAAACAATGATGAAACCAAACGCAAGATAGCGCTGACCGATGCGTTAGGTAGTTTACCCAATCCTACTGAACCTGAAGCCAACTCTGTAGAGAGGCAAGTTTGCGGACAAAGTGGACACTCAATTCAGCTTCCATTTAAGCATTGAATCGGGTAACCCTCTTGCTTCTATGACTGGTATCTGTGTGAGAAGTTGCTGCTCGATCGCCTAGCTCAAAAATGCGTTTGCTCAGAACTCACGGTTTGCAGGGTAGGCAACCGAAGGCTAGCATGGTCTGCGGAGCTTTGTGCTGTAGTTGCATCGGCAGACAGATTGGAGCGATCGTCCGCAACACCTTCAGGCAACGGCTCTAAACCAAGCTGCTCGATAACCGTTATAACCTGCTCTGGTCCTGTTTGTTGAAGGATAGTAAACACCAGCACGGTTTGGGCCAAAAACTGTTCGACATCAATGCCTGCATAGCTCGGCTGATAACCGCGCAGCCGATTCATCCCTTCGCCCATTAAAATAACGGCACCCCGCCAGTTCTGGTTGCCCAGGTGATACAGCGCCACCGCGACTTGTAGAATGCCTTGATAAAACTTCTTATCTGGTTCGGTTGCTTCAATCCACAACGCCTCTAGCGTGTCATGGCACGCATAGAATTCCCCCTGGTTGAATTGCTCCACCCCATGCCAAAATTCGTCTGGTAGCACTTCGCTCAATCGTTCCATCCCAGCATCGTCAGGTGCCGCCTTGTTGCCTACTGCAACTCTAGCGCTGGATGGCGTGAATGGAGCTAGCCTGCAACAACTGACGCTCAGCAGGATCAATCGCCACTCGATCGAGCACGGTTTGTCGCAGAGCCTGTAGTTGGGTCGCACTGGTGGGCGGTGTAAACGCCGTTTTTAGCACGTCGTACCAGAGATTTTCCTTGGCGTAAAGTTTTGCGATCGTCAGGCGATCGCGAGTTTGCGCCAACTGATGCTTTAAGCCTGCTTGCAGTGGGATAACGTCCAACGTCGCTGCGGCGAAAGGGTTGCCAGACGGGCGACTGGGATCGCACACCAACTCTACCTGCCAGCGATAGCGCTTGCCCACCGTTAGTTCAGGGATCGCTCCCCCAGACGACATCACCATAATGCCAGGAGTGCTTTTCAGGCGATCGTCCTTAATTTCTTTCACCAGCTTGAATCGATCACCCTCCTGCTCATAGAGCCTGAACTCGATCGGACGAGACACCGCATCGCGCACAAACCAGGCAAACGTAGGGCGCGTAGAGACTGTCTGCCCCGCTTGCCCATTCGGCGTTAGCAAAATGAGGGCAGGCACAGTGGAGGCGATCGCCTGCGTATTACCGCACCCTCGCCCACCCGATGATCTGCCATTCGTGGGCGCTCGATCTTCGTCTGCCAGACTCATAGCAGGTAAAAGCCACAGCCCCAAGATCACTCCTGTCGCTAATTTTGTAACGATTTGTTGCTTGTAGCGCGATGCAACTGGATAACTCATGGCTCTCCGAAAACGCTAGGGGCTGTCATCAATGACGACTACACGTTTTTTACGGCAAGGGTTCCAGACCCCAGCCTCGTGTGTTGAGATGGGCGCGATCAGGCTGATACCGAAAGGTTTCAGAGCTGAGTGGGTGACACGCCCTAAGACTATTAAAGCCTGTTGAGTACGTGCTGCGTTGACTGGAAAGGGTGAGAAAACTGCCACCAGGGTCTTGGGCTACGCCATGTCAACTCACAGACGATGCCATGAGGCGTGTTGGGACGACGCTGAAAGCTGCCTCTCAGCGATCGCGCCAGGTCTCTTGCCTGAGCCGTTCCCTGCCCTTCTCTAGCCTGCCCTTCTCTGGCAACAACTTGAGCCAGATAGCACACCCCATTGTCAATCACTTGTAAAGTATACCAATTTTTATCCCGCTGACAGATAACATCCAGACAGCTTGCATTGACAGCATGATTGCCAACATTACACAACGCTTCCTGCAAAAATAAACACAGCGCCTGTTTTTGATCAGGAGACAAGGAACACTCTTTCAGCGCTGTAAAGTCGGGTGCAATGAAGGTGAGAATGGTCTTAAATCCAGGCAGTTCCCGCTCTAGAGTCTGTTCGTAGATTTGGTACAGCAATTCGTGAATGGGGGTCTGGGCATAGTGCTGGTCGCCCGTCACAATCGCTTGCTGCATGGAATCGTAGACCGATCGCAGTTCCTGATTTAGATTTTGTAGCTGCGATCGCAATTTCTCTGGAGGCAAATCGTCCAGACTCCGCAACATGGCGGCTAGCGTTTGCAAAGGACCGTTATGTACCGAGTCGTATGTCCGTTTGAGAGTCAGACTACGTTGCTCCAGCAAAAGTCGAGAATCGCGATCGAAGAATGCTGTCGTTAACCCTGCGGCACTTAACGCTAACAACGCTGGTATGACTGGAACCCACCAACTTAAGGTGAGCAGCCCAAAGCTGATGCTGACCAGACATGCACTGCCCACTGCGAGACCCAACAGCGTTTTCCAGGGTGATTGCAACAACAGTCCCAGCGTGATACCCAACAGTCCCCAAAGGACAATCCAGCCATACTCCCAGCCTTTTGCCCAGGTATGCAGCAGCGAGCGGCGATCCAGAACAGCACTGATCATTTGGCTAATCGCATGGGCATGATTCTCAACGCCGTAAAGTAGGCGATATTCATCCATTGTTCCGGTGGCATCAGTGAGTAAGCTACCTTTAATCGCATCAGTCATGACGGTATCGTTCTGACTGTTAGAAGCCGTCACGCCAACCAGTACGATGCGATCGCGAATTTGCTCTGGCTTAACTCTTCCCTGCACCACGTCAGTCATGGAAACGACTGGAAACGGCTTTGGGTGGCTGCGAAAGTTCAGTAAGATTTGGTTTCCCCCCGCTTGAGCTTGCACATAGCCGCCTGTATTGGCTTGAAAGCGTGGCAGCACCAGCGACCCAAAGCGAATTGGATCACTGGCACGCCGTCCTGGTTCAAACGGGATGCCCTTGGTTTGTAAATAACGTGCTGCCAGCAGTAGGGATAACGAATACTTCACCGCACCAGAGTCAACCTTACTTGCCAGCAGACAACGACGCAATTTGCCGTCTGGGTCAAAAAAAATGTTAGCCAGCCCCACCTGTTCTGGTGGCAATTCTGGTGGCGGTTTGACTTTGAGCGTTGCTGCCGAACCAACATCCGCCTCAATGCCAATCAGATTGGGACTGGTTCTAAACACATGCGCGAGTTCTTCTCGATTTGGATCGGTCGTCAGGTCACGAAACAAATCCAGCCCGATCGCGGTCGGACGATAGCTCTGGAGCGTTTTGAGTAAGGTAGCCAGCTCTCGATCGGGAATCGGATATTTCCCCACCAGACGAATATCTTCTTCGTCAATGCCGACAATCACAACCCGTGTATCGGGCGCTTCTAAGGGGCGCGATCGCAGAAAGCGATCGAACGCGCTCCACTCCAAATTTTGCAGCGAACCCGTCAGACGTGCGGCGACGACCAAACCAACGACGACCAACCCTGGCAGTACTCCAACTCGCCAAACCTTTGCTTGCTGCTCAATTTGCGTCCAAAATTCAGCATTCACTTTGATTTTCATTTAAGTCAACAGTGGCTATGCTTCAACAACGTACTGTAGCGGATGGTAGATGGCTGGTAGAGACGCGATCGCGTTCTTGTTTGAGCGCTGATCTGCTCCGTCTAACGTGGCTAAATTGTTTGGTTAAAAGGAACTGTAAGATGAAAAAAGGAAAAAGAGAAATTTAAAGCGTGGCTACTTTAGATAAAAGGATCAGGGCTGTTTCGTTCTGTCGAATGCCAGGTAAGCAGCGGATAGAAACGGGTGAAACGAATGCTTTTTTCACCTTTTGTCGATTACTTACCCGCTGCATCCGGTAGCAAAGCTTTCTCAGCAGAACTCGATACTTGGGAATGAGAATTAAATCATTTCGCTACTTTTTTGTACGGACAAACGACCGTTCGCCCCTCCAGAAGACTAAATGTTCGATCTTATTCAATCAGCGATCCTTAAAATGAACTGACCCTGAAAAGGATAAGCATTTTTTACTCCTTCCTGATCCTGATCAGTCTGCGCGCTCTAGCGTAACCGAACCAGATAGACAAACACGTTGCTTGTTACAAATGCGGGTGTAAAGACGTTATCGGTAAAGGGCACACTACGACAAGGGCTTCTCTCCCCCAAAGAGATGATTTTTGAGTCAGGATATAGCCTTGAGCCATAAAGACTCAGTGAAGTTTGGCTCCAACGACTCTTGCGTAAAACTTGGGTTCTTGAGACTTGGATTTTACTGGCAGGACTGCTTTAACCCAATGCACCACAGGACAGCCGCTTTCAAGCAGAATCTCTCTGCTGGCTTCAGCTCAGCAAACCGAGCTTACGCGCCGCGATCGCAATTTGAATCCGCAAGTCTTTGTCAGGTTCATCATAAATCCCCAACGCATCCTGCAAACGCACCCAGTAATTTCGCACCGTGCGATCGCTCACTTGCATCCGGTCTGCGATCGCCCGATCTGTCAGCCCCTCCTGAAATTTCAGCGTGAGCACCTCCAACCACTTCCGGTCAAACTCCGAGCGCGATCGCAGTTCTGGTGGTAGATAAATCGACCCGCGTAGTGCAAAATCGACCAGTCGCAGCATCTCCCGAATGGGCAGCGACTTATCCATCGCAGCAAAGCCCCCTTCATAGGCGTTAATCATCGGCTTCAACTGCACCAACGGTCGAATATTGGTACTCAGCACCACGATATTCGGTGCAAGCTGACTTTCGATCAGCGTCTTGAGAAACTGAATCCCCACCTCTGCACTGGCGATCGCATACGGCTGCTGCGGCACGCTCAGATCCAACACAACCAGCGTGGGGCGATAATACCCAATTTGGGTTTGAGCCGTCTGAATATCCTGCGCCGTAAAGATCTCAGCCGTCGGATACGTTCGTTTCAGAGCAGGCACCGTACCCTCAAGAATCGCCTCGTGGTCATCGACCACCAAAAACGTTTGCGTTACTGCATTGGACGCATTACGGTTCATTGTCTATCCCCACGCAACAATCGTCTGTTTGAGGCAGAGGGCAGGAGACAGGAGGCAGAAGGAAACCCGTTGTTCTCTTCACTTCTGCCCTCTGCCCTCTGCCTTCTGCCTTTTCGCAATCGCTCTTCACTTGACCAGGAAACGCCATACAAACTTCCTTACAAAGCAAAAAACTGATTAAAGCAAAGACTAACGCGGTCGTTCAACAACAGCAAGCGGGGAAAGCAATTTGGTCTTGGGCGATCGTTCCCCATCAACCAGATCCTCAGCAGCGAAGGAACGCGAATTTAATAAGGTGTAATTCTGTCTGTAGGGACGTTACATGTAACGTCCCTACAGACGGGAAGCTGATTGACTGACAAAAGTCTTGCAAGGCTGGTCGCTTCGTTGCTCATCCGCCCGTGATCAAAATCCGGGCTAATGGTGCGAAACCCGTTAAAACGGGTTGTCAGGCGCTCCTAGTCCTCTTAAGAGGACTTCCCTCCATTAGCCCGCACTTTCAGTGCAGGGCGGGTTCAAGTACTCGCTCCAAGATTTGTTAGTCAACCAGCCCTACACCCCACACCCATATTCACCGAGCTGTGGCTTAACCCAACCTATAGCCCTTATAAGCGGCATGTTGCCATCAGTAACCACGCAAAAAAAAGAGTGGGTAGACGCTCTACTCACTCTTTTAGTATTTATACAAGACTGTCAGCAAATGCTACAGTAGCAGGCTTGCTAAGAGCGGAATTACTTGCCCAAATCTTGATAGTTGGTGCCGTCGCAGGAAGGACCAGTCAAGGAGTTGAGCGTGACACCAGACAAGGTGGTTGCGCCTGGTTTTGCAGTTTGGCAAAGAACAGCCAGGGTCGTTGCTTCACCCGTTGTAGCACCTGTGGTGAAACCGGTGCTTACGCCACCAAGGTGTGCTCTCAAGGTGTTGGTGAATTTGGGGTTGGAAACGTTCTTCACGCCAGAGCTGGTGGGAGAGTCGATCTGGTAGGTGTAGTTGGTGGTGTCGGTTTTGATACCAAGACCCAGGAGGCTAACATCGCTACCGAAGGTGTTTTTCTCCAGGTAGTAAGCCTGCTGTGAACGGTTCATGGAACCAACGTACTGCTTGGACTCCGACTCTTTTGCCTTGTTTGCCTGGTTCAAGAAGGAAGGCAGTGCGATTGCAGACAGAATACCGATGATGATGATGACAACCAGCAGTTCAATCAGGGTGAAGCCTTTTTCTTGCTTCTTGGCGATCATGTGTTGCAGGAACTTAGCTTTGAAATCAGACTTCATGAGAGGGTCTCCTTTTAGGTGCGGGGTATGTGGTTCTAACTCCTGAACGTAACGTACCCCTCTCTCCCTGCTTTCATATCACTCTGCTCTAAAAAAAGTTTGCGTTTGCGTTTGCGAGCCGTTGCGAAAATGTCTCTAACCCGCACAGGGAAAGACTTATAGCCAAGAGAAAATTTGTCAAAATGAGGAACTTTTAGGGCAACCGTCACCCTGGCAAGCTTTTTCTCTTGTCAAATTTTGTGCGATCGCGCCTGTTTGGGCAATATGGAAGCGTAGCGGTTTCCTTTTTGATGGGTGCCGCTTCTACGATCGCCGCTTTGCCCCGCCATCCCTAACGCATCATGGACATTCAACGGTTCGTTGCCCACCTCGCCTCTTCCCAGGACTCTACCCCCTTAAGCCCGGTCGAACAGCTAATCCATACGGCTGTTGGCTGTATGGCACCGGGAGACGTGTATTGCGAAGTCGGCGGTCTGCCGGGAACGAACCTGATGGCAGCATTGCGGCACCACCCAGACTGTATGGCGTATGCGGTTGAGGAGGACGATCGGTTTGGTAGTAAGCGTGCGGCGATCGCACAACTCACCGAGCAGTTAGCGGCGGCTGGCATGGAGGAGCAGGTCTTTTTTTGCGATCAGCCCTTTGAGGCGTTTTTTCACGATCTGCGGGAAATGGCGACCGACGATCGCCTTGGGGTCTATGTCTATAACGGCAAGAGCGATTATCGATCGGTCATTTTGGGGCTAATGCTGGCGGCTCCATTTCTAGCTGAGCAGGCGTTGATCGTGGTCAGTCAAGGGCATCTCAGGACGGTGCGACAGGCAACGTGGGATTTTTTAGCCGCCTATGCTCAGGCAGCTTTACAGCTTGATGGGTTGGCTCAACAGGCTGCGATAGAGGGAGATCATCAGTTCCTGGTGCTCAGCTGGGATGCGGAGAAACCAGCCGATACGACGTGCGACTGGCATACCTACCGCGATCGTGAGGTGCTAGATGCCATCTATCGGTTGCCTGTGTATCCCAAAATCAATTTAGAAACATTACGGCAAGAAGCGGTAGATCTCCATGTGAAAGGTCAGCTTTCTGAGGCAGAGGAAAAGTACCGAACGTTGCTACAGTTTGAGCCTCAAAATGCAGAGATCTGGCTGAATTTAGGGATGCTTTACTATCTGGCTGAAAACGATGCAGCGGTGGTTGAGGCAGTCCAGCAGTCTCTAGCACTTAACCCTCATACTGCACTAGCGCATTACATTCATGGGCTGGCATTGGAGCGCATGACTCATCTTGATGACGCGATCGCAGCCTTTCAACAAGCAATCGCGCTAGATAAACATCACGTTGAAACGCTCAATCATCTGGGCAATCTGTTGCTTCAAAAAGGTGACTCTAAGCAAGCAGAAGCGTTGTATCAACGGGCGATCGCGCTACAGCCAAAGGACTTTACCGGGCATCTGGGTCTGGGCAATGCGCTCATGGCACAAGAGCAGGCGGAACCTGCGATCGCCACCTATCATCAAGCCTTGAAACTAAAGCAACGCGATCCGGAGATTTTGTGGAAACTGGGTGAAGCCTATACCGCAGCGAATGATAGCGCAACCGCGCAGAACTATTTTGCCTATGCTTACAACCGAGATGGTAATCCTGAAGCCGCGATCGGAGCCTTTCAAGCCTTCTTTGCAACGGGACAGACCGGAACTGTGCAGGACTATCTCACGTTGGCAGATTGTTATCAACTTTGTGGGCAAATGGAAGCCGCGATCGACTGCCTTCATGCAGCAGCAAACTTGAAACCAGATGATTTATTCTTAGCTGCTTTACCGCACTTGCTTCTGCCATTGCTTTACCAAACGACAGAGGAAATAGCAGCATATGGGCAACGGTTTAAGCAAGGATTAAGCAATCTTTACCATCAGGTTGAACTAGCAGAAGCGCAGCAGAAATCAATTGATTTCAGCAATATTTCTTGCTTGAGATTATTTTATTTGGCGTTTCAGGCGATCGACGTGCGAGAGCCACAGTCACTCTATGGGCAAATGCTCCAGCGTGCGATGCAGGCATACCAACCTGATTGGATGCAGCCGCTCTCAATGCCCTCTGTAAGCAACGCAGGAAAGAGCAAGGCAGGCAAAATTCGGATTGGCTATCTGGCAGATTCGATTGGCACCAATAGTATGTCGCTGTGGACGTTTGGCTGGCTCAAAAACCACGATCGCAGTCAGTTTGAAATCTACTGTTACAACACAGGTTCAGCGATCGATCGACGCACTGAGCAATTCAAAGCGTTGAGCGATGTTTATCATTACATTCCCAACGATTTGCAGGGGGTTTGTCAGCAAATTCTGGCGGATGATTTGCATGTGCTGGTTTTTCTGGCGATCGGGGTACATACACCCACCGCCATGACGGGCTGCTTCCGATTAGCGCCTGTGCAGTGTGCAGCCTGGGGGCATCCGGTTACGTCTGGTTTGTCAACGATCGATTATTTCTTGTCAAGTGAATTGATGGAGCCAGCCAATGCTCAGGAACACTACACCGAGCAACTCATTCGGCTACCTAACTTAGGCATTAGCTATCCCCAGCCCTCAATTCCTGCACCCACAAAAACGCGGACTGCATTTGGATTAAAAGCCGATGCAATCCTTTATGTTTCCTGCCAGTTAATCATCAAATATTTGCCCCAACACGATTATTTGTTTGTCAAAATTGCGCGACAGGTGCCGCAAGCCCAGTTCGTTTTTATCGTGCGATCGACGATGACGAATCGATCGAGTCCAACCCTGGAGCGTCAGTTTCGGGAACGGCTCCAGCGATCGTTCGCAGCGGCAGGATTGAACAGTGCCGATTACTGTGTTTTTTTGCCCGGTCAGAATTGGCAAGACTATACGAGCCTACTGTTGGATGCTGACGCATTTCTCGATACGCCTGGGTTTTCGGGTGGGCACACTACCTTTGATGCGATCGCCTGCAATTTGCCCGTTGTCACCCATGCGGGAGAATTTATGCGTGGTCGCCAGTCCAGCGGGATGCTAACCATGCTGGGTGTACCGGAAACCGTTGCCCACACGGAAACTGAATATGTTGACATCGCAGCGCGACTGGGACTGGAGCCAGATTGGAAACGGGCGATCGTCCAGCGCATGAGTGAACGGCATTCGTTCCTCTTCGATGACACCGACTGTGTGAAAGGACTGGAGCAGTTTTACCAGAACGTCGTTGCTGATAGGTTGGCGCAACCCGTCAACGCGTTCATGATGCCAGCAGAGCAGCCTGCCACAAAGTTGATTCTGCACGTCGGCTGTGGTCAAGATGATCCCGGAGCGCTGCCAGAAGCCTTACGCCCACCCGAATGGCGGGAGATCAGGCTTGATCTGAATCCGGCGGTCAAGCCAGACATCATTGGTTCCATCACGGACATGAGCGCGGTTGCAAATGAGTCAGTTGATGCGGTTTTTTCGTCACACAACCTGGAGCATCTCTACGCCCATGAAGTGCCGATCGCCCTTGCGGAGTTTTATCGGGTACTGAAACCGGGCGGCTTTGCGCTCATCACGCTCCCCGATATTCAAGCGGTGGCTGAGTACGTTGCCCAGGGCAAGTTAGAAGACATTCTCTATGTGTCGCCCGAAGGTCCGATCGCCGCGATCGATATTCTCTACGGGCAGAGATCGGCGATCGCGGATGGCAACCATTTTATGGCTCACCGGACGGCATTTACAGCAGAGAGCCTGCAAGCAAAACTGCAACAGGCTGGGTTTAAACACATTGAAAGCCACAAAGATCAGTTAAATCTCTGGCAACGGGGCTACAAGTAGGTAGCTGAGCCATACCCCGCTGTCATCGCCTAGAGGTGCTAGGTTGAGTGAAACATTTCGTTGCGATCGCTCCCATGTCTCTACCATCGATTCAGATTGCCACGGCTGTTGCCCGCACTAATTTAGCCGCAATTCTTTACGACTTAGATGGCACCCTGGTCAACACCGACCCGCTGCACTTTCAGGTGTGGCAAGCCATGCTGCAAGCGTTTGGGCTAGAGATTGATGAGCCCTTTTACCAGACTAAAATTAGCGGGCGGTTAAATCCGGCGATCGTGCAAGATTTGCTGCCGCACCTGTCGATCGCTGAACAGCAAACATTCATTGCTCAGAAAGAAGCCCAGTTCCGGGAACAGGCTCCTCAACTGACCCCATTAGCAGGGCTGGGAGAGATCATTCAATGGGCAAAAGAGCAGGGCATGAAGCAGGGAGTTGTCACCAATGCCCCACCTGAAAATGTGCATCACGTCTTGAAAGCGCTGCACCTCGAAAGCACATTTGATCAGGTCGTGATTGCTGATGAACTTGGCGTTGGCAAGCCCGATCCAGCACCCTACCTCCATGCGCTCAAAATGTTTGATGTGATACCGGAACATGCGATCGCGTTTGAAGACTCGCCCTCTGGTATGCGCTCTGCCGTCAGCGCAGGCATTCCCACGGTGGGGATCGCTTCTACCCACGACGCTCAAACGCTCTACTCACTAGGAGCCACGCTAGTCGTCCCTGATTTTGCCGCACCTGAACTGTGGGCACTACTAACACCTAAGACCGTTTGAGTATCCGTGTCATTGAAGCTAACTGCCTAATACGTCCTCGCCAAAAAGTTTAAACAGAGCGCAATTCAGCAGGGGCTAGAGCGATCGTCAGCTAGTTGGGGAATATTTAACAGTGCTGGTAGTCAGCAACTCCGTCGAATCGGTGATGCGAGTAACCGGAACACTGCAAACCTTCACCCCAACAACTAAGGTATGAAACTAGCAAGCGCTTTATTCTTATGTTTGTTATTAGCAGGTTGTGCTAACAAAACGCCGGGGAATGCTTCTAAGCCGAGTCATTCTAAACCCGTTTCTGAAGCGAACTACGCTACAAATACAGTTACATTCCCTAGCCTTGGGTCAGTCAAAAAACTTCAAGCTGGTGTGCTTTTCTATGAAGTTATTTTGCCTAGAAAGCAACCAACAAAGCTATGGGTTTATTTACCTGAACATCCAACCAGAAAAAAGCTGCCGTGCGTGATGATTGCGCCCGCAGGAAGCAGGTTGATCGATGGGATGAACTTAGCGGCATCTGACCAGGCTGAGCATCTTCCTTATGTTCGGGCAGGATTTGCGGTCGTCGCTTATGAAATTGACGGTGCTTTGTCAAATAACGCCAGCGATCAAGAGACGATAGAAGCCATTAAAGCCTATCAAGCGGCTGAGGCTGGACTTGTGAATGCACGCTTGGCGATCGATTATGTCTTTGCAAAAATCCCACAAATAGATACTAAGCAACTCTATACGGCTGGTCATAGTTCGGCTGCAACCCTTTCTCTATTGGTTGCTGAGCATGAGCCAAGAGTAAGGGCAAGTATAGCCTATGCACCCGCGACCAATGTGGTTGATAGGCTCGGTGAACCTTTCATCACGTCTATGTCGAAACTCATTCCTGATTTCCGCGAATTCATCACACGCAGTTCACCGCATACTGAATTGCAAAAGCTAACGCATCCACTTTTTATCTTTCAAGCTGAAGATGATTCCGTTATTCCCATCTCAAAGAATCTTGACTTTATTGAACGGGTGAAAAAAGTCAATTCGTCTGTGACATTTGTCCATGTGAAAAAGGGCGATCACTACGATGCCATGATCCAAAAAGGAATCCCACAAGCAATTCAATGGCTGAAAAATCTCAAATAAGCGCTTTTGTCGCAAAGCTAAGGCTTTGTAAGAGCTAGCGAAACCAAACCATTTAGCAGGTGGCCCAGGACGTTATACAGGTCCCACAGCAAGGGTAAAGGTTATTTCTAAACTAGCGCCCGGAGCGAGATGAAGGAGTCGATCGCCCGTATTCATGGCATTGCGTCCGGCTGTCCAGGGTTCCAGGCAGTAAAATGGCTTGCCCTTGACTGTCCAGAAGACCATGATGGAGAACTCATCATCTTGAGTCAGGGTGAGCCGCAAGCCTTGAGCGCGATCGGTCACACTTGCCGTTTGGCTGGATAGCTCGGTAAACGCTACGTCGATTTCCTCCTGCTCGAAGTCAAAAATCCCATTAAAAGGGCGCGTATTTTTTGTGGGTTGGTCTAGCAGGTGGGTGGCTGGAATCTCCACCTCTAGCTGCGTTTTGTCTAACACCGAGAAATAAGGATGAAAGCCAGCGCTGAATGGCATGGGTACATCCGAATGGTTTTCATACCGTTGATGAACCGTGAGCGTGTTGCCATCCAGCGTATAGGTGAAGAAAAGCTTGAAGTCAAAGGGATATACAGCGCGAGTCTGGTCGTTGCTGGTGAGCGAGAGGGTGAGGCTACCGCGATCGCCCGTCGCCTGATCTATCACTTCCCAGGGCAATTCGCGGGCAAAGCCGTGCTGCTTCAGCGTGTAGCTCTGCCCATTGTAGGTGTAGGTATTGTCTGGCAAATTGCCACAAATGGGAAACAGAACGGGAATGCCACCTCGCACCGTGAGTGTTGGATCAGTCAGGCGGGCTTCGTCCAGGTAGAAAATTTCCTGCCCCTGCACGCGCCAGCGAGTGACAATGCCACCCCGTTCTGGAATGATTTGTAGTGATGTGTTGGTAGTCGGGTTTGAGAGTGTATACGCTTTGTACTGACCTTGTTCAACCGCGATCGCAAACATCTATTTACCTCACCATGCCATCGCTGCCAATAATGACACATCGGGAATCAGTTCTGCACCCACATGCTCTGAGGCAGTCCAACTTGTACGACGCTGAGGATGTCTGTTTGTTACAGGCTGCGCGTTTGTCTTGGGCGAAGACGGGTGAGAGACCTTGACTGCTGCCGACGCTGGGCTAACAGAGGGCACATAACTCAACACCCGATCGCTGGGTCGAGCGGAATGATCAGTTGGAGCATTCTCCACTGGAGCAGGTTCCGGTTGAGTGGGTTCCGTTGCAGGCACCATTGGGTCAGACGAGGGACTGGTGCTCTGAACAGGCGTATCAGGCTGTACCGCATCCAGGGGTGTTCGGCTCGGTGACGTAATAAACGAATCCGTTGGATTGGCAAAGCCGGTCTGCTTTTGCTTCTGCACAGAAGCTGGTTGCACACTCTCTTGCGCTTCAGGGGCAGGGCTTGCGGTTTCAGTCGGCAGAGGCGCTACAGGTGCTGCCTCTGGACTGGTGATGACACCAGAAGGCTGAGTTGATGGCTCGATAGCAGTGGCAGCAGTTGTCGAGCTTTCTGGACGCGCATCCAACGCAACAGGCGATCGCATCGGTTTCTGAAAGCCACTGGAAAGATCAGCAATATGATTTAGGATTTGGGCACCGCGATCGCTCGCAACCCTGGGCTGGTAGCCTCGTACTTCCACGGGTACAAATTCCACCTTCATCTGCTTGTTTTTGAGGGCAACCTTCAAAATCGCGGTGTCGTAATCGCTGCGTGGATTGCCACCGAAGATGAAATTGCCCATTGAGTAGGCGATCGGGCGACCTTTGTAGATTTCGGCTCCCTGCAACACATGAGGATGGTGCCCGACGACGACATCTGCACCCTGGTCGATCGTATAGTGAGCTAGATTCACCTGCCAGTCGGCGGGATGGATTGCCAGTTCTTCGCCCCAGTGGTAGTTCACAATCACCCAATCAACCTGACTACGCACGGCTTTAATGTCTTCTGCAATGCGCTGTTCGTCTGCGTAGTTGGTGCCTGCCCTGGTTTCGCCAGCACTCTCAAAATCAGCCCCGTAGTAGCCAAAGTAAGCGACCCGCTGACCTTTCACGTCAATAATTTCGGGACGACGCGCTTCCTTCACGTCTCGTCCTGCACCAACGCGTTCAATCCCTGCCTTGTCAAGCGTTTCCAGGGTATCCAGAAGACCCTGCTCCTGATAATCCATCGCGTGGTTGTTTGCCAGGTTAACTAAGCTGATACCGCCACTGGTCAACACTTTCACCGCATCCGGATTCGCTTTGAAGTTAAACTTTTTGTCGGGAAGCGGGGTTGTTGCATGCGTCATCGGATTTTCCAGGTTCACCATGCCCAGATCCGCCTTACGGTATTCGTCCATGTTGGCGAAGGTGCGCTCATAGTCTTGCCCGATCGCATCGGCAAAATGGTCAGAGAGGGTGACATCCCCTGCAAACGCCAGCGTCACCGTGGGGTCGTTGGGGTCAGGCACTTGATCGTGCTTAACCACTGACACGGTTTCTAACGCAGCCTGCACTGTGGTAGGGCGAAGCGAGGGAGTGGGGCTAGGAGGTGCTTTAGGACCTGAAGACGAGGCGATCGCATTCGTTTGGTCAGAGGGCGCTTTCGAGAAGCCCAGCATACAGCCGAACACAAACGCAAAAATCGGTGGTCCGCTAATGAGCATCGAACGCATCGTTTTGAGCTGCGATCGCTGTTGCGCGGTGTGGCGTAGTTGAGTCCGGAGTTGCTGCGATCGCTGCTTTCGGGCACGGCGCGCTGGCGAAATCACCCGCACGCTTTGCTCCCAAAGTACAGCCTGCTCTTGCATCGGCTTGCCAGCAATGCGAATACCTTCGATTTGGGCAGAGTTGAGCGTCCAGATCCGGTGGCAGATAAAACGAATCAGTTGGCTACGGGCTTCTTCTGGTAAATCTGGCTGCTCTGGTGATAGAGGCAGTTCTACCAGCACCTTCAAGCAGCCTGGACGGATACCACCTACATGAGCGCGAATACCATGTGGCATTAGTACGTGGTTCAGCCAGTGCGCGATCGCCTGAAAATTTCCTGCCCGCGCCAATTCCACCAACGATGGCTGACGAAAATTATCTGTATAAACCATAAATATCCAACCTCACTCTCTGCCGCATCACACCTCAACCAACAGCCCTCTACCGTAGCTTCAGTAAGAGCTGCCATCACTATTAGTTCATTAATACTCTATAATCTTCAGTTTTCGGCACAAAGTTACAGCCAAAACGCCTAAATCTTAAGGATTGTCTAACGTAAGGCTTTTTCAGTTCCGAAGCGATGTAGTAACAGACAACAGTTAGTAAAACGACTCCCTACTCCCCACTCCCTACTCCCCACTCCCTACCTTCTGCCGTCTGCCTCCTGCCGTCTGCCTCTCTTCCTCTAACAACCAACAACCAACAACCAACAACTTCCTTTGCCGTCTGCTGTCAAAATCCCTTACCTCTGCCAAGCACCGTCAATTCATTGCAGAATGAAGGCAGTTACTCTCACAACTCTTAGAAAAATCTGACATGGCTATACTGCCCGCTCACCTCAAAGATGTGCTGTCTGATCTGATGGCACGCTACCGATCGCGCGTAGACTACCTGGCAGTACGCCTGGAAGCGGCAGAAGGGGCAGATATTTTTTTGCGCGGCGACAAAACGGAAACCCTGACCGAAGGCATCTCGATCGGTGGACAGGTGAGAGCTTGCCACAAAGGTGGATGGGGGTTTGCCAGCTTTAACCAGCTTGCCACGTTGAGCGATCGCATTGAAGAGGCGATCGTCGCGGCTCGTCTGGTTGGCGAAGAAGAAACCCTGCTGGCACCCATTACGCCGATTCAGGCAACTTGCACGCTGCCCCTCACAGGCACCGATCCGCGCCAAATTCCCCTGGCTCAGAAAAAAGCGCTCTGTCAGCACTACAGCGATATTCTGCGTAGCGTCAGCCCCCAAATTGCTACCGTGTCAGTGCGTTACGGCGACAGCGCTCAGCACGTCATTCTAGCAACCTCCGAAGGCACGCTGCTGGAACAATCCTGGGTGGACATGGAAATGCGGTTTGCAGCAACCGCTCGTAACGGGGAAACCGTGCAAACCGGGCGCGAAACCACTGGCTCTCGCAAAGCCTATGAAGATCTATTGGGCTTAGATACTCAGGTTCGTCATGCTGCCCAACGAGCGGTTGATTCGCTAGCACTACCCTCTGTGCGGGGCAATACTTACACGGTCGTAATTGACCCCATTCTCACCGGGCTATTTGTCCATGAATCCTTTGGGCACTTGTCTGAAGCCGACATGACCTACGAAAACCCGGATTTGATGGAGGTCATGAGCCTTGGTCGGCAATTTGGACCCTCTGATCTACAAATTTTTGATGGAGCCGCTCCCGAAGGACATCGTGGCAGCTATTTCTACGACGATGAAGGCACGCCAGCCACTACCACCCAGTTGATGAAGGATGGTGTGCTAGTGGGGCGGCTACACTCCCGCGAAACCGCAGGCAAGCTTGGCGAGACGGCGACGGGCAATGCGCGCTGTCTAAATTACCACTACCCCCCGATCGTCCGCATGACCAACACCTGGATCGAACGAGGCAAAACGCCTGTTGCCGACCTGTATAGCGGGATTCAGGAGGGGGTTTACGCTCGTAACTGGTTAGGCGGCATGACCAATGGCGAAATGTTTACCTTTACAGCCGGTGAAGCCTGGATGATTCGCAATGGTAAAATCGCCGAGCCAGTCCGGGATGTGACGCTATCGGGCAACGCGTTTAAAACGCTGGGCGATATTGAAGCGATCGGCGACGATTTCTTTTGGGATGAATCTGGCGGCTGTGGCAAAGGTGGGCAAAGCGGCTTACCTGTTGGCTGTGGCGGACCTAGCTTACGCATTCGCAATGTTGTTGTCGGTGGAGAAGCCTTAGAAGAGTGAGGCAGGAAAGTCCTTTAGCGGCAGTTCATGCCTTCGTTACGATGCAGGTTGAGTCATCAAGACAGGCATTACGCATTCTGACCAAAACCTCGGAGGCTTAAGCGACTATATTGGTTACAATGCATGATGCTTGGTTCAAACCTCCGAGGTTTGCGTAAGTCCTCAGTGCAAATTAAAGACAGGAGGAACGCGATCGACAAAAGTTGTGCCGGTCTTCTAAGGCGTGTCATCAATTAGCTCCGAAACCTTGCAATATCAGCAGTGTCACGCCCGTCCCACCACACCAGGCTAGGGGCTGGCACCCTTGCTGCAAGCAATGTGTAGTATTAATTGATGACAGCCTCTAGCTTCACCGTCTACTCTTCAGTGGGGTCTTCAGTCGAAGGCGGCAAGCGTCCGCGCCGTTTTCGAGCTTCCATCGCACGCTCTAGCACGTCCAGTAGACCAGGGGCTTCTTCTTGTAGCTTCAGCAGCAACCGTTCGCCTTCAGCGACATCGCCTGGATCTTCGCCCGTTTCCATCACGGTTTGCAGTCGAGGGAGCGCGATTTCATCTACCAGTTCCACCAAACTGAACAGGCAGCGATTGAACTGCCGCTCTGTCAGCGTGGCATCCTCTAACGGAAATTCAATAATGGCGCGAATTTCACCATCGGATGGGTCATACTCCCATTGCAGCATTTTGGTCTCCCAGGAAATGCACAGCATTGCTTGCAGAATAGCGGCTTTGTGAGGATGGTTGTTCACCCCAGAAAGCACTCGTGGTGCAAACAGCTCAAAGAATTCACCATCTTCCTCAAGCTGAATCACAATCAGAAATTCTTGAATATTTTCGGCATACACGCCTGTGAGAATGCGGCATTCATCTTCGTCAAGCTTATACTTCCATCCTTTGTTATCCAGATAGCCAGCAATCTGTTGCAGCGTCGCGCCCATAAAAAAGTCTCGCTAAAGCTCTGAAAGCACTTGGCGTTTCAGGTGACTGATTGTGAATTTAGGCTCAGGTAAGGCATTACCCTTAGCGGTTTACCCTCAACCAATTATCGTCTAAGTTCAACCGAAAGCAGAACCATTGTGGTGTCTCCATGGATCAACCTCTGGTTGATCGATCGCCCACCATCTTCTCTGCTTCAGACTCTCACATTACCCACGAGGAGCAGTTAGCCGGATTGGCTGTCGCGCCAGTCCAGCATCTACTTGCTGAAAAAGATGGTCTAACGTCGAAGTGTTATCTAGCACCAGATCAGCATGAGCAGCCTTCTTTTGAATCGACATTTGGCTACCAATGCGAAGACGAGCCTGCTGAGCGCTGAGGCGATCGCGCTTGACCAGGCGTTCCATTTGTTTCTCTTTAGGGCAGCGCACCACCCAGGTCTCAGTCACCAAATCAGTCATACGCGCTTCAAACAGCAACGGAATGACCAGCACCACAATCAGCGGTTGTGTATCTTTCATCGACAATGCCTGGATGGCTTGGATTAAGCGATCGCGGACATGGGGATGAATCTGTTGCTCCAACCACAAGCGCTCTGGCGGACTGCTAAAAACAATATCGCCCAACCGATGACGATCGAGCGTACCATCCGGCAGCAGCAGCCCAGAACCATACCGTTCTGCAATTTCTGTCAGCACAGGTGACCCAGGCTCAACAGCTTCACGCGCATGTATATCAGCGTCTAGAACGGGCAATTTGTGGCTCGTTGCTAAGTAGTTAGAAACGGTCGTCTTGCCCATTCCAATACCACCCGTCAGGCCGATGATGCGATGGAAAGGATGTGACTGACTGCGAGTGTTCATAGTAGACACCTGAAAATTTTGAGGTGATCTGCCAGCAAGAATGTTCTGGGTCAAGCGGCGAGAATTACGAGAGTAGAGTCGTTAAGAAGGCAGTTTTGGTAGAAGAGGAACTCGTAGAAGCTTCGAGATAACCCTGGAGCAACTGTCACTGACGCAATGTCTTGATTTTGCCAGTTTTTGAGATGACGCACCAAAATTTGGCAAAATGAGCGATCGATGCAAGGATGCCTCTTAACGTCTAAGAGCGTCTAAAACTAGAGATTGTTGCCGTTTTAAACTCATCCAATCTGGACGATGATACTCAAAGCACCCATCAACACTGTTGCATGAGTCCTCAACGATGCTCAAGTCAGGCTAAACATTTCGGTTTACCAGTCTAGAAGCCCAGTCTAGAAGCAAAGCCCAAATCAGTCCCCCTAAACAGGTAATCTTCATTGTTGACCTGAGACGACGTGCAAAAAGGAAGAGCGACCCCTACAATAAAGAGCAGCACTGTGCTCAATCAATAGTCCAGCGGAGTCTTATGTCATGCTGCTAAAGTCAACCACTCGCCATATCCATATTTTTACCGCTGCCGTTGAAAATAATGAGTTAGTCCCCAGCGACAGCGTGCTGACTCTAGACATCGATCCAGACAATGAGTTCAACTGGAGTGAAGAATCCCTGCAAAAGGTGTACCGCAAGTTTGATGAATTGGTTGAATCCTATGGCGGAGCAGATCTGACCGACTACAACATTCGTCGCATTGGCTCTGACTTAGAGCATTTTGTGCGATCGCTCCTCCAAAAAGGTGATATCTCCTACAACCTCAGCAGCCGCGTTTTGAACTACAGCATGGGTTTACCACGCGTCGTTGCCAGCGAAAATTAGTTAGTTTTGAGCGATCGTTAAGTTTTTCCCATTCAAGATCACGATCAACGGTCGTGCCATTGCACTCACCACAAACGATCAGCGTTTAAGTGAAATAGGTTTACTAGCAACAACTAATTACATAAGTTAGGCTTGCAAAGCGTGCAGTCGGCGCGATCGTGCCTCTCATTTTTCATCTGGGAAGAGTTAACAGCAAAGGCTTGCTTTAGATTTTTTAATAAAAACTCTCATCAAATCAGTCTACCGTAACAATTGGTGGCTTTTGATGCGGTTACATTGCACCAGCCGATCGTACGTCATTCATCGCCTAGTCAACGCACCACCCCGTCAACGTTAGATTTAGAAGATTTAGCATGAGCAGTAATTTAGCAGCAAAGCTACGTGAGGGCACGAAAAAGTCTCACTCAATGGCTGAAAATGTCGGGTTTGTCAAATGTTTCTTAAAAGGAGTAGTTGAGAAAAACTCCTACCGCAAGCTGGTATCCAATCTCTACTTTGTCTACTCAGCCATGGAAGAAGAGATGGATCAGCATCAGCACCATCCCATTCTCTCCAAAATCTATTTTCCAGAGCTAAACCGCAAGGCAGCGTTAGAGAAAGATCTGTACTACTACTACGGCAGCAACTGGCGAGAGCAAATCACTCCCTCCCCAGCGGCTGAAGCTTACGTACAGCGCATTCACGAGATCTCTAAAACAGATCCCGAACTGCTGGTCGCTCACTCCTATACTCGCTATCTCGGCGACCTCTCCGGTGGTCAAATTCTGAAAGGGATTGCCCAGCGCGGCATGAACCTCACAGACGGCAACGGCACAGCTTTCTATGAGTTCAATAACATTCCCGATGAGAAGCAGTTTAAGGCAACCTATCGTCAGGCAATGAACGACCTGCCCATTGACGATGCCACCGCCGATCGCATCGTGGACGAAGCCAATGCAGCCTTTGGCATGAACATGAAGCTGTTCCAGGAGCTAGAAGGAAATCTGATCAAGGCGATCGGCTCCATGCTGTTCAACACCTTGACCCGCCGCCGCACTCGTGGCAGCACCGAATTGGCAACCGCTGATTAATGGCATCTGGTTACATCATCTTCCATCTCTAACGTCTCCCCTCGAATCCTGAGGGCTTGGTGGTTAAAGCGCTATCAAGTCTTCAGGATTCACAGTTTGTAAAGATGAGGCAGAAGACATCACTCTCCCTCATCCCCCTTTCTCCCTGCCCCCTTTCTCCCTCTGCTCCCCCGCCCTCCTCTCCCCTCCCCTCTCCCCACATGGCAGCAAAAATTCCCGTCACCATCATCACAGGCTTTCTTGGCAGCGGCAAAACAACGCTCATCCGTCACTTGCTTCAGAACAATCAAGGCAGACGCATTGCCGTTCTGGTGAACGAATTTGGCGAACTGGGTATTGATGGCGATTTGCTGCGGTCGTGCCAGGTGTGCGACGACGAACCTTCTGCTGGAGTCACACCTTCACCTGAGCGCCTGCTCAATATTGTGGAGTTAACCAATGGCTGTCTCTGCTGCACGGTACAGGAAGAATTTTTACCCGTCATGCTAGAGCTACTCAAGCGTCGAGACAGCCTGGACTGCATTCTCATTGAAACGTCTGGGTTAGCGCTCCCCAAGCCGTTAGTCAAAGCGTTTCGCTGGCACGAGCTGAGCCATGCAGTAACGGTAGACGGCGTGATCACAGTTGTCGATTGTGAAGCCGTTTCAACAGGCACGATCGCCACTGACCTCCAGGCACTAGAAGCCCAGCGTCAAGCCGATCCCAATCTGGATCATGAGACTCCCATCCAGGAGTTGTTTGAAGATCAACTCGCCTGTGCGGATCTGGTTATTCTTAATAAAGCCGATCTGGTGGATGCCCAAACTCAAGCGCAGGTTGAACAACTCGTTCAGCAAGAGTTGCCCAGAGCCGTCAAAATTATCTCCAGCCAGCATGGACAGCTTGATTCCAATCTTCTGCTGGGTTTTCAAGCTGCCGTAGAAGAGCATTTAAGCTCCCGACCGAGCCATCATGATGAGGAGGAAGACCACGATCACGATGAGGAGATTACATCTGCCCATGTGGTATTCGATCGCGCCTTCGATCCCGCCCTTCTAAGACGGCAACTCGAAGCCCTGGTGCAAGAGCAAGAAATCTACCGTATTAAAGGGTTTGTTGCCGTACCGCAGAAACCCATGCGTCTTGTGATGCAGGGCGTTGGCAAGCGCTTTGACCAATTTTACGATCGCCCCTGGCGTGCCGAAGAACCACAACAAACTCGTCTTGTCTTCATTGGTCGCGCATTAGATGCGGCTCAGATCAAAACTCAGCTAGCCGCGTTACCCGCTTAAAAAGAGTGAAGTCGGAAAGATCATCAGTATCAACTTTTGTCCTGCGTCTCTCTCCTGAGACCCCACCCTTTCTAAAGGGCTTCTCCACAGACATCAACCAGGTAGCACATGGAGCGAAACCGTAAGCCCACTAACTGATCGTAAAGTGGATTGAGCTTGCAGAGTGGAGGAATGTGAGCCAATTTGCGACCCAGGACAATGATGTCTCGCTCAAACGGGCATTGACCAGGAATCGCCTTGTACAAAAGTTTGGCGATCGTGGGATTGTTGACGGAGACGTTATCAAGCCACTGGCGGACAGGCTGCAACACATCAAGGCGAAGGGGGTGGGATGTGGTGGTCTGCCCAGCGTGCAAATTGGTATGAAAGAGTAGGTCTGAATCAGACATGGTGTGACTCCCTGTTGTCTGTATGGTCTCAAGCATCAACGCAACCTTTAGAAGCTTTGATGCGGTGACTACTTGATTGTTCCTCATTACAAGATACAAATCAGGATCGTTTTTTCCGTAAAGCTAAGAATAGCTCTGTAAGATCTCTGATGAATTTCCAATGAATTTGGTGGGCAGAGATGAGATGGCTTAACACCAATCACGACGGCTTTGAGCAGAGAATAACGCCATAAAACCTCAATATTTAGAGTAGGGTTGAGATTAAAATAAACTTGCTCAAGACAATGATCTTCGACAACGGTAATCACCTCCAGGCATCCGTATCACAGGCTACAGAAAATCACTGTATAGGCTTCTAAGCAAGGCTTTCAAACCTCAGCGATGTCAAACAGTAAACCAGATGAGCGGAACAAACCTGCTAATTAAACTGTCATGACTATTATTAGCAAAGCTCAGGTGCGATCGTTTCTATCAAAAACATAATTCCTGACTGGCACGATTGGGAAGTCTCGCATAAAACCAATTTCTTATCACTTTGATTGCTACCGCAAATCAATCTGTGCGGTTTGCAGTTTGCAGACTGTGATTTTAATCACAATTCGGGACTGATGGCGATCGACATTTTGTGTTCAACACGACATGAAGTTTTGATACACTCAATGTGCGATTGTTTTGGGTGCATCAATGACTAAAGACGTTCATCTACACCGTCCGGATATCGAACAGATGGTAAGTCGCATTAGGGCTTGCGGAAGAATTAGCCGCAAAGATCAGCAGCAGTTTATGTCCGCACTGTTATCTCAAAAGACCATCAGTCAGACAGAGCAAGCGTTGATTAATCAAGTGTTTGAGCTACTACGGTCTGGGCGTTTACGGGTTGTAGACTGAATCTAGAAGCCCAAATCCGTAGCGACCCGATGAGCGCAGGCAAACCCCGAAAAGGCAACCGCGTTCAGCCCTTGTCCTGGAAACGTACTGTCTCCCACGCAGTAAAGCCCGGAGATACTGGTGCGGTTGAAGGGCATCCCCAGCAGACCTGCTAATTTGCGTCGAGGAATGGGACCATAGGTGCCATCATCACGACCCAGAAAGCGCCGATGGGTACGTGGAGTGCCAATTTCCTGGTAATCCACGTAGGCAGAGAGGTTTGGAAAGATGCGCTCCAGTCGCTGGATCAGATGAGCAGCGGCATCTTTTTTGCGAGTTTCGTACTCGGTAGGGGTGAGGTGTTGCCAGGACTCGATCCAACTGGGCGTAAAGGTATGGATGATGTGATGACCGGGCGGCGCTAAGGTCGGATCAAGCAGGGTTGGAATGGAGACGAAAATGGTGCCTTCAGCAGTTTCCATTTGTCCCCAGTCTTCGAGCAAAATGTGATGGCATTCAGTTCCTGCTGGCAATGCATCTGCTTTGACTCCTAAATGGAGGCTCAGGAAGCTAGGCGATTTTTGATAGCGTCGTTGCCATCTGTGTTCGGTAGGCGGCATCGCTTCGGCTGGAATCAGCTTCTCAAAGGTATCCCAGCGGGTTGCGTTTGAGATGATTCGTTTCGCGTAATAAACCTTGCCAGACGCTAACTCAACCCCCACAGCGCGTCCGTTGTTTTGCAGAATTTTGGTGACTCTAGCTTTGTACTGAATCTGCCCACCGCATTTTTCTAACCCTTCGACCAATTTCTGCGCGATCTGCCCTACCCCTCCTTTGGGATAGTTGATCCCGCCATAATGTCGATCGCTAAAGACCATGCCCGCGTTAATCATGGGAGTGCGATCGGCAGGCACAACCGACCAGCAGTAGCACTCCATATCAATAAATTTCAGCAACGCTGGGTCATGAATGTAGCGACGGGCAATGTCTCCAGCGTTTTGCGGCAGATACTTTACCAGTCCCAAACAGGCTAGAGGGTGCTGAAAGAAGACTCGCATGAGGTAACGCGGCTCTTCTAGCGACAGCAATTCCATCGCGTTAAGGCAGTTAAAGACACGCCAACATTCATCGTAGAAGCGTCGAATGCCGATCGCTTCGTGGGGAAAACATGCAATCAACTCTTGCAAAAAATTCTCATAGTCCCGATGTACCTTTAGCTCCAGATCATCAGGCAGATGGTAATGAATCTGCACAGGATCGGGAATGGTTTCCAGGCTGACCTTTACGGCTTGCAACGCACGGGTGAGCAAATTAGTCGTGCCTTGCTGACCAAAACCGAAAATCATGGAAGCGCCTACATCAAAGCGGTAGCCCTGCCGCTCAAAATAACCCGCACTGCCACCGGGAATGAGATACCGCTCCAGCACTAAAACGCTGGCTCCCTTGGCTACCAACTGAGTAGCGGTCACCAGTCCACCAATACCCGAACCAATGACGATCGCGTCAAACTCGGTACTAGTTGATGATGGGAGGGGCGATCGCGTTAAGGCAGATGTTTCAGCAGACTGGGAAGATAAAGACATGAAAGCCACACAGACAAGACTTTCACCAGTTTATCGGAGTTCACGACTTCTGTAGGGACGTTACATGTAACGTCCCTACGAATCGCCATCTTGCGTTCAATGCAGGCAAATAATCGCACAGTGACCAGGCAACTGTAGCGCCAAAGAAAAAGGGACTGGTCTTTGATGGCTGACCAATCCCTCTGCCGATCCTTCAGAGAGGAGAACACTAAAACAACTATAGCTTATTGAGAATTTATGTCAACTCTAGAGTATCAGCCAAAACGAGCTTGCCGCTGGTACAACTGGCATAAACATAAAAAGGAATCGCCGTTTGCAGGACGTAGCGGGTTAAGTCCTGAAGGAACCAAACCAAGATGTAGTAAGAGAGTATGATAGGTCAGATTTAGACCCTTTTCGGTTCACGACTTCCCCCATTCTGATCTCCTGAAAGCTATGACTCTCCAACTGCGCGTCTACGTCCCACCCCATCCACTCATCCAACATTGGTTGGCGGTAGCTCGCGATGTATCAACCCCTTCCACGCTGTTCCGTAGTGCCATGTCCGAACTCGGTCGCTGGTTAACCTATGAAGCCATTCGTGATTGGTTGCCCATTCAAGAAACCAGCATCGATACACCCTTAGCACCCTGCCCAGTGACCTTTATTGATCCGACCGTTCCGGTAGTCGTGATGCCCATTTTACGAGCGGGGCTGGCGTTATTGGATGGTGCCCAGTCCTTATTGCCACTGGCATCGATTTACCATATTGGCTTTGTGAGAGATGAAGCAACCCTGGAGCCAAGTTGTTATCTCAACAAATTGCCAGAGAAGTTTGCGCCGCAGACCCGTGTTTTAATTACGGAGCCGATGTTAGCAACGGGTGGAACCAGCATTGCAGCGATGGCAGAATTGACCCAGCGAGGAGTCGATCCAGCCCTGGTACGCATCATTTCGGTTGTTGTAGCGCCAACCGCGTTACAAAAGCTGAGTGCGGCATATCCAAGCCTCAACATCTATGCCGCCGCGATCGATGAAGGGCTAAACGCACAGGGCTTTATCGTGCCGGGATTGGGGGATGCAGGCGATCGCACGTTTGGTACATGAGATGCTAACCTAAAGCCTTAGCAGCCCTGTTTCGGCAGTTTGAAATTTCGCAGTCTGAAAGCGTAGCGATACACTGGGGAAAGACACTGAGGAAGACAGAGCAACCATTGATTCGACAATGCAAGTGATTTCAACGATACAAGCGAGAGTTTGATCAGCAATGAGCCAGCAAGACAATTTTGCAAGTGGGTTTTTCTTGGGCGCTGTTTTTGGCAGCATCGTGGGCGGTACATTGGGTGCCGTTGTTGCGGCTAGAGTCCTCAATCCCCAATCTGAGGAACCATTGTTAAATGACAGTCAGGCTGATCCTCGCCTGAGTCAGAAGCCAAAGCGTCGATCGCTCAAGACTGCAAATGGTCAAGCCGATATGGAAGCCTCTCGCCGCAGCCTGGAAGATAAAATCGCCCAGCTTAACGATGCGATCGATGACGTTCGCCAACAGCTTGGGGGAGTCAACGGGGCAGAATCTGGGGGGCGATCGACGTTCAAAGATTCCTAAAGCTGTTGCCTGAGAGTGCCAGTCAGATTGAAATGGTATTCAAAGCGAAATGATAAACTAACCTGAACACTCGAAAGCCACTAATATTCGTTAGATTAGTCTAGTCTAGGTGCTGATGAACTTCGCCGTTTAAGGAAGCAATACCGTATGAGTTCTCTGATTCCTCTCCTGTTTCAAACAATCGTAACGTTCATTAATATCTACACCGCTCTGCTGTTTATTCGCATTCTTTTGAGCTGGTTTCCCAACATCAACTGGTTTGACCCACCCTTTTCGATTTTGAGTCAGTTGACAGACCCCTATCTCAATATCTTTCGGTCAATTATTCCGCCCCTAGGTGGACTCGACTTTTCTCCCATCCTGGCGCTGCTGCTGCTGCAAGTGGTGCAGTCTGCGGTCTTGCCTTCTGTCGCACAACTACTGGTAAGCGTTCAAGCGGGTTTGCCCATGTAAGCCTGGAGGCTCATGCCGTTTGACATCAGCAAGTAGGAGCAGTGAGCTCGTCAACGGCAGTCATGGCTAACGACGCACCGTGCCTGTGAAACCCGCTGCCTTAAACTGCTCTAGTTTGAGTGGGGTTGGCTGACTCGCAGGCACCGAAATCCTCAGCTCAAACGTGCCAAGCCCCGGCGGTACTTCGTCAATTGCGCCCAGGCGAGTGCGGTTTTGCATCACTGAATCATTGTTTGCGTCGTAGATACGACCAAAAATATCGGCGTTCACCACAGGCTTACCCGATTTGTTTTCGGTTTTTCCCGTAATGAGGAAGCAGTTTGGAAAAATGCTGGCAACTTCGCCAGTCGTGGGCACATCGGCGCGTTCGACTGGACATTCGTGATACGCCAGATCAAACAGCCTGATTTGAGTTAATGCCAGAGCAGGTGGTGTGCTCCAGGTAGTCAACAGCCACAGAAACCCTGTAGCAAGAATGGTCGCAACAACTCGGAAGGGCATAGGTTGTGGATAGCGAGACAACGTGGATGACTTAGAGGCAGCACTCAGAAGCCACTCTCCAGCTTAGCCTGAATCGAAGGCAAATAGGCTCGAAGACGCTTTGGGAAACTTTTGTCATAATAAGACATCAATTTTCGACGATCGCTCCACCTAAAAGCCGCTCTGACAGCAAAATATTCTGACTCACGATCCCCTGAACGTTTAGCTTTCTGCCTAAACTCTAAGCATCAGTGCATGACCCCCTCTGAGATAGAAGCAGCCCTAAGCGCGGCATTCGACCAGTGTGAAGCCGCTCTGCACCCACTCAGTGATCGCCAAAAGCATACCTTGCTACAAGCGATGCGGTCGGCGATGGAGTTTGAGTTGGACAGCAAGCAACAGGAGGGCGATCGCCCAATCACTCCTGCTCCACTCGCGGATGAAGCTGACGCAAACAATCCGATAGGGCAACTGTCGGCTGAGGAACGGCAGACGTTTTTAGCCTTCGTCGCCTTGCAAGAACGCCAAAATCAGCCCTGGAAAGTGACGTTACTGAATGATTGGTTGAGCGGTAGAAGCTCTGGCGCTGTGCAATTTATCCGTGAACGCTACGGACTGCAATGGGTAGAGCAGATTACGCCCATGCATCTCGCACGCTACATTAACTTAGAGTGCGACGATCTGGTAAAGCTGAAAGTGGGCGATCGCATTGAGGTCACGAACGGGCTGTGGGAGTGGGTACAAGAGACAGGTCCTTGTAGCCGAGAGTGGTTTCCCTGCACCGTCGTTAACGTCAAGCCAGCGTCTAAGCCTCATACCGCTGACTCACCTCAAAGCGAAACCGTAGCTGAAGCACCAGAGAATGACGACACTAGCTGTATGATTCGCTTTGAAGACGGGACGGAATATGAAATCCAGGGCATCTATGACTGGAATCGCCCTAATTGGCGCTGGTTAGAACGGTGAGGAGAGAGGAGAGAGGGGTGAGGAGTGGGTTAGCTTTTACAAGGCAAGCCTAATGTCAGCGAGGGAGCGCACAGTAGGAAGCTCAAGTCCTCTGCACGCTCTGTGATGTGCCAGTGGAAGCTTTGCTGTTCCACAGGCGTTTCAACCGTTTTGCTCCAGTCGTTAAATCTTTGACCGATCGGTCAAAATTTCGTAGCCGTCTTCCGTGACTAGAACAGTATGCTCAAACTGGGCAGAAAGGGCGTTGTCAACCGTTACGGCTGTCCAGCGATCGGCAAGAGTTCGCGTAAATCGTGATCCCGCATTAAGGATGGGTTCGATTGCCAGGGTCATGCCTGCCCGTAGTTTGACGTTTGGCATACTGTGGGTACGGAAATTGAAGACAGACGGTTCTTCGTGCAGATTGCGCCCAACTCCATGTCCCGTGAAGTCTTCGACTACGGTGAAACCATTTGACTTGACGTGATCTTCAATCGCGCCTGCCAGATCCAGCAGATGAGCACCTGCTTTGACTTGCTCAATGCCTTTGTAGAGCGCTTCTTCAGCCACGCGGATTAGTCGTGCAGCGTCGGGGGTGACGCGACCAACCGCGATCGTGATGCAAGAATCGCCGTGAAACCCCTGGTAGTAGGCTCCTGTATCCACCTTCAGGACATCACCAGTGCGAATGACTTTCTTGCGGCTGGGAATCCCGTGTACCACTTCATGGTTGATCGACGAGCAAATCGAGGCGGGAAAGTTGTGATAGCCCTTAAAGCTGGGGGTGGCATCCATCTCACGAATCCGCTTTTCGGCATGAGCATCCAGATCTGCTGTCGTCATGCCCGGTTCAACCAACTCCGAAATCTCCTTCAGCACGGTGGCAACGATGCGGGATGCCTGCCGCATGATCTCCACTTCACGGGATGACTTTAGCTCAATGCCACGGCGCTGATTGCTCGGTGAGGGTAGAGCAGGTTTGTTTAGCAGTTGACTAAAAATATTCATGCGATCGCAACAGAATGGGAGGCAAAACCAAGGCTTCGTTTGTGGTCAGCGACACTAACATCTGTATGCCTGACCTCTTTCTAAGGTAACTCAAATTGTCTGTCTAAATGGTATTGATTTAACGTCACTAGCAAGCGATCACCACATGCCAGGAGAGGGCGCATTTAGAAACTGAGAGCCAGCCGTAGCGGCAACCAGAGGGCGACCTGGAAGTCCCCGTGTCTCCGTGTCTCCACATCTCCGCGTCAGCCTCTTCCCCACCTGTGAAATGCCGCTGCCATCTTACTTTTTAGATGCCGCTGTATCTCCTGGACCTGCGGTGACAACGACAACACGATCGGGTCGTACCAGCGTCTTGATCGCCTGGTTAACCTGTGCCAGGGTGATGGCATTGATCTTGTTGGTGTACTCACGGATTTCGTCGGTACCTAAGCCATATACCGTATCCATCAAAATCGTGTCGGCGAGATTTTCTGGATCTGCCAGTTCGACTGGGTAGATGCTTGTCAGCGATCGCTTGGCTGACGCAACTTCGGCTTCGGTCACTCCCTCCCGAAACTGCTTCATGAGGCTAAGCGTACTGGCGATCGCTTTGTCGGCATCCTCTGGAGCGGTTTGCATGGTAATCAGAAACGGTCCAGAGGTGATCCCGGCTTGAAAGCCGCTGTAGATACCATACGTTAGTCCCTGGCGATCGCGGATTTCAGTCCCCAACCGACTGGACAGAGTATCGCCGCCTAAAATCTGGTTCATCACCAGCGCTGTGTAGAACTGAGGATCTTTGCGATCGATGCCGTTGTAGCCGATGAACGTAATGGACTGGGTTTTACCAGGCAACACCGGGTTCACGCGTTTTACCGTAGGTGGCAGAGGCACGTTTGGGAACTCCAGCGTCACATCCTGGGTTGGGTCTTGCCAGGAACCAAGCTCCTGATTTAACAGGGCACGGACTTGAGTAGTATCAAAATCGCCGACAAGAGAAAGTACTGTGCTATCGGGGTGATAGTGCTGTTTGTAGAACTGCTCGACATCAGCGCGGCTAATCTTTTTCAGACTGGCCTCTGTTGGAAAAGTATGGAACGGATGCTGTTCAGGGTAAATGGTTTGCTGAAAGGTGCGCCGTGCCAGCCGAGAGGGCGTATCAAGTTCCAGCTTCAGACTGGTGAGTGCCCGTTGGCGGCTTAAGTTCAGTTCGTCTTCGGGGAAGCTGGCGTTTTGCACCACATCACCCAGCACGCGGATGAGCGTTGGCAGGTCTGCCGACAATGCGTTTCCTCCGATCGTGACCCCCTCTCGACCAGCGCTAAAGCCCAAACTAGCGCCCCGGTTTTCGAGCGTTTTGGCGATCGCCAACGCGTCGTTCGTTTTTGTGCCGTTCATCACGTTTGCAGCCGTCAAGCTTGCTAGCCCAGCGGTATCTGCTTTGTCAAAGGCTGTCCCTGCTTTGATGTACCCACTGAGCGTAATGGTTGGCGTGCTGCGATCGGGCAACAGCAAAACGCTCAGACCATTGGCTAAATTCAGCTTTTCAGGCAATGCTTGCGCTATTTTCTGACCACCTGAAGTCGGTTTTGGCAAATATTTCGCCACTTCAGCAGGGTCAACAGGCGCACCGGGGCTAAAGTTTTCCGTAGTTTGCGAGAAGTTACCGGAGCTAGTGCCTGGTTTGCCGTTCAATTGAGTCGGCTCAAAGAACCCAACTGTCCGCTTTGTTGGCGTGAGGTAGGTTTTTGCCACTCGCTGCACATCGGCTGGCGACACGCTGGCAATGGCAACCCGAAGGCGATCGCTAAACTGATAATCGCCTGTAGCGGTCTGGTCATCACCCAACTGCTGTGCCTGACTGGTAATGTCCCGATTTTGCAAGGCAACCGACGCTTTAAACTGAGCCTTGGCACGATCTAATTCTTCCTGGGTCACGCTCTGGTCTCGCAGATCAGCCAGCGTTTTCTGAAGCACGGTATCAATCTGCGACAGTTCCTTTCCTGGGGCGGCGGTGACGGAAAGTTCGTACCAGCCAGCACCAATCAGATTTGCCGCATAACCACTGGCATCGCTTGCCAACCCAGACTCTACGAGCGCCTGGTAGAGCCGAGAACTGCGCCCTCCGGTCAAGATATAGTCCATGATCTGCAATGCGGGTACATCAGGATGGCTCACCGCTGGCAGGGGATAGACTTCGTTGAGTAACGCTGCACTGCCTGGTTCTTTCAGCACGATCGGCTGTTTAGTGACACTGGTGGCAGCAGCGACTGGAATTGTCGTCTTAGAGTCTGGCAGTGGGTCAGTGCTTTTAGCCACTTTGCCAAACGTCTCCTTAACCGCTGCCAGGGTTTGATCCGTCTTAAAATTCCCCACAATGACCAGCGTGGCATTGTCTGGTCGGTAGAACTTGCGGTAGTAGTCTCGTACCTGCTGCACTGTAAACTTCTGCACATCCGCCTTCGTGCCCCCAACAGGTAGCCCGTAGGGACTACTTGGGAAAGCGGTCTTCATCACCGATCGCCCCAAACGGTAGCTAGGATTGTTCTCGTAGCCCTGCAATTCTGAAATCACCACGCGCTTTTCGCTGGTAAGCTGCTTTTCATCAATCAGCGCATTTCGCATGCGATCGGCTTCCAATACCAGCAGAGCTTTCAGCTTGTCTTGCTCAACCGTGCCAAAGTAAGCGGTTTCGTCGTAGCTCGTAAAGGCATTGGACTCACTGCCCAAGGCGCTAAAGAACCGCCCAAACTGAATGGGGCGAGCCTTGGTTCCTTTGAACATGAGATGTTCTAGCTGGTGAGCAATACCGTTGATCCCAGGAGTTTCGTTGCGCGACCCCACTCGATACCAGACTTGAACCGTAACCACCGGAGCGGTGTTCACTTCTTTTGTGAGAACAGTCAGTCCATTCTCTAAAACCGTTTTGCGGACAGTGGCGGAAAGCGCATCCGCAGGTAAGTCAACCGATGGTTGAGTCAACGACGGACTAGCCTGAGCCGTGATGGTGCCAGATACCGTCTGACCGATTGCAGGCATCTTAGATAAAAGCACGCTTCCCAGGCAAAGACTAAACAAGAGACTGGGGATCGCATAACGGCGGAGAAAGTTAGAAAGAGGCATACGTGTGCAGGCAGTTCTCTACAAAAATAGGGTGGCAAGCAGAGCGAAGTGACTTTGCCTACTTCCAATCTAATTCATTCATCGTGGCAATGAAGTGACAGCCCTATGAAGGGGAGCCAGAAACAGCTAACCGCAATGCCTGAATGTACCTGAGCATAGCCACTCACAAAGTACCAACCACTAAGAAGCTTTCTGAGCAAGATATTACCCCTGTACGGGCTTAGCATTCGGCAGATCACCTCTGACCATCGTGAGAGTCTTTGTCCGAATGCCAAGCCCCTACGGTTTGCGGGTATTAGTTTTTTTACTGGAGTTTAGACTAACGGCACGTGGGAACGGCTCAACTCCTTGCAAGAAGTGAGTGAGATGGCAGGAACAACGCCATCAGCGATTAAGCAGACTTCTTGTTATCCACTTTAGGGTTGCGAAA
>JAESFW010000195.1_pt1 | contig 85133 bp, 72 predicted proteins | sample 9269481 | NCBI WGS metagenome assembly JAESFW01 (sample SAMN14515350, study PRJNA621654) | algae metagenome | isolation source: Lyngbya sp. HA4199-MV5 and co-occurring heterotrophs from soil with... | place: USA: Ahupuaa O Kahana State Park, Hawaii | collected 2009-07-21 | reverse complement strand
GCTCGGTGGCGAACCAGTCAAGAAACTCGTTCCAGGTACGGGGGTAGTCCTGGCCGGGAGGCGGCGCTAGCATCTGGGTTTCCATCCAGTGATTTTGGCATCACTGGAGCTAAGTGGATACCCCTTAATTAAATACAGTATACGGACAGCACTACTGACAGAAAAGAGGTCGCCGACGGCAGTTGAAGGCCATTGCGCGCCGGTCGCACTGAAAACGATAGCGGGGGAATCACGGCCGGCGCGGGAGGATCAAATGTTCGCCAGCTGCGGAAAGAATTCTGAGAATTTGCGGAAGGGGCGGTGCTGGACACGTCCACTGGAAGGCTATCGCCGCATGGTTGCGCCGGCCGAGTTGCTTACTAGTCTGCCTCGCCCGATGGCACTCTGCAGCCCATTGGGGCCGGCTCGTTCCGTAAAACTTGCGATGTTCGCCTACATGCGCCGCGCGCTGGCAGTTTCCATACTGCGCCATGCAACAGTCCTCCCATCCCCCTTCACCTGCCCGGCCGACTCGGCCCTGGTGGCCTCAGCCCATTGCGGCACTGCTCGCAGGTTGCTCCATCGCGGGAGCCGGAGCACAGCAACTCACTCCGCCTGGCGTCGGTCCCAACCCTTCATTGCCGTCGCCCGACAAGGACGGATTGATTCCCACGGTCAATATCGCGCCGGCCGACCGGTGGCCCCCGGGCACGGCGCCTGTAGCACCGGCGGGCTTCAAGGTGACCGCACTTGCTCAGGGGCTGGACCATCCGCGTTGGGTGTACACGCTGCCCAATGGTGACGTGCTAGTGGCCGAGAGCAACAAGCCCCAGCCGGAAGAAGGTGCAAAAAACGTCCATGCCGACGGCGTGCGCGGCAAGGCGATGGGGGCGGTTATGAAGCGGGCGGGCGCGGGCACGCCCAGTGCCAATCGGATCACGCTGCTGCGCGATGCCGATGGCGATGGCGTAGCAGAGAACCGGGCGGTTTTCATGAAGGACCTGGTGTCGCCTTTCGGCATGGCGCTGGTGGGCAATCAGCTGTACATCGCCAACGCCAATGCCATCGTCAAGGTGCCGTACCAAACCGGCCAGACCTCCATTGTGTCGCCGCCCGCCAAGGTCACAGACCTGCCGGCGGGCGCCAACCACCACTGGACCAAGAACATCATCGCCAGTGCGGACGGCAGCAAGCTGTACGCAACGGTGGGATCCAACAGCAACATCGGCGACAACGGGATGGAGGCCGAACAAGGCCGCGCGGCCATCTGGGAGGTGGACCTGGCCACGGGCAGCAAGCGGCTTTTTGCTTCGGGCCTTCGCAACCCGAACGGCCTGGGCTGGGAGCCTGAAAGCAAGGCGCTCTGGACGGTGGTCAACGAACGCGACGAGTTGGGAAACGACCTTGTGCCCGACTACCTCACCTCGGTGAAGGAAGGCGCCTTCTATGGCTGGCCGTGGAGCTACTGGGGCCAGCATGTGGACAGTCGCGTGAAGCCGCCCAATCCCGAAATGGTGGCCAAAGCGATCGCTCCCGACTACGGCCTGGGGGCACACGTCGCACCGCTGGGCTTGGCCTTCTCGGACCCACGCATGCCGGCGCAATACGCCAGCGGTGCCTTCATCGGTCAGCACGGATCCTGGAACCGCAAGGAGCTGACGGGCTACAACGTAGTGTTCGTGCCCTTTGCAGGTGGGAGGCCGTCGGGGCCGCCGGTGCAGTTCCTGGGCGGTTTCCTCAGCAAGGACGGCAAGGCCTACGGACGACCCGTGGGTGTGTCACTGGACGCCAAGGGTGCGCTGCTGGTGGCCGACGATGTCGGTAATACCATCTGGCGCGTTGTCCGCTCCGAGTAAGGGTTGCAGCGCCCGCCAGCCAGCTTATCCATCCCTGCTCGGACATCGCTGCAAGGCGACAGTCGCCCGGCTGGCTGGGGAATCTCGAATTTTGAGGCGGAGCAGGTGTCTCTAAAACCCCGCAATGACCGATCTTCTTCCTTCGCCCTCAATCCTCCTGGTACCGGTCTGGTATGGCGGCCCTCCAGACGAGATTGCGCTGCCGTTCCCCAAAACCCACTACGAAGTCGAGCACCAGGGGGATCGGACGCAGGTGCGGGTGGTGGTGTCGAAGGCCGTGGTGTATGACGGGATAGGGCCGGCCGAGGTCATTGATCCTGCCCAACGCTTGCACACGACGTCACTTGCCAAGCCGGTTTAGGGGCATTTGTAGGATCCTATCGGACCGCGCAGGCGCGTTCGTCTCTACGGCCGGGTACGCTTCCACTCGCCCAGTAGCTCCCGCAGCAGCAGCTCGGCCAAGGCCTCTGGATCGCCGTCTACCTGGGCCTCCTTGGGCAGCGCTCCAGCAGTGAGGCAAGTGAGCTTCATTCGCCCGTCCTTCACAGCCCACTCGCCGATGAACCCGTCGAGCTCGACCTGTCCACTGGAGGCGTCAACGTGTTTGCCGCTCATGGGAATCCTTTCGAATGGAGTTGCTGAAGAGGGCATGCAGCTCAACGAGCCGTCGGGCCAACGCCTCGGGATCGAGCCGCATGTCACCGGCTGGGACGCTGCCAATTGAGATGTGCTCATACCAGATGTGAAATCCGACCAGGTCAGGCAGTGGGTTCTCGGACGCCAGGCGGATGGCCTCCGCAATGCTGGTGGTCTCGTAGTTGCCCAGGTGCTGCGCTCCCTCCATTACGTGGGCCCGATAGTCCCCGGACTCAATTCTGATGATGTGAAGGGTGAGAAGCATTCAAGGATGGTGGGGCTGCGAATTTTTCGATGCCGTGGCGGCAATGGAAAAGAAGGCAGTAGCCTGTGGGGCGACCACGTCTTCCGGGCTCCCCGCAGGACAGAAAGCGAAAAAGGCCGGCATTGCCGGCCTTGATTTCCTTCAAGCGGTGGGGCGGTCCTTCTTGTTGGGATCTACCGCGTTCGAGGCGTTGCGGTCGCGTTCTTTCTGCTCTCGCACCAGCTCTTGCTCTGCATGGTCCACATGGTCATCTTGAGCTTCGCCTTCTTCGCCGACGGATGATGTCGGACTCGAAGGCGCTGTGGCGCTCTTGCGGAACTGGCTGGCAGCTGGAAATGGCCAAGAGCCACGCATGCCAAGTGCCTGGGTATGGACTGCAGTCGTCATGGTGTGCTCCTTTGGATGGATGGCGTCGTTCTAACCATTCTTACCTTGAACGAGGAGCGAGATGAGTAAGACAAAACCTTCATTTTGCGATGGCTACCTGTTGAGCCAGCGGAGTGGTAACGCCTGCCTCTGGTTGTTCGGCAGAGCGCGGGGACAGCGCCGGTCGCTATGTCGTGGTGCACTGGGCATGTGACGTATCGCGATGCCGCGACTCGCGGCCCCGTTTCGTTATTCCTTGGTCTGCACCGCTTCCACGATGGCTGCAGCGTAGCCCAGTTTGCCCAGCTTCTCGTCGGTAGCCTTTTCCTCTGCCAAGGAGGCCTCGAGCAACGGCAATGCAACCGTGTACCCCAGCTTGGTAGCCAGAGTGAGCAAGGTTGCATAGCTGGCGATCTCATAGTGTTCCACCTTCTGCGCGGCGCCGATCAGTGCAACATCCAACACGGGCCCCTTGTCGATTTCGTCGATCAGGTCCTTGCCTTCTTCCACCAAACCCTCCATAGCCGCGCACTTGATGCGCTTGAGCTTCAGGTTCAGTTGCTCCACGATTTCGTCGATGCGCTCGACCTGACCCTGGGTTTCTTCCAAATGGTCCATGAAGGCTTGTTTGAGTTGTTCATCCGACGCGGCGCGGGCCATGCGCGGCAGCGAGCGGGTCATCTGCTTCTCTGCGCTGTAGGTATCCGACAGCTCATGGAGGAAGAGGTCTTCGACGGATTTGACGGCCATGGGATGCTCCTTTCGTTGAAAACATCTATGCTCGAGTAGCGGTACTTCCATGGCCGTCAGACAACCTGCCGAGCAATATGGCGGTACTGCTCAACAGCCGCTTCAAACAGGCTGACAGCCTTCTCACGCGGCTGCGTGCGACTGCCGCCTCGCAACGCGCACAAACTCCGGAAGAAAGGTGCGTTCCGCCCCATTGGGGAACTGCACCGTGACCGATTGCGCATCGGCTCTCACCACTTGGCCCGTGCCATAGCGTTTGGCACGGACTGCCTCACCGCCTGCGAAGCGCGCCTTGCTAGGTGTCGTAGGCTGCCGGGCGGTCTTCACTTCGATGGGTTCCTCAGGAATGGCAACGGCCGGCGCGATGCGCGAGAGCTCCGCTATCCGGCGGCAGTTATCGCAGTGGCCGCAGTTCTCCAACCCGGACGCTTGCCCTAGCGCCGACATCACTCCATGCCATCGGCACCTCCCTCCTTGGGCATATGCCACCATGGCTTCTAGAGTGGCGCCATCCTCTTCACGGCGCTGCTGGTAGCCTTGGAGCGATACTTCCAGCGCCGTGTCGTCCAGCGCCTTGGCGGTTGATAGACGGCCTGCACGGTCACGTCGCACGGCCTTGCGGCTGCGCAGCAGGTTCAACGCCACCAGGGTCTTAGTGCGCGGGCGATTGGCGGCATCTACCAGGGAGTCCACTGTCCACGCACCGTCAGGCGCAGACTGGCGAAGCAACTGTTGAACGGCCTGCAAATCGCCGAGAACGGGGTATCGGCCTGCCATGAAAAACTGCTGCAATGCGCGGTCGCGCCGTACGTAGAGCAGAGTGCAGCAGGCGGGCTGGCCGTCGCGGCCCGCACGGCCGGCCTCCTGGTAGTAGGCATCCAAGCTTGCGGGCAACTGGTAGTGCAGCACGAAGCGGATGTCGGGCTTGTCGATACCCAGACCGAAGGCATTGGTCGCTACCATCACGCGCAGGCGACCCTCCATGAACGCATCCTGCGCGAGGGCGCGCTCGGCCGCTGGCAGGCGGCCGTGGTACAGGCCCACGCGCTCGCCAGCGGCGGCTAGCTTGCTGTGCAGCTCTTCGGCGCATTTCACTGTGGCGGTGTAGACGATGCCGGAGCCCTCGCTGGCGGCTACCAGCTCCAGCGTACGCGGCAAGCGGTCAGCCGCGCGAGCCAGTTGCTCCACGCTCAGATCCAGGTTGGGCCGGTAGGCGCCCGTTGTCACCACATCGCTGGCTTTGATCCCGAAGCCCGTAGTGATCTCTTTCATCACTGCTGGCTTTGCAGTGGCCGTCAATGCCAGCACCGGGGGGGAGCCAAGCGCGCGCACGGCGGGGGCAATCTCCAGAAAGGCTGGGCGAAAGTCATGGCCCCAGTGCGAGAGGCAGTGCGCCTCGTCCACCGCAACCAGGCTGATCGGATGGCGCTTCAGTGCCTGCTGCAGCTCCGGATCCGCCAACTGTTCGGGCGTGGTTAGAACAATGCGCGCGCGGCCACCGTCGATGGCCTCGCGCGCAGCTGCCAATTCGTCGCGGCTGACGGCGCTGTTGCACTGTACGGCGGTAACGCCTACTTCACGCAGGGAATCGCACTGGTCCTTCATCAGCGCCACCAGCGGAGACACCACCACGGTGGTGCCAGGCAACATCAAGGCGGGCAGTTGATAGCACAGCGATTTGCCAGCGCCGGTGGGCATCACTGCGAGGGTGCTGTGGCCCCGCAGCACGCGGTACATCACTTCCCACTGCCCAGACCGCAGGTGCCGGTGACCAAAAACTTTGCGCAATATCTTTTCAGCTGCGTGAAGGGATGGAGTTGTGTCCAGCGAAGGGCTCTGGGGAGATTTGACGGCGAGTGGGTTGGGCATGAGGGTGGGCAGCGCTATTGAAACGAAGCCATCATCAAAGGCGTTCCTACGCCCCTTGGACGGATGGCTCCACTTGCGCCTGTCAGACAGCGAGCATGCCCTGTACCTCAGTGTAGAAGTTTTCAGGGCATACCGCAGTGTCTGCACTCAACTCCTGCAATTTCCATTTGGAGCTGAATGTCCCCAGGGTCCACGCAGCCCGCCATGCCACGATCCCGTCGCTCCGGATACAGATGTCGGTGATTGGGGCGGACGGTAAGGTCCGCCGCCGTCCTGCTTGGGATTTTTGCAAGTTCTGGCAGCCCAGCGCGGATCTTCAGTCAATGAGGTTTTGCTTGAGCGCGTAATACGTCAGATCGCTGTTTGAAGAGAAGTTGAGCTTTTCCATCAGCCGCGTTCGGTAGGTGCTCACGGTCTTGACGCTCAGCGAGAGTGCTTCGCCGATTTCACTCACCGTTTCACCCCGTGCAAGCTTGAGGAAGACCTGCATCTCGCGATCTGACAACTGCTCATGCAGGGGCGCATCGACCGGGCGGTTGAGTTGCTGAGCCAGCAGATCTGCAACGGTGTGTGTGAGGAAGCGCTTTCCCAGCGCTATGACGCGGATGGCCTCCAAAATCTGGTTCGGTTCGCAATCCTTGTTCAGGTAACCGCTGGCACCTTTGCGGATCAGGTTCAACGCGTATTGCTCTTCCGGGTAGCCCGAAAGGATGAGGATGCCCATGTCTGGCGCCTTCGCTCGCAGCATGTCTATGGCGTCCAGACCCCCTTGCCCTGGCATCGAGAGGTCCAGAAGCAGTACATCGATGTCGTGCGTTCGGACCAGGTCAATGGCTTCGCGGCCGTTGACGGCCTCGCCCACCACCCGGATGTCGACGTGCTCTGAAAGGAACTGGCGCAAACCAGAACGGATGATGTGATGGTCGTCAACGATTCCAACGCGGATCATGAAGCTGTCTCTCAGAAATAGGTATTGCCAAACGGACGCACGCAGCAGCAAAGGTGTGTTGGCACCAGCCCGATGGCTGGCGCGTCGTCATTCTCAGCAGGAAGGTGACACCGTGCTGTCATCTTTCTTCCCGACTTGGTCGGGCATCGCACAGCACGCTCGGCGCCGGATGCTGTTGTCCCTGCCAATACCGCCCATTGCGCGTGCACGACACTTGGCGGTTCGGTCGGGGGCGAAGCGAAAAGGCTGACCTGAGATCTCTGCTGCTGCACTTCAATGCGCGGCAGCGCTGCTGGCCTGTTGCAGCTCATGGTTTCAGGGGAATCACAAAGGCCTGCAGTTCGGCCAGCTTTCCATCGCGAAAGCGCCAGACATCGCAGTAGGCATGCCGCACGGGGTAGCCGGCTTCGTCCTTCAAGGTGATCTCACCGATGGCGGTGAGAAAGTCAGCGTCGTCTGCCACCATGTGGTGCACTTCAAAGACCGGAGGTTCGGTGTAGGCCGTGGGCATCCACTGGCGTACGGCTTCCTTGCCGCGCAGCGTCTTGTCACCTACAAAGGTCCACACCGTGTCGTCGGTGCACTGCGCCAAAAAGCCTTCGAAGTCGAGCTTCAATATTGCAGCGTTGGCTTTCTTCAGGGTATTTTTGTGGACATCTTGCATCGAGATCCTCGCGGGTTGGGTGAAGCGGTGGGTGCACCACAGCGTTACCAAGGCAGGAGCGTCTTGATCAGAATCCCCGCGCCAGCAATCCATGCCAACTCGATGGGCTAGCCAAAGCGCACCCGATCATCGCGCTGCTGCCGACGGTGTTTGCGGCGGGGGAATTCAGGGATGGGCATGGCCGGGCTGGCGAACAAGGAACAAGGGCACGCTCAGTTGGCCAACCCGAAGCCAAACACCGATCGCCGTGTCGGTTCCGTTCTGCTTTCTGGATCCGAATCGGATCCAGCTGCGGGCTCTACTTCAGTCGCGTCCCGGGGCCCATGCCTTGGTGTTGGCCCGTGTCTTTCAGTCGCATCGGCACGGGGGCCAGCGTTCAGGTCGCTGATGCGCGCCTGCAGCGCCAGCAGCCCTTCGGCCATGGCCTCTTTGTAGGTAGGGCGAGTGGTGTCCGCGCTTTGTAGCTCGGACCAGGTGTGGTCGGCCTCCAGTTTGGTAAGCGCCCATTGAAACGCGCCAGCTTCCGGCTCCGTGACATGCACGGCGACGGATTGAAGCGGCTTCAGTGGCGGGGCCATTGGCCCAGCATAGGCGCGGGCGGCTGCTTGTCACCGGTGTCCTGCCTACTGTTGGCGTAAGCGTATGCCTACACCGCCGTACCTGGTTGAGAGGGAGACTTTGGGCTCCTCCATTTGAGCAAAGAGCGTTTCATGGCAACAGGAAGCCGCACCCTCTGGAAAGGCGCCATCACCTTCGGCCTGGTCCACATCCCCGTGGGACTGCACACCGCAGCCACCAGCGATGGTGTGGACTTCGATTGGCTGGACAAGCGCACCATGGACCCCGTGGGCTACAAGCGCGTGAACAAGCGCACGGGAAAGGAGATCGACAAGGACAACATTGTCAAAGGCGTGGAGTACGAGGACGGCAAGTACGTGATCATCAGCCCCGACGAGGTGGAGGCCGTGTTCCCCAAGACCACGCAGACCATTCAGATCGAGCGCTTCATCGACGCCAACGAGATGCCCTTCATCTTCCTGGAGCGGCCTTACTTCGTCGCGCCGGTGAATAAGAGCGACAAGGTCTATTCGCTGCTGCGGGAGACGCTGATCGCCACCGGCAAAATCGGCCTGGCCAAGGTGGTCATCGCCACCAAACAGCACCTCGCCGCCCTGGTCCCCTCGGGGCCGGCCCTGGTGCTGAACCTGCTGCGCTGGGGCGACGAGGTCAAGACACTCGACTCCTTGGACCTGCCCCCTGCGGGCAAGAAGAACGTGAGCGCGGCTGAACTGAAGATGGCGACGCAGTTGGTCAAGGAAATGTCCGGGCCATGGAAGCCCGAGGACTTCAAGGACGAGTTTCGCCGGCAGGTGATGAAGCTGGTGGAAAAGAAGGCCAATGCCGGAGAGGGCAAAACCGTGATCGAGCCCGAAGAAGAGGCGCCGCAGTCCGGCGCTGAGGTGATCGACCTGACCGCGCTACTCAAGCGCAGCCTCAAAGGGGGCGCCAAAGTGCCAGCTAAGAAAGCGGCGGCAAAAAAGGTCCCCGCCAAAAAGACAGCCGCCAAGACTCCGTCCAAAAGATCCCCTGCACCACGCAAGGCCGCGTGACGGCTCCGCAGTCACCGACCATCGCTCATTGATCAGGGCCTTGGGTCAGGATCGCTAGGGCCGATGCGATCAGATAAGCCTGCTCCGGGCGCCACGCCTACGTCGCCCTGATCGCCCGTATTGTGCGCGGGCGTATCCCAGGTTCCACCAGTGCGGCGGGTATCCCCTCGGGGATGGTCTTCGCTTGCGTCGTCGAAGTTCAACTGCTCTGAACTTGTGAGTGGATTGTCGGCAACGCCATGATCGCCTCGATTCAACCCGCTCGGCGGGACTTTCCCGACCTGGTTGCGGTTCGGGTTTTCGTCAGTGTCTTTCTGGGATTGTTTGGTGGGCTGTTGAGACATGTCCATTTCCTCGTGAAGGTGCCAGCCACGTCGGCCGGCAGATGCAATTCATCTTGCACTGCGAGTCGTGGCTTGCATACGGGCACCGTGCTTTCACCTGCGTAGGAGTTTGAGCACAGGCCACCGACCTGGCGCTTGACCCGGTTGGGGCGTTATCGCTTCGACAACCACGCGCTACCGTAGGACACGGCTGCATGCCACGCGGCATGTCCGCCTAGGCCCAGCTGGCGTGGCCTGCTGTACGTTGGTCGCTTCATCAATCTCACCCGTGCACGCTGGACGAACCAGCCTGCTCAATGCCTTGAAGGAGACCAATTCATGACTGAAATTCGTACCAGCCCTCTCGACCCTGAAAACAGCCCCGGCGCTGGCGCAGTGGTAGGAGGAGCTGCTGGAGGAATCGCCGGCGGCGCTGCTGCAGGCGCATTGGCCGGCGGCCTGACCGGGCCCGCAGGCGCCGCCGTGGGAGCGGTGGTAGGGGCCGTGGCCGGTGCCGTGATCGGCAGGAGCACGGCCGACCCCGCAGTTGAAGACACGTACTGGCGCGAGAACTTCTCCTCGCGGCCCTACGCCCGTGGCTCGACATACGACGAATACCAGCCAGCCTATCGGTATGGCTTGGATTCCTATTCCAAGTATCCCAACCGCGCATTCGATGACATCGAGCCTGAAATGAGCCGCGACTGGGGAGGCGCTCGGGGCCGGTCTTCGTTGGAATGGGACAAAGCGAAGCACGCAACCCGGGATGCCTGGCAACGGCTGAGCAACGCTGTGGAACGTGCAGTTCCGGGCGACTCCGACAAGGACGGTCGCTGAGAACTACGTTCGAGGCGAGATGGCCACGCCCCGCTTCAAAACAACATCGGAGAAATTCCATGCAAGAAAAGCCCTCCGATCCCCATCCACTGAGCGACCTCGCATACGACTGGATCACCTTGATTCAGAACAAGGCGCAGGCCTTGATGGCCTACGACCAGTACATCAAGGATGCCGAAGCTGCTGGCTCCAAGGAATGCGCAGCGTTTTTCCGGAAGGTCCATGACACCGACAAGGCACAGTTGGCCGAAGCAAAGCAGCACCTGCTGGCGGTGCTTCAAGGCAAGATGGGCGCGACCAAGTAACAACAAGAGATTCCCATGGCAGACGACAAGACCAAGACCGGCGGCCAAGACCGCTCCCGCATCAGCCTAAGCGAAGACTACGAGGTACGCGACTGGGCCGCCAAGTTCGGTGTCAGCGCCGAACAGCTCAAGGCCGCTGTGCAGGCGGTAGGCAACGATGCCAAGGCGGTGGAAGCACACCTCAAGGGCTCCGGCCGCTGATGTGAAGACGGTGGCGCCGTGCGCGTCGCAACTTGGAACATCAACAACGTCAACAAGCGGATAGACCTGCTTGTCGATTGGTTGCGACGCACCCAGCCTGATGTGGTGGCGCTGCAAGAACTCAAGAGCCCGACGGAGGATTTCCCCACCGAAGCGCTGGAAGCTCTGGGCTACAAGGCCGTTGCGGTGGGCCAGCGCACCTGGAACGGAGTGGCCCTGCTGTGCAGGGGGTATGACCCGCTGCAGGTGATCGCGGCGCTGCCGGGTGACGCTGCCGACACCCAGGCGCGGTATGTGGAGGCTGCCATCAATGGCGTGCTTTTCGCATGCCTGTATCTGCCCAACGGCAACCCGCAGCCTGGGCCCAAGTTCGACTACAAGCTGCGATGGTTCGAGCGACTGAGGCAGCGCACGCAGGCGCTGTGGGAGTCGGGCTACCCGGTGGTGCTGCTCGGGGACTGGAACGTGGTGCCCACGGATGCCGACATCTACAAGCCTGACACCTGGCGCGACGATGCGCTGCTGCAGCCCGAAGCTCGTGCGGCATTCGCCACCATCCTTGACCAGGGCTGGACCGATGCCATCGCCAAGGTCCACCGCAAGGCCGTGCCCTTCACCTTTTGGGACTACCGGCGCAAGCGCTGGGAGCGCAACGCTGGTCTGCGCATCGACCACATTCTGGTGGGTGAGGCCTTCAAGGTGGAGGATGCGGGTGTGGACCGTGACGAGCGGGGGCGCGAGGGCGCCAGCGACCACGCGCCGGTGTGGGCCGAGATTGCGCTGAAAAAGCGTGCGCCTGCCAAACGCAAGTCTCCACCTATCACTGCCGAGCCAGCAGCCAAGAAAAAACAGGCAAAGGGCACCACTTCGACCCCGGCCGCTACTGGGCCCTTGGCAAAGTACAACGCCAAGCGCGATTTCAGCAAGACTGCCGAGCCCGCGGGGACGCCATCGAAGCGCGCCACCAAAAAGCCAGCACCGGATGCGCTGGAGTTCGTGGTGCAAAAGCGCTGGGCGTCGAGGCTGCACTACGACTTCCGGCTGGAGCTCGATGGCGTGATGGTCAGCTGGGCGGTGCCCAAGGGCCCCTCGTACGACCCCAAGATGAAGTCCATCGCGATCCACGTCGAAGACCATCCCATCGACTACAACACCTTTGAAGGCGCCATCCCCAAGGGAGAGTACGGCGCCGGCACGGTCATCATCTGGGACCGAGGCACCTGGGAGCCTGTGAGCGACCCTCGTGAAGGTCTGGCCAAAGGCAAGGTGATGTTCCTCCTGCACGGGCAAAAGCTGGCAGGCCTGTGGGAGCTGGTGCGCATCTCCAAGCCTGGGGAGAAGAAGCAAGACCAGTGGATGCTGTTCAAGAAGCGCGGCGACGCCTGGGCCAGGCCGATTGCGGAGTACAACGTCATCACTGCGCTGCCCGACAGCGTGGTCGAGAAGCCCCTGGGGCTGATCGAGGAGCGGGAGCCGCGCGCCGCACCCGCTCCAAGGATCGGAACGTCTGGTGCATCGGATGGGCTGCAGGCTGCCAAGAAAGGCAGGCTTCCCGCCAAGCTGGAGCCGCAACTGGCCACGCTGGTTTCTGCCGTGCCCGAGGGGGACTGGGTCATCGAGACCAAGTTCGACGGCTACCGGGTGTTGGGGCGCATCGATGAGGACGGGGTGCGCATCTTCACGCGCAACGGCCACGACTGGACTGACAAGCTCCAACCCATTGCCGATGGTCTCGTCCAGCTTGGCTTGACCCGCGCCTGGATCGACGGCGAGATCGTCGTGCTCAACGATGCGGGCGTCCCTGATTTCAGCGCGCTGCAGAACGCCATCGACAACGCGCGCACAGGCAGCATCGTGATGTTCGTCTTCGACGTCCCGTTCCTGGGTGACAGCGACTTGCGTGCCGTGCCACTGGCATCACGGAGAGCGGTTCTCAAGGAACTGTTCGAGGAGCGCCAGAGCGACATCATCCGTTTCAGTCCGGCGTTCGATGTGGCGCCTACCCAACTGCTGGGTGCGGCTTGCCAGATGGGGTTGGAGGGGGTGATGGCCAAGCGGGCCGACGCACCCTACGTGTCAGGCCGCACCGAAACCTGGGTGAAGCTCAAATGCCAACACCGCCAGGAGTTCGTGGTGCTGGGCTTCACGGACCGCAGCAACGCTACCAAGGAAGTGGGGAGCCTGCTGCTGGGCTACTACGAGGACGGAAAGCTCCACCATGCAGGTTCTGTGGGCACTGGCTGGGATTCAGCCGGCGGGCGTGAACTGCACACCAGGCTGGCCAACCTGGAAGTGAGCAACGCCCCAGTCAGCGCGGCGGAGGTCAAGCCGGGGCGATGGTCGAAGCGGCGAGCGGGCAGCGAACGGTGGGTCAAACCGACCATGGTGGTTGAAGTAGCGTTTGGGGAGTGGACGCCGGACAGACGCGTTCGCCACGCCGTGTTCCGTGGCATCCGCACGGACAAGCCCGCCAGTGCCATTGTGCGCGAACGGCCCAAGGCCCACGTGGCAGCGCCGGCAACGAAGCGCAAGGCTCCCACGACGACCCACCAGATCAAGATATCTAATCCCGAACGTGTCATAGACCCCTCCACAGGGCTGCGCAAGATCGACCTGGTGCACTACTACGAGAGTATTGCCAAGTGGATGCTGCCGCACCTCAGAAACCGGCCCGTGTCGCTGGTGCGCGCGCCCACCGGCATCACCGGGCAGCTGTTCTTCCAGAAGCACCCCGAGAGCAGGATGCCGGGCATGAAGGAGCTGGATCCGGCGCTTTGGCCAGAGCATGCGGCGCTGCTGGCGGTCGATTCGGTGGAGGCCCTGGTGTCGGCGGCCCAGATGAACGTGGTTGAGTTCCACACCTGGAACTCGAAGGTTGCGCGCATCAACCAGCCCGACCGCTTCGTGCTCGACCTGGACCCCGGCGAGGGAGTGACCTGGCCCATGCTGCAGGAGGCCGCTGAGCTCACGCGCGTGATGCTCTCCGAGCTGGGCCTGGAAAGCTGGCTCAAAACCAGCGGCGGCAAGGGCCTGCACGTGGTGGTGCCCATCACGCCAAAACTGGAGTTTGACGAGGTCAAGGCGTTCTCTCAGGCGGTGGTCAAGCACATGGCCCGGGTCATCCCGTCCAAGTTCGTCGCCGTCATGGGCAGCAAAACCCGGGTAGGCAAGATTTTCATCGACTACCTGCGCAACGGGCATGGGCAGACAACGGTGTGCGCGTTCTCGGCGCGCTCAAGGCCGGGAATGGGGGTGTCCATGCCGGTGGCGTGGGAGCAGTTGCGAGAGCTCAAGGGTGGGGCACAGTGGAGCATTGCTACCGCGCGGGAGTACCTGAGTTTCCAGAAGGAAGATCCTTGGCGCGACTATTGGAAAAAGAGGCAGAGCCTTACCCGCGCAGTCAAACGACTTGCATGAGAGCCCAATCCCATCGGAGACATTCATGACACATCCCTCATCCGCCTCGATAGTCCGCGCAGGTGGATGCCATTGCGGCGAAGTACGCTATGAATTGCTGGGCGAGGTGTTCAACGCCACGCTGTGCCACTGCTCTCTTTGCCGGGCAACCACGGGGGCACCGGCGGTTGCCTGGTGCAGTGTCGAGGCGACGAGCTTCCGGTTCACGCGCGGCCTGCCGCGCAGCTGCCGGTCTACGCCTCATGGCACCCGCACGTTTTGCGCCACCTGCGGCACGCAGCTCACCTTCCGTGAGGACAATGATATCGGCATCGACATCACCACGGCCAGTCTGGACGCGCCGGGCGAGGATGCTGTAGCGCCGCGGGATCAGCCTTTGCACGGAGCGAGTTGCCTTGGATGGGCAGCTCGTACGCGTTGCCTCACTTCGACACGACGAGAGGCGAATAGAAGGGAAACCTGACTTCCCGTCCATGTTGTCAATGTGACACGGCATTGTCCTACATCTGCGGTCCCGAAGCTGAATGAGGATGCATGTGTCGGGCTGACACCTCCCGGCTGAACCATCCCTTCCTCTTGCCCGCTTCGTGCGGGCATTTTTTTGAATCAGCGACGGAGTGGGACAGTGCTGTCTTCCTAACGCAACTCGCTAACAGCACGGCGCTGAGATGTTCGTGCTGCTACGCGGGCCGGCCCAGGCGAGACAAACTCACTGACGCGCGGGAGGCACGACGTGCACCTTGGTCAAGGTGGTGCGGGCCCACTCTTCGAGTTCCCAGCTTGAGTGGCGGCGCCACGTATGCCGGGTCGGCCCATGCTGATGAAAGAGCGGTTGCAGACTCGGTGGCGCTACAACTTCGATATCCATGGGAACATGGGCGGGGACGCGCAGTGCGTACCGGGCCGCAGCCAAAGCGCTCTCCCATACATCTGCAGCGGCGATTTCATCGTCGCTCACCATCTCGTCTGAGTGCGCTCCTTCGAACCACGCTTGAAGGGCGACGTGATCACGCCACGCGATGATCGGTGGGACGCCTGCGCTGTCACATACCGCCTTCGCTGCCTCAAGAGCGCTCAAGGCGCTCTCGACGTCAGGTAGTGGGTGTAGGTGAAGTTTGAGGAACATACGGCACGCTCCTTTCTTACTCGATCAGGACTTGCGCTTTACGAGAGGCTCTCGCAGCCTGTCCGCCGAATTGCCAACGGCAGTCGTAGCCGCCCAGAACTCCTGTTCTGGGCAGTGAAGAGACTTGGTCCAGTGCCACACCTCGTGGGATTGTTTGAGGCTGATTAGTTTTCGATCAGCGACGGTCTTCGTGGGATGGTGCGACATTGCAGTTTCCTTGACGTTGAAGAATTCGAAACATCAAGCGGGAAGGCGGTGTCTGCCGCGCGCGTGCATCAGCCCATGGAGCTGCCCGGCCGCAGGCAGCCGCCGATCTGTACGGTACAACTCTGTACGGTACACCTTGAGCGTCGCTCGTCCCAAACCTGTCACCGAATGAATTTGGGCAGGCGCTCCTGTTCCCGGCTCTGGTAGCGAAGCAGTGATCATTCCAGCAGCGACAAGAACCCTGGTCTTGTCGATGTTGCCCTCGTCAGTGACCGTCAGAGGCAGCTCAAGTTCGGCGACCGTGCGAAGGAATTCGAGTGGCATTTTTTCCTCCGAAAATTTTGATGCTGGTGGAAATTGGGGCGACCGGTAGGGTTTCAAGAGCTGCCGTTCACCACCCTCAGGTGGCACGCTTGGGCGCGGCTTTGCAGTGGTATTCACCTCGTTCTTCAGCCGGTATAGAAGCGGCGGCTCACCACTCGCCCTTGAGTCCGGGAAGTACCTCCGTAACGAAGATCGCTAGGACTGTCCCGCTTCTGTCCTCACCCGAGCGCGGCAACACAAGTGCATTCAGGTACAAGTGGGCTTCCGTGACAGGGCCTTGAAGGCGGGGGCGGCCCGCCAGACCCTGGCACAAGATCAGTCAAAGCGATTGCACAGAGATGCGCGTTGCTGCCCGGCGTTGTGCCTTCGGGATTTCGATCCGCAGGACCCCGTCACGGTACACCGCCGCACCTTGCGCCGAATGCACAAGGCAGGGGAGCACGAAGTAGCGGCAGAAAGAACCATGGACCATTCGCGAAACCTGCCAGCGTCCAGCGCGAACGTGCTGTTCCGCGCGGCGCACTCCACGCACCTTGAGTGAGCGTTCAGAAATCTCTATCGTGAAGTCCTCGCGGCGCATGCCTGGCGCGTCGATGCGCACGATGACCGACTCTGTGTCTTCGAGCACGTGCGCATTCATGAACGCCCACCCCTTGAGTCTGGTCAGCGGGCCGTTTTCCGGGAGTGCGGAATCGGTCCGTGCAGGTGATGGTGCTGCGGTCTTCTTGCCGAGCGCGTTCTTGATGCTTGCAAGCAGTTCGGCCCAGGCTTTGGAAACATCGTTCCACACCGAGGCTGCACCGTTCTTGAGTTCAGCTGCAATGTTTGCCATGTTTCATCTCCAAGTACTGATGGACGGAAGATGGCTCACCCTGCCGACACAGGAATCTTCCTGGCTTGGGCGTGCGCCTTCTTGGGTATGTGCAGGGACAGCACGCCTTCCTTGAGGTTTGCCTGAATCCCGGACGTATCCAGTTCACGGCTGAGCACGAAGCTTCGGCGGTAGCGCGGTACGCGTACCTCCGCGTGGATCGGTTCCAGTCCTTGGGGCATTTGCGTGAGCACAGTCCCTTCGATCAAAAGCGATTCGCCTTCCACCTTGATTTCAAGTTGCTCGCGCGGCACGCCTGGCATGTCTGCCAGCAAGGTGATGCCGTGCGGATTTTCGAACACATCCACAGCGGGAAGAACAGATCGCAGCTGATTGCGATCCACGACGTTGCCGTGATCGGTGTTGGCTGCAGTAGTGGCGGTTGGTTGTTGCGTCATGATGGCTTCCTCGACATGTGGTTTCACTGGATGGCGATGCGCGTGGGCTGCGGCGCCTCACGGCGCGCAATGCTTACTTGAAGCACTCCGTCCCGGTACGAAGCGCTCACCTTTTCCGGATCGATGTCATCAGGCAGAGAGACCGTGCGCGAGAACGCGCCATGACCGCGCTCGCGGGCGTACACCTGCACGGCAGGATCGCTGTAGGGGATGCTGGAGGCGCGCTCGCCTGAAATTCGCAGGATCCCACGGTCGAGATCCACATCAATCTTGGAAGGGTCAAGACCTGGTACGAAGGCGTATACCTCGACGCTCGATTTCGTACGCCCTACATTCAGCGCAGGCAGCGTACCAGTGGCAACGGAGCGGATGGCGTTTGGCAGGTTGGTCGCACCAAAGACGTCGTCCAGTTCGCGGCGAAGACGCTCAAAGTGACCGAACAGGCTGCTCGGATGAGTCAACAGCGATGCATACATGATGGGTCCTCCAGTTGGGTTGAAAGCACCGGCTGGACACCGTCCCTGCCGGCTCGGAAGGAAAAATAGAGTCTCCAAATCCGGTTTCAAGAGGTCGTTTGCACCTACGCGCTGCGTGAAGTCATCTTTCGCGCAGACCTGGACCGTATGGGTCCGCCAGTCACATCTGTCGGCTCACCCGGCCGCTGATCGAAGCCCTTGGCTTGCAACGCAGCCTAAAATCAGGCCGCCTTGAAAGGAGAAAAATGAGTTACGTGTTGCAGATCTGGGAGCTTCCGCACGATAGGCGTTGGCCCACAACAGTGCGCGAAGCAACTGCACTCGTGATGGAATTGCATGGTCCGACGCCCGGTCAGAACCCAAAGTTTCTCGAGTTCGCGAAACGGCTGACGGCGCGCTATCCGTGCGTCACGGCGCCAGCTGACGCGCCTCATGCATCTATGGCCGCATGGATTGACGGCCCGCTCGACGGCATCACCGACGAAGCTGTCTACGGCATCGGGCTGGAAATCGACCTGATCGACGAAGTGAGGCCATTTGTTATCAGCACGGCGATCGCGCTTGGCCTCTGCGTTGAAGACGAGCAGGCTGGAGAGTACTTCCTCGCGAATGGTTCGGTGCTCAGCATTGACGTCGAGCTGCGACGACGCGCCGCCGCAAGCGCCGTTGAGACAGGAAATGAGCCAAAGGCCAAGTTGCCTAGCCGCGAAGAGTTGACCGAGCACATCATTGCCGAGATCGGACCAGTGCTTGAGCACGATGGCTTCGCGCGTGCGCCTGAGCACGACGGGAGAGGCGGCATCTATCTCGTCACGGCGTACGCAAAGACGACGCCATCCGGCTGGCACCGGCTTGAGATCACGGCGGTAAGCGATGGGCAGAAGAGCTGCAAGTTCCATTTGGATTGGATATGCTCCCACAAAGCGTCATCGGACCTGCGCAACCGAATCAAATACGATGGGAACGTACCGGCCGACGCGGTTGATTTCGGCTTCAGCCTGCTACGCCAGCACCGCTGGATCGACGACCGCGACGGGTTGCTGACGCCAGACGGTCCTGACGGCACAGAACGCAAATATTTCGTGCCGAGCCGCGACGATCTTGCACGCTGTACACGACACCTTGTCTTGCAGATCGAAAAAAGACTGCTGCCGATGATCGCGGCGTTTGAAGACTTGACCACACTCGACCGACTCGTCAATCCAGACCCCGTGACGGCGTCACCGTTCTTCGTGCGCTATGAAAGCGGGGCGTATCACATTGCCGTGGCGTATCTTGCCGGAAATCCGCGGCTGTCGGCTCTGTGTGCCGAGTTCTTCGAGAAATCGCAGGCCGAGACGATGTTCATGGAAGGACAGCGCAAGCACCTTCACAAATGCATCGCCTATATGCGCACCTTCATCGCGTAACACCATCGCCTTTAGGTAGTAGCCGCAGAAGTTATTTTTGGCGCGTGGGGCCGCCCTATGCGCCAATTGATCGCCCAGAATCGCGTCACTGGCAGCTGCTTCTTGAGCCGGAATCGCTAGGGCGGCCATTGGCGCTCGCTACCGTAGGCCTGTGGTCGTGGTCAAGGCCGCGTGCAGCATCTGAGGGCTGCATGGTTTGGGCAGGACATCAAAACCCAGGCTGCGAATGTGGTCCAACTGTTCCGCATACCCAGTCATCAGAAGCAGCTTTTGCTGAGGCCAGCTTCGGCGGATGTATTGGGCCAGGCCCACACCATTGAGCTGTCCGGGCATCACGACGTCCGACAAGACCACATCCGGCCGCTCTCCTTGTTCGAGCAGCACACGGGCCTTGTCTGCCCGGTCCACGTGCCGGACTTGACAACCCAGCGACTCAAGGATGGGGACCAAGGAGGCCGCCACTTCTTCGTTGTCTTCCACGAGGAGCAGCTGTTTGTTGAGTACCGGCAGGGTGGCTTCCACCACGACATCGGGAGCTTGTTGAGGAGAAGCGCGGGGCAGAAGCAGTTTCACGCACGTGCCGACGCCGACCTCGCTGAGAATCTCTGCGCGCCCCTGGGCCCGTTGGCACATGCCGTAAACCTGGCTCAGTCCCAGGCCCGTCCCTTCGCCAACGGCCTTGGTGGTGAAGAACGGATCGAACACTTTGCTCAACAGGTCGGGGGAAATGCCGGAGCCCGTGTCCATGACTTCGATCGCCACCATTTCAGATCCGCCGGGACCCACTTCAGTCTCGGTTGCGGGACGAGCGCGCACAGTGAGAGATCCCCCCTTGGGCATGGCATCCCGTGCGTTGATTGCCAAGTTCAGAAGCGACAGCTCAAGCTCTGCGAGGTCCAGCTTGACCGGGGCCGTCGCTTGGTCCACCTCCACTTTCAACGTGATCTGGCTGCCCAGGGCCGGAGCGAGAAGATCCTGAATCGACGGCAGCTTCTCCTGCAGCACGACATGCTCCGCGACCAATGGTTGGCGTCGCGAGAAAGCCAGCAACTGCCGGGTGAGGTTGGTGGCGGATTTGACTGCGCGGCTCATCGAATCGATCTGCTTGATGCCCACGCCAGGGGCGGTGCGCTTGAGCAGGTGAAGATTGTTGCTGATCACCATCAACGCATTGTTGAAGTCATGCGCCACACCACCGGTAAGTCGCCCCATGGCCTCCAGTTTTTGAGCCTGTAGCAGCGCTTCCTCCGCCCTGCGCCGGGTTTCGATTTCCTTTTCCAGGCTCTGCATTGTCTGTAACGCGGTGCGCGCATTGCGCAAGGCGATGGCCGCAGTGGCGAACAATGCCGCGACCGGCAGGGCGCCCATGGCGGCGAGAACACCCAAATCATGCAGAACGTCATTGCGAAGGGCGGCAAGGCTCATCGCTGCACCAACGTACAAAGGATAATTGCCGACCCTGCGGTATGCGATGAAGCTGTCCTCTCCGGTGATGGACGAGATACCTCGGACGTGTGCCGCCAACTCGCCTGCATGGATACGGGCGAGGACGGGGCCGTCGCCCGCCAGTCGATCAACCTTGTTGAGGGTCGGCCAGCGCGAGTAGATCTGGCCTTCGTCGTGGAACAGACTCACCGTCAGGCCAGGTTCGTCGGCGACGAGATCGCCATAGTACTCACCGAAGTATGAAGCGAGGAGCGTGACATTGATGACGCCCCCAAAGCCGCCCTTGCCGTCACGAAAGGGCAGGCTCAGATTGAGAACCCGCTCATTCGAGGTTCTGGTCACAAGTGGCCTCGACAGATAGGATCCGGAAAACCCCTGTTGGTGCACGCGGAAATACTCGCCATCCGAAAAATCTCGTATGGGAAATGGCGCCAAACGGCTGCTTGCGACCGTCTGGCCCATTGCATCGAGAAGCAGAATGGACTGGACCTGTGGCTGATCCACGGTCCTGGCCCGCAAGGCTTCGTGCAGCGCGGGCTCTATGGCACGTAGCTCGGCCGCATCGCGCCCGTTGACCAAGGCCAGAACCTTCTCCTGTATTGCTTCCGAGGCCGCGATCACCTTTGAAGCGTGTTCATGGGAAACTCTGAGCGAACGGCCGACGCGTACATTCGCATCTTCTCGCGCAGAAATGTACTGAGCAGCGCCCACGACCAAGTAGATGAAAAGCGGTACAACGATGCTGAGCACGGCAAGCAGGCGCAGCCATCGCACCGAATCTGCAGCTTTCAATTGGCTTGTCTCGGGGATGGTTGGAAGTTTCCACATATGGTTACTGACGGTCCGGAAACCGATGGCGTCGCAGGGACGTTGATCCGTGAAGGGCTCAAGCTATAGGCCAACCACACTTCAGGACTCCGGCACCACCGGCTCGGAATCGCTGATCGAGGCGCAGGTCGGCGAGTCACTGAGAGGTTTCCATAGTCAACAACACGTGGCTGCAAAAGTCCTTTTGGCAGATGGTGGACGGGCCCCTTCATATCTCCACCGAGAGCCGGGCGATGGCCGATGTTCGATTGAACGTACATTATGGGCAGGAGCTTGGCAGCAGCATAGAGGGGGCCTTGAACGCGAGTGGCCGAAGGTCACTGCTTGGAGGTGGCGATGCTGCCACTCGGGCAATTGCATCGACCGTTCGATTGCCCCCTGTTGAACTAGAGCACCGCGAAATTGGATCGCGTGGGACGACACTCCGTCGTAGGCGACGTCCAAGAAGATGCCGGAGTCGAGTTGCAGGGACGCTGTCTCGCTCGCGAAATTGAACGCGTCTTTCTGGCCCGCATACGCTCGCCATTCGCCTGACCGATCGGTGAGGCGATCGGACAAGAGGCGCAGTACCGCCGGGTTACAGGTAGTGTCGCGATAGCAACTTCGCGACCGGGCCGCTGCGTTGGACCCAAATTTCGAATCGATGCGCCATTGGATGGGCGCGGGTGCTGCATTGATGCCACAGTAGGTGATATCCCACAGAAGACAGACTAAGCGAATGGCAAGCTTGGAAGCTAGGACGCGGCTGATCGTGTCAATCTGGAGTAGGCATGCCTGCGCGTTACGCTTTTCTGGTTGAAGACAACCCTACTATCCGGGAGAACCTGATCCCCACACTCGCGGAAATCGCCGGCGTGGAGGTGATCGCCACAGCCGAAGGACAGCGCGAGGCCGTCAAATGGCTGTGCCGCAACGAAGCCCTGGCTGATATGGTGATACTGGACTTGTTTCTTGCCGAAGGGTCCGGTATCGGAGTGCTTTGTGAAGTGGCCCGTGAGCACATCGGCCTGCCCGTCATTGTGCTCACCAACTATGCAACGGCCGATATCCGCGACCGTTGTCAGGCACTGGGAGCTGTCGCGCTGTTCGACAAGTCCCGCGAGTTAGAGGGCTTCCTGGCGTTTTGTGCGCATGTTGGCAAGGGCGATTACGCGGCATCGGCCACCCACTGAGATACTGACCGCTGCATCTCCGGCACTGCCTGGGCCAGGGAGTATCGCAACCGGGAGAGATTGGCTTGCAGGCGGCCTTCGCGATTTCCTCCAGCAGGTACGAGGGCGTCATCGGACAGGTGCGCCTTGTCCTGTATTGCCATGATGCCGAGCAGCGCCATTCACCGAGGCCATGGTGTGGATCTGGTGTTGTGGAGCGCGTTCTCCTGCTGTGCCTTCCCTCTTGAAATGAGCTCCTGAGGAAATCGGGACGAGAGTCAGCCTGAAGTCCTACAGCGGGGCGTGCGCTCCAAGCGCAGGCTTGCGCAGCAGGCGGCCAGCCCATGACCCGCTGCGCTGCGAACACTGGTGAGCATGCTCCTCCATCCGGGGGGGATTCTCCGACGGAGGCACTTTCATGGTTTTTACGCTGTGCATCGAACGGCCGCGCCTGGGCGTCTACGAGGTCGTGGTCTCCCTAAGTGGCGACACCGTGTGGACATTTACGGGCAGAGATTTGAGCGCAGTCCTGAAAAAGTGCGCCAGCCATTCCATCGAGAATGTTCGCTACTTCTTGGTGTGGTATGAGCATGTCTGCGCAGGCACCGTGGATGCATCGGAGATACGTGCCGACCCGGAGCTTTTTGCCCGCAGGGTGCACAGTCTTCACGGCTGACAGGGGCCATAGCCCATGACGCCCTGAAATTCCTTGGCTCGTTGTTTGCCCCGTACTGGTGTGCAGAGACTGGGCGTGAGGTACTCTTATTGCACAATCTCGGCCAGGAGCTGCTCGTACTGTGATGCTGCCTTGCCCCAGCCAAAGTCCTGGCGCATGGCCTGCAACTGAATCTTCTGCCAGCGTGCCGGCTCCAGCCAGATCTGCAGGACACGCTGCATGGTCCGATCGAATTCCGCCTGTGTCGGTGCCGCCATGACAAAACCGGTTCCCTGGGCAGCATTGCTTGCATCCACGACGGTGTCGGCCAGCCCACCGGTTGCCGTAACAACGGGTAGCGTCCCGTAGGCCTGGCTATACATCTGGTTGAGGCCGCAAGGCTCGAAGCGTGAAGGCATCAGAAAGCAGTCGGCCCCGGCCTCGATCTGGTGGGCCAGGGGTTCGTCGAAGTCCAGCGTTGCATGCACCAGCCCGGGGTGTGACTTCGCCAACGAGCGTAGCCCGGCTTCCAGCGGCTCCTCTCCCCGGCCCAAGACCACCAACTGGGCGCCTTGTGCGAGCAGGGCAGGGGCACCGGCGAGCACCAGGTCCACACCCTTTTGAGAGGTGAGGCGTCCAACCAGCCCCATCAACGGCCCTGAGGCCTCCGTCAGCCCGCAGCGCTGGCGCAATGCAGCCTTGTTGTGAGCCTTCACGCCCAGCCGGTCGGCGTCGTAGGGGGCTGCGATCAAGCGATCGGTGGCCGGGTTCCAGACCGCCGTGTCGATTCCGTTGAGCAGACCATGCAGCCGTCCGGATCTTGCGCGCAGAACTCCGTCGAGTCCGAAGCCCAACGCAGGCTGCTGGATCTCACGCGCGTAGGTAGGGCTTACCGTGGTGATGGCGTCTGCGAACTGTAGACCGGCCTTGAGCATCGATAGCTGGCCCCAGAACTCCACGCCGTCCATGCCACGATGCGCCGGCGCAATGTCCAGCACTTCGCAAGCCTCCATCGGGAACACCCCCTGGAAGGCCAGATTGTGGATGGTGATGAGGCTGCGGGCCACACCCTGTTGGCCGGCTTCCCGCGCCTGGTGCAGGTACAAGGGCGCCAGCCCGCAGGGCCAGTCGTTGGCGTGCACGATGTCGGCGCGCCATTCGCAAGGGCTGTGCTCCGTGCCGATCAGCGCTGCCACGCGGCTCAGCAGGCCGAAGCGCAGCGCCTGCTCGTGCAGGGGCGTGTGGGCCGGGTCGCCGTACGGGGTACCCGCGCTGGCATACAGGGACGGGCACGACAGCAACAGGAAAGGCATGCCGTCGTGCGCCATCACCTGCAGCAACTGGGCTGCCGGCCAGGGGCCGTAGGCGGGCACGGGCACGATGGCGTCCAGGCTGCCATCAATCGCCATGCCGCCAAAGGCCGGCATGAGGATGACCACTTCGTGCCCCAGTTCCTTGAGGGCCCGGGGCAACGCGGCACTGACATCCCCGAGCCCGCCGGTCTTGACCAGTGGCGCGCATTCGGGCGTGGCAAACAGGATCTTCATGGGGGGGTATCTTGGGCCACCAGAATGGCAAAGGGCAGGCGGGTGCCGGCAGGGCCAGCATCGCCCAACAGGTCGTTCAGCAAATGCTCCGGCGCATTCTCCAGTGCCCGGCCGGTCAACCAGTCGAGCCAGCGCGCTGGCCGCGCCAAGGCGGGATGGGCCGAGGCCAGGGCCATGCGCGTATCGCCCCATCCACTCTGGCCCAGGCCGACCAGCAGGCGCGCGCTGGCGACCACGATGGCCTGGTCCCCGGCGATCCGCGCAAAGGCCAGAGCATGGGTTTGCGCCGAACCCTCCACGGCCAGAGGCAGGTAGAGCCCATCGCGGAACAGGGCAGGCATCATCCGGCGCAATTGCAGCAGGCGCCAGGTGACCAGTTGCTTGGCGCCAGGCGGCATGGCCGGCCCCTCGCCCAGCAGGGCGCGCCAATCGCCGGCTGCGGGGAACTGCCCTTCGCCCTGGTACTGCGCCTGCAGGGGTTGCAGGGAGGCGGCCAGCTCCGCCAGGTCCACCGGGCGGCGGTTGTCCGGGTCGACCAGTGCGAAGTTCCAGACCTCGCAGCCCTGGTAGATGTCCGGCACGCCCGGAGTGGTGAGCTTGAGCGCCAGCTGGCCCAGGCTGTTGCGAAAGCCATGCGGGGCAATGCGCTGCACGAAGTCCTCCAACACGGCGACGAAGCGTTCCGTGGACAAGGCCTTGTCGATGTAATCGCGCACGGCGGCCTCGTAGGCCTCATTGGGGAACAACCAGTTGCTCACGAGCTTGGCCTCGCGCATGGCCTTTTCCTTGTAGCGCTGGATACGCTGCACCAGCGCCTGGCGCTCCTGCGCATCGGTGGCGTGCGCCGGCCAGATGCCGACCATGGCCTGGTACAAACCCCACAGGTCGTGCGGCAGCGGCGCCACCTGGCCTTCGATCTCCGCCTCGAAGCGCTGGCCGGCAGCCTGCAGGGCCTGCACCGTCTCCAGCCAGGCCGCGGGCATTTCGGAGAGCACATTGAGCCGGGCACGCACGTCTTCCGAGCGCTTGCTGTCGTGCGTGGAGGTGGCCAGCAGCTCGTGCGGCAGGTGGCGCGCGCGCTGCAGGTTGCCCTGGTGGAAGGCCGCCACCGAAACACCGAAGCGCCGCGGTTCGGCGCCTACGTCGTTGAGCGAAACCAGCCGCACATAGCGGTAGAACAGGGTGTCCTCGACCGACTTGGCCATCACCGGCGCCGTGAACTGCTGCCAGCGCCGGATGAAGCGCGCGCGCAGTTCAGGCTCGGCCCCAGGCTCGCCTTGCAGCACCGACTGCAGGTAGGCCAGCACGCCGCCCTCGGCCGAACCCAGGCGCCGGCGCGCCGCACTGATGGCCCAGGCGATGTGCTGCCGGTCCGCCTCGCTGGGAGGGGCTCCGCCGGGTACGACGTAGGTGCGGTACACGGGGAACTGGGCCGCCACCTCCACGAGGGCCACGCGCAACTGGTTGCGCGTGAAATCGCACACCGCCCGGTCGGCCCGCGTGATCTTGCTCAGCGTGGCCACCAGCCAGGCCATGTCGGAAAACAGCGCCGTCTCGATGATCAGGCGCTTGCACTCGTAGGTGGCCTCCTCGAAGGGCTGGGTGTCCCCGGTGAATTCGCCGTAGATGGCGTCGAAGCGCTCCTGTGCGTCGGCCGCGATGAACAGGCCGTTGACCAGGGTGCTGAAGCGGTAGCCGGTGCCGCCATGCACCAGCCAGTCGGCGGGCAGCGGTTCATGGTCGGCCATGATCTTCTCGACCACCAGGTACAGCGCCTGCGGCGGTTGGCCCCGGGCCTGGCGCTGCGCGGCATGGCGCTGCTGCAGGCGCTCGAAGTACCGCGCCGGGTCGGCCAGGCCGTCGGGGTGGTCGATGCGCAGGCCCGTGACCTTGCCCTCGGCCAGCCAGCGCAGGGGCAGGGCGTGCACGGCCTCGAAGACCTCGGGCTCCTCCATGCGGATGGCCGCCAGCGCGTTGATGTCGAAGAAACGCCGGTAGTTGATGTCATCGCCCGCCACGCGCCAGTCGGCCAGCCGGTAGGCCTGGGCCTGGAGCACCGTGTCGAGCAGGTCGAAGCTCGCGCCGTCGCCCTGGCGCCCGTTGGCGCGGGCCAGGCAGGCCTGCACCCACTCGGCCACCCAGGCATGGGCCTGCGCCAGATCGGCCAGCCGGCGCTGGTACAGGGACGCATCGCGCAGGCGTGCGGCGCGCTGCTGTGGGTCGTCGCTGCCTTGGGGCGGCAACTGGCCCAGGGCGTCCACGAGCGAGGCCATTTCGGCCAGTTCCCCGGCCGGTGCGGCCGCCGGCATGGCCACGGCCCCCAGCACCTGGGCGTAGCTGCGCGGATCGAGCGGAAACGCGTGGTCCCAGTAGCCCACCTGCAGGCGCCCCTGCGCGGCATCGAAGCGCAGCTGCAGTTTGCCCGCCTCCAGCAGCTTGCCGTAGTGGTCGCCCAGCACCGGCAGCAGCACGCGCCGGCCAGTCTGCGGGTTGGCGGGCTGCCATTCGATGTCGAAGGTGGCGGCGTGCGGCGAGGCTTCGCCGTGTTCCAGCATGTCCTGCCACCAGCGGTTGGCCGGGTCCTCCACCCCCATGTGGTTGGGCACGATGTCCAGCACATGGCCCATGCCGTGGTCGGCCAGCGCCTGGCACAGTGCGGCATGCTCGGCGTCGGTGCCGATCTCGGGGTTGGGCAGTGTCGGGTCCACTACGTCGTAGCCGTGCATGCTGCCGGCGGCGGCCTTGAGGTAGGGCGAGGTGTAGAGGTGGCTCACGCCCAGTGCATGCAGGTAGGGCACGACCGCCGTGGTTTGGGCGAAGGTGAAGTCCTTGTTGAGCTGCAGCCGGTAGGTGGCGCCGGGCACGTCGGCCGACGACAGCGGCGGCAGCTCGGCGGAGCGCGGGGCCAGGGCCGGACGGCGCGCTCCCCCCACGGCCTGGCTGATGGCTTCGAAGTACGGGTCGCTGCCCAATTGTTCCAGCGGCACGGCCATGCGCTGGCGCCAGTTGGGGTAGCGGTCTTCGGTGGTGCCCGGCACATTGGGCTGCTCGCGCTGCCCGGCCAGGTCTTCGAGCTGCACGCCCAGCAACTGGCACGGCGTGCGCGCCAGGAAGGCATGCACGACCGCCGCCAGCGCAGGCGTCATCTCGGGCGCGGTCTGGGCATCGAGCGTCACGCCCGTTGGCAACAGGCCCTGGGCGTCGAGTGCGGCCAGCAGGTGGGTACGGTCCTGCGCGCGCGACAGCTGGGCGCGCACCTGCGCATCGCTGTCGCCCAGCCAGCCCAGCGACTGCTGGATGGCGATGTCGTCCCCGCCCCAGAAGCCCTTGAGCGTGGGCAGGTCGTGCGTGCTGACCACCGCCAGGGCCTGGGGCTGCCAGTCGGCCGGCGGGCGGAAGGCGCCGCCTTCCAGGCGCTCGAAGATCAGCGGGCGGTACGAGAGCAAGGCGTGCTCCGCCATGGCCTCACGCATGCGCGGCGCCACGTTGCCCAGGTCTTCGCCGATAACCATGCACTGGTGGCGGTGGCTCTCGATTGCCATCACCGCGACCAGAGCCTCCAGCGGGTAGCGCACATAGGTGCCGCCGGCAGGACTGTTCCAGTACAGCCGCATGAGCGCCATGGCATGGTCCATGCGCAGCGCGCCCGCATGGCGCATCACACTGGCGAGCAGTTGCCGAAAGGGCACGAAGTGCGCGGCGGTGAGCGCCACCGGGTTCACGGGTGGCAAGCCCCAGTCCTGCCCCTGGGTACTCAGCGGGTCGGGCGGGGCGCCGACGTTCATGCCGCGGGCATACAGGCCCGGCGACATCCAGGTCTCGGAGCCGCCGTCGCTGGCGCCCACGGCCAGGTCGCAGTACAGGCCCAGCGCCATGCAGGCACGCGCCTGGCCAAAGGCGCTGGCCAGTTGGCCATGGGCCAGCCATTGCAGCCAGTAGCGGTAGGCCACGGCATCGGCATGCTCGCGGGCAAACGCCTGGGCTGCATCGCCTTTGGGGTCCTGCAGTTCCTCTGGCCACGCGGGCCAGCCCCAGACCGAGGGGTCGCTGGCGCCCTGCGCCAGCTGGATGGCTTCATAGCGGGCGTGCAGGCCCAGGGTGGCCTGGTGCTCGGCCATGAACGCATCGAAGGCCTGGCCGCGCTCGGTGCCGGCACGCCAATGCCGCGTGAGGAAGTCCTGCCAGAGCAGGGCCAGCACCGGCTCCTTGAGCGCGGCCACCTCGCTATAGCGCACGGTGGCGCTGGCCCGCACGCCGTGCAGGCGCTGCTGGAAGCTGTTGTCCGCTACCAGGGCCTGCGCGGCTAAACAGTGCGCATACTCGGGCACAGCCGTCGCGTCGATGTGCATCACATTCAGCGCCAGCCGGCTGCTGGGGCTGTAGGGGCTGGCCTGCTCGGGGTGCTCGGTGCGCAGCGCGTGCAGCGGGCTCACGCCCACGAAGGCCGCACCGCGCGCCGCGGCGAGCTGCACCAGGGCGCACAGGTCGGTGAAGTCGCCGATACCCCAATTGCGTTCGGAGCGCAGCGCGTACATCTGCGCCGTGATGCCCCACCAGCGTTCGCCCGCCTGCAGGCCCTCGGGCAGCCAGCAGCGCCGCGGCGCAACGATGAGCAGGCGCTCGGCACCGGCTGTCTGCAGCAGGTAGTAGCCGCTTGCCAAGGTGGCGGGCAACTCGGCGATGGCGCCATGCCCTTCCAGCAGCGGGGCTGCACCCGAATCTTCGGGCAATAGGCTCCAGGCGCCGTCGCCAGCCAGCGGCACCCGCGCCGGCTGGCCGTGCTCCACGACGACGGGCTGCGGTGCGCCGCCATCGGCATGCTCGCCCATGGCGGCCAGGGCCTTGGACAGCACCTCGGGCGGCACCGTGAGGCTCTCGCCCCAGAAGCTGGCGTATTCGGTGGCGATGCCGGCGCGTTCGGCGCGGCGGCGCAGCTCGTCCACGCCCAGAATGTCCGGGGCAGGGGTGCCCTGGCTCATGGTGCCCCCCCGGTGCAGGTCCAGCGGGCCGACCAGGGGGCCCACAAGCGCCCGTCGCCCGCCCAGCGGTGGCTGAATACCTCCACAGCGGCAGCCGAGGGCAAGGCCTGCACGGCATCGGGTCCGAGGTTCATTTCCAATCCGAGGGTCGTTCCATCCTGGTAGTGCCAGGCCACCCGCAAACCGCTGTCGCCTACAAATTCCGCCACATGGCCGTGGGCCGCCAAGTGCTGCGCCCGGGGCTCTATCCAGGCCCTGCGTGCCGCCAGTGCGCGCTGCAGCAAGGCCTTGCGCGCCTGCCCGGCAGGGGTGGCCGATGCATCCCACTGCAGCCGGCTGGCCTGCAGGGTGGCCACGTCGCAAGGATCTGGCAGCACCGCATCGCCGGTCGCCACGTGGCCGAACTCGCGTGCCCGCCCTTCACGCACGGCATCGCGCAGGCTGCCGTCCCAGTTGGCAAAGTACAGGAAAGGCGTGGACGCCGCAAACTCATCGCCCATGAACACCATGGGTGTCGCCGGGGTCAGCAGGGCCAGCAGCAGCGCCAGCTCCACCCCCTCGGCTGGCGCCAGTTGCCCCAACCGCTCGCCGAAGGCGCGGTTGCCGATCTGGTCGTGATTGCCGATGAAGTTGACCATGCACGACAGCGGCACGGGGTCACCCCCGGCCACGCTGCCCGCCCCGGGAAAGGCGAAGCCATGGGTCAACACGCGCGCCAACAGCGCCAGCGGGTGGCGCGCGAACTTGGCGTAGTAGCCCTGGGACTCCTCGGTGAGCGCCACGTGCACCGCATGGTGGAAGTCGTCGTTCCACTGGGCATCGTACAGGCCGGCCTCGGGGGAGGGGGCCAGCCGCGCGGGCTGGTTCTTCTCGTTCTCCAGCACCAGGTGCACCTGGCGGCCCTCGGTCGCGGCCAGTTCGCGCACGCGCGCACTGAGCTCTTGCAGTATGTCGGGCCGGCTGTCGTCGGCAATGGCATGAACCGCGTCCAGGCGCAGGCCGTCCATGCCGAATTCCTCGATCCAGTAGAGCGCGTTGTGCACGAAGAACTCGCGCACCACGGCGCTGCCCTCCTGGTCGAAGTTGATCGCCGCGCCCCAGGGACTGGCGTGGCTGCTCGAAAAGAACTGCGGCGCGTAGGCATGCAGATAGTTGCCGTCGGGCCCGAAATGGTTGTAGACGACGTCGAGAAACACACACAGTCCGAGCGCGTGCGCCTCGTCGACGAAGCGTTTGAGTTCCTCTGGGCTGCCGTAGGCCGCGTGGGGTGCAAAGGGCAATACCCCATCGTAGCCCCAGCCCCATTGCCCGCCAAAACTGGCCAACGGCATCAGCTCGATGGCCGTGAAACCCAGAGCCGCCAGCTCGGGCAGCCTGCGGATGGCGCAGTCATAGGTGCCCGATGGCGTGAAGCTGCCCAGGTGCAGCTCGTAGAACACCAGCTCGCTCCAGGGCCGGCCGCGCCAGCCGGCCGATTTCCAGGCGTAGGCCCCGGGATCGGTGAGCACGCTGGGCTCGTGCGGGCCCCAGGGATTGCTGCGCGAGGCCGGGTCGGGCACGGTCAGCTTGCCGTCGATGACCCAGCGGTAGGGCGTGTCGGCGCCGGCATCGGCCGCCTGGGCTTGCCACCAGCCGCCATCTGCGCGTACAGCAGGCAGCGTGCGGGCTGCGGCCTTGGGCGACGGGCGATACCACAGGGCGGACTCCTGCGCCTGCGGCGCCCACAGCGAGAAACCCGCGCCGCCATCGGCCAGCAGCCGGGCGCCGAAGGGCATGGTGTGGGCGCGCTTCATGCGTCGGCGGGGGCAGATGCCGTGGCCGGTGCGAAGGGCGCCGTGAGCACCGCCATGGAGCGCGCCAACAGCGTGTGCTGCCCGCCCGCCGCCACGGTGGGCGCCCCCGGCGCATCGGCGCCCACTGCCAGCACAGCGGCGTCGCGCGTGTCCACGTGCAAGGTCCAGGTGCGGCCGACCGCGTCGGCCGGCAAGGTGAAGATGGCGTCGGCATCGCTGGCATTGAACAGCAGCATCACGGCCAGCTCTTCCTCTGCCACGCTTTCCATCACCGCCGCCACGCAGCGCACGGCCGGGTCGTTCCATTCCTCCGCCGTCATGGCCATGCCCCAGACACTGTTCCAGGCCACGGTCACGTGGTGAGGCAGTCCGGCCTCGTCCACCGGCCAGACCGCCGGCCGCACCACGGGCAGCGCGCGTCGCAGGGCCACCAGCGCCTGGGTGTAGGCCTGCAGATCCCCGTGCTCCTCGGCCCGGGTCCAGTCGTACCACGACAGCGGGCTGTCCTGGCAGTAGCCATTGTTGTTGCCCTGCTGGGTTCGGCCGAGCTCATCTCCGCCCAGCAGCAGCGGCGTGCCGTGCGACAGGAACAGCGTGGCCAGGAAATTGCGCACCTGGCGTGCGCGCAGAGCCAGCACCCCGGCATCGTCGGTGTCGCCTTCGGCGCCGCAGTTCCAGCTGCGGTTGTGGGATTCGCCGTCCTGCCCGCCCTCGCCATTGGCCTCGTTGTGCTTGTCGTTGTAGCTCACCAGGTCGGCCAGGGTGAAGCCATCGTGCACCGTGACCATGTTCACGCTGGCCGTGGGCCGGCGCCGGCGCGGCTGGTACATGTCGGCCGAGCCGCACAGGCAAGCCGCGAAGGCCGGCAGGCTGCCGTCGGCATTGGCCCAGTAGTCGCGCACGGCATCGCGGTAACGGCCATTCCATTCCATCCAGCCGACGGGAAAGCCGCCCAGTTGGTAGCCATAGGGCCCCAGGTCCCAGGGCTCGGCGATCAGCTTGGTGCGAGACAGCACCGGGTCCTGCGCCAGCGCGGCGAAGAATGGTGCGCGCAGCGAGTAGGCACCCGCGGCATCGCGCCCCAGGGCCGAGGCCAGGTCGAAGCGGAAGCCATCCACATGCATCTCCTGCACCCAGTAGCGCAGGCTGTCCATCACCAACTGCAGCGCGGGCGGGCTGCTGGTGTCCACGGTGTTGCCGGTGCCGGTGTAGTCCATGCACATGCGCCGATCTTCGGCCAGCCGGTAGTAGGCGGCGTGGTCTATGCCCTTGAGGCTGAGCGTGGGCCCGAGGTGGTTGCCCTCGCCCGTGTGGTTGTAGACCACATCCAGGATCACCTCCAGCCCGGCGGCGTGCAGTGCCTTGACCATGGCCTTGAATTCGTCCACGCCACCGTCGCTGGCGGCGCGCGCCGCGTAGCGCGGCTCCGGGGCGAAGAAGGCCACGGTGTTGTAGCCCCAGTAGTTGGCCAGTTGCATCTCCACCAGCCGGTGGTCGTCGATGAAGGCCTGCACGGGCAGCAGCTCGATGCTGGTCACGCCCAGTTGCTTGAAGTGGGCGATGGCCGCCGGCGACGCCAGCCCGGCATAGGTGCCGCGCTGGTGCTCGGGCACGCCCAGGTGGGTTTGCGTGAAGCCCTTGGCATGCACCTCGTAGAACACCGTGTCGCGCGAGGGTATGCGGGGCGGCGCATCGTCGCCCCAGTCGAAGCGCGAGCGCACCACGCGCGCCTTCACCGCCGTGCGGCCGTTGTCGCGGGTACCGGGTACCAGGTCCTGCTCGGCCTGCGCGAGCTCATAGCCGAACTGGTCGGGTGCGCCGCGCACCGGCCGGTCCAGCGCCCGGGCATAGGGGTCCAGCAGCAGCTTGGCACTGTTGCAGCGCAGCCCCTGTTCGGGTTCATAGGGGCCGTGCACGCGCAGGCCGTACTTCTGGCCGGCCTTGACGCCGGCCACATGGCCGTGCCAGACGTTGTCGGTCAGGCAGGGCAGGGCGATGCGGTCGAGTTCGCGGTCGTTCTCGGAGTACAGGCAGATCTCCACCCGCGTGGCCACGGACGAGTACACCGCGAAGTTTACGCCGAGCTTGTCCACCGTGGCCCCCAGGGGCCAGGGGCGGCCGTTGCCGACCTGTTTCATGGGCCTGGCTTGTGCGCGCGGGCGGGTGAGGGCGGGCAGGGGGCCTGCGGAATGGACGGCCGGCTTCATGCGGCGGCGCGGAAGTCATCCACCGCCAGCGCCACCGGCGGGCGCACCCGGTCCACCTTGAGGCTGCTGCTCACCACGCTGCCGCGCGCGGGAAAAAACTGGCGCGGCACGACGACGATGCCGCTTTCCGTCACGTGAAAGCGCTTGCGGTCCTGCTCCAGGTCGAAGCCGATGCGCTCGCCGGGCGGGATGTCGTTGTCCTGGTCGATGATGGCGCGGCGGATGTGGGCGCCCTGGCCGATGCGCGAGCGCTCCATCACGATGCAATGCTCCAGCCGCGCCTCGTGCTCCACCATGACAGATCGGCGCAGCATAGCGTGGTCGAGCGCGGCGCCGTCGACGATGCTGCCCGAACCCACCACCGAGCGGTGGATCAACCCATTCTCGATTTGGGCCGACTCGGCCTGGTCAGGGCTGGCGTAGATCGGCCACTCGCGGTTGGTCATGCGAAAGCGCGGCGTGGCACCCAGGGTGTCGAAGTGCGCGTCGAAATACGCGTCAATGGTGCCCACGTCGCGCCAGTAGGCGTGCTCTTCGTACGGCGCTGTGCCGGGTATCTCGTTGGCCGTGAAGTCGTAGGCCATCAGCCGGTGCGACTGCAGCATGGTGGGCAGGATGTCGCGGCCGAAGTCGCTGTGGCCGGTGGCGTGGGCCTTTTTCAATGCTTCCAGCAGCACGTCGGCATTGAACAGGTAGTTGCCCATGGATGCCAGGGCGTGCGTGCTGCTGCCGGGCATCGGGTTGGGCAAGGTTTTGGGCTTTTCCACGAAGTTGGCGATGCGGTGCTGGGCGTCCACCTCCACGATGCCGAACTGGTTGCACTGGGCCAGCGGCACCGGCAGGGTGGCCACGCTCACGTGGGCCTGGCTGGCACGGTGGAAGTCCACCATCTGGCGCACGTCCATGCGGTAGATGTGGTCGGCGCCGAACACGGCCACGATGTCGGGCTGGAAGGACTCGATCAGGTGGATGTTCTGGTACACCGAATCGGCCGTACCCTGGAACCACTCGGGGCCGTTGCGCATCTGCGGCGGCACTACGGTCACGAAGTGCTGGGGGATGAAGCGCGTCATGGTCCAGGAGCTGCGGATGTGCTCGATCAGCGACTGCGACTTGTACTGCACCAGCAGGTAGATCGAATAGATCTCCGAGTTGACGAGGTTGGACAGCACGAAATCCACGATGCGGTGCTTGCCGTTGAATGGGACGGCGGGTTTGCAGCGTTCGGCTGTTAAGGGGTGCAGGCGCGAGCCTTCACCTCCAGCCATCACGATCGCCAATACGTTTGCAGTGCGTGACATAACAGTAGCTCCAGAGGATCAAGCCCGGGATGGGCGGTTGGAAAGCAGAAGGGTGGAAAGCGGTGGCACCGTGAGGTGCAGGTGTGCCGGCTGGCCGCCGAGCGGGGCAGGCGTGGCATCCACGCCGCCGAAGTTGCCCATGCCGCTGCCGCCATAGGCCTCGGCATCGCTGTTGAGCAGCTCGAACCAGTGGCCGGCGGCAGGTACGCCTACGCGCAGGGCCGCCAGCGGCTCGGGCGTGAGGTTGTGCAAGGCCAGCACGAAGTCGTCGCCCGCGCGGCGCAAGAAAGCGAGCACCGTGGTCTGGTGCGGATCCAACGGCGTCCAGGCGAAGCCCTCGGCTTCGAAATCGTGCGCGTGTAGGGCGGGCCTGGCGCGGTACAGGCGGTTCAGATCGGCCACCCAGCGGGCCATGCCGCTGTGTCGGGCCTTGGCCCACAGGTGCCAGTCCAGCGTGCGCTCGTGGTGCCACTCCTCGACCTGAGCGAATTCTCCGCCCATGAACAAGAGTTTCTTGCCGGGGTGCGACCACATCATTCCATACAGGGTGCGCAGACCGGCGAAGCGCTGCCAGGCGTCGCCCGGCTGGCGCGACAGCAGGCTGCGCTTCCCATACACCACCTCGTCATGGGAGAGCGCGAGCACGAAGTTCTCGTCGAAGGCATACACCATCGAGAAACGGATATCGCCCTCGTGCCAATGGCGGTGCACGTGTGCGCGCTTCATGTAGCGCAGCGTGTCGTTCATCCAGCCCATGTTCCACTTCATGCCGAAGCCAAGGCCGCTTGCATCCACCGGGCGCGAGACTCCGGCCCAGGCCGTAGATTCCTCGGCGATCACGTGCACATCCGGAAACTCGGCGTACACGGCGCAGTTGAGGTCCTGCAGGAAGCGCACAGCCTCCCAGTTCTGGTGGCCGCCATCGGGGTTGGGCACCCATTCGCCGGGTTTGCGCGCGAAGTCCAGGTACAGCATGGAGGACACCGCGTCCACGCGGATGCCGTCGAAGTGGTACTTGCCAAGCCAGAACAGGGCGTTGCTAATGAGGAAGTCACGCACCTCGTAGCGACCATAGTTGAAGATCAAGCTGTTCCACTCGGGATGGAAGCCCTTGCGCAGATCTTCATGCTCATAGAGCGCAGTGCCGTCGAAGCGCGCCAGGCCATGGGCGTCCGCGGGAAAGTGCGATGCCACCCAGTCCAGCAGCACACCGATGCCGTGCTGATGCAGCGTGTCCACCAATGCCATCAGGTCCTGCGGGTTGCCGTAGCGGGCTGTGGGGGCAAAGTAGCCGGTGCTCTGGTAACCCCAGGAACCATAGAACGGGTGCTCAGCCACCGGCATCAGCTCCACATGGGTGAATCCCAGTGCATTGCAATGTGCAGCCAGACGCTGGGCAATGTCACGGTAGTTCAGTGCGCGGCCGTCCTCCTGGCGCTGCCAGGAACCCAAGTGCACTTCGTAGATCGAGATGGGGGCGCCCTGGGCTTGGCGCTTGCCGCGCGTGGCCATCCAGGCGCCATCGTTCCATTCGTAGTCCAGCGCCCAGATCTGGGAGGCAGTACCCGGCGGGTGCTCCTGGCGCGTAGCGTAGGGATCAGCCTTTTCGGTCCAGTGGCCGTGGGCGTCCTCGACGCGGTATTTGTACAGGTCACCTTGGCGGGCGCCTTCCACAGTGGCGGTCCAGCGCCCGGTGCCATCGGCCATGCGCTGCATGGCCTGGGGTGTCCATTGGTTGAAGTTGCCAATGACCTGCACCTGACGAGCGTTGGGCGCCCAAACTGTGAAGCAGGTGCCCGAAGGTACAAAATGGGCGCCTAAGACCTCATACTGCGCGAAGTGGTGCGTGGCCGCCGCTGCAGGGGCTCCAAGGGTACTTTTTTGAGCTGCAGCGTTCATGATGAGGAGGTGTTGGCCTCCATGTTCTGCTGCAGTGCAATATGGCCTTGCAAGAACTCTGGCAGTGTTGGAGTAGGCGATTGCCTACATAGCTCCCTCACCTTTTTTTCGGTCTGCCAACTGCTCTGCGGCAACAAGAGGGGTGAACTCCTCCACCTGCTTTCCTACTATTCAATTCATCGACATCCGGGACCTTGGTCCTCAGACCTGCATTGCTCCGTTGGCCCACAATGAATTGTTGCGGCCATGGAACGTGGGACCCGCTGCGATTGCGCAGACTGCCAAGTCGACTCCACCGTCTCATGAATATTTTCTCGCGCTATTGCAAGGCACGACCATTGATGGCGGCAGCGTCTCGCCAGCACTTCGTGGCGGAAGTGGTGATCGGCATGGGCTTGGCCGGTCGTGTGAATGGACTTTGGGCGCGAAACGATGCTACCGACGCATGTGCAACCCCCGCCACGCATTTGCATTGGAAATTTTCCCACTCAACATCGCCGCCCGCGGTCGCAGTGCGCCAAGGCGAAGCCGCTGGGCGGCTGGGCGCGAGCAACCGCGGCACCGGTGCTTTGGCCTGGGCGGGCTTTGCCAGGGGCCGTGTGGCGGCCGCAGCCACTGACTTGCGAACCGACGCTGCTTGAGGGCGCGATTTGATGAAGTCTTGGAGAGTGCCCTATGAATCCGACTTGGAAAATTGCTATGCTGGTTCTCAGCCGTGGGGGCATCTCAAGCCAGTGCCTGGAGCAGCAGGTGTGGCTGGAGCGGCTTGCCCAGGTGCTGATCGAAGCCTGCGGCGATAGCCCGGTCGCGATCCTGCGGGCGGGCAAAGGCGGTCAGCGCGATGGCGTGCAAGCGCGGGCGGGCGGCCGCTGCTTCCAGCTCACGCACCTTGGCGATGAGGTCGTAGCCGTCGCGGCCGGGCAGTCCGATGTCGCTGACCAACTGGTCGGGCCAAGCCGTCTCCAACTGCATGATGGCGGTCTGGTAGCTGTCGGCAACGCGCACACTCGCGCCCTCGTCGGACAGCACGATGCTCAGCATTTCGGCGGTATCGGCGTTGTCGTCCACGACGAGGATGTCGCGGCCCTCCAGGAGTCGTGCCGATGGATCCTGTGAACCTGCCGCAGCGGAACGGGTATCGTCCTGCAGGGACTGCGGTTCTTCGTAGCCGACCTTCAACCTCGCCGTCATGGTTGTGCCTTGCCCAGTGCCGGCACTGTGCGCCGCGATGGTGCCACTGTGCAGTTCCACCAAATGCTTCACGATGGAAAGACCCAGCCCTAGTCCGCCATGGGCGCGGTTGCCTGGAGCGCCACTCTGCGTGAAGCGCTGGAACAGGAAGGGCAGGAACGCCGCTTCGATTCCGGCGCCGTGGTCCTGGACGGTGAGGGTCAGTTCGTCGGCCTCGCGCTGCAGGCACAGGTGCACCGTGCTGCCGTTCTCCGAGAATTTGATGGCATTGGTCACCAGGTTCCAGACGATCTGCTGGAAGCGCGTCACGTCCAGCCAAGCCGGCTCATCCATGTCGGCACAGTCCACCGCGATGGTGACGTTCTTGGCCTGAGCCAGGTCGCGCAGCGCGTCGAGCGAAATCCGCACCAGCTCTGCTGGGTTGGCCCACTCGCGGTGCAAGCGCAGCTTGCCCGAGGCAATGCGCGAGACGTCAAGGATGTCCGAGATGATGCGCCCCTGCGCCTTCGCGCCGCGCTCGATGGCCTCGATGCCGCGCGCCAGCGTGTCGGTGGTGGTACCCGGGCGCTTGAGCATGTGCACCCAGCCTGTGATCAAGGTGAGTGGCGTGCGCAGTTCGTGCGAGAGCACGGCCACGAAATCGTCTTTGGTGCGGCTGTGGCGCTCGGCCAGCACGCGGGCCGACTGCTCGCGCTCAAGCAGTTCGTCGCGGCGGCGCTCGAAGTCAATGCGCTCGGACAGGTCGGTGGCAATGCCGATGCGCAGGCCCGGCTCCACATGGTCGGACATGCTCCAGTCGAGCAGGATCTCCTTGCCATCGCCACGCAACAGCGGGAATTCGCCCTGCCAGTCGATCTCGGGACCAGCTTCCATGCGGCCTTGCACGAAGTCCTGCCAGGCCGCAGGTGCGAGCGTGGTCACGGCTTGGCCGATGAGTTCGCTGCGCGGGCGTAGCAGCAGCGCCTCGGCAGCGGGATTCAAGTCGGCAAAACGCCCCGCGGCATCGATGAGCATCATGGCCACGGGTGCCTGGTCGTAGATGGCGCGAAAGCGCGTCTCGCTACGCCGCAGCTTTTCTTCGGCCGTGCGAGCGCGTATGAGTGCCTGCAATGTGGCCACCATCAGCGCCGGTTCGGCCGGGTGCACCATGTAGGCGTCGGCCCCGGCATTGAGCCCGGCCACCTTGTGCTCGCTTTGCACGTAGGTGGCCGAGAGATGGATGATGGGGGTCAGCTCGGTCTTGCTGTCCGCACGCAGCACGCGGCAGACCTCGAAACCGTCCATATCGGGCAGATGCACGTCCAACACCACGGCCGACACCTGGCGCTTGGCCAGGTCAATGGCCAGGGCCCCGGTATCGGCTTCCTCGGTCTGGAACCCCGCCGCCCGGATCACGCGCGCTGTGGCATAGCGGGTGACCGGATTGTCATCGACCACCAGCACGGTGTGCTGGCTGCGGTCGATGGTGGGGGCGATCAATCCCGGGATGGACATGGCTCACTCCGCAGGGATGGGCTGTGCGGGCAGCATCTGCACCGGCACGATAACCGAAAAGACCGAGCCTTCGCTCACCACGCTCTGGACATCCACACTGCCACCCAGCAGGGTGGCCAACTGCCTGGAGAGGGCCAGGCCCAGGCCCGTGCCGCGCAGGCGCTTCTGGATGGGCGCCTTGACCTGAGTGAAGTCGTTGAACAGGCTGTCCAGATGCTCGGGCGCGATGCCGATGCCGGTATCGGCCACCGAAAAGCGCACCATGCCCCCATCCTGCAGCGTGGCCGACACCCGGACCTCGCCGCGCGCCGTGAACTTGAGCGCATTGGAGATGAAGTTGCGCAGGATCTGCGAAAGCTTGCGATCGTCCGTGAACAGTCGAGGCAGACCCACCGGTTCTTCGAAGACCAGGGTCAGCGCGTCGTTGTCGACGATGGGCTTGAACATGCCGCGCAGTGCGGCGAACAGGTCCATCATCTCGAACCAGGCGGGCGAGACATCGAGCCGGCCGGCCTCGATCTTGGCCAGGTCGAGCAGGTCGTCCACCATGGCCGAGAATTCCTCGCTGGTGCTCTGGATGAAGCGCACCTGGCGCTCTTGCTCGGCCGTGAGCGGGCCGTCCACACGGTCCAGCAGCAGCCGTGCGATGGACAGCGTGGCGCCAATGGGCGTGCGGAACTCGTGGCTCATGTACGACAGAAAGCGGCTCTTGAGCTGTGTGGCATGGCGCAGCTGTTCGGCCTGGGCGTCGAGCTCGGCATACAGGGCCACCACGCCGCGGTTGGTTTCTTCCAGTTCCGCGCGCAGGGCCTCGACATCGGCCTGGCTCTGTTCCAGCTGGGCCTTCAATGCATCACTCAAGGGCATCTCCCTGTTTCACCACCAGCACGGTGGCATCGTCGCGCCCGCGGCTTTGCCGCCAAAGCAGCGCGGCGGCGATCAGTGTAGGGTCGCGCTGCAGCAGCGGCACCAGGTCCTGGGCCTTCCAGCGCGAGGTGATGCCATCGCTGTGCACCACGGCCACGGCATGGTCGGGCAGGTCCAGGGCCGTCACCTCGGGCCGACGCACCTGCACACCCACCGTGCCATGCTGGGTGACCAGAGTGCGGTCGAATACGCCCGAGACGATGCGCCCCATGACGTTGCCGGCCCCCGCGTATTCCAGCCGGCCCGTGGCGTCGTGCAGGCGCAAAGCCAGCAGGGCTGCCCCGCGCGTGGTCTGCAGCGCAGTGTGTGCTTCTTGCACATAGGCGTCCAGCGCCAAAAAGGGATCGGCGGCAAATACGTCCAGAGCGGCATCGGCTGCCAGGGCGGCATGCGGCCCGTGCCCCAGGCCATCGGCCACGAGCGCGGCCACCCGGTTTTCGTCCTGGGCCACGGCCCAGCCATCGCCGCAGACCATTTCGCCCGGGGCCGGAACGCTCACTGCGCCCCAGCGCCTCTCGGCCGGAGCGGCCAGGCCGGCGGCACGCACACGCACCAGGCACACCGTGCCTGCCGGCGTGGAATGGATGTCGAAGTCGCCCGCCAGCCGGCGTATGGCGCCCAGGCCCGTGCCTGGAGAGCCGGAGCCGGTGGACACGCCATCCTCGCTGGAGCGCTGTACGTCGGCGATGCCCGGGCCTTTGTCCAAGGCAATGATCTCCACCTCCTGCAGGGCGGGCACCGCGGCAATCCACAGCTCGCCTTGCTGTGCGTGGCGCAAGAGGTTGGTGCCCAGTTCGGTCACGACGATGGCCAACTGGCCGGCATCCACCTCGTTCCAGCTCCAGCCCTCCACCGCGCGTGCACAGAAGCGCCGCGCCTCGCCCACGCAGCTGGCGTCGGTCATGGGAAAAGGTCGGTGGCTCCACCCGCGGCTCACTTCCACTTGGTGATGCTCACTCGGGTGCCTTGGCCGGGCGCAGAATCGATGGCGAAGTCGCTGACCAGGCGCTTGCTGCCCGGCAAGCCCAGGCCCATGCCGCCGCCCGAGGTCCAGCCATCCGACATGGCAAGCTTGAGGTCGGCGATGCCGGGGCCCTCGTCCTCAAAGTGCAGCGCGAGACCCGTCTTGCCAGCGGCTTCGAGCACCTCCCAGCGCATGCGGCCGCCGCCGCCGTGGATCAGGGTGTTGCGCGACAGCTCGCTCGCGGCTGTGATCATCTTGGTCTGTTCGACCAGAGAGAACTTGAGCAGTTGGCACAGCGAGCGCACTGCCTGGCGGCTGGCCACGATGTGCTGCTCCGATTCCAGCGGCAGCGTGCCGGTGCGCTCAATCGACAAAGCCGCTCTCCTTGCGGGCACGCTCCAGCAGCGCCAAACCCCGCTCCACATTGAGCGCGGTCTTGACACCTTCGAGCGACAGGCCCAGCTCCACCAGGGTGATGGCCACGGCCGGTTGCATGCCTACCACCACCGTGGTGGCCGAGAGAATGCGCGCAATGCCCGAGATGCTGGCCAGCATGCGGCCCACGAAGGAGTCGACGATCTCCAGCGCAGAGATGTCGATCATGACGCCGCTGGCGCCGGTCTTGGCGATGCGGTCGGCCAGATCGTCCTGCAGTGCCAGGGCGGTCTGGTCCTGCATGTCCACCTGGATGGTGACCAGGAGGGTTGCGCCCATGCGCAGGATGGGGATGCGTTCCATGTGCGGCGCCGCCTTCGCTCAGACGGTCTGGCGCGCGATGCGCCAGCCGGTGCGTTGCAGTGCGAGCGACAGCGCGTCGGCGAGCGTGGCCTTGGTGCTGATGCCCTGCAGGTCGATGCCCAGGTGCACGATGGTCTGCGCGATCTGCGGACGAATGCCGCTGATGATGCAGTCGGCGCCCATGAGGCGGATGGCCGTCACCGTCCTGAGCAAGTGCTGGGCGACCAGGGTGTCCACCGTAGGCACACCGGTGATGTCGATGATGGCCAACTCCGAACCGGTCTCCACGATCTTCTGCAGCAGCGTCTCCATCACGATCTGGGTGCGGTTGCTGTCCAGCGTGCCGATCATGGGCACGGCGAGCACGCCTTCCCAGAGCTTGACGACGGGGGTGGACAGCTCCAGCAGCTCTTCCTGCTGGCGGGTGATGATTTCCTCGCGCGCCTTCTGGAACGTGGTGGCCGTGAACTGGGCCATGCTGTCCACCAGCTTGGTCAGCCCCCAGAAGGCGGTGGTCAGTTGCACGCTGTCCGCTGCTGCGAGGTGCTTCTGCAGGGCCGCGAGGATGGGCTTCTTGAGCGCCAGCACGAAGACGCTGGTCTCCCCCGCGGTCTGTCCCTGCGCCGCGCCCGATCGCGACAGATTGGCCAGCAGCTGCTGCAGCGGCGCCCATTTGGCGTCGGTGAACCCGTCCAGGCTGGCGCCTGCCTGCAGCGCCTGGGCCAGGGCCGTCGCCATTTCGGCGGCGTCGGCCGTGGCCGTCTTGGGCAGGCTGGCATTGTGGGACTTGGCTTCGGCGATCCAGTCCTGGATGAGGGCCGTTCGCTTTTCTTCTTGCAGTGCGTCAAGGATCTGGGTCGTCAGGGTATTCATGCAACGCTCTCGGTGAGGGAAACCATGCGCCCACCGGAAGGCCCGGCGGGGATGTAAATCATTGTAGGAGCGCAGCACACGCCCGAAGAGGGCGGGGCGGTAAAGCGCTTCACTTTGCGGCTTTGTCCTACGCAAGGAGGGCCGTTGCGTTGCTTCGCGATTTCATTATTCTCAATGCCTCACGTCCCGCGCTAGTCGCCCACGGTGCCAGAAGCGCCTTGCTCCGACTGAGAAGAGTGCGTTTGCCCCATCCGGGAAGTCGATTGGGGGTATCTCCCGGTTACCAATTTGCGGGTCCTGCTGACAGGTTCTGGCCCTCGCATTCCCAAGAATTTGAGGCTCTGATTCACTACGAAGGAGCAGCGATATGTACCTGGTCATGGGAGGCTCGGGCCATGTTGGCTCAGCAGTTGCCTCGGCCCTTCTGGAGAGACGAGAGCGCGTTTCCATCATTACGCATGATGCCAACCACGCTGCCGGCTGGACGCAACGCGGGGCAGAAGTTCTAGTGGCGGACATCTGGAACCCTGCCTCTTTGCGGGCGGCATTCAAACTGGGGCGGAGAGCCTTCTTGCTCAACCCACCCGCAGACACTTCGAAAGACACGGATTCCATCGAAAGGAAGACGGTCGCCAAGATCCTGGAGGCGCTCGATGGCAGTGGATTGGAGAAGGTGGTTGCTGCTTCGACAGGAGGAGCGCAAGCGGGGGATCGGATTGGCGATCTCAATGTACTTTGGGAGCTGGAGCGTGGGCTGGATGAGCAGCCCATTCCGGCCGCTGTGCAACGCGGGGCTTACTACATGAGCAACTGGGTCGCACAGATGGACGCTGTGCGCGAGACAGGACAACTGCAATCCATGATCCCAGCCGACATGGAGATCGCGATGGTGGCTCCGCAGGACCTGGGCCGGTATGCGGCCGCAAGGTTGGTGTCTCCGCTTGACGATGTGGCGCTACGCCACGTTGAAGGCCCCAAGCGGTACAGCCCAGCAGAGATTGCGCAGGCCTTTTCCCAAGCGCTGAGTAGACCCGTCGAGGTGGTCGTGACGCCACGCGAGCGTATCGAGGAGGCTTTCAAGGAGTTGGGGTTCTCGTCGCCGGCTGCACATTCGTATGCAAGGATGACCCGTCTCTGTCTGGACAACGGCTTTGCCATGCCCGAAGACTCGGTGCAAGGTGCGACTACCTTTGAAGAGTATTTGGATGGCGTGTTGGCAAAGGGTTGAGTGCTCGCTGGGGCTATTCCGTTCCCGTGCGGTCCACCGAGGGCTGTAGCCGCAAGGCGCCAAATGCCGAGAGCCAGACGCGCCGCCAGGCGACCGTCTCTGGGCCCGAATTCCTACTGCTCCTGGGTGCCCTGCATGCGACTGTGGTGCTTTCATTCAGGAGGTCCCCCGATGGAACTGCTATTTTTGAAAGCGCTGGCGCGCAGGTCGCTGCCCCTGACGTTCTCCGGCCGGGAGGAGGTGGCGGCATTGCGAAAGCTCAGTGACGCTAATAATGTGAGAGCCACTTTTGTCAAGGAAGCGGGCGGTGACGAATTGGTGGTGGTCCACGAAATCACCGAGCAAGGCGAAGCCTCTTTGGCAACGGAACTGGGTAGAAACGTGGAAGAACCAGGACTGCGTGGAAACACCAGTGATGCATAACAGCCCGCTGCCCACGCTTGAGCGCCCTTCACACCTACATGCTGTTTGGCCTGGCGCGGCAACACTCGAGTTGCCATGGTTTCATGGTGCGGAGCCACGTGTGTGCGCATGTGGCTGGATAGGCATTGCGGCATCCGCCGGCCCTCTCCAGTCGGCCTATCCTTGGCCCGCCCTTCACGGGGCGGGCCTCTTTTTGGGCCCGCGATCCAGAAGGGCGCAGCATCCGCGCATGGCGTCGCGATGTACTTCGCCCCTTGAAGGCGTTGTCCGACGTGGCGATCTTCGGGCGCCACTTACGGTGAGGAATACAACAGCAAGGAGCATGATATGTCCACCCGCAATGGTCCCCATGGTGGTGTTCCCACCTCATCCGGCAAGAACCGTTTTGCCACCAACCGCACCATGATGGTTCTCATTGTCGTGGTGGCCTTCCTGATGGTGGCCATCTGGGTGCCCTGGTAAACCTGCGGCTCACGGGTCAATTGACCGTCCGCCTTCGCTGATCGGCGAGCGCGCTATTTGCTGGGCCGGGCTTGGTCTTTTTCTCCGAAATCTTCAATGTGATGGCGGTGCTCGGCATCCACGATCTGCATCAGCACTGCTGAAGGATCCGTTTCATGGGCGAAGGCGCGGACTTCTTTCGTCGCGTCATCGTTGATGCCCATCTTCTCGGCCATCTGCACTTTCAGGCGCATCAGGGCCGTCATCTCGCGCTCGGGCAACAGGTTCATCTGCAAGTCCAGATGGTGGCGCCGCTCGTTTTCTGCATCGGCCATGTTCTGGCTGGTCAGGATGAAGATGGACAGGAAGATCGCCTCTAGTGAAACACCGAAAAGCAGGAAGGTGTAAGGGTACCGATCAAACTCCACCACCAATTCATTGACCAGCACCCAGCCCGCAAACACTGCCGCATTGCCGAGGAGAAAGCCTACGGTGCCGCAGGCTCGGGTAACACGAGCGATGATCCAGCAGGGGCGCAAGTTCTTTCAGCGCCGCTGCTCCTCGGTGCACAGGATGTTCTCGATGTTCTTCTCGGTGACCTCCGCGATGTGGTCATTGACATTGCGGGGCATGGGCGCCTCTCACTCGAACTGGAATTCCTGGGCCGCATGCACCTGCCACACCCCGTCGCCCTTGAGCTGCAGCACGTGGGTATGGTGCTTGAGAACCGCGGGCCGGTGTGCAATGCTGATGATGGTGGCACCGCTCTTGCGCAGACGCTCGTACAGCGCGGCCTCGTTGCTGCTGTCCAATGCGCTGGTGGCTTCGTCCAGAATCACCAGGCGCGGTTGGCGCACCAGCACGCGCGCAAATGCCAGGCGTTGCTGCTCGCCCGTGGACAGCTGCTTCTCCCAGTCGTGGCTGGCATCCAGCCCACCGACCCGCTCCGCCAGCGTGCCCAGGTGCACCTGCTGCAGCAAGTCCAGCAGCTTTTCGTCTGAAAGCTCGGTTTCGGTAGCAGGGTAGATGATCTGGCTGCGCAGGGTGCCCAGTTGCATGTACGGCCGCTGCGGCAGGAAGAAGATGTCTTCCATCGGTGGGTGCTGCACCTCACCGCTGCCGGTACGCCACAGGCCCGCGATCGCGCGCAGCAGCGAACTCTTGCCGCAGCCGCTGGGCCCAGTGATGAGCAGTGCGTCGCCGGCGGCCAGCTGCAGTGTCAGGTCCTGCACCAGCATGCGGCCGAATTGGGGCGTGTACAGCGTCAGCGCCTCGATGGACATGGATTCGCCCACGCGCAGCGTGATCTGGGTGGCAGGGATGTCCGGACATGCGGCTGCCGGTGCTGTCGGCGCGGGCGGTGCAGGCTCGGCCCAGGGCGTGGGCGCCTCGGGGGTCTTGAGCACTGCCTTGGACAGCACATGAAGCCGGTCGATCCCGGCCACAAACTTGCTCAGGCTCTCGAAGTTGTCCACGATGAGTGATACAGCGGCCAACACTGCTGTGAACGCGCCCGCTGCCTGCACGGCGCGACCCACCTCCAGCTCTCCCGACAGCACCTGGTTGGCCAGGATGATGCTCGGCACCACCAGCGTGAGCTGGCTGAACGATCGCTGGAACAGGTTGAGCGAACGTTGCTTGCGTATCAGCCTCGCGTAGTTGGTGAAGGCCGCCTCGAACCGGTGGTCGATCTGCGCACGCTCCTGTGGCTCGCCGCGGTAGAAGGCGATGGATTCGGCGTTCTCACGCAAGCGCATCAGGCCGAAGCGGAAGTCGGCCTCGCGCCGGATCTGCCAGAAGTTCAGGCGAATCAGCGGGGCGCCGAACAGGTACAGCGCTCCCCAGGTTCCCAGCAGCGCGTACACGGCCAGGAAGGCCACCAGCGTTTTGGAGATGCCCCACAGCACGGCACTGAAGGCGATCAGCTGCATGACGGAGCCCAGGAAGATCAGCAGGAAATGCGTGGACTTGCCGGTGAAGGTGTTGATGTCTTCGCTGATGCGCTGGTCCGGGTTGTCAATGTCTCCGGCATTGCCCAGCTCGTAGTATTTGCGCTCGCCCAGGTAGCCATCCAGGAAGCGGTGTGTGAGCCAGCGCCGCCAGTGGTTGGAAAACGCATCGCGCATGTAGTAATAGAAGGCGTAGACCGGCACGGCGAAGGCCAGCACGATGAGGCTGGCATGCACGGCAGACCAGAAGCGGTCGGCCTGCTTGGCCGCCAGGGCCGAGGTCATCTCACCGGTCTTGTCGATGAGCAGCACGGCCAGTTGCGTCTCGCACACCATGAGGGCGATGAGCAGGGCCAGCAGGCCCCAGGCAGACTTTTTCTTGTCACCCAACCAGTACGGTCGGGCCACGCTCATGAACTGCTTCCAGGCAGACCAGGACAGGGTAGGGGGCCGGCGGCGGCGAGGTTTTTCGGCGGTCGGAGGGACGGGAATGGCAGTTGCGGAGGCAGGGTTTGGCATCGAATCGAAAAGAAGGCACATCAGGTGGTTGCCTCACGACAGTAGGCGCGCCGTGAGGACGCCCTTGTCGGCGAAGACCTACGGATGGCTAAGGACGCAAGCGATTCGTGCAGCGCGATAGCGAAGCCGCGAACCAGCTCTCGCACCTCCCTTGAAAGCCAGGAAGTGGGTCGTTGCCCCAGGGGGCTGGCAGAGATTTCTTCGTCGATTGAGCGCCAGGCGCACCCGCGCCTGGCGGCTGTTCTCCTACAGATGCCATGGCGCTTGGCCGACCCGGTGACGGGATGGGCGCACCGACATTGTGAGGATGCCCTCTACCAGCTCACGCCCCGCCGACGGCCGGCCGCTCGCACAAGAAATGCCTGAGCCGGTCGTGCGCCGGCGAGCCTGCGCGACCGGGGCGCGGTTTCACCAGGCCTTCAATGTGGCGGTGGCCGATCCCGATGCAGCCCAGAAATTCGGTGTGGCACCGGCAGCGTTGCTGCCATGAACCGGGCTTCACTTCAGGTCTGCGAGGTAGGCGGCGATGTGCCGGGCATCCGCGGGGCTAACGCCCATCGCCGGCATCGCGGTGCCGGGCTTCACGGTCTGCGGTTCGCGCAGCCAGCGTTCCAGGTTCTCATGGGTTTGGGGCAGCACCCCGGCGATGTTGGCACGCCCCGCAAACCCGGCGAGCGAAGGCCCGACATGCGTCTCAGGCCCTGTGACGCCCGGGATCATGTGACAGGCGTTGCAGGCGTGCTGGTACAGCGCCTTGCGGCCCAGGACCTTGTCGCCAATGGCAGGCGGCGCGGCGGCCATGCGTGCCGCGCCACAAACGCTGATGGCGCCCGCCCGGCGCGCACCGTCAACCTCCTGGAGCGTGATGGTCTGGAACGCAGCCACGTCAAGATCGGGCATGCGCTGGAGGAAGGCCACCGTGGCCCACAGCTCCTCTTCATCCAGCCGATGCTCCCAGGCGGGCATGCCGCTCATGCGGATACCGTGCTTGGTCAGCCAGTACATCTCCTTGGGGCTCCAGCGCCGGGCCGCGTCCACCAGCGGGCCTGGCAGGGGCTGCATGCTCTTGCCGATGTCGCTCTGCACAGTGCCGGGGCCGCCGTGGCATTGAAGGCACTGGTCGCGGTAGCAACCAGCGCCGCGCAGCACCATGGTCTCATTGAACAGGGGGGGCTCCGGCACGCTGCGCGCGCGCAGCCGTACGGATTGGTGCATGGCGTTTTCGAGCAATTGGTAGACCGGCTTCCAGTGCTGCTCGCTGGCAGCCACGTTGTACAGCCCCAGGTACACGGTGGCCAGGCCCGCTGCGGCTGCCAGCACCGCCACGCCCAGCAAGGTGGCGAACACGGTGGCATAGACGGCGCGGGTCTTTTTCTGGGGCATCGATTCATTATGTGGGCGTTGCCGCAGGGTTCCAGTGCCGTTGCACATTGTTCCCTCTGCCACCAGTGGCCTTTGGGCCTATGGAGTCGGCTGTGACTGCGGTGTCAGCCCTGGCCATCGCATGGCTGGCGGCCCTGCCGGCCCTGGCACTGGCACAGGGCGGGCTGGGCGATGCCCGTCGCGGCGCATTGTTGATCGCACAGTACCAGTGCGGCGCCTGCCATGTGGTCCCGGGCATTGCCGCAGCACGCGGTGCCGAGGGGCCGCCACTCACGGCCTACGGCCTGCGCAGCTACATCGCCGGCCGCGTCCCCAACCGCCCCGCGTTGCTGGCACGCTGGATCGCGCAGCCTTCGTCCCTGGTGCCTTCTACCACCATGCCTGACCTGGGGGTGCCCGAGCAAGACGCGCGCGACATGGCCGCATGGCTTTCGGAGTTGCGCTGATGGAAACCGGTCCGGATGCCCGTTCCGCCTTCGCCGTGCTGTCGCCCGCAGGCCCGGCCGCGGTGGCCATGGCCGAGGTCAGCTGGGTGCTGATCGGCGGCGCCACACTGCTCTTTGTGGGCACGATGGCCTTGCTGGGATGGGCGCTATTCAGGAAGAGGGTTTCTGGCGACGCAGACAGCAACCGACGGATGCTGTGGTGGCTGGCCGGTGGCGGCCTGGTGCTGCCGCTGGTGGTGCTCACCGCCTTGTTCTTCTACAGCCTGCACCGCACGCCGCCCTGGAAGGTGCTGCCGCCGGCCGATGCGCTGGTCATATCCGTCACGGGCCGCATGTGGTGGTGGGAGATCCGCTACCGCGATCCCGCCACGGGCACCACCATCGCAACAGCCAATGAACTGCGGCTGCCAGTGGGCCGGCCCGTGTACCTGGGGCTGTCGAGCACGGAGGTCATCCACAGCCTGTGGATCCCTGAACTGGGCGGCAAGATGGACATGGTGCCCGGCCGCGTGAACCACCTGCTGCTGCAGGCCTCGCACGCCGGGGTCTTCCGCGGGCAATGCGCGGAGTTCTGTGGCGAGGCGCATGCGCGGATGGCCTTGCATGCAGTCGCGATGGATGCAGCGGATTTCGAGCGCTGGCTGGAGGGGCAGGCGAGGGCGGCACGGGAGCCCGCATCGGCCGTTGAACGCGCGGGCCTCGCAGTCTTTGGGGCGCAGAGGTGCGCCGCCTGCCATACGGTGCGCGGCGTGGCGGCCGAATCCCAACTCGGTCCGGATCTGACCCACGTGGGCAGTCGCCTGTTCCTGGCCGCTGGTACGCTGAAGAACCAGCCCGCACAGATGAAGGAGTGGCTCACGCAGGTGCACACGGTCAAGCCTGGCACGCGCATGCCCTCCTATGCGCGCCTTTCCGAGGGCGATATCGATGCCCTCGTGCATTGGCTGGGATCGCTCAAATGACCAGGGCAGTCGAGCGCGACCCCCGCAACGAGGAACTGGCGCCGCCAGCCCTCAACCCTTTGCCTCGTCCTGCGGGCGAACGCGAGGCCCTGGAGAAGGCCTGGGAGCCACCGCCCGCCGGCTGGCGTCGGCTTTCGGCCGTCAACAACACCCACATCGGCCTGTTCTATGTCGGCACGGCGCTGCTGTTCTTTGTGCTCGCAGGCGTGTTGGGCCTGGTCATGCGCGCCCAGCTGGCCGTGCCGCAGGCCAATCTGGTCTCTGCCGCCACATACAACCAGATCTTCACCATGCATGGCACGGTGATGATGTTTCTCTTCGCTGTGCCGGTGGTCGAGGCCATGGCGGTCTATCTGCTGCCCGGAATGCTGGGTGCGCGTGACATGCCGTTCCCCCGGCTGTCGGCCTATGGGTTCTGGGCCTATGCCATTGGCGGCATCGTGTTCTTTGGCACCATCTTCTTCGGCGCCTCGCCCGACGGAGGCTGGTTCATGTACCCGCCGCTCACGGGCAAGGAGCATTCGCCCGGCGTGGGGGCGGATTGGTGGCTGCTGGGCATCGGCTTCATCGAGATCTCGGCCATTGCGGGCGCCATCGAGATCATCATCGGTGTCCTCTTCACGCGTGCGCCGGGCATGACCTTGATGCGCATGCCGGTGTATGCCTGGGCCATGCTGGTCACGGCGCTGATGATCGTGTTCGCCTTCCCGGCCATCATCGCCGGCACGCTGCTGTTGGAGATGGAGCGCGCCTTCGACTGGCCTTTCTTCATCCCTGCGCGCGGGGGCGACCCGGTGCTGTGGCAGCACCTGTTCTGGTTCTTCGGCCACCCGGAGGTGTACATCATCTTCCTGCCCGCCGCCGGCATGGTGTCCATGATGGTGCCGGCGCTGGCGCGCACGCCGCTGGTGGGCTACCGCTGGGTGGTGGCGGCGTTGCTCGGCGTGGGGTTGCTGAGCTTTGCGCTGTGGGTGCACCACATGTTCACGGCCGGGCTGGGCTCCTTCACCATGCACCTGGTGTCGGCCGCGAGCTTTGCCGTGGCCGTGCCCAGCGCGGTACAGGTGTTCGGCTGGATCGCCACCTTCTGGCGCGGCAGGGTGGAGGCGAATGCGCCCACGCTGTTCCTGGTGGGGTTCCACGCCATCTTCGTGCTGGGTGGGCTCACCGGCATCATGGTGGCCGTGCTGCCGTTCGACTGGCAGGTGCACGACACGTATTTCATCGTGGCGCACCTGCACTATGTGCTGATCGGGGGCATGGTGTTCCCGGTGTTCGCTGGCCTGTACTACTGGCTTCCGCTGGTCGTGGCGGGCCGGCGTCTGTCGGAGCGGCTGGGGCGCTGGGTGTTCGGGCTCATGTTCGGCGGCTTCAACCTGGCCTTCTTTCCCATGCACATCACCGGGCTCATGGGCATGCCGCGGCGGGTGTACACCTATGACGCGGGATTGGGCTGGGAATGGCCGAACCTGCTGTCCACCGCGGGAGCTTTCATCTTTGCATGCGGGGTGGCGCTCTGCTTTGGCGATCTGATCCGTACCTTCCTGGCCCGATCAAAGCGCGAACACGACAACGTTTGGAATGCACCGACCCTGGAGTGGGCCACGGGCGGGGAGTATGGCCTGCGCAGCATTCCCCCTGTCGATTCGCGCGAGCCGCTGTGGCAATACCCCGGGCTGCGCAGGGCGGCAGAGCAGGGCGCCTATTGGCTGCCGCGCACCGTGTTCGGAGGGCGCGAAGCCTTGGTCACCAGCCCCGTCTCGGCCACGCCGCGCCAGTTGCTGGTGCTGCCGGACGATGGCTGGTCGCCCTTCATTGCCGCAGCGGGAACCGCCGGGTTTTTCCTGCTGCTCACGGTGTCCATGGTGGTGCCTGCCGTGCTGTGCGCGGTGGTCGCGCTGGTGGCCATGGTGGTGTGGCTCTGGCAGTCCGACCGACCGGCCGGCCAGGCGCAGGCCGAGGTCGCCCACGGCATCTGGCTGCCGACGCAGCTGGTGGGGCGTCAGTCGCATTCGTGGTGGGCGGTGGTAGTGCTGCTCTGTGTGGACGCGAGCGTGTTCGCATCGGCCAGTTTTGCCCATATCCATGTCTCCATGGCGGCCGACATCTGCCCGCCTGCCGGAGCGGCACTGCCGCACGCCGCCTGGCCACTGGCGTCTGCCGCACTGTCCGTTCTGGGCTCGCTGCTTTTGTGGTGGGCTCAGCGCACGTTTTCACGCTCCGAGAGCCAGCTGGGGTTGCGCGTGGCGGCAGCGCTCGCCATGGCCTGCGCGGGCGGTGCCCTGGAACTGGCCGGGCATGTGCAAGCAGGCCTGAGCCCGCGCGCCGATGCCTGGAGCGCCACGGTGGCCGCGCTCCTGGGATGGCAGGTCTTGCACGTCGGGATCTTGGCGATCATGGGAACCTACCTGTTGGCGCGTTCCGTCAGCGGGCGCCTGCGGCCAGATGCCAGGGCCACCCTGGACAACACCGTGCTGTTCTGGCACTACGTGACGGCACAGGGCATTGCCGGCGCGCTGCTCATCCAGGTGCTGCCCGGGCTGATGGCCGCGTAGAGCGCCTACTGCCGAACGCGCTGCTGTCCGGCATGCCGGTGCCAGGAGCCTGCGCATGCTGGGGCATGACCACAACCTTTGCGAGCCCTTCCTCCTTGCGCCTGTCCTCTGCCGGGCAGCCGGACACCCTGGGCGAGATACTCGACAAGTTCGACGCACTGGCGCAGAGCCATGGGCGCGTCGCAGTCTCGGACCTGGTGGATGCCGTGGGGCCCCGAAGCTATGGCCCGTTTCTCATCGTTCCTGCCTTGCTGGAGGTTTCGCCATTGGGTGGGATACCTGGCATACCGACCGTGCTGGCCGCCGTGGTGGCCTTGTTCGCTTTGCAGATGCTGTGCGGGCGCAGACGGCTGTGGATGCCCGCATGGCTGGCGCGGCGCAGCGTGCGGGCTGCGAAGATGAAGCGGCTGGTGGCGGGCGCACGTCCCATTGCCACCCGCCTGGACCGTTGGTTCCATGGCCGGCTGCGCTGGCTCACCGCAGGCCCGGGCATCCGCGTGGCCGCGCTGGCGTGCATCGCGATGGCGTGCATGGTGCCGCCGCTGGAACTGCTTCCCTTTGCGAGTTCCGTACCCATGGCGGCCATTGCACTGATCGGCCTTGCCCTGCTGGTGCGGGATGGGGCATTGATGGTGGCAGCCTCTCTGATCGCCTGTGGCGCGGCGTGGCTGGTGGTCACCCATCTGTTGTGACGCCATCCGCTCCTTGCGCCCTGCCGGTCAAGTCTTGAAAAGACCTTCAGCGGGAGTCGCATGCTCTGTCAGAAAGGCCGGCACGTCTTCGGCCTCCAGAGGCTGCGAGAGGAAGTACCCCTGGATGGCGTCACAGCCGGCTTCGACCACCAGGTCGTAGACCGCCTGGGTTTCCACGCCTTCCGCCAGCATGCGGTAGCCCAGCGAGTGGCCCATCAAGACCAGTGACTTGACCAGTTGCAAGGCGCGGGTGTTGGTGTCCACCGGCTTGATGAGGGACTGGTCCAGCTTGAGTAATTTCACCGGCAGCTCCCGCAGACAGGCCAGGTTGGAGTAGCCCATGCCGAAGTCGTCCAGCGAGATCTGCGCGCCCATCTCCTGCAAGGCCAGCAGGGCGTCGCGCGTTTCCTGCTTGGTCATGACGGCGGTCTCGGTGCATTCGACGTGCAGCTTGTTCGGGGGCACACCATGGCGCTCGCAGACCTGGCGTACATGGTCGACGAAGCCCTGTTCATCGAGGTTGCGCGAAGAGATGTTGAGCGCCATGGTCACGTCAATGCCCTGGGCACGCCATCGCGCCAGTTGGCCCATGGCGGTGTCCAGTACCCAGCGCGTGAAGCTGTGGATCAGCGGAGTGCCTTCGATGAGGGGAATGAACTCGCTGGGGGATATGGTGCCCAGGCCCGCATGGCGCCATCGCACCAGTGCTTCAACGCCTGTGAAAGCGCGCTGGCGCAGGTTCAGCTTGGGCTGGTAGACAAGCCGCAGGTCGCCCCGAGCCAGGGCGTCGGGCAGCTCTTGCAGCAAGTGGTAGGCGCGGCGGTGCGCGGCATCGAAACGCTCGTCATGCCACAAGTACTCTTTACCCCTCGCAGCCGCCTCCTGCACCGCAGACGAGGCCTTGCGCAAGGCGTCGGCGCCGCTTTCGATGCCTGGGCCAAACGCCACCAGGCCAGCACGGGGGGCCAACTCGACCGTCACGCCTGCGCAATGGAACGGAGCTCCCAATTGCGCCATGACCGAACGCGCGAACTGCTCCTGTCCCGCATGGTCCTTGTCGCGCAGCGGAATGCAGAACCGGGTCTCCGCTACGTGGTAAAGGGGCCAGCCCTTGCCTACAATGGCGCGCAGCTTCGCGGCGATCTCACGCAGGATGAGTTCAAGCGGGCCAATGCCGACAGCCCGCACCGCTGCTTGCAGGCGCAACTGTCCCAGTAGATCGACGAGCATCAGCCCATGCGCGTTGCGATCCCCATCGGTCTGCGAATTGCCGTCGATGGCTTGCTCCTGCATGTCCTGCATGAGTTGCGCGCGGTTGGGAAGGCGGGTCACTTCGTGCACGCGGCCAGCGCTCTGGTGCAACTCTATCTGTCCCATGGCCAGCGATGCAAGGATGGCCAACTGCTCCCGCTCGGTTTTGCTGAACTTGCGGGGCTTGGTGTCAATGATGCAGAGGCTTCCAAGGGCGTGGCCGGTGGACATGACCAGCGGCGCACCTGCGTAGAAGACGATGTGGGGGCTGCCGACCACCATGGCGTTGTCGGCAAAGCGCGGGTCGGTAGTGGCATCTTCGACCACCAGCACACCGTCCTGGGCAATGGTCCAGGTGCAAAAAGCGTCTTCGCGGCGCGTCTCCTGAACGCCCTCCAGCCCCACTCTGGACTTGAGCCATTGCCGGTGCGCATCGAGCAGGGTGATGAGCGAGATAGGCGTGCCGAAGATCTGACTGGCAAGGCGGGTGATCTGGTCCAGGGCGGCGGACGGGCCCGTTTCCAACAACCCGGTGGCATGCAGAACCTTGACGCGCTCTGCTTCCCCTATAGCGGTGGTGGCTTGCGGAATCACCATCTTTTGTAAGGTCCTGTGTGTTCACGTCAGAAGACGAAAGTAGGCCTTTTGCCAGAGTTGCTCTGTAGGACGCGGCCTTGCATGGTGCGGCTACCGAACTTGCGGGGCCTCCGGTCACTGATTCGCCCAATGCTTTTGGTGGTGCTCTCCTACAAATAGAAGCAGATTTGGAGCGCAGCTTCTGCCCCAATTGAAAAAGGCACCAGGGTCCCATGGCTTGCGCACCGCTATCTCTCAGCAATCGGGTGATCAAGGTCGGAATCGTCGACGACCACAAGATCGTAAGAACCGGGCTGCGCCAGTTCTTTGGCGAACAGGAAGATCTCGAGGTGGTGGCGGAGGGCAGCAATGGGCGCGAAGCGATGGACATGGTTCGGCGTGAACACATCGATGTGCTGTTGCTGGACCTGACGATGCCTTACTTCAATGGCCACGACGCATTGGCGAGCCTGAGAGCCAGGGCTCCAGATACCGCGATCCTCATTTTTTCCGGTCTTCCAGAGAGACACTATGCGGTCAACCTCATTCGCAATGGCGCAAGCGGCTACCTGAACAAAGAGTGCTCGCCCTCGGAAATCCTGGCGGCTGTACGTACTCTTGCCCACGGGCGCAGGTACCTCTCGTCGACGCTGGCTGATCTGCTGGCGGAGCAGGTGCTCCGGCCCCGGGGGGACCACCCGCATGAGCGGCTTACGACGCGCGAGTTCCAGGTGTTCCTGCGGCTCGCCAAGGGAGAGACCGTGTCACAGATTGCCGACAGGATTTCACTGAGCGCGAAGACCGTGACGACTTACCGGCGGAGAACCATGAGCAAACTGGGCGTTGCCACCAACAGCGATCTCACCTACTACGCAATGAAACACCAATTGCTTGAATGAGCGCAGAGCATGTGGGCATGGACTTGTATGTGCGTCGGTCAAGAGCTTGTTGCCGATGAGTGTGCCAGGTGTTCGTCGGAGCGGTCCTACACGCGCAGGCCGCTGGATGCCTGCAAGCTGTGGCGTTGCCGCGGCCAGCGGGAGTGGCTCTATGGGCAATTTTGCGAAGGCTGCCTTTAGTCCCCTTTTTGCCCAATCCCGTCATCGCCAAAACCGTCTGCCCTTGCGTAATTTCAAGTCCGGTGCTCATGGAGGTCCGGACCACCCCCTCCAAGGAGACTTCCATGGCCAAATGTGACAAGTGCGGAAATGACTACGACAAGGCCTTGCAGGTGGTATCGGAAGGTCGAATGCACACATTCGACAGCTTCGAGTGTGCCATTCAGCGCCTGGCGCCCACCTGCGCGCATTGCCAGGTGCGCATCGTCGGGCATGGAGTGGAGGCGAATGGCAGCTAGTTCTGCTGCGCCCACTGCGCACGCCAAGATGGCGTGCAGGGCCTGCGTGACCGGGCCGGCTGACCGATCTGCGCGTGGCCGTGCCGCCGGCCTCGCTCGCGCCAGTGCATTCACGATGGGCCAGGTTCGCGGACAGAAGCCCCGCCGCGCATGTCTTCGATGTGGATGGGCCTTGTCGGTCGCCCCAGATGGAAACTGCTCCCATTAAGATAGCGCACTGACAACAAGCAATGGGGATCGAGCATGCCAGAAATCACGCCAGACCATGCCGAGGAAGCCATGGCCGACGAAGGCGAGAATGCCGTCCCCACGCGCGGATACGGCATGCTGCCCATTGTGGGGCTGGGCGGCTCGGCCGGTGGGGTGGAAGCGCTCCGGGGTTTCTTCACGCATGCCAACCCCGGCCTGGGCGTCGCCTACGTGGTGGTGATGCACCTGTCGCCCGAGCATGAGAGCGTGCTTGCAGAGATCCTGCAGCGGTGTACCAGCATGTCGGTGATCCAGGTGCGCGAGACGGTGAAAGTCAAGCCAGACACCGTGTATGTCATCCCGCCTGGAAAATCGATCCAGACCCTGGATGGCCACCTCTCGCTGGGCGACCTCCCGCTTGAGCGGCATCGCCTGGTGACGGTGGACATCTTCTTTCGCACGCTGGCGGACACGCATGGCCCGCACTCGGCGGCCATCGTCCTGTCCGGCGCGGACGGAGATGGAGCCATCGGCATCAAGCGCATCAAGGAGCGGGGCGGACTCACCATTGTCCAGGACCCCGAAGAGGCGCAAGTGGGCAGCATGCCGCGCTCGTCCCTCGCGACGGGCATGGTGGACTGGACCCTTCCCGTGGCGCAGATGCCCGAGCGGATTGCGCAGTATTTCTCGATGGAGAAGTCGCTGCGGCTGCCGCCTGAATCCACGCAGGAGCCTGCCGAGAACCGGGCGTTGGCTGAAAGTGACGAGGTTGCCTTCCGCGAGGTTCTGGCTTTTGTGCGCGGGCGGACTGGCCGCGACTTCAGCTACTACAAGCGCGCCACTGTCGTGAGGCGTATTGGTCGACGCATGCAGGTGAACAATATTGCCGACATGGCGGGCTACCTTGAATGCCTGCGTACCCGCCCAGGAGAAGCTGGCGCGCTGCTGCAGGATCTCCTGATCAGTGTCACCAACTTCTTCCGGGATTCCGAATGTTTCGCAGCCCTGCAATCGCGCATACCGCTGCTGTTTGACGGTAAGACCAGTGCCGACGCCGTGCGGGTATGGGTGGCCGGTTGCGCCACCGGAGAAGAGGCGTACTCGATCGCAATGTTGCTTACCGAATACGCTGGCACCCTGGAGACCCCCCCAGCGGTGCAGGTGTTTGCCACCGATCTTGACGAAGGGGCAATCCGCACCGCGAGGGAGGGCATCTACCCGGCTTCCATCGCGGGCGATGTCGCTGAGGACCGACTGCGCCGATTCTTCGTCAAGGATGCTCGGGGCTACCGGGTACGAAGGGAGTTGCGCGAATGCGTGCTCTTTGCGGTGCATGACGTGCTCAGGGACTCTCCGTTCTCACGCGTGGACCTGCTGTCCTGCCGGAATCTGCTGATTTACTTGAACAGGGACGCTCAGGCGCGGGTCCTGGATATCTTTCACTTCGCGTTGCTTCCCGAGGGCACCCTGTTCCTGGGATCGTCCGAGTCGGTCGATGAGAGTGTCCAGCACTTTTCCGTCATCGACAAAAAGCACCGGATCTTCGGACAGCGGCATGTGCGCCGCCTGGTGTCGCCCAACCCCGGGGGGCTCAACGCAGTTACCCTGGCGATGCACGCACAGGCATCGGCCCTGAGCGGCCCTCCGATTCCCACGTCGGCAGTACTCGCGCGGCCCGGGCAGGAATCGCCGCGCTCGGTACTGGAGCAAGGGGGGCGTACGCTTTCCTGGGGCGAATTGCACCTGAAGCTGCTGGAGAAGGTAAGCCCCCCGTCCATCGTGATCGATTCGGAGCACGAGGTGCTCCACATGTCCGCGTCGGTGGGGCGCTTCCTGGCGCTCAGTGGCGGCGAGCCGACGCGCAATCTGCTGCGCTTGATCCATCCCGCCTTGCGCATCGAACTGCGTGCTGCCCTGTACGCAGCCTCCAGCACAGGTGCCGCCGCTAACGTGCCGCCCTCCGCGCTGGAGATCGCAGGGGAGTCGGTGGTGCTGGGCATCGATGTGCTGCCCATGGCCGACGTGGCCCCGGGACTCACATTGGTGATCATCAACAGCCTGCCACAGGCGGCGGGGAACCACGCGCCGGTTCAGCCAGGTGCATGGGTGAGGCCAGGCGCCGATCAGGTGGCCGACCAGTTGGACCGTGAACTGGAGCGGCTCAAATCCCACCTGCGCGAGACCGTGGAGCAGTACGAAACCTCCACAGAAGAGCTCAAGGCAAGCAACGAGGAGCTGCAGGCCATCAACGAGGAGCTGCGTTCCGCAACCGAAGAACTGGAAACGAACCGGGAGGAGCTGCAATCGATCAACGAGGAACTCACCACGGTCAACCACGAGCTCAAGAGCAAGGTCGATGAACTGGGCCATGCCAACAGCGATATGCAGAACCTCATGGATGCGACGGCCATTGCCACCGTCTTCCTGGATCGGCAGTTGTGCATCACCCGCTACACGCCTTCCGCCGTGTCATTGTTCAATTTCATCGCGACCGACATCGGGCGACCCCTGGCGCATCTGAACACGCAACTGCACTACCCTGAGCTGGTGGAGGATGCGGAACTCGTTCTGGATCGGCTGACCCCTGTTGAGCGGCGGATCAGCAACGCATCTGGCCGCTCCTATCTGGTGCGGTTGCTGCCCTACCGCACGGTGGACGACCGAATTGCAGGCGTGGTGCTGACTTTCGTGGACATCACGGAACGCCTGCAAGATGCCGAAGCCTTGCGCCGTTCGGAAGACCGGTTCAGTGCGATCGTCAACCAGGCCACGGTGGGTGTCGTGCAGGCGGAGTTGGATGGGCGCATCACCTTCGCAAACCAGTGCTACGCCCAGCTCCTGGGCTACGGCATGGCAGAGTTGGTGGGCATGCAGTTGCTCGATCTGGTTCACCCCGATGACCGCGCGCGCAGTGAAGCCAAGTTCGAGCGCCTGGGCAGCGCGGGAGAGTCATTCCAGATCGAGAAACGCTATGTGCGAAAGGACGGCAGCACCATCTGGCTGCACAACAGCGTGGGCTTTCTGGCGCAAGGGCAGGGGGCGCAGGCCGCGGCCATCATCGTGTGCACGGACATCACGGAGCGCAAGCGCGCCGAGGCAGCGTTGCGAGAAAGCAATGAATGGGTCCGCCTGATGATTGAGAACGCGGTCGAGTATGGGATCTTCTCGATGGACCTGGACCGCCGCATCACCACCTGGAACAGCGGGGCAGAGCGCCTGCTTGGCTATTCGGAGGAGGAAGCGGTGGGCGAGTTCGGCGACATCATCTTCACCGATGAAGACCGCCTGCGCAAGGCGCCTGCAATGGAGGCCGGCGTCGCCCTCTCCGGAGGGCATGCCAGTGACGACCGACTGCACCAGCGCAAGGACGGTTCCCGCTTCTGGGCCAGCGGTGCAATGATGCCCATGCTCGACACCGCCGGCAATGCCGTGGGCCTGCTCAAGATCTTGCGTGACCAGAGCGAGCAGCGGGCCACACAGGAGGCCATCGAGCGGAGCAGGGGAGATCTGCTCGACGCGCTGCGCCAGAATGAGGATGCGCGCGCGGCCTTGCAGACCGCGGACGAAGCCAAGGACCGGTTCCTGGCGGTGCTCTCGCATGAGCTGCGCAACCCTTTGGCGTCGATCAGCAGCGCGTCCATGGCCCTGGGGACGGGCCGGCTCGCCAGCGCCGACCAGGCGCGCGCTGCCGAGATCGTGCAACGGCAGGCGCTGGTCATGAAGGTCCTGCTCGATGACCTTCTGGATGTCTCACGCCTTCGCATGGGCAAGCTCGTGCTGCAGCCCATCGCCGTGACGCTGGACGAGGTCGTCGAGTCGGCGCTGGAGTCCACGCGCAGCCTGGTGCATGCCGCCCGCCACCATCTCACGGTGGTGCTGCCACCCGAGCCTATCCTTGTGATGGCCGATCCTGTGCGCCTTGCGCAAGTGGTGGCCAATCTGCTCATCAACGCCACCAAGTACACGCCGGACGGGGGGAACATCCAGTTGGAGGCATCGGTGCAAGACGGGACCCTGTCGCTCAGTGTGGCAGACAGTGGCATCGGTATGGAGCCGGCGCGTGTGGAAGCCATGTTCGAGATGTTTTCGCAGGAGGCGGGTACGGGCGCGCGCGGGCAGAGCGGGCTGGGCATCGGCCTGGCGTTGGTGCGCAACATCGTCGAGCTCCACCAGGGCCGCGTGCGCGGCGAGAGCGAAGGCTTGGGGCGCGGCAGCAGATTCATCGTTGAGCTTCCTCTGGCGCAGCCGGCAAGTGGCATGGTGCAGGGGGCTCCTCGCGCGCCATCTACGTCCGACGAAACCTCACAAGGTATCAAGGTGCTGGTGGTGGACGACAATCCCGATGTCGTCTGGTCGATCACCCAATTGCTGGAAGGTTTCGAGGTCAGGACCGCCAGCTCCGGCAGGCAGGCGATCGGCATGTTGGAAGGATGGCGGCCGGATGTGGCCGTGCTGGACCTCGGCTTGCCCGACATGAGTGGCCTGGAAGTGGCGCGGGCGATCCGGGCCACGAGCTGGGGCGCCGGGATGCTGCTGATCGCTGCCACGGGATGGGGGCAGGAGACCGACCGCACGCACGCCAGAGAGGCGGGATTCGATGCGCACCTGGTCAAGCCCCTGAACATGCGAGAACTCCTGTCGCTGATTTCCCAGCGCCGGGTGGCCCGACCCTGAGGCAGCCGTCCGGGGCTGTGAGACAAGCAGAGGAAACGACTGGTGAGCCATGTGCTGATCGTGGAAGATGACCGGGACACGCGGACCATGATGGCTGCGTGGATTGCGACGCAAGGCTTCACAGCATCCCAGGCGGGGAGCCTGCATGAAGCGCGGGCGCAGATGGCGCTGCAGGCGCCGGACATGGTGCTGCTGGACCTTCACCTGCCAGATGGCAGCGGCTTGTCGCTGCTGCGTGACGCTTCGACCGCGCCCGCGTGCGATGTGGTCCTGATCACGGGGTATGCCACGCTGGATACCTCGATCGAAGCCATGCGCCTGGGTGCGGTGGACTACCTGATCAAGCCGGTGTCGTCCCAGCAACTGCAAGGGGTGTTGGGCCGGATGGCCGCGCCGGGCGCTGCGCAGCAGCAGGTCGAGCAAGCACAGGCCGAATGGCGCAGCAAGGGCCGACTGGGACATCTGATCGGTTCATCCGGTCCCATGTTGGCGCTGTACGAGCAGATCGTGCGCGTGGCGGGAACGGCGCTCACGGTCATGCTGGTGGGCGAGAGCGGCACCGGCAAGGAGCTGGTGGCCAAGACCTTGCACGAGATGAGCCGTCGGCGGTCCAGTCCGTTTCTGGCCATCAACTGCAGTGCCATATCGCCTCACCTGTTCGAGAGCGAGATCTTCGGGCACGAGAAGGGCAGCTTCACGGGTGCGCTGCGGCAGCACGAGGGCATCTTCGAGCGGGCGTACGGAGGCACCTTGTTCCTCGATGAAATCACCGAGATGCCGATCGAGCTGCAGGCCAAGCTGCTGCGCATTCTGGAGACGCGGGTGTATATGCGGGTGGGCTCGACACGTTTGCTCGAAGCCGACGTGCGGGTGATCGCGGCCACCAACCGCGACCCGCAGAAGGCCGTCAGGGAAGGCAAGCTGCGCGAAGACCTCTGGTACCGCCTGAACGCCTTCCCGATCGAGGTTCCTGCGCTGCGCCATCGCATCGATGACATCGAACCGCTTGCGCAGCATTTCCTGAGCGGCCTGGCCCGAGCCGAGGGGGTTTCCCGGGTCTTGTCCGCGCAGGCGCTGGCGGTGCTCAAGGCCTGCGCCTGGCCCGGCAATGTGAGAGAGCTCAGGCATGCGATCCAGCGTGCATTCGTGATGGAGGACGGGCCTGAAATCTCCTGCCGGTGGTTGCCCCAGCCATGCGGCGCCGAGCCCCGCGGCGAAGCTGCGGGACAGGCCGGCGTGCGCATCGCAGTGGGCACGACACTGGCCGACGCTGAAAAGGCCCTGATCCTGGCGACCCTGGAGCATTTTCAGAACCACCGAGAGCGTACGGCGGTCGCCTTGGGCATCAGTTCCAAGACGCTCTACAACCGCCTCAAGGACTACGGTCTGGAGAAGTAATCTGCAGGCCGCCAAGTCGCTGAGCGGGTTCTCAATCGTTCTCGATGCCGGGTAGCGGAGGCGGCGTGCGGATTTTCAGACTGGCCCGTCCCAGGCCAGTGAGCGTGAGCACCAGGGCGCTGTCGCTGGAGTCCGGATCTGGCAACTCGGCGATGACCATGCCCGCAGCGGCCAGGACGCGGACCTTGTCGATCTGGGTTTCGTCACTGATCCTGCGCGGCAATGTACCTTCTGCAATTTCGCGAAGCAGCTCGAGGGGCACTGCGGATCCTTTGGCGGGTGGTAGAAGCACAGGCGCTTGTCGTCTGTGGCTGAGTGCTTTTGTGCAATTTCCGTGCCTTTTGGCGTGGACAAGCGGAGGGCACGGACGGCAAGCCCTGCGTTGGCACAGCCGCACTGGCACGCGGTGTTTGGTTCGCGGGAGCGGAAGGATGCACAGTGCTTTTTGCTGGCGCCGGAAATTTTTGCTGCAAATTTTTCCGACTTGTCTGTTGGGCGGTTGGGGATGCGCGCCTTTTCTGTAGCGCTTGGAAAAATAGAACAGGCGCGAAAGCCAGCGGCCGGGCAGATGCGGTGGTGTCAGGGGCTGCGCTGGCACGCGGTGGGAGAACCGTGCATCGCTGGTACGCAACTTGCGGAAAGAACGACCGATTGACCCGTTCCACCCCGATCGCCTGATGTCTTCTGTCCCCTACGATGCACGCAGGCGCGGCCTGCTACAACAACATACCCCCCTGGATCTTTCTGCCAACTGGGACGTCCCTCAAGTCGTCAAGGTCAGAGCAGTGCGCAGCCTGGTGCTCAGCGGGGACAAGGATTTCACCGTGCACGGCGTGCTGTTCCGGCGTCCTGTGGGCGTGGTGGAGATGGTGGGTACACGCGTTGGCAACTGTCCCACGACCATGCTGGTGGTCTTCACCGATCACCCGGACGACGGCATCGGTCGTTTCCGGCTGGAGCGGGGAGAGGCCCTGGGTGTGTTGTTGCTTCCGGTGAGCGCCTTCTCCGGGTTCATGCATGTCGCGGGTGGCAGCTCGGTCTACGTCCGGCTGGGCGGGAACGGCGCAGACAACGCAGTCGCGAACGATGCAACGATGCTGAACGCCTGATCCGCCATGGCGATCATCGGGACGGCCGGCGGTGGCCACTGCCTTCTCTTCCTGGGTGGGAGGTGACGGCAGCATGGGAGACATCGTCCATCAGCTGCTACGGCATATTGCGCTGGTCTGGATCGCGGTATGGTTCCTCGACTGGATCTGCCATCTGCGCAGCCGCATAGAAACCACCTCGGGCCTCCAGGAAGCCGTGCACCATGTCCTGCAACTCGGCCTGGTGGGAGTGGGCGTTGCTCTGGCATTTATCCTCAGGCCCTCGCTGCCACTGGTGTTCGTATTGTCCGTGCTGTAGGCGATGCACGAATGGCTCGCCTGGAGGGCGCTGGAGATCTCCCAAGGCCAGCGCGCCATTCTCCCGGTGGAGCATTTGCTTCACAGCTTCAAGGACATTCTTCCGCTTTGCGCCATATGCCTGGTGGCGGTACTGGTCGGGGACGAGGTTCCGAGGGCGCCATTGAAAAGAGACCTGCCTGCCGCTGCCATGGATGGCAGGTTGCTCGCCACATGCCTTGCCTTTCTGGCCTTCGTGTTCATTCCCTACATGGAGGAGCTTGCGCGATGCCTGTTCGCGCAGGAGGGCCTGGACGACGATGGGCGCGGGGTCCCCTAGCGCTCCCGCAAGGGCTCCACGTGCAACGCTCAGTTCTCAGGGGGCGGGCGGCGCCCCTCGCGCTGCGCCACGCCGAGGGGGCTGGCGGACCAGATGTCCAGGCAGAAATCCGCGTCGCGCCACTGCGCCACGCGAGGCAGCTGCAGATGCTCGTGCAGGATCTCGTGCACGCGGGCCCCCCCGAGCGGGAAATTGTCGAAAGGGTGCAGCCAGTGGCACGCAACGATGGTGGCTTCGGGTCCGGAGGCTAACAGCGTGCTGCTGCAGCACCGCGCCAGGTGCTCGATGTCGGCTTGTGGCAGGTAGTAGAGCAATTCGCTTAGCACCACCAGGTCGAACCGCCCCTCGGGCCAGCGCTGGGGGACCCAGCCGTGCTCTACCTGGGCGTGCGCACAGGCCTTCAGCCGCTGGGCTGCATACTGCACGGCCTGGCGGGCGCCGTCCCATGCCAGCAGCCGGTCACAGCGCCGCGCCAGGCGTTCCGAGAGAAATCCGCCTGCGCAACCGGGCTCGAACACCGCACCGTAGCGCGCGTGCGGCAGGCTGGATAGCAGCAGCGTGGCCTTGCGCTCTTCGTACCAGCTGTCCTCGAAATGCCAAGGATCCGGGCCGCGGGCAAAGAGCGGCTCGAACAGGTTGCTGGGCACCGGGGCGGTCATGGCGTGCTGATGAAAAAGTATTCGGTGTCCCAGCCCGCGCGCTCGATGATGGCCGGATCCAGAATGGCGGGCAACCCGCCTGGACGGGCTGCCAGTTGGGAGCGGTGCGCCGCCAGCGCGTGCAGCTTGCATGCCAGGGTGCTTCCGGGAACGCCCACACCGGTCAGGCGGGTCCAGTCCACCAGCGGGTCCCATGGTTCGGCCCAGTGCCACATCCAGACGGGCGCCTCCAGCAGCGTTGCGCCCTGGCCGTGGCAGGCGAGTGCCGCCGCGCGCCCGCAGGCTTCGTGGTCGGGATGTCCATCGCGCCGCCAGGTGGTCAGCACCACATCGCCAGGGCCGAGCAGTGCAGACAGCCGGGCCAGGAGCTCCTCGCCGTAGCCCTGAACGTCTCCATCGGGCAGGCCCAAGCGCATCATGGCCCTTGGTGGCAAGCCCAGGCGCTGCAGGCCCGTGCAGCGCTCCTGCCGCCGCTGCACGGCGAGCGCTGCCGCGTCGTGCCCGGGGCAGCCTCGATGGCTGGCTTCTCCATCGGTCACGGCGACCACCAGGCATTGACCGCCTCGAACGGCATGCGTGTGGAGCAAGGCGCCGCACGCAAGCACTTCGTCGTCGGGGTGGGGTGCCACCACCACCAGGCGCTGCCATCGTCCCACCAGCTCGCGCGCCTGGACCTGCGCAATGCTCTCTTCGCGCAGCCAGGCCTGCCATGCCCTGGCCGGCACGCGGGGGGTGCCGATGAAGCGGGCGGCAGCATCCAGCCCCTCGATGTCGCCCAGCGGGTTCACAGTTCCCATGGATACTCCTGCAAGGCCAGGATGGCGTGTGCAAGGGCCGCATCGTCGCGATCACCATGGCTTTGGCGGATGAAGACCGGCAGGTCTGCGGCCGCACGTGCGAACGCCGCATCGCGGCAAAATGGTGTGGCGCCCAACGCGCGCCCAGTCTCTTCCAGTACGTGGTGGGCCGCAGTCTCTGCCGCCTGCCGCACGCGCAGGGCGGTGGCCTGGGCGTCGGCCTGCGGGTTGGCGTCGATCCAGCTTGCGCTGCGCTGCAGCAGGGCTGCCAGGCCAGCGAGCGCGTGGTCCACCCGGCCCAGGGCTGCCGCCCGGTAGGGCCACGCAGGGTGGCTTGCCTCGGCATCCCGGGTGGCCTTGTACAGCGTGTCGGCCACGGCCTGGGCACCGCCGTACCAGCACGCGGCGATGCCCGCGCCCCCGTGCCAGAAGCCTGGGCGGTGCAGGTAGTCGCCGGGGCGACCCACCAGGGTAGCGGGAGTGTTGTTGAAATGGACGTCGGCGCTCAGCGTTTGCGCCATGCCGACGGCCTGCCAAGCACCTGCGTCCATGCGGATGCTGGGGTGCGATAGGTCCACTGCCGCCAACTGGCTCTGCGTTCCTTCCCCTGGCAACCACACCGTGAGCAAGGCGTGGCTCAGCCCCTGCGCTCCCGAGCACCAGGCCTTGGTGCCGGAAAGCTCGGCCGTGTGCTCGCCATCGCTGCGAAGCCGAGCATGCACGCGCAGGCCGGGTGCTTCGGCCGCCCACATGGCCCAGGTCTGCCCGGCGCGCGCAATCGGCGATTCCAGCTCGTGCAGGATGGCCAGCGCATCGGTATGGCCCTCGTACAGCTTGGCCAAGGCCAGATTGTGCCGCGCCACCAGCGAAAGGGCCCGCCAGCGCTGCAGGGTATACCCCCGGCCGGGTTGCGGCAATTGCGCAAGTTCCGACTCGACCAGGCGCACCAACTGTTGTGCTGCAGGCAGGGCTGCGAGACCCGGCAGCACCTGGCACAGACGCTGATCCGTGGTCGGTATGTGGGGGTGGGCGGGGCGGGGAGGCGGGCCGTGCATGCGGGGTCAGGCAGTGACGCTGGGTGGTGCAAGCACTTTGGTGCATGGAGGCTTGCCAGCCCTGTCGGCCAGAGGCGGGCCGCGTTGTGGGACGCGCGCTCACCCGAAGACGCAGGCGACGCTGCGGCGGGTGCGCGCCGGGGAATGACATCGCCTGGAGCGTCCGTCCGACAACTGGCCAGGTGAGCCAAGCTTAGCTTTGGTTCCACCCCACCCACGGAGGCTGTGATGGATTCCGAATCGAACCAGGCCCATGGCAACCGGCGTCTGTCCGGTGAGTTTCCACAACCCGTCTCTCCGTGGGAGAGCCGCAGCCTCCTGCTGGCCGAGGTGCTGGTGGCTGCAGCGTTCGCAGGGTGGCTTCTGGCGGGTGGCCTGGTTCCCGAGGACACGGTGCGGGTGGAGACGGGGGCACCGCAACAGGTGGTAGAGCCGATGACCGAAGTCGCGATTGCCACAAGCCAGGCACACCCATGACGGTTCTGAACTGCGCCATTGTCCAGGCAGGAGGGCGGCCATGATTGCCGTCATCGTACCCGCGCACGACGAAGAGGAACACATCGCGCAGTGCCTGCGGTCCCTGGTGGTAGCGGCTGCATGCCCAAGCCTTGTGGGAGAACCCGTGATGCTCATCGTCGTGCTCGACGATTGCAGTGATGCCACCGGGTCCATTGCCCACGGCTTCGCTCAGGTGCGCACCCTGGTCAGCGAGGCGCGCAACGTCGGTACGGCGCGCGCGATCGGCGCCCAGGCAGCGCTGGCTGCGGGAGCGCGATGGCTTGCCTTCACCGACGCGGACAGCGAGGTGGCGCCCGATTGGATCAGCCAGCAACTGGGTCTGCAGGCCGACGCGGTCTGCGGCACGGTGCAGGTGCGCGATTGGGGCGCACACGGCGAGGATGTGCACGCGCGTTTCCAGACGCTGTACCAGGACCGCGATGGGCACCGTCACATCCATGGAGCCAACCTGGGCGTTACGGCACAGGCCTACCATGCCACCGGGGGATTCCTGCCGTTGGCCACGGGCGAGGACGTCGCACTGGTACGCAGCCTGCTGGAGCTCGGACACTCCATCGCGTGGACTGCGGCGGCGCGCGTCACCACCAGCGCCCGCAAGCACTTTCGGGCTCCTGGCGGATTCGGGGCCACATTGCAGCAGTGGGGCGGGGCCATGGCTGCGCAGACTGCAGGTTGATGCTGAGGTGCCCGGTATGAGCGAATGGCTGGACTGGGCGCAATGGCCGGCTTTTGCCGCGTCGGTGCTGGCCGCGTGGCTGGTGGGAGCTAACGATGCACGGCGTCGCAACATAGGGTTCTGGATATTCCTGCTCAGCAACCTCCTGTGGGTGGCCTGGGGCTGGCATTCTCATGCGATGGCCCTCATCGCATTGCAGGTGTGCCTGGCGGCCATGAATGTCCGCGGCCTGTTCAAGACAGAAGACCAGGAGGATGGCGGGTAGCGCCGCCAACTGCCTTCCTATGGGCCGGGCACCTGCATTCTTTCGCAGTGGCAACAAGCCACGTCTGCGCCCGAGCACCACGGTGTTGGTGCTGGTGGACTTCATCAACCCCATGCGCTTTCCGGGGGCGGAGCAACTGGTGACAAAAGCCCTGCACGCTGCACAGGCAACTGCGCGGCTCAAGAAACGGTTGCAGTCCCGGGGCGTGGTCGCCATCTACGCGAACGACAACTACGGTGTCTGGCGCTCGGAATTCACAGACCTGCTCGCAGCGTGCCAGGCCTTGCCGGGTGTCCGGGGGCAGATCGCGACGCTGTTGGCTCCAGGGGCGGGGGATCTGACCATCCTCAAGCCATTGCATTCGGCATTCCACAGCACTCCGCTGGAACACCTGCTGCAGCAATTGAAGGCGCACGAGCTGGTCATCGTCGGACTTGCCACAGACATGTGTGTGCACCATACCGCCATGGATGCGTACATGCGCGGCTTCAAGGTCTGGGTGCCGGTGGATTGCACCGCGGCGGAAAACGATGCATTCAAGCAGGTCGCGTTGCGGCAGATGTCGCAGGCGCTCAAGTGCTCGATCCGCAAGTCCACATCGCGCTGAGTCAGCGCTTCTTGTCGTCCGTTTCACCGGTGACGGCCGTTCCCTGGCGCGACGCAGGTTTGGGGTTGTGGCGGGCTTCCACGGCGCCCTGCCGGTACGCCGAGGTGTCCACCGCGTCCGTGGGCCCGTGCCCGGGTTGCTCGGCACCCGCGCGGTTGGCATAGGTCTCGCCCAAGCTTCCTGATTCGTCCGTCAGGCCATATTGGGAGTGGCTCGATGGGGCATTTTTGGGGGGCATGGAGGTTTCTACCGAAGTTGATTCAGCCCGGCGTTGCCGGACGGAGGGTTCTTGGATCGCAGGGGCGGCCTCACTTGCGCGGTTTGCGGCGAGCCCTGCTTCGCAAGCTGCCGAGCTTGATCTGCCAGCACTCCGCGCAGATCCACACCGAAGGGCGGATCTCGCACCCACCCTGGATGCTCCGTTGCTCCTTGTGCACAGTGCACTCCCGCGTCGCTTCCGACGCCCGGCTGTTGGGAAGTTTGAAGAGAGGCTGGTTCATGGGACAGGGTCGAGCAGAGAACAGACTGTATTCAGCGAGATGCTTGTGGGGCCGCCGGGGTTGCCGAGGCAGGCGCCGTGGCTGCAGGTGGCACGGCTTGGGGTGGGCCGCCCGCCGCCTGGTCCTGTGCGGCCGGGCTGGGCGATGACCCCTGCGGTGCGCCCTGGCGCTCTTTGCCAGGTGGTGTGGTGCTATCGGCTGATTGGGGCTGGGCGGTGGATCTGTTGCTGGCAGGCGTGCCCACCGAAGATGCGGCTGGCCCATCCATCACGCTACCGCGCGATGCACCCTTTGGCCCCAGGACGTTGAACCCGAGAACCAGGGCAAGCACAACCGCGGACACGCCAGCAAACCAGTAGGTCACCCGGTTGTTTTCGCTGCCGCTGGTGGGCCTGGGCTGTTGGGATGGCGTTGGAGCCGGACTGGAGGGGGGCTGCAGGGGCATGGCGTGTCTCCTGTGATAGCAAGTAGAGTTGTTCTGTGGCTCAGGCGAGGGCAGCGGCGCCGCCCTCGCTGACTGACCGGGATCAGGAACCGTCCTTGCCCTTTTGGCCTGTCGTGCTGCTGCCCGTGGTGCTGGTGCCGGGTGTGGAGCCCGCCGCCGATCCGCCGCGCCCCTGCTGCGTCGTGTCGCTGTCGCGCGTACGGTTGCTGCGCCAGGTGTTGAAGTCGTCAGAGAACTTCTTATAGCGCTCGCCGCGCCAGCTTTCGTAGTCCTCGTCCAGATTGCGCAGTTGTTCGTTGCGCCACTGTTGGTAGTCCGGGTCGTGGTGCTGGCCCTGGTAGCGGTTCTGAGAGAACTCCTGGTCGCGCAAGCCGCCTTGCGAGAAGCGGGAGGCATCGCCATAGAAGCCCTCGCTGAAGCGGTCGTGGCCTTGGTCGCGTGCGCGACCGTACTGCCGTTCGCCATGGTCCGATGTGTACGGGTCACGGCCTTGGTCGTACCCAGCGCCCATTTGTCGGGAACCACTGCCGTGATCAAAGCCCTGCTGTTGCCGGTTCCATGCGGAGCGGTCATCTTGGTAGCGCTGACCCCCACCGTAGCCGCCATAGCTTGAAGCTCCGGGTCCGCCGAAGCGGCCGGACCCGTACTCGGAACCGTAGTCATTGCCCCGGCCTGGGTTGCCATAGCGGTTGTAGTCGCTTTGCTGCGCTTGTTGCCCGTAGCTGCGGTCTTGGTAGCCGCCCTGCTGGCGCGCGTTCGAATAGCTGTCGTCCCAGCTTTCGCCGTGGCGTCCGAAGTTCTCGTTGTCGTCGCGGCCTTGGTAGCGGCGCTGGTTGTCATCCTTGAAATCACGGGCCATTGCTATCTCCGGTTGAGTGGTGGTTGCCTCAGCGATAAGGAGTGGCTGAGGACATTCAGCCTGCGCCCTGTGCGTTCCACAGGCGCGTAGGACTTTGCTCACCTGCCTGTCAGACGATGGCGTGCACGGGTTACCAAGTTCGTGCAACAGCTTGCGATTGCAACGGGAAGCATGGTTCGGCATGGGAGTGGGCGCCAGGAACACAGTGCGCTGTCCTACAACCTGCGATGGCGCACGGGCCTACAAATACCCGGCGCCCTCTGCCCCTCCGATCAAGGTTCACCCCCATGCCGCTGCCCAGCTCTCTTTCATCCCATCCCCCGCAAGCGTCTCGCCGTGAGGTCCGGCCTGAGCGGGATCTGGTGGTCGTCATCACCGGCGCGTCCAGCGGCATTGGCCACGCCACTGCACTGGCTTTTGCCAAGGATGGCGCGCGCCTCGTTTTGGCAGCGAGGGACCAAGCCACGCTGGCGCCCGTGGCGATGTCCTGCAACGCAATGGGCGCGCGCTCGGCCCTGGGTGTGCCCACCGATGTCACCGACCCCGCGGCTGTGGAGCGACTTGCCGAAGCGGCGCTGCGACACCATGGCCGCATCGATGTGTGGTTCAACGGTGTCGGTGTGGGGGCCATAGGCCGGTTTGATGAAACTCCCCTGGCATCGCATCGGCGGGTGGTCGAGGCCAACCTCATTGGCCACATGCAATGCGCCCATGTGGCGCTGCGCCATTTCCGGCAGCGCGGCAGGGGCACGCTGATCAACATGATCTCAGTGGGCGGCTGGATTCCCGCGCCGCACGCCGCTGCCTACACCGCCAGCAAGTTCGGTCTGCGCGGGTTGTCGGAAGCCCTGCGCGCCGAGGTGTCGGATCTGCCGCATGTGCATGTATGCGACGTGGCGCCCACGTTCGTGGATTCGCCAGGCCTATCCCACGGCGCCAACTACTCGGGCGCCACCATCAATCCACGCATCCCGCTCGTGGATCCACGCCGGGTCGCCGAGGCCGTGGTCGAGTTGGTCGAGCGGCCCCGGGCGGTCACCTGGCTGGGCGCCGGTGTGGTTCCCGGCCGCCTTGCCCATGCCTTGGCTCCGCAATGGGTTGCCACAGCCATGGAGCGTGTGACCCGCTGGGCGGTGCGCAGCGCCAAGCCGGCTGCGCCATCCGATGGCAATCTGTTTGCACCCTCGCAAGGCACGGCCATCGATGGCGGCAGGCGGTCACGCAAGCGCTCCTCTGCGGACGTGGTGATCGGCATGGGCCTGGCCGGCCTGGTGATCGGACTCTGGGCGGGAAGCCATGCCACCTCTGCTCGCAAGCATGCCCTCCGCGCTGACGCAAGCCAGTGTCCGTGACGCTCTCCAGGCCCGCCAGCGCCTATTTCACCCACCTCACCACCCCAGAAAGTCACCATGCCACAAGATCCTCGCACTGCAGGTCCACGCCCTCCCTTCAACAACCAGCAAGCCCAGAAGCCCCCAGGCACCACGGAGGCCATGGATCCCCGCCCTGACCATGGAGAAACGTCCTACGTAGGCTCTGGAAAACTCAGCGGGCGACGCGCTGTCATCACGGGCGGGGACAGCGGAATCGGCCGCGCCGTGGCCATCGCCTTTGCGCGTGAGGGTGCGGATGTGCTGATCAGCCACCTGGATGTGGAATCCGCAGATGCGGCCGCTACCCTGGAACTGGTGCGGGCCGAAGGGCGCAAGGCGGTCTCGGTGGCAGGTGACATCCGCGAGGAGCCGCACTGCGAAGAGATCATCCGCCGGGCCGTGAGTGAACTGGGTGGGGTTGACATCCTGGTGAACAATGCCGCTTACCAGATGACGCATGACAGCCTGGAGGACATCACGGCGCAGGAGTTCGACCGGACCTTCCGAACCAACGTCTACGCCACCTTCTATCTGAGCAAGGCCGCCGCGCGCACCATGCCGCCGGGCAGTGCGATCATCAACACGGTCTCCATCAACAGCGACAAACCCAACAAGACCCTGGTGGCCTATGCAGCGACCAAGGGCGCGCTGCACAACCTGACGGGAGGATTGGCGCAGTTGCTTGCCGACAAGGGCATTCGCGTGAACTGCGTGGCGCCCGGGCCCATCTGGACGCCACTGATCCCCTCGACCCTGGACCTGGAGAGGGCGCGGAATTTCGGCGAGCAAGTCCCTTTCCAGCGTCCCGGGCAACCCGCGGAAGTGGCCCCTGCCTTTGTGCTTCTGGCCAGCGACCAGGCAAGCTTCATGTCCGGCGCCACCTTGGCCGTTACCGGCGGCGTGCCTTTTCTGTGACAGATCCCGGCCACGCTGCCGACAGCGTGGCCGCTGCGAGCTCAAAGCCTTGGCGGCTTGCCCACCGGGTCGCCGGCTTCGTCCTCGATCTCGCCGGCATAGGGATTGAGACCAGTACCACCGGGCTCGGAGGGACGGGGCGGGAGAGGTGGCGGATCGGCCGGAGGAAGGTCTCCGGGCGGGCGCGGCAGCTCTTCGGGTACCTGGTGCAGCGGGTGGTCTTTGGGGTCTGTGGCCATGGCCTTCTCCTGACGATGGAAAGCGGTATCAGCCTGCCAGCAGCTCGACGAAGCTTGCGTTGAATGCGGGAATGTCGTCGGGCTTGCGGCTGCTCACGAGCTTGCCGTCCACATGCACCTGCTCGTCGACCCAGGTTGCACCAGCGTTGCGAAGATCCGCTTGGAGGCTGGGCCAGCTGGTCAGGGTGCGGTTGCGCACCAGGCCCGAATCCACGAGCAGCCATGCGCCGTGGCAGATCACGGCGATGGGCTTGCCCTGTTGTGCAATGCCTTTGACGAAGGCCTGCGCCTTTTCCTCTGTGCGCAGGGCGTCGGCATTGTGAACGCCGCCTGGCAGCAGCACGGCGTCATATTTATCTGGGCTGGCATCCGCCAACGTCCTATCTACAGTAAACCGGTCTGCCTTTTCCACGTGCTGGTAACCCTGTACCTCATCAGTCTTGGGGGAGATAAGGACTGTCCTGGCGCCGGCTGCTTCAAGCGCATGCCTGGGCCCCGTGAGTTCAACCTGTTCGAAGCCGTCGGTCACGAGGATGGCGACGGTCTTGCCGGAGAGCGTGGTATTGCTGGTCATCTTGGGTCCTTGTTGGGCCGGACAGGATTGCCCGGTGAAATCCCCAACTGTGGGGCGCCTATCCCCCGCGCCATGTAGTCGAAGCTCAACTGGCACGGGTAGGATTTGGCGCCTTGGTTCTGAATCCGCCGCTCAGACAGACCATTGATGAAGAGTAGGCTGCTAGATCACTTCTCCACCGTCCCGCAGATTCGAGGCGCAAGCCGCTGTTCACCGGCACGGCCAGCCAGGCCCAGGCCGACGCACTGACCACCACGGCGCAGGAACAGTCGCCGGCGAGCAGTGGGATCGGCCAACGGCTGGGCGCCGCTGTAGTGGGATGGCGGTCACAGGCCTCGCCGAGTTAGGCCACCGGGCACTGGCCGATGACATCCGCAAGTACTGGATGAAAACGTTTTGCGACGTATACGCGCGACGCCAAGCTGGTCGACAAATGCGCGCTGCGCCCCACGCATCAGTCCGGCGCCGAAGGCGGTGGCGGTGGCGAGTACCCGTGCAGGAAGGTTTTGGCTGGAGCAACGGCGTCACGTGGCGCTGGCTGCCCGAGGCTGAGGTGCTGGCTCTGCAGCAGGGAATGCAAAGTCGGGTCAAGGCCGCGCTGTCGGCTGCGGGCTGAGTCGAAAGAAAGAACGTCAGCGGGTGGCGGCGGCTGGCGCCCTGGGCTTGCGGCGCCCCTCGAACCACGATACCGCGGCCGCGCGCACCGCGAAGAGGCCGCCCAGCACGACCACGGCGGCCAGCCCCGAGGCGAGCGCAGCATCCTCCTGCCGGGCCTGCACGGACGAACGCGCTGCAGCCATGCTGGCGGTGGCCGGAAACATCGGGCCTGGCGGCGCGGCCACGGGCTGGGGGTCTTCGCTCCTGACCGGGGTCTCTGGCGATTCGGTGGGCACATCGCGGCGGTGCGATCCGTACTCGGTGGCATAGACCTTGGTGAACTCGGCCCCCAGCAGAAAGATCTGCGCGGCGTAGTACACCCAGATCAGAATGATGGCGATGGAGCCGGCCGCGGCATAGGTGGAGCTGATGCCGGCCTTGCCCACGTACAGCCCGATCAGCACCTTGCCCAGTTCGAACAGCGCTGCCGTCACGGCGGCGCCCACCCACACGTCGCTCCAGGCGATGCGTGTGGACGGCATGAGCTTGAAGATCATGGCGAACAGCACCGTCTCCACCACTACCGAGAGCGCCATGTTCAGGCCCTGCAGAAGGATCTCCCAGCCCGGCAGCAAGCCCGAGAACCAGGTGCCCAGCGCCGCCACCCCCGCACTCACGGCCAACGAGGCGATCAGCAGGAAGGCCAGCCCCAGGATCAGCCCGAAGGACAGGAAGCGCGCCCGCAGCAGGCCCCACAGGCCGCTGGGCTTGGCCTTCTCGGGCACGTGCCAGATGCGGTCGAGCGCGCTTTGGATCTCGGCGAACACGGTGGTCGCGCCGACCACCAGGATGGCCAGGCTGATGCCGCTGGCGACCACGCCCTCGGCCGGCGCCCGCGCGCTGCTCACCAGGCCCTGGATGGCGGCCGCGCCATCGCTGCCCACCAGGCCCGATATCTGGCCCTGCAGGGCGCCGCGCACCGCTTCCTCGCCGAAGAAGTAGCCGGCGATGGCGATCACGATGACCAGCAGCGGTGCGATGGAGAAGGCGGTGTAGTACGAGATGGCGGCACCCATGCTGGGGGCATAGTCGTCCACCCAAGCCATGGCGGTCTTCTTGCAGATGTCAAACAGGATGGCGGGCTTCATCATCACTAAGGCGGAGGGTGCTGCGGCGCACTCTGTTGTACCGCCTTGCAAGGCCCCGGCGTGTAGGCGGGCACCCCACCTGGCTAGGCGACCAGCGCCGGCAGCTCACTCCACCTGGCGCACGCCGCGGCAGGCCGGGAAGGTGGAGCAGCCCCGAAACGCCCCGCCAGCGCTGCTGCCGATGCGCCGCACAATGCCCTGTCCGCACTGGGGGGCAGCCGGGCTGCGCGGCGGGGGCCGGGCCGTTGCCCGGCACTGGCACGGGGGTCGGCCGCCTGCGACGGGCGGGAGATGTTGACGGCCTCCGGTGCCGGGATGACAGTGCACTCGGGATCGGCGCCCGCCTTGCGTGCCTGCTGCACCATGGCCAGCATGCGCGGTCCGTCTACCAGGTGGATGTTGCGTCCCTGGGTGAGCAGCTGGGTATCGTTGGTGAAGCGGCCCGAGGTGACGACGAAACCACCCGTGGTGACGCGCGCGGCCATTGCGCCGTAGTGCCTCGCATATCGGTTCTTCTAGTTTGGGTGGCTGTGCGCCAATGTCTGCTTGCCTGGCGCGATGCCCACGCCCAATACGGTCGCGGCGCTGCCGCCGATGAATGCGGAGCTCGCCACCATCGCCCAGGCACTGGCCAAGCACACTTGGTTTTGGGAAACATGCGGATGTTCATGGCAGGGGCGGATGAAGACGTGTATCGAGCGCAAAGCGAGCTTGGGAGTTGACACGGTAGCGTCCCCTCGCCTTCTCTGGATCTATAAGCAGGTTCCAGGTAAATTGGGACACCGCGCTCGGAAAAAGTACCACGCCGTAAGTCGCGAGAAGAGCACTGCCAAAAGTCTGTTGCCCAGCACTTGGCGTCCCGGGGCTAAGCCAGCCTGGGTTGGCGACGTCGTCTGGTTGAACAATGTGTATTGGACCGGTGGTTATCGCCACGCAGGTGAGCACGAAGGGCTGGCTGTCGAGGGCGCGGAACCCCGTGTGCACGGCGACCTCCAGGATCGCGGTGCTTGGGTCGGTAGAACAATAGACGGCACGCTGTCCCTTTGGGTTCCATCTTCCTCCAGCCTTTTCTGCGCCGATACCGCTATCCCAGGTGTCGGCGTAGAGTTGCCGATCAAGTCTCCAAGCGAGCACAGGGACCTTCGCTTTAATGTTCGGCGCAGGCATCATTGGGTGTTCTCGTCTCAAGCGTAAACCCCGTGTTCTATGCGTTCGAGAAACTCTTCAACTAGTTGGATGCCCATGGGCGTCGCCATCATGTCGATGGGCTTACGTTGGCCGAGTCCCAATGCAGGCTCATTCATCCACTGGACAGCGGCTTCATGCGTGCCCAGTACAAAGCTTGCCCTTGCGACCACCTCCGCAAGCTTGAAAGCACGCCCTCCCAAGGCCACGCTGAGCGGCTCAGACCTATGTCTTTTCATCCGCGCAAGGGTTCGGATACTCACTCCCAATGCCTTACTTAATTTGTTGGGAGTGAGCGCATGAATGGATTGCGCCAGGTGCGCGATCGATTCGCTTGGAATGCCCCCTAAGACCCACTGGTGCACTTCCAACAAGCTCTGACTTGACCGGGGATGCACGGCATGACAACCCAGCATCTCCAGTGCGAGCAAGATGTATCTGCTTTGCGCATCGTCGAGCACACCGTAGCGATCAGCATGGGTGGGAGAAAGATGCGGCCGAATGTCGTCCACCGTGCGAGTCGTACTTGCGGTGGCGGAACGAGGTGCGCCATGATGGGGTACATGCGGGAGCATGTGCGTAGATTGCATGAAGGGCACGGCGCCGCGAACCCTCCCAGGAGTAGTCTGGCGTAGCCTGCAACTCACCAACCGAGCACCTACCTCGAAAGTTTGGCAAGCCAGGTCGCAAGCCTGCGGGCAACGTCGAAACTATCCCTACATTCGCTCGGCTATGCGCCAGTATGCGAGCCAGATTCGTGGGGTAATTTTGGGGTAACTTGCACGCCAATCCAGGCCATTCCACGCCTATTTCGTAGCGAATCGAAGTGGGGCGTAGTCGCTCTAAGTTGTTGTTTTAGAAAAGGTTTTTGGGAGTTCGCCGCTGCGCGAAATTTCTGCCGCTACACAATCGGCGTATGCGAGGAAAGATCCACTTTGTCCATTGAAATCAACAACTTATAAATTTTTTGGCGGCCGGGTGGCGGCACATGCGGGGGCGGCCCCGGGCGCGCAGACGCTGCCGGACGTGCTCAGGCGCCGGAGGGGGATTCTCCATCCATCCGCCGACCATAAACCAAACACCAGGGGGATTTGCGCAGCCGCAGCGCTTGCCGGGCCGGGCGGGCGCCTCACAGCGGCGACAGCGCGCCCACCACCGAGGGCGTGAAGTCCGCCGCGCCCTCGGGCTTGGCGCCGTGGGCCCAGGCGAGCAGGGCGGCGGGCGGCAGGGGCCGGGCAAAGAGAAAGCCCTGCAGCTCATCGCAGTCCATGGCCAGCAGGATGTCGCGCTGGAGCACCGTCTCCACGCCTTCGGCCACCACGCGCAGGCCCAGGGCATGGGCCAGGCCCACCACGGCGGCGACCACGGCGCGTGCATTGGCGCTGTGCTCCAGGTCGCTCACGAAGCTGCGGTCGATCTTGAGTTGCTGGGCCGGCAGCTGGCTCAGATAGCGCAGGCTGGAATAGCCGGTGCCGAAGTCGTCGATGGACAGGAACACACCGATCGCGCCCAGCCCCTCGAAGGTGCGCTGCACGGCCTTGATGTCCTCCATGGCCACGGTCTCCGTGATCTCGCACAGCAGCTGGGTGGCGTCCAGGCCATGCTCCTGCAGGGTCTGGCCGATGCGGTCGACCAGGCCCTTGTCACGCAGCTGGTGCGGCGACAGGTTGACCGACACGCGCATGCGCAGGCCATCGCGTCCCCATTCGGCAATCTGGCGGCAGGCCTCGTCGATGACCCACTGGCCCAGCTTGCCGATGAGGCCGATCCGTTCGGCCAGGGGAATGAACACCAGCGGGCTGACCAGGCCATGGCGCGGGTGGTTCCAACGCAGCAGGGCCTCGACACCGCTGATCTGGCCACGCCGGCCATCGATCTTGGGCTGGTAGTGCAGGGACAACTGCCCGCGCTCCAGCGCGTGGCGCAGCTCGTTTTGCAGTTCCAGCTGCTCGGACACGTCGGACACCATGTGCGGCTCGAACAGCGCATAGCAGCTACCGCCTGCCCGCTTGGCGGCATACATCGCGGCATCGGCATTGGCCACGATCTTGTGGCGCTCGCCGGGCCCGGGGTGTACCACGATGCCGATGGAGCATGAGATCACGATGCGCCGCCCCGCTGCCTCGAAGGGCTGCGACAGCGATGCCAGCACCCGCCTGGCCATGGCGATGCAGGCTTCGTCGTCCGCCACATCGTTGAGCAGGATGAGGAACTCGTCGCCGCCCACCCGGGCCACGGTGTCGCAGTCGCGCGCCTCGTCGCGCAGCCGCGAGGCCGCCTTGCGGATCACCACGTCGCCCACGGCATGGCCGAACGAGTCGTTGATGGGCTTGAAACCGTCCAGGTCCACGAACAGCACGGCCATGCGTTCGACCACGCCCTCGTGGTTGCTGCGCTCCAGCCGCCGCGTGGCCTGGGCCAGGCGGTCCTCGAACAGCAGGCGGTTGGGCAGGCCCGTCAGCGGGTCGGCAAAGGCCCGCTGCTGCAGTTCCTCGTTCGCTGCCTGCAGGCGGGCATTGCTCTCGTGCATGGAGTGCGCGGCGCGGCGTGCGGCGCGTTGCAACCGGGCATCGAGGATGGAGGTGAGCAGGGTGACCACGAGCAGGCCGCCGGCGATCATCGCCACCGCCGTCTGCAGGCCGGGGCCGCCCAGTTCATCGGCCGTGAGGCAGACCGAGCCGACCGCGAAACTGGCGGCCGCCATGCCCAGGTAGTGGGTGCCGCAGATCCCCAGGGCAAAGACGAACGAGGCTGCGAGCTGGTAGCCGGTGCGCCGGGGCCGCTCGACCTGCCGCAGCAAGCGAAAGATGAGCAGGGCCAGGGCCGACGCGAGAAAGGACACCAGCACCGACAGCGCCACCAGCGGCACGTCCCAGGTGATGCCGGGCGACATGCCCATGGCGGCCATGCCCAGGTAGTGCATGGCGATGATGCCCCCGCCCATGGCCACCGCACCGAGCAGGATGCGCGCGTTGTCGAGCCGCTTGCGGCTGGCCAGTTCCAGCGCCACGCCGGACGCGGCCACCGCCGCCACCCAGGACACGAAGGTCAGCCCCCGGGAGAAACCGATGGGAATGGGCAGTTCCAGCGCCTGCATGCCCATGAAGTGCATGGCCCAGATGCCCGTGCCCATGACCAGCGAGCCCGCGGCCCACCAGGCCAGGCCGATACCGCGCTGCGAGGTGCGCACGCGCCGGGCCATGTCGAAGCTCACGTACGAGGCGAACACGGCCATGGCCAGCGAACCCGCCACCAGAAAGAGGTTGTAGCTCAAAGGCATGAACGCTGTCATGTGGAACTTCCGATCCTGGCCGCACAGCGTACCTGCGCTGCAAGGAAACAACCGTGAGGAATTGCAAATCCGGCCATCATCCACCGCCTGCATGGCGAACGCTGTAGGCCAACTGCCCGAAGCCGCATCGCATCGGCGGCGCCCGGGCACCTGCCGGCGGGTCCACAATCACGCCATGCAGTTCCAGCCCATTCTTGAAGACATCGTCGAGACCGTGCGCCCTTTGCTGGGTGCGCAGGGCCAGGTGGCCCGCTACATACCGGCACTGGCGCGGGTGCCGGCGGCCCAGTTCGGCATCGCGCTGCGCACCTGCGATGGCCAGGAGGCGCAGGCCGGCGACAGCGCCACGCCGTTCTCGATACAGAGCATTTCCAAGCTCTTTGCCCTGACGCTGGGCATGCAGGCGCTGGGCGACATGCTCTGGGAGCGCATAGGCCGCGAGCCCTCGGGCAACCCCTTCAATTCCCTGGTGCAGCTCGAAGCCGAGCAGGGCACCCCGCGCAATCCCTTCATCAATGCCGGAGCAATTGCCGTGACGGACCGCCTGGTCACCCAGGGCGATGCCAAGGCCGCCATGCTGGCGCTGCTGTCCAGTCTGTGCAACGAGCCGGTGCATTTCGACGAGGAGGTGGCCGCCTCCGAAGCTGCCACGGGCTTTCGCAACATTGCGCTGGGCAATTTCATGAAGAGCTTCGGCAAGATCGACAACGATGTGTCGGCGGTGCTGGACGCCTACTTTCACCACTGTGCCGTGCGCATGAGCTGCCTGCAGCTGGCCCGCGCCACCGGCTACCTCTGCCGCGACGGCCGCCACCCCTTCAGCGGCGAGCCGCTGCTGACCGAGCGGCAGACGCGCCGCATCAATGCCTTGATGCTCACCTGCGGCACCTACGATGCGGCCGGCGAGTTCGCGTTCCGCATCGGCCTGCCCTGCAAGAGCGGGGTGGGGGGCGGCATCGTGGCGGTGGTCCCCGACCGGCTGAGCCTGTGCGTATGGTCCCCCGCGCTGGATGCCACGGGGAACTCGCTCCTGGGCATGCGGGCGCTGGAGCTGTTCACGGCCCAAACCGGGCTGTCGGTGTTCTAGGCCCGCCGCATGCTACCGGTCAGGGCCACCGTCAGGCCGCGATGAAAGTGCCGTGAAAGCCCAGCGGCAGCGGCCGGTCCATGCTGCCCTGGGCCACCGGGCCCTGGGCCAGCCGGCGCGCGTCGAACACCGACAGCAGTGTGCGCTGGCTGCGCAGGTCCAGCGCCGAGCCCACCAGCCAGCCTTCGCCCTCCTTGCTGCCTGCGCGGCGCGCGGGGATGAACACATGCTCCTCGACCATCACGTCGGCACCGTAGCGGTAGCGGTCGACCTTGCCGCTCTCCAGGTGGAGCCGCGCCACACTGTCGAAGCCCGGTCGGTCCGACACGGCCACCCGTTCGGCCATGAAAAGCTGCGTGTGCCGGCGGCCGACGAAGCGCTGGTCGATGCGCGGGAACTCGGCGTGGTGCGGCAGCAGCGTCTGCCGGGCGCGGCCACTGCGCGTGTCGAGCTCCACCAGGGCCACGGCGTGCGCCGGCTCGCCGCTGAACTCGCCGCGCATCAGGGCACGAAAGCCCTGGGCCACGCCCGAGGCATCCGCCGTGCGCACATAGTCGAGGTGGATGACGCCCTGCCTGTCTTCCCAGGCATTGCCGGTATGGAACAGGAAGCCGGCGGGCAGTTCCATCCATTGCGGCTGGTCGAGCCGGTCCTTGTGCAGCACCAGGGCCCGCATGCCCAGCTCCGGCTTCCAGATATGGCTGTCCATGAAGGTGCTGCCCGCATGGGCCCGCTCCCGGTCGAAGATGAGCGGCGGCAGCAGGAACACCAGGTGCTGCTCGGTCATCGCGAAGTCGTGCACCATGGCGATGTCGGGCACCTTGAGCGTGGCCGTGCGCACCTGCCCCCGGGGCGAGACCTGGTAGATCGACAGCAGGCCGTGGGTGCTGCTCACGCCGAAATTCCACAGGCTGCCGTCGGCGCCGATCTTGGGGTGGGCCGAAAACGGCATGCCCGCGTGCTCGGGCGTCCAGGTCTTGAGGGCGCCGGTTTCCAGCGTGCTGGCGTCGAACCGCGTGGCCGAGCCGCCTTCCCACAGGGCCAGGGTCTCACCGGCATGGTGCACCACGCTGGTGTTGGCCACGTTGCCGGCATCGGCCGTCGGCATGGGGCGGGCGCCGGCCACTTCGGTGCCGAAGCTGTGCAGCAGGCGGCGCCCGGCCGCGTTCTCGGCCAGGAACTTCTCTGTGCGCAGAAAGCGGCCCTGGTGGTGCAGGCCCTGGTCGCTGAAGCGGTACTGCTGGATCATCCCGTCGCCATCGAACCAGTGCTGGTAGCGCACTTCGCCCAAGGTGTGCTGCGCGGGGCCGTTGCGCAGCAGGGTGCCGCGCAGGTCCTTGGGCAACTGGCCGCGCAGGCGCATCGCCACAGGGGGCAGGTCGTTCTGCAGGCCTTCGAAGCCCAGGGTCCAGGGGGCGCGGCTGCGCTGCTGGGTGAAGGCGTTCAGGGTGGATCCGGCTTCGGGTGTGCCGGCGTGGGCGGTCGACGGCAGCACGGGCAGGGCGCCCAGCGCGCTGCCGGCGCTGCCCAGGGCCAGGGATTGGCAAAAGAGGCGGCGGTCCATGGTGCGTGCTCCTTGGGCCTGCTCAGCGCAGCTGGATGGTGATCGTGGTGTCGCTCTGCAGCTCGACGACCGCATCCTGGAAGCGTGGCGGGCCCATGTTGCCCTGGGCGTCGCGGCTGAAGCCGGTGCGCTCCTGGGGGATGCCGACCAGGTTGGTGTCGAGCTTGCCGTTGCCGTTCTCGTCCTGGTAGAGCGACAGCGCATAGCTGCCGGCCGGCAGATCGCGCAGCACCATCACGGCCTTGTCGCCCGACACCGGCGCCATGCCGCTTTGCACGGCCTTGCTGAACTGCAGCCAGCTGTCGGCCGAGCCGTACACGGCACCGAGCACGGGGCCTTTGTCGGCCTTGGTGTTCTTCACCTCCACGGTGAGGTCCAGGGCGTGGGCCTGGCCCAGGGCCAGGCAGGCACCCGCCAGCGCCAGGGCACGTGCCGTGCGGGCAGAAAGAAAAGGGGTGGCCAAAGAGGGGTGGGCCATGCGCATGTCAGTTCTCCAGGGTGGGTGGAGACACCGCGTCTCCAGTGCCCGCACTCTAGAAACGCCCCGGCGGCGGCGCCACCGGCGTGCGACGAAGCGGCGCCCAGGCGGCGCGAAACGGGGCAGGGAAGGCGCCGATGGCACCCCCTGGGGCCAGGCTGCGCGCTGCAACACCACCGCACCCCAAAAGAAATAAGCGCGCCATGGCGGCAGAACGTGGGAACATGCGTTCGTGCGCTACCGGGGTTGTCCCTGCCCAAATGGGTGATTCCGGTTTGTTACGTTTTGACATACTTTGCGGTGTACATTGGTGGCTGCTGCCGCCATGAGAATGTGGGGCCCATCGTTTGCGAGAGGTTTCAGAGCGACTGTGATTTCTGCCGAACTCCTGACCGATCTGTTTGCGGGTGCCAGCGAAGACTTCGTGGAGTCTTCGGCGCAGGCGCGCCTGCAGGCCCTGCTCGATGCCGTGCCCGTGGCGCTGATGGAATTTCGCCCCCATGAGGGGCGGTTGCTGCTGCGTGCGGCCAATGCCGCTGCCCGGCGCATGCCGGGCCTGGGGGGCGTGCGCGTCAGTGGCGCCGATGCGGTCGATGTGTTCGATCTGCTGGCGGGCACCAAACTCGTGGAGCAGTTGCACACCGTGGCGCGCACTGGCGTGCCGCTCGAATGCCGCCAGGTGGCGCGCGAGCCGGGGCGGCTGCTGGTGGCCTGGGACCTGTCGGCACGCCGGCTCGACAACGGCTCCATCGTTGTCTCGGTGCGCGATGCGAGCGAGGCCGAGAGCCTGCGCGCGGCGCTGGCCGCGTCCGAGCATGCGCTGCAGGACGTGCGCCGGGAGCTGCGCGAGCAGACCGATGTCTTCAACACCATGGAAAGCCTGGCCCAGACCGGCCACTGGCGGCGCATCGAGGACCCCGGCGAGACGGTGCTGCTGTGGTCCCCCGGCCTGTGCGACATCGCCGGGGTGGAGCGCCAGGAGTGGATGAGCCCGGAGCGCGCCGTCAGCGGCATCCTGGCCGAAGACCGCCATGTGTTCGAGACTGCGCGTGAACGCGGCACCGGCGCCGATGTCGAGTACCGCTGGAAGCGGCCGGACGGTGAGATCCGCTGGATGCGCTCGCGCGTGCGCCGCCTCACGGCCAAGGACGGCATGCGCGTGGACATGGGCGTGGTGCAGGATGTGACGGACGAGCGCCGCGCCGCCGAGCAGCTGCGCGAGCAACTGCTGTTCATCCAGCGCATTGCCAGCCGCATTCCGGGCTTCATCTACCAGTACCGCCTGCACCAGGATGGCATCACCAGCGTGCAGTACATCAGCGATGCGGTGCGCGACTTCATGGGCGTGGAGCCGCACGAGGTGACGGCCGACCATGGCGTGCTCTCCAACTGGGTGATGGCCGAGGACGTGCCGGCGCTGCAGCGCTCGGCCCTGCAGTCGGTGCGCAAGCTCGTGCCCTGGCAGTGCGAGTACCGGGTGCGCATGCCCGATGGCAGCATCCGCTGGCACATGACGAATGCAATACCGCACCGCGAGGCCGATGGCTCGGTGATCTCCCATGGCTTCACCATGGACATCACCGACCGCAAGCGCGCAGAACAAGAGATCGAACGCCTGGCGTTCTACGACGCGCTCACGGGCCTGCCCAACCGGCGCCTGCTGCTTGATCGCCTGCAGCGCTCCATCGCCGCCTGCCAGC
>JAESFW010000194.1_pt1 | contig 85796 bp, 75 predicted proteins | sample 9269481 | NCBI WGS metagenome assembly JAESFW01 (sample SAMN14515350, study PRJNA621654) | algae metagenome | isolation source: Lyngbya sp. HA4199-MV5 and co-occurring heterotrophs from soil with... | place: USA: Ahupuaa O Kahana State Park, Hawaii | collected 2009-07-21 | reverse complement strand
AAACGGTCAGCTGTCCACGCCACCTGCTGAGTCTCGGGATGCTGTGCTCCCAGAGGGGGAATCGGGCTGTGGACAACTTCCCATTACCTTGTCCTGAACTTCAATGTTTTAAGGATACAAGGGGGTGTTTACTTCAACGGCCGAACGCCTTGTTCAACGCCGCCAGCAACTCCTTGCGCGACTGCTCACGCGCTACCGGGTGGCCGCCCACATGCACGCCCTGCCCCGGGTACACCCCATTGGGCACATCGGTGCGCAGGCGCAAGGGCACGGTGCTGTCGAAGCCGTGGTAGGCCCCGTCATAGGCCACGACCCGCACCTCGCGGCCGCCCGAGGCATCGCTGCGTGGTGCGGCCAGGGCCTGGCAAGGGGCGGCGGGGGTCCAGTCATCCGCCTTGCCCACCAGCATCAGCGTGTCGGTCGCCGGCCGGTAGCCACCGCGCAGGTCGGAGCCGCAGCCCGGGTAGAAGGCCACGGACAGGCGCGGCAGCACCTTGGTGGCGGCCACATCGGCATGGCGCAGGTTGCTGGCAGCCAGCACGGCACTGCCGCCGTGCGACCAGCCCAGCAGCGCCAGGCGCTGGCCGTCCACGCCCGGCTGGGCTGCCAGCCACTGCAGGGCGGCCAGGGCATCGCGCCGCCGGTCGTTCTGGTTGATCTTGCGCGTGCCCACGCGCTGGGTGCACAGCTCCTTTTCGCCGCGCGGCGTCAGTGAATCCACGGCCAGCGCATGCCAGCCCTGCTCATTGAGCAGCGCCGCATACTCGCGCATGCGCTCGGCCGGCTGGCCGCGCCGGTTGAGCATGCCACCGCAGCCATGCAGCAGCAGCACGGCCGGTTGGGGCTTCTGGACGTCCTTGCCGCTCACCGGGGCCAGCGCCGCCGGCGGGCGGTACCACCAGGCCTGCAAGCTCACGGTGCCGCCGGAATCACCGGCGGGCGCCGGAAACTGCACCCGCTCGACCGCCTCCGGGGCAAGCTGCGCCCGGGCCGGCAATACCAGCCCCAGCAGGCCGATCAGCCCCAGCGCACCCGCACGCCAGGCCGCGATGGATGGGGTTGGCACGGGGCGGCCCATTCGGTGTGCCTGCGGTCCGTGCCCCGACCCGGTCCGTGGCCTCAGGCGCGTTCGCGCACCCAGGCCTCGACGCTGGCCAGCGCGGCCGGCACGCCGGCTGCGTTGGTGCCGCCGGCCATGGCCATGTCGGGCTTGCCACCGCCCTTGCCGCCGACCTGTTGGGCGACGAAGTTGACCAGCTCGCCGGCCTTGACCTTGCCCACGCTGTCGGCCGTCACGCCGGCAGCGATCTGCACCTTGTCGCCATCGATGGCGGCCAGCACGATGGCGGCGGTCTTGAGCTTGTCCTTGAGCTTGTCCATGGTGTCGCGCAAGGCCTTGGCGTCGGCACCGGGCAGGGCCGCAGCCAGCACCTTGAGGCCGTTCACGTCCACCGCCTGGCTCACCAGTTCGTCGCCCTGGCTCGATGCCAGCTTGCCCTTGAGCGCAGCAATTTCCTTCTCCAGCGCCTTGACGCTGTCCAGGGTCTGGCCAATGCGGCTGTTGAGCTCGGCCACAGGGGTCTTGAAGCTGCCGGCTGCCTGGGTCACGGTGTCTTCGAGCTGCTGCAGGTAGGCCAGCGCGTTGGTACCGGTCACCGCCTCGATGCGGCGCACACCAGCGGCCACGCCGCCTTCGGCCACCACCTTGAACAGGCCGATGTCGCCCGTGCGCTGCACGTGCGTGCCGCCGCACAGTTCGCGGCTGGTGCCGATGTCGAGCACGCGCACGGTCTCGCCGTACTTCTCGCCAAACAGCATCATGGCGCCGGTCTTCTGGGCCGATTCGATGTCCATCACACGCGCCTGGGTGGGCACGTTGGCCAGCACTTCCTCGTTCACCAGGCGCTCGATCTCGCGCACCTGGGCGTCGGTCACAGGGGCGTTGTGGGCAAAGTCGAAGCGCGTGCGCTCGGCGTTCACCAGGCTGCCCTTTTGCTGCACATGGCTGCCCAGCACTTCGCGCAGGGCCTTGTGCATCAGGTGGGTGGCCGAGTGGTTGCGCACCGTGGCGGCGCGCAGGGCCGTGTTGACCTCGGCCTGCACGGTATCGCCCACGTTCAGCGTGCCTTCTTCGAGCGTGCCGTGGTGGCCGTACACGTCGGCCTTGATCTTGAGCGTGTCGCCCACCGCAAAACGCGCCGAGCCGCTGGTGATGGTGCCTTCGTCACCCACCTGGCCGCCGCTTTCGGCGTAGAAGGGGGTGGTGTCGAGCACCACCACGCCGTTCTGGCCGGCCTTGAGGGCCGCGGTGCTGGTGCCGTCCACATAGATGGCGGTGATCTTGGCGGTTTCGGCCAGTTGCTCGTAGCCGGTGAAGCGGTTCACCTCGCCGGTGTACTCCAGGGCCTTGTCCATCTTGAACTTGCCGGCGGCACGGGCTTGCGCCTTCTGCTTTTCCATGGCGACCTTGAAGCCGGCCTCGTCCACCTCGACATCGCGCTCGCGGCACACGTCGTTGGTCAGGTCCAGCGGGAAGCCATAGGTGTCGTGCAGCTTGAAGGCCACGTCGCCAGGCAGCACCTTGGCGCCACCGGCCAGAGCCGAGTCGAGGATTTCCATGCCGTTGGCGAGGGTCTCGAAGAAGCGTTCTTCCTCGGCCTTGAGCACTTCGGTGATGCGCTGCTCCTGCTCGCGCAGTTTGGGGTAGGCATCGCCCATCACGCGCACCAGTTCGGCCACCAGCTTGTGGAAGAACGGGGTCTTCTTGCCCAGCTTGTAGCCGTGGCGGATGGCGCGGCGCACGATGCGGCGCTGCACATAGCCGCGGCCCTCGTTGCTCGGGATCACGCCGTCGCTCACCAGGAAGGCGGTGGCGCGGATGTGGTCGGCGATCACGCGCAGGCTCTTGTTGTTCAGGTCGGCCACGCCGGTTTCGCGGCCGGCGGCCTTGATCAGCGCGTCGAACAGGTCGATCTCGTAGTTGCTGTGCACATGCTGCAGGATGGCGGCCAGGCGCTCCAGGCCCATGCCGGTGTCCACGCAGGGCGCGGGCAGCGGCGTGACCGAGCCGTCCTCGGCCATGTCGAACTGCATGAACACGTTGTTCCAGATCTCGATGAAGCGGTCGCCGTCTTCATCGGGGCTGCCGGGAGGGCCGCCGGGGATGTGGTCGCCGTGGTCGTAGAAGATCTCGCTGCAGGGGCCGCAGGGGCCGGTGTCCGCCATCATCCAGAAGTTGTCAGACTTGTAGCGGCCGCCCTTGTTGTCGCCGATGCGGATCACGCGCTCGGGCGGCAGGCCGATTTCCTTGGTCCAGATGTCGTAGGCCTCGTCGTCCTCTTCGTACACGGTGGCCAGCAGGCGCTCGGGCGGCAGCTTGTACACGGTGGTCAGCAGCTCCCAGGCCCATTTGAGCGACTCGCGCTTGAAGTAGTCGCCAAAGCTCCAGTTGCCCAGCATCTCGAAGAAGGTGTGGTGGCGTGCGGTGTAGCCGACGTTCTCCAGATCGTTGTGCTTGCCGCCGGCACGCAGGCAGGCCTGCACCGACACCGCGCGGTTGTAGGGGCGCTTGTCCGTGCCCAGGAACACGTCCTTGAACTGCACCATGCCGGAGTTGGTGAACATCAGCGTGGGATCGTTGCCGGGCACCAGCGAGCTCGAGGCCACGATGGTGTGGCCCTTGGAGGCAAAGAAGTCCAGGAAGGACTTGCGGATGTCGGCAACCGAGAACGATGGCGTGGTGTTGTTGGTCATGTGCGAAAAGGGGCAACAGGCCTGGATCAGTGAGGGGCCTCGCGCACGCGGCGCAGCCACCCGGTTTATGGGGAGAACCCACGATTCTATCGAGACCGCGGGGTGAAACGGCCGGCGGCCGCCAGAGACACCGCAGTTCGCTGCCGCCAGGGCCCACCGGCGCGCGTTCTGGCACAAGCAGCCCGCCCCCGTGGGGCCTTGCGGGCATGCCCAGGGCACGGCGCCCCTTGCCCCTGCACCCCGCCCCGTTGCGGTGCCCTGCGCCCCACGCCGGGGCAGACACCACCCCGAAGACGGGGTATCCGGCCCCGGGCGCCCGCATGCGCCCCTCGCCTCCCGGGGAGGCCAAGCGCAAAACCAGCTGGCACGCAAGCTGCTAAATACCCTGACAAGATATTTTAAATATTTTCTTAATATATTTACCAATCCTCTCGCACCAACCCCCTTCCCATTCTTCGTCCTTCCTCTTTTTTCCCAGGAGTCCATCCATGAGCAATCCCCGCTGGCAAGGCATCTTCCCCGCCATCACCACCAAGTTCCACGCCGATGAGAGCATCGATGCCGAAGGCACGGCGCGCCACATCGACTTCCAGATCCGCAACGGCATCCACGGCCTCGTCACCTGCGGCTCGCTGGGCGAGGCCAGCACCCTCACGCTGGAAGAAAAACTGCAGGTCGCCAAGATCGCGCTGGAAGCCGCCGACGGCCGCATTCCCGTGCTGGCCAATGTGTCGGAAACCAGCACCCGCGAGGCGCTGCGCTACATCGATGGCGGCAACAAGCTGGGCGTGGCCGGCTACATGGTGATGCCCTCGGTGATCTACGTGGCCGATGCGCGCGAGGCCATGGCCAATGTGCGCGCCATGGCCAAGGCCGCGCAAAAACCGCTCATGGTCTACAACAACCCCGTGGCCTACCGCGTGGATCTGAAGCCCGAACACATGCTGGAGCTGGCCGACTGCGAGTGGATCGCGGCCATCAAGGAGAGCACCGACAACATCCGCCGCATCACCGACCTGCGCAACACCGTGGGCGACCGCTACCAGCTCTTCCTGGGCGTGGACGACCTGGCCTACGAAGGCCTGGCCCTGGGCTGCGACGGCCTGCTGGCCGGCGTGGGCTGCGCCTTCCCGCGCGAGACGGTGGCGCTGTACGACCTGATGAAGGCCGGCCGCTTTGCCGAGGCGCTCAAGCTCTACCAGTGGATGACGCCCATGCTGCACCTCGATGTGTCGACCAAGCTGGTGCAGAACCTCAAGCTCATCGACCTGCTGGTGGGTGTGGGCACCGAGCACATGCGCCGCCCGCGCCTGCCGCTGATTGGCGAGGAGCGCGCCTTCGTCGAGCGCATCGTGAAAAAGGCGCTGGAGACGCGCCCCACCGAGTACCAGTCGGTCGCCTGAGCACCGACGCCCCCTCTCCCCCTCCCCTTCACAACAAAGGTTTTCCATGACAGGTACATCGACTGGATTCATGACCCCCGTGGCCATTGCAGCCGCGGCACTGCTGCTGTCGGCCCCTGCGTCCGCGCAGGAGCAGGTGGTCAAGATCGGCCACAGCGGCCCGCTGTCCGGCCCCAATGCGTTCGCAGGCAAGGACAACGAGAACGGCGTGCGCCTGGCCGTGGAGGAGCTCAATGCCAAGAAGATCGTGGTGGGGGGCAAGGCCCTCAAGTTCGAATTGGTGTCGGAAGACGACCAGTGCGACGCCCGCACCGGCGTGAGCGTGGCGCAAAAACTCGTGGACAGCGGCGTCAAGTTCGTCATGGGCCCGTACTGCTCGGGCGTGGCCATCCCGGCCTCACGCGTCTACAACGAGGGCGGGGCCATGGTGTCCACCGTGGGCACCAACCCCAAGGTCACCGAAAACGGCTACAAGAACCTGTTCCGCATCATCGCCAGCGACACCCAGATCGGCTCCAACATGGCCGTGTATGCGGCCAAGGAGCTCAAGGTCAAGCAGGTCGCCGTGATCGACGACCGCACCGCCTTCGGCCAGGGCGTGGCCGAGCAGTTCAGCAAGGAGGCCAAGAAGCAGGGCCTCACCGTGGTGGGCCAGGAGTTCACCACCGACAAGTCCACGGACTTTCTGTCCATCCTCACCAGCCTCAAGGGCAAGCAGCCCGAGGCCATCTTCTTCGGCGGCTACGCCCCGCAGGCCGCGCCCATGGCGCGCCAGATGAAGCAACTGGGCCTGAGCGCCAAGCTGCTGGGCGGCGACACCCTGTGCAGCCCCGAGGTCGGCAAGCTCGGCGGCGAAGCCGTCAACGACACCGTGGTCTGCGCCCAGGGCGGCACCATGCTCGACAAGGTGGCCTCGGGCCCGGCCTTCAAGGCGAAGTACAAGGCGCGCTTCAAGCAGGACGCCGATGCCTACGCGGCCTCGTACTACGACCAGGTGATGTTCATGGCCGAGGCCATGCAGAAGGCCCAGTCCACCGACCCCGCCAAGGTCGGCGCACAGATGGGCCAGCTGAGCCACCAGGGCGTGGCCGGCACCTATGCCTACGATGACAAGGGCAACCTCAAGCAGGCGCCGATCACGGTGCTCACGTTCAAGAACGCTGCGCCTGTTCCTCTCGCCAGCTATTGACACCGCGCGGGGATCGCTACGATCCCCGCATCCAACCCTCAGCGACTGACCATGACCCCCAACCGCGCCATGCAACGCATCCAGATCCTCGACTCCCACACCGGGGGTGAACCCACGCGCCTTGTGGTCGGCGGCTTTCCCGACCTGGGCACGGGCAGCATGGCCGAGCGCCGCGCGCTGCTGGCCAGCCAGCACGATGCCTGGCGCGCGGCCACGGTGCTGGAGCCGCGCGGCAACGACGTGATCGTGGGGGCCTTGCTGTGCACGCCACAGGACCCGGCCAACGCGGCGGGCGTGATTTTCTTCAACAACACCGGGTACCTGGGCATGTGCGGCCACGGCACCATCGGCCTGGTGGCCTCGCTGGCCTACCTGGGCCGCATCCAGCCCGGCGAGCATGGCATCGAGACGCCCGTGGGCACGGTGACGACCACGCTGCACGAAGATGGCTCGGTCAGCGTGCGCAATGTGCCGGCCTACCGGCTGCACCAAGGCCTGTCGCTCACGGTGCCGGGCATCGGCAGCGTCACGGGCGATGTGGCCTGGGGCGGCAACTGGTTCTTCCTCATGAGCGAGCACGGCCAGCGCGTGGCCAGCGACAACCTGCAGGCCCTGACCGACTACACCTGCGCCATCCAGCAGGCCCTGAAGGACCAGGGCATCCGCGGCGACAACGGCGGCGAGATCGACCACATCGAACTGTTTGCCGACGACGCAGTGGCCGACAGCCGCAACTTCGTGCTCTGCCCAGGCCGTGCCTACGATCGCTCGCCCTGCGGCACGGGCACCAGCGCCAAGCTGGCCTGCCTGGCGGCCGATGGCAAGCTCGCGCCCGGCCAGGTGTGGCGCCAGGCCAGCATCATCGGCAGCAGCTTCGAGGCCAGCTACCAGCCCGATGACACGCCGGGCCGCATCATCCCCACCTTGCGCGGCAGCGCCCACATGAGCGCCGAAGCCACGCTGCTGATCGCACAGGACGACCCCTTCGCTTGGGGCATCCGCCTCTAAGGCCATGCCCCACACTGCGGACGTGATCGTCATCGGCGCCGGCATGGTGGGCGCGGCCTGCGCCCACCTGCTGGCCAACGCCGGCCTGTCGGTTCGCGTGCTCGATGCGCGCCGGGGCGGCGCCACGCAAGCCGGCATGGGCCACCTGGTGGTGATGGACGACAACGCGGCCGAACTGGCACTGAGCCAGGCCTCGCTGGAGCAGTGGCATGCCTGGGGCCCGCGCATGAATGCCGACCTGCCGGGCTGTGCCTACGCCAACTGCGGCACGCTGTGGATCGCGGCCAATGCCGAAGAGATGGCCGGCGCCGAGGCCAAGGCCGCCGGGCTGCGTGCACACGGCATTGCCTGCGAACTGTGGGACGCCGCAACGCTGGCCCGGCAGGAGCCAGCGCTGCGCCCCGGCCTGCACGGCGCGCTCAAGGTGGGGGGCGACAGCGTGGTCTATGCGCCCAATGCCGCGCAGTGGTTGCTGGCCCATGCGGCCCAGCCCATCACCGTCGAACATGCCCAGGTGGCACGCATCGAGGGCCGGCGTGTGCACCTGGCCGACGGCAGCGTGCGCGAGGGCGGCGCCGTGCTGCTGGCCGCGGGCATCCACGCCACCGACCTGTGCCCCGGCCTGCCCATCCGCCCCAAGAAGGGGCACCTGGCCATCACCGACCGCTACCCGGGCACCGTGCGGCACCAGCTGGTGGAGCTGGGCTACATCACCAATGCGCACCAGAGCGATGGCACCTCGGTCGCCTTCAACCTGCAGCCGCGGCCCACAGGGCAATTGCTGATCGGCTCGTCGCGCCAGTTCGACACCACCGACCCGGCCATCGACAACGCGGTGCTGGCGCGCATGCTGCAGCGCGCGCTGGAATACGTGCCAGGCCTGGCCGAACTCAACGCCCTCCGCACCTGGACCGGCTTTCGCGCGGCCACGCCCGATGGCCTGCCGCTCATCGGCCGCCACCCGCAGCACCGCGACCTGTGGCTGGCCGTGGGCCACGAGGGCCTGGGGGTGACCACGGCACCGGCCACGGCCCAACTGCTGGCGGCGCAAATCACGGGCGCCGCGCCACCACTGGACCCGGCGCCCTATTCCCCCGACCGCTTTGACCTGGGTACCCCGGCATGAGCACCGCCCCCACCTTCCAGATCCATGCCGATGGCGTGCGCCTGCAGGTCGCCAGCGGCACCAGCGTGGCGGCCGCCCTGGCCCAGGTGCCGCCCGGGCGCACACGCACGTCCGTCACCGGCCAGCCGCGCGCACCGCTGTGCGGCATGGGTGTGTGCCATGAATGCCGCGTGCGCATCGACGGCCGCGTGCGCCTGGCCTGCCAGACCCTGTGCACCGAGGGCATGCAGGTGCATACCGATACCGGCACCGCCAGGCCATGAACGCTCCCACCCCAATCCAGGCGCCCGCGCGCTGCGACATCCTCATCATCGGTGCCGGCCCCGCGGGCATGGCGGCGGCGCTGGCCGCCGCCCCGAGCGGCGCAGCCATCACCCTCGTGGACGACAACCCCGAGGCCGGCGGCCAGATCTGGCGCGACGGCCCCGGCGCCGCACTGCCCCCGCTGGCCCGCGCGCACCGTGAGGCACTGGCCCGGCACGCCAACATCAGCCTGCTGCGCGGCACGCGCGTGGTGGGCCTGGGCGATGCGCCCGATCCCGGCGATGCCCCCACCTTGCTGCTCGAAGACGCCGAACGCGGCTGGGCCCAGCACAGCCATCGCCTCATCCTGTGCACCGGGGCGCGCGAGCTGCTGCTGCCGTTTCCGGGCTGGACGCTGCCGGGCGTGACCGGCGCGGGCGGCCTGCAGGCCCTGGTCAAGGCCGGGTTGCCCGTACAGGGCCAGCGCATCGTGGTCGCGGGCACGGGCCCGCTGCTGCTGGCAGCGGCCGCCACGGCCGCCAAGGCGGGCGCCCAGGTGGTGCGCGTGGCCGAGCAGGCCGGCTGGCGCGCACTGGCCGGCTTTGCCATGCAACTGCCGCGTTGGCCCGCCAAGGCCGTGCAGGCGCTCACCTTGCTGCAGCCGCAACTGCGTGCAGGCAGCCATGTGCTCGAAGCCCAGGGCGATGGCCAGGTGCAAGCCGTGCGCCTGCGCACGCCCTCGGGCGAAGAAAGCATCGCCTGCGAGCGCCTGGCCTGCGGCTTCGGCCTGGTGCCCAACACGCACCTGGGGCAGATGCTGGGCTGCGCCCTGGGCGGGTCGCTGAGCCATGGCCTGGGCCTGCAGGTCGATGCCCAGATGCGCACCAGCGTGGCTGGTGTCTACGCCGCCGGTGAATGCACAGGCTTTGGCGGTAGCGAGCGTGCACTGGCACAGGGCGCCCTCGCCGGCCATGCCGCCGCGAACCACACCACCCCGGTACAAGCCCTGCAAGCCACGCTGCGCCGCTGGGAAGGCTTTGCCCAGGCGCTGCAGCATTCCTTCGCACTGGACGCCCGACTCAAGGTCCTGGCGCGCCCGGACACGCTGGTCTGCCGCTGCGAAGACGTGCCCCATGCCGAACTGGCCGGGCGCAGCGGCTGGATCGACGCCAAGCTGCACACCCGCTGCGGCATGGGCGCCTGCCAGGGCCGCATCTGCGGTGCCGCCACGCAGCAACTCTTCGGCTGGACACCGGCACCAGCGCGCCACCTGCTCGCACCGGCACGCATCGCCACGCTCGCCACTGCCCCCGGCGACCCACCGGGCTGAACCCCGCCCTTGGCGGGCGCTTGCGCCCCCATGCCCGGCATCCATTTTGCTTTTACATATATCAGCAACATATTTATTGCACCAGTTCCGGTCCCCCGTTCACAAGCACGCACAACAAACCGACGCCATGGCCACCGCTCCCAGCACCCCCACCCCTTCTGTCGCTCCGCCACGCGCACCCGTGCGCTGGCTGCTGGACTTCTCCGGCTGGCTGCTGCGCATGGAACGCCATGCGCTGACGGCCCTGATGGCGCTGTTGATCCTGCTGATCCTGCTCAATGTGGTGACGCGCTACACCGGTATGCCCATCTACTGGGTCGACGAGGCGGCGGTCTACACGGTGGTGTGGCTGACCTTCGTGGGCGCCTCGGTCATGACGCGGCTGCGCATGGACTTCGCCGTGACCATGCTCACCGACCAGTTGGGCGCACGCGGCGCGCGCGTCGCCAAGTCGGTGGCCACCCTGGGCGTGACGGCCTTCGGCGTGGCCATGCTGTGGATGTGCTGGCTGTGGATGGACCCCATCGGCATCGCCCGCTACGGCTTCGACGCCAAGGAATACGCGGCCGAGAGCTTCAATTTTCTCTACACCGAGCGCACACAGACGCTCAACTGGCCCACCTGGGTGCTGCAGCTGATCCTGCCGGTCTTCTCGGCCACCTTCAGCGTGCATGCGCTGGCCAACCTGCTTGAAGACCTGGGCGCTGCCGAGCGGCGCATCCACCCCGGCTTCGACGTGGTCAACGCCGACGCCGTGAACTGACCCCGCAAGGCGCTCCCATGATCACCACCCTCTTCTTTACCATCGCCCTCCTGGTGGGCGTGCCCATCGGCGTGTGCCTGTGCCTCTCGGGCATCGTCTACATCGTCGCCACCGGCGGCACGGTGCTGTTCCAGTCGTTTCCCATGCAGATGTTCGCGGGGGTGGACAGCTATGGGCTGATCGCCATCCCGCTGTTCATCCTGATCGGCGAGATCATGAACAGCGGCGGCATCACGCGCCGGCTGGTGGACCTGTCCATGGCCTTCATCGGCTCGGTCAAGGGCGGCCTGGCCTACGTGAACATCCTGGCCAACATGCTGGTCTCGTCCATCATCGGCTCGGCCACGGCGCAGGTGGCCATCATGTCGCAGGTCATGGTGCCCGAGATGGAAAAGCAGGGCTACGACAAGACCTTCGCGGCCGGCCTCACGGTCTACGGCGGCATGCTCGGGCCCATCATCCCGCCCTCGGTGATGTTCGTGGTGTTCAGCGTGCTGGCCCAGGTGGCCGTGGGCGACATGCTGATCGCCGGCATCCTGCCCGGCGTGCTGCTCACGCTGCTGTTCTTCATCGTGATCGCCCTCATGGGCTTCATCTACGACTACCCGCGCAGCGAAAAGCGCACGCTGGCCCAGCGCGCGCGCACCATCGTGCAGGCCAGCCCCACGCTGCTGATCCCTATCGTCATCGTGGGCTCCATCCTGGGCGGCATCGCCAACCCTACCGAAGCGGCCGCCGTAGGAGCAGTGGCTTCGGCCCTGGTGGGCCGCTACGTCACCAAGGAATTCCGCTTCAACGCCATCCCGGCCATCCTGCTGCGCTCGGCGATCTACTCGGCCATCGTGCTGTTCCTGGTGGCGGCGGCCGCCGTGTTCTCGTGGCTGCTGATCTACGGCAAGGTGCCGCAGATGGTGGCGGCATGGATACAGACCGTGGCGCACGACCCGGTCACCTTCCTGCTGCTGGCCAATGTGATCCTGCTCGTCATCGGCACGGTGATCGACGGCATTCCCGGTCTCATCATGACCGTGCCCATCCTGCTGCCGATCGCCACCGAGGTCTACCACATCGACCCGCGCCACTTCGGCGTGGTGGTGGTGGTCAACCTGGTGCTGGGCCTGATGACGCCGCCCGTGGGCCTGAGCTTCTTCGTTGCCTCGGCCGTGACCGGGGCCAAGCCCGGAAAGATGTTCATCGTCACGCTGCCCTTCTTTCTCATCAGCTGCGTGGCGCTGGTGCTGCTGTCGCTGTTCCCCAGCCTGTCGCTGGCGCTGCTCAAGTAGGCCTGCGCGCTCCCCCATCCCGTTCCCGCCTGTCCCTTCCCCGACCAAGGAGAGTCCACCATGACCACCACCCGCCGCCAGTTCATCCAGCGCCATGCCGTGGCCGCTGCCGCCACCATCACCGCCCCGCTCGTGTTCGCGCAGGGCGCGGGCGCCAAGGAATTCCGCCTGGGCCTGATCACGCCCGCCGGCCACTCTTGGAACCGCGCCGCGCTGCAGTTCGGCGAGGCACTCAAGAAGGAAAGCGAAGGCCGCCTGAGCGTGACCGTGTTCCACTCGGGCCAGCTCGGCAACGAGGCGGCCATGATGCAGCAGCTGCAGTCCGGCGCGCTCGACATGGGCTGGATCCAGGCGGCCGAGCTGGGCTCGCGCGTGGCCAGTGTCGCGGCCATCAATGCCCCCTACCTGGTGCGCTCCACGCCCAGCGTGGCCAAGCTGGTCAAGCACCCGGCGGCCACCAAGCTGCTGGAGGTGCTGCCGCGTGAGACCGGCACCATCGGCCTGGGCTGGGGCATCACCGGCATGCGCGCGGTGTTCTCCACCAAGGACATCGCCAGCCCCACCGACCTCAAGGGCATGAAGCTGCGCATCAACCCCACCCCCGTGTACCGCGACTTCTACCAGATGCTGGGGGCCGCGCCCACGCCCATCCCCACGCCCCAGGTGTTCGACGCCATGAGCAACGGCCAGGTGGACGGGCTGGAGGCGGACATCGAGTTCTCGTGGAACCAGCGCTTCGACAAGGTCGCCAAGACCCTGCTGCAGATGAACGCGCTGTTCATGCCCTTCGCGCCACTGGTCTCGGGCCGCATCTGGCAGGGCCTGGACGCCAAGGACAAGGAGCTGATCCGCAAGCTCGTGGCCCAGTCGCTCGATGCGCAGATCAACGACATCGTGACCACCGAGGCCGGCCTGATCGACAAGTTCAAGGGCACCTCCATCGCGTTCAAGACCGCCTCGTCCTTCAACCCCGATGCCAGCATCCAGGAGTTCGACAAGCTGTGGCTGCCCAAGGCCCCGCAGATCGCCGAGTTGCGCAAGGCCGGCGCCACGCTGTGATTTAAGATCGGCACAGTGCGGCCTCCCACGGGGCCGCACTCCACCCGCATTCCACCCCGATGACCTTGAGCAGCAGCCCCTCTCCCCGCAAAGACACCGGCCCCAAGCGGCGCGCGGCGGACGTGGCCTACGAAGCCATCGAGGCCATGATCGCCACCCTGCAGCTGCAACCCGGTAGCCCGGTGGTGGAGGCCGAGATCGCCGAGAGCACGGGACTGGGCCGCACGCCCGTGCGCGAGGCCCTGCTGCGCATGGTGTCCATCGGCCTCATCGTGCAGCAGCCGCGCCGCGGGTTGCAGGTCTCCAACATCGACCTGGCGGACCACCTGGACGTGATCCAGACGCGCCGCGTGCTGGAGCGCCTGATCGCCTCGTGCGCAGCGCGGCGCGCCACCGCGCCGCAGCGCCAGGCCATCGTGCGCTGCGCCGAGGAGATGGTGCGCGCCGCCGAGCGCGGCCACCTGGACGGTTACATGCTGGCCGACCACGAACTCGACAAGATCGTGCACCTGGCCAGCCAGAACCAGTCGGCCGTGAAGTCGGTGGCGCCCCTCATCGTGCAGTGCCGCCGCTTCTGGTATGCCTACCAGCACGAGGGCGACGTCACCGAAGGTGCCCGCGCCCACATGCACCTGGCCCAGGGCATCGCCAGCGGCGACGAGGCGCATGCCGTGGCCGGCGCCAACCAGCTCATGGACTACCTGGAGCAGTTCGCGCGCCGCATCATCGACCGGTGAGCGCGGCCGTGTTCACAACCACCACCATCGCGGAGCTTCCCGGCGCCTTCACCGCACCGTCCTGGCTGCGCCCCACGGACACGGTGCTCCTGCACGCGGGCGATCTGGCGCTCGACGGTGACCTGCCGCTGGACTGGAGTGCCGGCTGGGAAGGCGGCAGCATGGCAGCAGCCCTTGCAGGCCTGCAAGGCCAGGCCCTCTGCGGCCTGTGCGTGCAGGGCGACCTGCACCTTGCCGGCGCGCTGGTGAATGCCGATGGCGAGTCCGGTCCGCTGCTGCTGGTGACCGGCGCGCTGCATGCGCGCCAGGCCAGTTGCGGCGGCGCCTATATCCGCGTGGGCGGCGACCTGTGCGTGCAGGAAGTCGTCTACGGCCACTACAACCATGGCCAGCTGGTCGTGGACGGCCAGCTCATTGCCCAGGCGCTGGTCAACGATGACCATGGCATCGATGTGCGGGGCACCCCGGCCAAAGGCAGCAGGATGCCCGTGATCGACCTGTTCCACGGCAGGGATTCCGACGACCCCGAGCGCCTGCCTGCTGCCTTGAAGAAGCTGCTCAAGAAGTCGCCACTGTCGCTGGAATCGGTGCGCGCCGGCCTGCGCCAGGGACGCAGTCTGGCGTCCATGGCCACCCCGCAGACGGTACAGGAGTGGCGCGACGTGGTCTGGAACGACTACTCCCGCATCGCCAAGCTCCCCAAGGAGTTGCGCACCGAGGCCATGTACCTGGCCCTGCTGGCACCGCAGTGCCCACTGCCCCGGCCCGAGGTGCATGAGCTGTTTGCCAAGATCCCGCCCAAGGAACTGACGCGCGCCGTGCGCCAGGCCGCCTTTGCACTGGCGCCCAGGAGCCTGCTGATGCTGCCGCCGAAGTTCGATCTGCAGCACGAGTTCGAGGCCTGCTTTCTCGCGCTGGACGATCCGCAGGCGCTGGCCGCGGAGATCCCCACGCAGTTCATGAGCCCGGCCATGGCGGCGCACCTGGCGGCGCAGCGCACGCCATAGGCCCTACTGCCCTCCCTGGCTCCCCAGCGCGATGCGCTGCTCCAGAAAGCGCCACAGGCGTTCGTCCTCGCAGAAAGCGACGTTGAAGCGCAGCCAGCCCGTGGGGCGCGGGTCCACGAGGAACAGGGCGCCCGGGCCAAGCATGATGCCTTCGCCCGTGGCCTCCTTGGACAGCTCGGCACTGTCGGGCAGATCGGGGTGGCGGGCCCACAGGTACATGCCGGCTTCAGGCTCGTGGAACAGCTCGAAACCCAGGGTCAGCAGCTTGCGGCCCACATTGCGGTGCGCCTCGGCCAGGCGCTCGCGCAGCGACTTGAGGTGCTTGCGCCAGCGGCCGTCCGTCACCACGCCGAAGGTGACGCGTTCCGTGATTTCCGAAGAGGTGAGCCCCGAGATCATCTTCAGGTGCAGCAGCTCGTCCAGCGTGTCGCGCCGCGCAGCGACGAAGCCTGTGCGCAGATTGGGCGAGATGGTCTTGGAGAAGCTGCCCAGGTAGATCACCCGGCTCAACTGGTCCAGGCTGGCCAGCGAGGGGCGCACGCTGCTGTCCATGTCGGCGTAGATGTCGTTCTCCACCAGGGTGAAGCCGTGCTGCTCGGCCAGCTGCAGCAGGCGGTGCAGGTGCGCCACCGACGCCATGGAACAGGTGGGGCTTTGCAGGCGCGGCTGGGTGAAGAAGGCCTTGGGCTTGTACTGCGTGAGCAATGCCTCCAGCGCCGGCAGGTCGTAGCCCGTGGGGGTGCGCGGCACGCCCACGGGATGGGCCCCGGCAAAGCGCAGCATGAACAGAAGGTTGGGATAGCTCGGGTCGTCCACCAGCACCACGTCACCGGGCTTGAGCAGCAGCCTGGCCGCCAGGTCCAGCGCCTGGCTGGAGCCCTGCGTCAGCAGGATCTGGTCGGGGTCCACGGCCAGGTGCTGCTCGCCCAGCGACTCGGCCACCACCATGCGCAGCGCCATGTGGCCATGCGGCAGGCCATAGCCGTCGAGCGCCGGGCTGTCGGTCGACAACTGCCGCATGCTGCGGCGCACCGCATCGCCGAACAGCCAGTCGTGCGGCAGCCACCCGCAGCCCGGCTTCATCGGCAGGTTGCGGTTCTCGAAGATCTGCTTGAGGTACCAGCGCGCATCGAAGCTGGGCAGCGGGCGCTCCCGGGCGCCGCTGGCGGCCCCTCCCCCTTCATCGCCGCGGCGCTTGACGAAGAAGCCCGCATGCGCCCGCGATACCAGCCAGCCCTGGGCCACCAGGCGGTCGTAGGCCTCCACCACGGTGAACACGCTGACGCCATGGGCGGCGGCAAAGGCCCGGATCGACGGGAGCTTGCTGCCGGGCTTGAGCACCTGGCTGACGATGAGGCCCCGCAGACCATCGACGATCTGGCTGACCAGAGGTGTCTGGAGGTCCGGGCTGAGAGTGAGCATCAGGAAAGCAAAAAAGGAGCGAATTGTGCACTGGGCGGGCGCGCACCAGATCAGGGAATGCCTGTACAGGACCTGCGACCTGCACAGTGCGCGGCAAATGCCGTGTGGCTGTACATGGACGGTCTGCGCCACGGATTCCAGAATTCTCTCCATTCCTACTTTCATGCGCCTGACCGGCAAGAGACCACCGCCATGCAGAACGACCGCCATTTCACCAACGCCGCCCTTCTCGCCCGCCGCCACGCCGCCGTCGCACGCGGCGTGGGCCAGGCCCACGAGATCTTCGTGCAGAAGGCCCGCAACGCCGAGCTGTGGGACGTGGAAGGCCGCCGCTACATCGACTTCGCGGGCGGCATCGCCGTGCTCAACACCGGCCACCTGCACGCCGGCGTGGTGGCCGCGGTGAAGGCCCAGCTGGACCTGTACACCCACACCTGCTTCCAGGTCGTGGCCTACGAGCCCTATGTCGAAGTGGCCGAGCGACTGAACAGCCTGGCCCCTGGCGCCTTTGCCAAGAAGACGCTGCTGCTCACCACGGGCGCCGAAGCGGTGGAAAACGCCATCAAGATCGCCCGCGCCCACACCGGCCGCCCCGGGGTCATCGCCTTCACCGGCGGCTACCACGGCCGCACGAACATGACGCTGGGCCTCACGGGCAAGGTTGCGCCCTACAAGATCGGCTTCGGCCCCTTCCCGGGCGAGGTCTACCATGCCCTGTTCCCGAACGCCCTGCATGGCGTGAGCGTGCAGGACGCGCTGCACTCGGTGGAGCTGCTGTTCAAGAACGACATCGAGCCCCAGCGCGTGGCCGCCTTCATCCTGGAGCCCGTGCAGGGCGAAGGGGGCTTCTACATCGCCCCGCCCGAATTCATCAGCGGCCTCAAGGCATTGGCCGACCGCTACGGCATTTTGCTGATCGCCGACGAGGTGCAGACCGGCGCCGGCCGTACCGGCACCTGGTTCGCCTGCGAGCAGTGGCCCGTGGCGCCCGACCTGATCACCACCGCCAAGTCGCTGGCCGGCGGCTTTCCGCTGGCCGGCGTGGTGGGCCGCGCCGAGGTGATGGATGCCCCCGCCCCCGGCGGCCTGGGCGGCACCTACGCCGGCAGCCCCGTGGCCTGCGCCGCGGCCCTGGCCGTGATCGAGGCCTTCGAGCAGGAAAAGCTGCTGGCACGCAGCCAGGACATGGGCGCCCTGCTGGTGCGCGGGCTCAAGGACATGGCGGCCAAGGTGCCGGCCATCGGCGATGTGCGCGGGCTGGGCGCCATGGTGGCCATCGAGCTGTTCGAAGCGGGCGACAAGGCCCGCCCCGACGCCGACCTCACGAAGAAGGTGGTGGCCGAGGCCGCGCGCCGCGGCCTGATCCTGCTGTCGTGCGGGACCTACGGCAATGTGGTGCGCATCCTGGTGCCGCTCACGGCGTCCAACGAGCTGCTCGACGAAGGCCTGGCCATCCTGGCCGACAGCTTCGCGGCCGTGGCCTGATCCCGTGGCGACCCCCATGGCCTCCGACGAACCCCTGGTCCGCTTCAGCGGCGTGCAAAAGAGCTACGACGGCGAACAGCTGGTCGTGCGCTCGCTGGACCTGGACATCCACCGCGGCGAGTTCCTGAGCCTGCTGGGCCCGTCCGGCTCGGGCAAGACCACCACGCTGATGATGCTGGCCGGGTTCGAATCGCCGACCTCGGGCGACATCCTGCTCAATGGCCGCCAGATCACCGGGACACCGCCGCACAAGCGCAACTTCGGCATGGTGTTCCAGAACTACGCGCTGTTCCCGCACCTCACCGTCGAGCAGAACGTGGCCTACCCGCTCACCGTGCGCAAGCTGCCCCGTGCCGAGCAACAGGAGCGCGTGCGCAAGGCGCTGGACATGGTGCGCCTGGCCGGCATGGGCGAGCGCCTGCCCGCACGGCTGTCGGGCGGTCAGCAGCAGCGCGTGGCGCTGGCCCGCGCCCTGGTCTTCAACCCCCAGCTGGTGCTGATGGACGAGCCCCTGGGCGCGCTGGACAAGCAGTTGCGCGAGCACATGCAGATCGAGCTCAAGGAACTGCACCGCCAGCTGGGCGTGACTTTCGTGTACGTGACGCACGACCAGGGCGAGGCCCTGACCATGAGTGACCGGGTAGCCGTGTTCAACGAAGGCGTCATCCAGCAACTGGCCAGCGTGGAAGACCTGTACGAAAGCCCGGCCAACCGCTTCGTGGCCGGTTTCGTGGGCGACAACACGGTGCTCAGCGGCACCCTGCAGGGCACGGGCGATGGCACGGCGATCCAGATGCCCGGGGGCTACCTGCTGCCAGGCGTGAACGTCAACGGCGCCACCCTGGGCAGCCGGGTGCAGGCCTGCGTGCGGCCCGAGCGCATCGTGCTGCACCCCTATGCCGCCTACCCGCGCGGCTCGGCGATCCCCGCGGCCGTGACACGCTCGATCTACTACGGCGACCACCTGCGCCTGATGTGCGACCTGGGCCATGGCCAGGAGCACGCCACCGTGAAAGTGGCCCTCACCCATTCCGACGCATCGGCCTATCCCCAACCGGGACAGAACGTGCTGCTGGAGTTCCCGCCGGAGTCCACCCGCATCTATGCGGTGTGAGCCCCCGGTACTGTCCTTTTTGTCCTTTTTCCGTTCGTTCTCCCTTCCACCTCCTTCCAAGGAAACCGCACCATGAAAAAGAGCCTGATCGCCGGCGCCACCCTTGCTGCCTGCATGGCGCTGCCCAGCTTCGCGCAGCAGCAGATCACCGTCGTCAACTTCGGCGGCGCCAACGCCAATGCCCAGAAGAAGGCCTTCTACGAGCCCTATGAGAAGGCCGGCAACAAGCTGGTGGCCGTGGAATACAACGGCGAGCAGGCCAAGATCAAGGCCATGGTCGAGACCAAGAAGGTGACCTGGGACGTGGTGGAGGTCGAATCGCCCGATGCCGCGCGCGGCTGCGACGAAGGCCTGTTCGAGAAGCTCGACTACACCAAGATCGTGGACAAGGCCGACCTGCTGCCCGCGGCGGTCAACGACTGCGCGGTGGGCATCTTCGTGTGGTCCACCGTCATGGCCTACAACGGCGACAAGCTCAAGACCCCGCCCAGCAGCTGGGCCGACTTCTTCGACACCAAGAAGATCGCCGGCAAGCGCGGCATGCGCAAGGGCGCGCGCTACAACCTGGAATTCGCGCTGCTGGCCGACGGTGTGAAGCCCGGTGACGTCTACAAGGTGCTGGCCACCAAGGAAGGGGCGGACCGCGCCTTCAAGAAGCTGACCGAGCTCAAGCCCAGCATCCAGTGGTGGGAGGCCGGCGCCCAGGCGCCCCAGTTCCTGGTGGCCGGCGACGTGGTGCTGACCACCGTGTTCAACGGCCGCATCGACGCGGCCAACCGCGAAGGCCGCAATCTCAAGATCTTCTGGCCGGGCGGCATCTACGACCTGGACTACTGGGCCATTCCCAAGGGCACGCCCAACAAGGATGCGGCCGTGAAGTTCATCGCCTTCACCATGCAGACGGCCCACCAGGCAGCCTACGCACAGAACATCGCCTACGGTCCGGCCAACACCAAGGCCCTGGCCCAGCTGGACAAGAAGGTGCTGGACGACCTGCCCACCTCGGCCACCAACGCCAAGGAAGCACTGCAGTTCAGCGTGGGCTTCTGGGCCGACCAGGGCGAGGCGCTGGAGAAGCGCTTCGCCGCCTGGGCCACCCAGTAAACCGCAGGCCACCGACGCAATGCAGGACACCATGCACCCAGCCACCCTCGCCGCCCCCCGTGCTGCATCCGCACCGGACGCCCTTGACCCCGGCGCCCTGCGCAAGGCCCTGTCGCGCGCGGAGGCCCGGCGCAAGTGGCGCGCCTTCGCGCTCACGCTGCCCCTGCTGGTGTTCCTGCTGCTCACCCTGCTGGTCCCCATCGCGGCGCTGCTGCAGCGCGCCATCGAGAACCCCGAGGTGGCCAACACCCTGCCGGCCACCATCTCGGCGCTGGACGGCTGGGACCGCCACGAAGCCCCCGGCCCGTCGGCCTATGCGGCACTGGTGCAGGACCTCGCGCGCCTGCCCGACAGTGCGGACGCCGGTGCGCTGGCGCGGCGGCTCAACTCCGACGTGCCCGGCGCGCGCTCGCTCATCATGGGTGCCTACCGCGCGCTGCCCCTGCAGGGCACGCCCGAGTCCATCCGCGAACAGTTGGTCGGCAAGGACGCGCGCTGGGCCGAGCCCCCGCTGTGGCGTGCCATCGCGCGCAACGGTGCGCGCTGGACCCCGGACTACCTGCTCGCCTCGGTGGACCTGCAGCGCGACGCCATGGGCCAGGTGGAGCGCATGCCCGAGCAGCAGCGCGCCTTTGGTGCCATCCTGCTGCGCACCTTCCATATCAGCCTGGTGGTCACGCTCATCTGCCTGGCCATCGGCTACCCGCTGGCCTGGTGGCTGGCTTCGCTGCCGGCCCGCTCGGCCAACGTGCTGATGATCCTGGTGCTGGTGCCGTTCTGGACTTCCATCCTGGTGCGCGTGGCCGCCTGGATCGTGCTGCTGCAGTCCGAAGGCCTGGTCAACCGCGGGCTGATGGGCCTGGGCCTGGTGAACGAGCCCCTGGCCCTGCTGTTCAACCGCACGGGCGTGGTGATCGCCATGGTGCACATCCTGCTGCCCTTCATGATCCTGCCGCTGTACAGCGTGATGAAGAGCGTGCCACCGAGCTACCTGCGCGCCGCCGTCTCGCTGGGCAGCCATCCGCTGGCGGCCTTCCTGCGCGTCTACGTACCGCAGACCTACCCGGGCATCGGCGCGGGCGCGCTGCTGGTGTTCATCCTGGCCATCGGCTACTACGTCACGCCGGCGCTGCTGGGCGGCGCCGACGACCAGATGCTCAGCTACTACATCGCCCGCTACACCAACGTTGAAGTCAACTGGGGCATGGCCTGCGCGCTGGGCGCGGTGCTGCTCACCGCCACCCTGGTGCTGTATGGCGTGTACCGCCGCATCGGCAAGGCCGAGCTCAGCCTGGGCTGACCCCGAGCGTCCCGACACCACCGCAGAACCCCCCACCATGTTCCGACTGCCCGAATTCCCCCGCTACGCCACGCTGACCGACAAGGCACTGTGGTGGCTGCTGCGCGCCCTGTGCGTGGCCGTGCTCGTCTTCCTGCTCGCGCCCATCCTGGTGATGGTACCGCTGTCGTTCTCGGAAAGCTCCTTCCTGGCCTATCCGATCCACGGCTGGTCGCTCAAGTGGTACCGCAACCTGTTCGAGTCGGCCGAGTGGGCGCGCGCCACGCGCAACAGCTTCATCGTGGCCCCCGCGGCCACACTGATCGCCACCGTGCTGGGCACGCTGGCGGCAGTGGGCCTGTCGCGTGCGGATTTCCGCTTCAAGGGCCTGCTGATGGGCGTGCTCATCGCGCCGATGGTGGTGCCCATCATCGTGGTCGGTGTGGCCACTTACCTGTACTTCGCGCCGCTGGGCCTGGCCGACAGCTATGCGGGCCTGGTCATCGTGCACGCCGCGCTGGGCGCGCCCTTCGTGCTGACCACGGTGCTGGCCACGCTGGCCGGCTTCAACCACAACCTGGTGCGTGCCTCGCTGAGCCTGGGCGAGACACCGTTGCGCACCTTCTTTCGCATCACGCTGCCGGTGATCGCGCCCGGCGTGATTTCGGGTGCGCTGTTCGCCTTCGCGACCTCGTTCGACGAGGTGGTGGTCACACTGTTCCTGGCCGGGGCAGAGCAGGCCACGCTGCCGCGCCAGATGTTCACCGGCATCCGCGAGAACATCTCGCCCACCATCGCCGCCGTGGCCACGCTGCTCATCCTGTTCACCACCAGCCTGCTGCTGGTGCTCGAATGGCTGCGCGGGCGCAAGGCCTGACCCTCTCACAAGTCCTCTCTACAGGCGCAAACCACTGATACACCCGAGACACCCACGCCCACTCCATCAGGACTAAGCTTGGCTGCGCGGCGGTGTACCCGCCTTTCCCGGACTTCCTCCTTCCAGTTCACCACTTCCACAGCGAGACAACACCATGGACATGAAGACCTCCCCCCTCTCCCTGCTCAATGACCCCAGCCTGCTCAAGACCGACGGCCTCATCAACGGCCAGTGGGTGGCGGGCAGCGGCCGCTTCGACGTGAACGACCCGGCCACGGGCCTGAAGCTCGCCGACGTCGCCAACCTGGGACCGCAGGATGCCGAGGCCGCCATCGCCGCCGCCAACGCCGCCTGGCCCGCCTGGCGCACCAAGACGGCCAAGGAGCGCAGCACCATCTTGCGCAAGTGGTTCGACCTGCTCATGGCAAACCAGGACGACCTGGGCCGCCTGATGACCGCCGAGCAGGGCAAGCCCCTGCCCGAAGCCAAGGGCGAGGTGGCCTACGGCGCGAGCTTCGTGGAATGGTTTGCCGAAGAGGCCAAGCGCATCAACGGCGAGACCCTGCCCCAGTTCGACAACAACCGCCGCCTGCTGGTGCTGCGCCAGCCCATCGGCGTGTGCGCGGCCATCACGCCGTGGAACTTCCCCCTGGCCATGATCACGCGCAAGGTGGCCCCGGCCCTGGCCGCGGGCTGCCCGGTGGTCATCAAGCCGGCCGAGCTGACGCCGCTGACCGCGCTGGCCGCGGCTGAGCTGGCGATCCGTGCGGGCATCCCCGCCGGTGTGTTCAACATCCTGCCGGCCGACAGCGCCAATTCCATCGCCATCGGCAAGGTGCTGTGCGCCAGCGACGTGGTGCGCCACATCAGCTTCACGGGCAGCACCGAAGTCGGCCGCATCCTGATGGCGCAGTCCGCCCCCACGGTCAAGAAGATGTCGCTGGAACTGGGCGGCAATGCGCCCTTCCTGGTGTTCGACGACGCCGACATCGATTCCGCCGTGGAAGGTGCCTTCGCCAGCAAGTACCGCAACGCCGGCCAGACCTGCGTGTGCACCAATCGCTTTTATGTGCAGGAAGGCGTGTACGACGAATTCGTCGCCAAGTTCGCGGCCAAGGTCAAGACGGCCAAGGTCGGCAACGGCTTCGAGGACGGCGTGAACCAGGGACCGCTGATCGAGGAAGCGGCGCTTGAGAAGGTGCAGCGCCATGTGGACGACGCCCTGGCCAAGGGCGGCAGCGTGGTGGCCGGCGGCAAGCGCCTGGCAGGCCAGTTCTTCGAGCCCACGGTGGTGGCCAATGCCACGCCCGACATGCTGTGCGCGCGCGAGGAGACCTTTGGCCCCTTCGCTCCGGTCTTCAGGTTCAAGACCGAGCAGGAGGCCATCGACGCCGCCAATGCTACCGAGTTCGGCCTGGCCAGCTACTTCTACACGCGCGACGTGGGCCGCATCTTCCGCGTGAGCGAGGCACTCGAATACGGCATGGTGGGCGCGAACGTGGGCCTGCTGGCCACCGAGCATGTGCCGTTTGGCGGTGTCAAGCAGTCCGGCCTGGGCCGCGAGGGCTCGCACCATGGCATCGACGACTATGTGGAAATCAAATACCTGTGCATCGGAGATGTTCAGAAATAAACAGCTGAACCCACGGAAGGCAGGGCAAAATCCCTGCTCCCAGCCGACATGCACGAGCAGCCCCCACGGGGGCTGCTTTGCTTTTCATCCATCAGAGGCGCGCATTCCGAGCGTGCCCACCGGCTGCGCACACCGAGGGAACCAACCCACATGAAAGCCTTGATCCTTGCGCTGCTGACCGCAGCGACTTCCGCCGCGCACGCACAAGCACTGGAAGTCTTCGAATCCCACGGCAACATGCACTACGCCATGGTGCCCACCGACAAGGCGCGCGACACCCAGTACATGGAAAGAGCGGCCTACAAGTTCTGCCAGGACCAGAACAAAGGCAGCTGCCGCGTGATGATCTGGTCCGACAGCCTGGACAAGCCCACAGGCAACCCCTTCCATACACGCTACGATGAGAACAAACTGGCCGAGTACATGCGCAATTACAGTGGCATCGCCGATGGCATCCGTTTCAATTGCAAGCTCGTGACCACCGCCAGCCGCTGCTACCAGCAGTGAGCGGCCGCCGATGGCCGGTGGACAATTCGTCCAGTCGGGCAGCACTGCGTCAATGCAGAATCCCCGAGGCCGGCCGGCCACCGTGCGCAGCCCACAGGGGGCTGCGCGCCCCCACCACCGCGGCACGTGACACCTTGCCCGCCGGCCGCGCGCACACTGGAGAGAACCCACCATGAAAGCCTTGATCCTTGCGCTGCTGACCGCAGCAACCGCCGTTGCCCACGCACAGACGCTGGACGTCTTCGAGACCCACGGCAATACGCACTACGCCATGGTGCCGACCGACAAGGCGCAGGACACCGACTACATCGGTCGCGCGGCCTACAAGTTCTGCGCGGACCAGAACAAGGGTTCCTGCCATATCAAGGTCTGGTCCGACAGCCTGGACAAGCCCACGGGCCAGCCCCACCACACCCGCTACAACGACAACCAGCTTGCCGACTACACCCATGGGCCCATGGGCGTCAGCGCGACCCTCTTCAACTGCAAGATCGTGAAGAACGCGAGCCGCTGCTACCAGCGCTGAGGGCTCTTCATTCCTGCCCCGGCGCGTCGCGCCGGTTGGTGAAGCTGGCATTGCCCAGCCCCGTGCCCACCGTGAGGATGGCCCAACGCTCCACGTCGTTGGTGAAAGGCATCTCCGAGAGGCCTTGCACCACCGCATCGTTGTGCAGGCAGACCTGGGTACGGCCATCACCGATGTGCGGCAGCCGTTCGCACAGGTCGCGCGGCAGATGAAAGCGCGTGCTCTCCCAGTTGCCCGGCAGGTTCTGCGTGCCGCCGGCGAGCGAGCCGTCTTCCACGATCAGCCCCGGGCAGGCCGCGCCGATGTAGGGCGCCAGGCGGATCTTCTTTTTCTCGGCGTGGGCGATCAGTTCTTCGAGCATGCCGGCGATGCCTTCCACCAGTTCATCGCGCTTGGGCTCGTCGTCGGCATGGGCCCATTTCTCGCGGCGCGGCACCTCGGCCAGCGACATGTCGGGCGCCTTGTGCAGGTGCGTCTGGACGATGCCGCAGCGCACATTGGTGCCGCCGATGTCCACCGCCAGGATGGCGTCGTAGCTCTGCAGCAGGGCCGGCGGCGCCAGGTGCACCCAGCCGATCAGGCCGCCCTCGTCTGCATGGTGGTGCAGGGTGCGCAGCTCCACGGGCACCTTCTCGGCTTGGAGGATCTTGCCGGCGCGCGCGATGGCCATGCCGCCGACTTCACTCTGGTGAAAGCCCCCGCCGATGATGATGCGCTCCACGCCCTTCCAGCTCTTGTGCTGGAGAAAGCGCTGCACCACATGGGCGAGCTGCAGCGCATAGTCCTCGGTGGCCGCTGCTATGGCCTGGGCGGCGATGCCGTCCTTCTCCAGCATGGCATCGAGCTGGTGCTTGCTCAGCTCACGCGTGGATTTGCGCCCCATGGGGTCCTTGCCGTCCATGGCCGTGAACAGCTTGCGCCAGGCATCGAGCATGTGGCGAAAGGCCGTGCGGCTGGCCACATCGCCCACAAAGCCATCGCCGTCGCGCAGCTCCAGGCTGTAGCCCTCGATGACGACCGAGGCCAGGCGCATGTCGCCGTGCGGGCCAACGATGCCCAGCTCGCGCTGGGCCCGGGCCTCTTTTTCCTCGCGCGCCGCGCTGGGCTTTGCGGCCTCGGCCTTCTTGTTGGCTTTCTTCGTGTCTTTTTCCTTGTCCTTGGATGCCATGCAGTCCCTCGTGCGATGAAGGCCCGCCGACGGGGCCATCGCTGCATGGTGCCGCAGCCGGCGCGCAACCAGCGTCAGCCAATGCCTTGAGATGGCCCCACGGTGCTCAGGGCCGCCTTGGCGCGCAAGCCAGCCCACACGGCGAAGAACAAGGCCGCCGCAAACACCCAGCCCGACAGTGCCCCGGCCATGCCGCCCGAGAGCAGCGTGCCAATGGTGCAGCCCAGCCCCGTCATCGCGCCCCAGCCCAGCAGCACACCGCCCGAGAGGCCGCGCACGGCGTCGCGCCAGGTGGGCCAGCGCGGCGCGAACTGGTGGCTGGCCAGTGCGGCAATGAAGGCCCCCGCCACCAGGCCCGCCAGCAGCAGCGCATTGGGCGTGAACCAGGTGGACTGCGGCACCGTAGCGCAACCCGCAAAGCCGTCGAGCCCATCAAGCCGCTCGGGGATCCATCCCAATCCCTGCGCCCATTGGCGCGCCGCGCTGCCCAGTGTGGCCGTCACGCCCAGCGGGCGCATGCGCACAATGGCCAGCGCACCGATGAGCCCCACGACCAGACCGCCCACCCAGTAGTTCCAGCGGCCGGCCCACAAGCGCCGCCACACGGCGCCCAGACCGGGCACGCGGGTCGCTGGAGCCCCCTCCTTGATGGCCTCGCGCGCAAAACCACGCCACAGCCAGGCCGCCACGGCCGCCAGCACGGCCAACTGCACCAGCAGCGCGCCACCATAGCCCAGGTGCGCGGGCAGCCAGACCACGGGCGCATCGGCCACGCTCTGGCTGTACAGGCCGTTCCAGGTCTTGAACCCGAGGATGAAACCCAGGGCCGATCCCAGCAATGCGAACGGCGACACGGCCGAACCTTCGGCCAGCCGGTACCAGTGCGCGCTGATGCACGAGCCAGAGACCACCATGCCTGCGCCGAAGGACAGGCCGGCCGCCACCAGCACCCAGCTCACCGGGCCGATGTGCATGTCCGGCGGCAGCTTGCCCGGCTGCGGCACCGGCAGCCAGCCCCCCAGCACCACGGTGTAGCCCACCAAGCCCACCGCCAAGGCCAGCACAATGGCCAGCAGGCCGCGCGGGTTGCCGCCCTCGAACCAATCGCGTGCATGGCAGTAAAAGCAAAAGCGCGAGCGCTGCAGCACCAGGCCCAGCACGGCGCCAGTCACCAGGGCGAACACCAGCGTGCGGCCACCGGCCTGGGTTTCGATCCAGCGCGTGGACAGGGCCAGTGCGGCCAACAGTGCCACGGCGGCGGCAGGGGAAAGGTAGTGTCGAAGTGGATGCTGGTGTGTCGTCGCCATGGGCTGCCCAACGAAAAAAAGCCCGCCGAAGCGGGCTGTAAATGAGACCCCCTACCAAAAAACGCTGTGTGCCCGGCTACTTGGCGGCCCAGACGGTGCCGGCCGGGTTGTTGATGGGCACGCCCACGGCGTTGCCGTATTCGGTCCACGAACCGTCGTAGTTCTTCACGCTGTAGCCCAGGATCTTGGACAGCGCGAACCAGGTGTGGCTGGAGCGCTCGCCGATGCGGCAGTAGGTGATGACCGGCTTGCTGCCGTCGATGCCCACGTTGGCATAGAGCTTCTTGAGGTCTTCGGCCGACTTGAAGGTGCCGTCTTCCTTGACCGCCTGGCCCCAGGGCACATTGGCCGCGCCGGGGATATGGCCGGCGCGGATGCTCAGCTCGGGCACACCAGCCGGCGCAAAGATCTTGCCGCTGTACTCATCGGCCGAGCGGATGTCCACCAGCTTGGCGTTGCTCTTGCCCTCGGCCGCGGCCAGGGTGTCGGTGAGGCGGGCGCGCAGCTGGGTGTTGATCTGCGTGACCTTGTAGTTGGTGGCCGTGAACTCGGGCACGCGGTTGTTCAGCGGCTGGTTCTCGGCCTCCCACTTCTTGCGGCCGCCATCGAGCAGCTTGACGTTCTTCACGCCGTAGATGTCGAACACCCAGGCGCCCCAGGCGGCAAACCAGTTGTTGGTGTCGCCGTAGAGCACCACGGTGGTGTCCTGCGCGATGCCGGCCTTGGACAGCAGGGCCTCGAAGGCTTCCTTGCCGACGATGTCGCGGCGCACCTTGTCGTTGAGGTCCTGGTGCCAGGAGAAGTTCACGGCACCGGGCACGTGGCTGCGTTCGTACAGGCCCGGGTTCACGCTGACCTCGACGATGCGCACCTGGGTGTTGTCCATGTTCTGCGCCAGCCATTCGGTGCTGACCAGCGGGCCCGCCGGGATGGGCGTGGCGGCCCACACGGCCGCTCCGCCGAGCGCCATGCCGGCACCCAGCACCCATGCGCCGAGGCGGCGGCCCAGCGACTGGGTGGGGTGGATCGTCGTCGTGTGCTGTGGCTGGCTCATGCGGGTCATCCTTTCATTCGGGTGGCCGGTGCTGCAACCATTGCGGCAACCGATGGAAGGAATTTAGGGGCAGCCGAGCGCCAGCGGAACAAAGCAAAACGCGCTTGGATATGCGAAAAAGGCGCGAGCATGGCCGGATGAAGCGAATGGGATTGGCCGGCCCGCGCGCGCCCCGCCCAATCAGCGCAGGCGCAGCTTGAGCTCCTCGCTGGCCTGGTGCAGCGCCGCGCGGGTCGCTGGGAGGTCGGCCAGCGCGTTGAGCAGGCCGAAGTCGTGGATCATGCCGTTGTAGCGCGTCACGACCACGTTCACGCCCGCTGCGTCGAGCTTGCGGGCATAGGCCTCGCCTTCATCGCGCAGCACGTCCTTCTCGGCCGTCTGGATCAGCGCGGGCGGCAGGCCCTTGAGCTGTTCGGGCGTGGCCAGCAGCGGCGAGGCGTAGATCTGCTGGCGCTGCTGGGGGTCGGTGGAATAGGCGTCCCAGAACCACTTCATCATGCCTTTGGTCAGGAAGTGGTCGTTGGCGAACTCGTCATAGGAAGCATTCTCGAAGTTGGCGTTGGTCACGGGCCAGAACAGCACCTGTGCACGCAGCGCCGGCGTGCCCTTGGCCTTGGCCATCAGCGCCACGGCGGTGGCCATGTTGCCGCCCACGCTGTTGCCCACGATGGCCAGGCGCTTGCCATCCACCTGGATCTGCGCGCCGTTCTCGGCCACCCACTTGGTGGCGCCATAGATCTCGTTGATGGCCACGGGGTAGCGCGCTTCGGGCGAGGGCGTGTAGTTCACGAAGATGGCGGCGGCGCCGGAGTCGGCCACCAGGTCGCGCACGAAGCGCTCGTGCGTGGGGAAGTCCCCCAGGATCCAGCCGCCGCCATGCACGAAGACAAAGGCCGGCAGCACGCCCTTGGCGCCGGCCGGGCGCACGATATGCAGGGCGATGGGTTTGCCATCGACGGTGATGGTCTTTTCGCTGACATCGGCAGCGGGCAGCCGCGCGCCCTTTTGCGCGCCCACGAGCACCTGGCGCGCCTCGGCCGGCGACAGGGTTTCGAGCGGCTGGCCACCGCCCTTGGCCAGGGCTTCGAGAAAGGCCTGGGTATTGCGCTCGACCCCGGGGCTGCCGGCGGCCAGGGACAGGGTGGACGCCAGGGCCAGGGCGGAAGCGGCGACGAGATGGTGCTTGAACTGCATGGTGTGGATCCTTGGTGGAGTAGCGGGTGGAATGGACTTGCCGTGGAGGCAGAACGAACTTTAGGCCCCGCATCGAAACCATTAATCACTTAAAATTTCAAATACTTGATTGAAAGTATTAAATTGAACGCCTCCTGCCCTGACCGTCTCGATGCCTTGCTGCAGCATTTCCCGATCCGGGCGCGCATGTTCCAGGCCGGCGCGCTGTGCGGCATCACGGACTTTGCGGGCGCTGGCGAGGGTGGCCAGATGCACCTGGTGCGGGCCGGGGCGATGGAGCTCATCCACCCCGGGCGCCCCGCGCTGCGGGTGGAGGAGCCGAGCCTGCTGTTCTACCCACGCCCCATGGCCCGCCGCTTCGTCACCGACGCCGAGCGCGGCGCCGACTTGGCGTGCGCGGAGGTGTGCTTCGAGGGCGGTGCCGACAACCCCTTTGTGGCCGCGCTGCCCGACTTCATCTGCCTGCCCCTGGCCCGGATCGACGGTGCAGAACGGGTGCTGGCCGTGCTGTTCGAAGAGGCCTTCGGCAGCAACTGCGGCCGCCACGCGCTGATCGACCGGCTGTTCGAGGTGGTGGTGATCCAGTTGCTCAGGCAGGTGATGGAGGACGACCAGGTGCAGGGCGGCATGCTGGCTGGGCTGTCGCACCCGCGGCTGCGCCGGGCGCTGGTGGCCATGCACGAGCGTCCTGCGCAGGATTGGCCGCTGGAGGCCCTGGGCGAGCTGGCGGGCATGTCGCGCAGCGTGTTCGCCAACACCTTCCGCGACGTGGTGGGCTGCACGCCGGGCAGCTACCTGCAGGGCTGGCGCGTGCGGCTCACGCAGCAGGCGCTGCGCCAGGGCCGGCAGCTCAAGATGATCGCGGTGGACGTGGGCTATGGCAGCGAGGCGGCGCTGTCGCGGGCTTTCAAGTCCCAGTGCGGGGTGACTCCACGGGAGTGGCGCCAGGCCAGGGCCAACGCCGATGCGCCTGTAGTAGCCGGCTAACACCCATCGCTGCCAGCGCCGCCCAACAATGCGCTCTCCCAACCCCCAAGGAGACAAAGATGGCGGCAAAAAAGATACTCATGCTGTGCGGCGACTACTGCGAGGACTACGAGACCATGGTGCCTTTCCAGGCACTGCTGGCCGTGGGCCACACGGTGCATGCGGTGTGCCCGGACAAGAAGGCCGGCGACCACATCAAGACGGCGATCCACGACTTCGAGGGCGCGCAGACCTACAGCGAAAAGCCGGGCCACAACTTCACGCTCAACGCCACGTTTGCCGGCCTGGAGGTGGCCAGCTATGACGCCCTGGTGATTCCTGGCGGCCGCGGCCCCGAATACCTGCGCACCTACCCGGCCGTTGTGGCGGCGGTGAAGCATTTCTTCGACACCAACAAGCCCGTGGCCGCCGTGTGCCATGGCGCGCAACTGCTGGCCGGTGCCGGCGTCCTCAAGGGCCGCACCTGCTCGGCCTACCCGGCCTGCCGGGCCGAGGTGGAGCTGGCAGGCGGCACGTACGCCGAAATCGCCATCGACGCCGCCGTGACCGAGGGCAACCTGGTGTCGGCCCCCGCCTGGCCGGCGCACCCGGCCTGGATCGCGCAGTTCCTGGCGCTGCTGGGCACGCGCATCAGCTTGTAAACCGATTTGACGCGGTCAGGGCGGCCCCCGATGATGGAGGCCGTTCTGAAAGGCTCGCACCATGTGCCAGGTATTCATCAGTGCCGACCCCACCCTGTACGAGAGCCGCGCCCGCTCGGTGCGGCTGCACGGGGTGGCCACCAGCATCCGGCTCGAAAACCTGTTCTGGCAGGTGCTCGGCGAGATCGCCCGGCGCGACGGCATGGGCGTGCCCCAGTTGTGCACGAAGCTGTACGACGAGCTGGTGGCCGAGCGCGGTGAGGTGGAGAACTTCGCCTCCTTCCTGCGCGTGTGCTGCGGCCGCTACATGGCCTTGCAGCTGTCGGGCGGCATACCGCAGGATGCGTCCATTCCCATCCGCAGCCTCAATGCCCAACAGGTGCTGGCCACCGAGGGGCGCCGCACGGTGCTGGCACAGGCGGCATAGCACCACCCGGCTCTGCCCCTATAATCCGGCGCAACGCGGGTGTAGTTCAATGGTAGAACGGCAGCTTCCCAAGCTTCATACGAGGGTTCGATTCCCTTCACCCGCTCCAAAACGCCAAAAGCCGGCCCTGCAAGAATGCGGAGCCGGCTTTTTTGTTGGCGAATGGCCGTTAAACCCGCACCATGAAGGCGTTGAAGGACGCGGGCTCCACCGCCAGCACTTCGGCCTTGGCCGCCGGGGCCTGCGGCACGCCTGACTGCTCATCGCGCAGGCGCGCCTTCCACGCCACAGCGGCTTCCAGAAGGTTGCCCACCACGCGCTCGAACACAGCGGCATCGGAATGCGCCACCACCAGCGGGTACTGCAGGACGATGCGCTCATGGGTCTCGTCCAGCGCAAAGGTCGCGCCCTGGGTCTCCAGGGCAAAGAGGTTGCGGGCCAGCAGCTGGCGAAAGATGGCCGCCTGCTCCATGCCCGGCGACAGCTGGAGCACGGGCACATAGAGGTGCAGCACCGGGCTTTGTTCGGGCAGTTCCATGAGCAATTCGATGTCATCGCCATAGCGCAGCGCGACGCCGCCCTGTTCGTCCAGGCCCAGGCCATCGATACCGGCCTTGGCGGCCAGCCCGGCCAGCCATTGGTTCACCACGGTCGCTTCATTCATGCTCATCTTGCGTCTTTCGTCCCATCAGGTATAGCCAAATTCGGCGGGGTTGGTCATCAGGTTCCAGGATGCCCAGGTCGAGGCCTCGGGCTTGGCGTTGCCGCCGAGCAGGCTTCCGTCCTCGTGCGAAAACCACGGCTCCACGCCGCCCGAAATCGGGTTGAACACCATGCCCAGTTCCACGCGGCCGCCCCGCACCTCCCAATTGGTGTCCGCCATCACGATGCCGGGCACGGCCGGTTTCAGGCTCTTGACCATGGCGACTTCGATGGCTGCAGCGCGGGTCTCGGGGGTCTTGAGCTTGTCTCCGAAGGCCCCGGGATTGTGCGTTTCGAGCTGGTCCTTGACCCAGGTGTGCAACTGGGCCGGGGTCTTGCCCCCGGCCAAGGCCCCCAGGATGGTCGCACGGCTGGGGTGGTTGTCCGGCACTTTCAGCGCCGTCAGCACGGCCTCGACCACCGGGCGCTGCTCGGCCGCCGACAGGGGCGTACTGGCCTGGACCTGCCCCGGGGTCACGAGCTTGTCCGTCACCCAGGCCTGCGTGTCGGGCGATGCCAGGGCGCCGGCCAGGGACGGGTGGCCCGGGCGGGCCAGGAACGCGTGCCCGGTGGTGCGCACAGGCACGCCCACATCGCGGCCCTGCTCGGCCAGGGGCAAGGCATCTTTCATGCCCTTGAAGGTATCGAGCACCTTGGTCGCGAAATTCACGCCCTGGGCATGCACGGGGGTCACGCCCTTCTCACCGGAGCTGCCATACAGCGACACCTCCTTGGGGGCACCGGATCCGAGGTACTTGCCGGTGACATGGGTCTTGCCACCCGATGCGGGCTCCCAGGGCTTGGGGTTGTCCGCGCTGGGCAGGGGCGAGTTGAAGCGGGCCCGGTCCACCATCACGGCCGTGAAGGCCTCGGTTTCGGCATGGGCGCCCACCTTGTCGCTGAACTGGGTCAGCCATTGCTGCACCTCGGGGGGCTGGCCATGCGCCACGCTGGCGGCCACTTCGCGCCCCACGTCGCGCATGACGCTGGCAGCCAGCGCCTTGTAGGCCTGCGGGGTGTCGATGGGGCGCCAGGTCAAGGGATCGGCCTGGCCCGCCGTGTCGTGCAGCACGAAGCCGCCTCGGTCCGAACTGCCATCCGCCGCGATCTCGCCGGAACCCATGGCGGCAGCGTCGTACTGCACCGCCAGGCGTTCCGCCATGACTTCCTCGAAACGGCTCTGCATCTGGGTCTGGAATTTGTGCAGGAAAACCACTTCATCACTGGGTGGCCAGTTCTTGGGAGAGGGGTTGTCTTCGGTGGGCGCCCGGTTCGCGGGGTTGGGATTGAACTGGGCCCGGTCGTCATCGGTCACGAGCGAGCGGTCGATCGCCGGCATGCCCAGATCAGGACGCACCGTGAAGACATCGCCGGTTTTGTCGAAGTGCCCCCGCTTGCCTCTTTCGAGCGTCACCGTATTCGATGAGAAAAGGGTATGGCGCGCAAAGGTGTCCATGCCCATTTGCGTGGGGTCGGCACCGGACGAACCAATTTGGCCTTTGAGGCTTTTGAGGGCATCGGCCTTGACGCGGTCGCCCTCGCCCTTTTCGAGCACGGACGACACGGTGTACTCCCAGGCACGCAGCAGGCGGTTGTCCATCTGCCCCTGGAAGGCGTCGGTCGCCCGGCCCATGGCCTGCGCCAGCCGGTCCATGGCTTCCGTCTTGAAGCTGAAGCCGATACCGCTCAATGCTTTCTGCAGATCGCGCTGCACGCCGGCCATCTGCCGCTGCGCCTCGGCGGCGTCCGGGCCGCCGCGCTGCACCGCGATGGACAGCTCGCGCACCTGCCCTTCCAGCGTGCGGATGCGCTCCACGCTGGCCAGGTGCGTGGCACTGAGGCCCTCCTGCTGCATGGCGATCTGCTGCAGGATGGCCTGCGGCGTCAGCACGGCGTTCTTGCCCATGGCCTTCACGGCGCCACTGACCGTGGAGGCCATGGCATCCGGCGCCACGCCCAGCGCCGCCAGTCCTGCGCGCATCCCCGGCGTCTCATGCAGCGCGGTGGGCGGGGCCACCGGTTTGCCGCCCGCCGTGGCCAGCAGGCCCTGGGCGTTGAGCGTGATGGTCTGCTGCAGCTCCTTGGTGCTCACGCGCTGGCTGATCGCCACCTGCTCGTCGTGGCCATCGACGGTCTTGTCGAAGTGGCCGTCCTCGATCAGCGACTTGATCTCGGCCAGGAACTTCTCCGGCATGGAGTCGTGCACCATGACGGCCGTTGCCGTGCCAAAGCACGAGCCCACGCTGCTCTGGCGCAGGTCCGACACCAGCGCGGACAGGGCGGCCTGGCGCGCATGTGCGGCCGTCACGGTCTGGTCGGGTTTGAGGCCCAGGGTGGCACGCAGAATGCCGTGCGCCGGGTTGTCCGCCGTGCGCGGCGCACCGATCGACTGCAGCTGGGCGGCAAAGTCGCCGTCATCGCGCAGGCGGGTCAGCATCTTGACGGCCACGCGCGTGTGCTCGGTCTGCGGCGTGGGCGGTTGCCCCAACTGGGTGATCGCGGCATCCAGGCGCCCCGCGTTCAGGGAGCCATCGGGGTTGGTGACCAGCTTGGCGAGGTTGAGCGACAGGGCCGTCTTTCGGGCTGCACCTGCATCCTGCAGGCCGCTCGCGCCCTGGCGGGTGCCGGCCTCGGCACTCGCGTCGATGCCGCCCCGGACAATCCCTGCATCCATGTCCGGCATGGGTTGGGAGGGGTCGGCCAGGTGGGCGAGCACCTTCTCCGCCAGGCGGTCGGCCGCAGCGGGGTGGATGCCGACCAGGTCCTGCAGGCCCTGCAACTGCGACGCTGTGACCGTCCCCTTGTCCGCCGCCGCCATCAACTGCACAACATGCGGGCTGGCACTGGCCAGTGCCATCAGCTGTTCGCGCTGGGCCGCTGTGGGGGTGCGGGCCACCAGCGCGGCGGCCTCCGGCGTCATCTGGCCGGAACCCACCTGCTTGGCCAGGCTCAGCGTAAGCCGCGTGCTCATGCCCTCCACGCCAGGCACGCCCGCATGCTGGAGAATGGACCGGGCCGCCTGGAACTCCTTCTCATGGCTGCTGGCAAACCGCACCGTGGCGGGGTCCAGCTTCATCAGCCGGGTGAAGTCGGCCTTGGGCACATCGGTCATCACATGCTTGTGGGAGGACGGCTGGAACACGCACAGCTTGTCGGCCTTGCCCGCGCGCTCCAGCCCCTTGAAGGCCACCGCACCCTTGTCGAACCCCGTGCCGGCCACCTGGCCTTGCGTGGGCGCAATGAACTGCGGAGCTCTGTCCAGATGAATCGTCATACCTGCTGGGTCCCTCTTGAGAATGGTGCGAACGCGTGCGCGGCAGGCAGTGTAGCCACCGGCTTTTGCAAACACCAGACATAAACCTCCAGCAGCGGCCTTGCAGCAGCAAACGCCCTTCCCCCCAAGCCCCTCCGGGGGGGAGGCTAGCGACCAGCAAGCCGCAAAGACGGCCGGGGCAATGCCGAACCCGGCACCGCACCCAGGTTGAACTGCGCCACTGCGCCGACCATCTGCTCGGCCTGGCTGCGCAGGCTGCTGGCGGCGGCCGCCATTTCCTCCACCAGGGCGGCGTTCTGCTGCGTGGCCTGGTCGAGCTGGGTGACGGCCTCGCCCACCTGGCCCACGCCAGCGGTCTGCTCGCGGCTGGCGGCGCTGATCTCGGCGACCATGGCCGCCACGCGCCCGATGGCATCGACCACCTCCTGCATGGTGCTGCCCGCCTGGTCGGCCAGCACCGAACCCTGCTGCACCATGGCGCTGCTGGTGCCGATCAGTTCCTTGATGGCCTTGGCCTCGGCGGCCGTGCGCTGCGCCAGGTTGCGCACCTCGGCCGCCACCACGGCGAAGCCACGCCCCTGCTCGCCGGCGCGCGCGGCCTCGACGGCAGCATTCAAGGCCAGGATATTGGTCTGGAAGGCAATGCCATCGATCACGCCGATGATGTCGGCGATCTTCTGGCTGCTGGTGTTGATGCCGTGCATGGTGCTCACCACCTGGGACACGACCTTCCCTCCGTCGGTGGCCACCTGGCTGGCGCGCACGGCCAGTTGGTTGGCCTGGGCGGCACCGTCGGCGTTGTGGCGGATGGTGGCGCCCAGCTGTTCCATGCTGGCCGAGGTCTGCTCCAGCGAGCTGGCCTGGCTTTCGGTGCGGGCCGACAGATCCTGGTTGCCCAGGGCGATCTCGGAGCTGGCGGCCGATACGCTCTCGGCACTGTTGCGCACGGTGCCCAGGCTTTCCAGCAGGCGCAGGCGAAAGCCTTCCATCGCCTGCGCCAGCGTGCCGATCTCGTCGCGCGACCGGATGCTGACGCCATGCGTCAGGTCGCCCTGTGCCAGGTAGCCCAGGGCCGTGCTCAGCTGCTGCACCGGCGCGCCCACCAGGCGCCGGGTGGCCAGCACCAGCACCACGGCCAGCAGCACCAGCGCCACCAGCACACCCAGCCATAGCCAGGTCAACGCAATGCGCGCCTCGCCCATGAGCTCGGCCACAGGCGCCTCGGCCACCACGGCCCAGTTCCAGGGCTTGTAGCGCTCCACGGCGACAAAACGGCGCTCGGACGCCTTGGCAGAGGGGCGCGGCGACCAGGTGGCCTCGAAATCGCCAGCCTGCTCCGCCGCCGTCAGGGATGCGAGCCAGGCCTTGCCCTCCTCTGCCTTCTCGTCCACCACCACAGGCGGCGTTCCCGAGCCGCCCAGGCCGGAGATGCGCCCCCGCGCCGGGCCCGAGGAGACATCGACGGCATAGACGGCACCCGAGTCGAACAGCTTGCGGCTGGCCATCAGCTCGCCCAGGCTGTTCAGGATGGGCGCGATGTCCGAGCCGGTGAACAGGATTCCGATGGTGCGGTTGCCCTCGCGGATGGGCTCATAGACGGTCATGTAGTCGCGGCCGAACAGGTTGGCGCGGCCGATGTAGGGCTTGCCCTCGGCCATGAGCGCGTAGGCGGGGTGCTTGCGGTCCAGCAGGGTCTTGAAGGCGCGCTCGCCATCCTGCTTCTTGAGCGAGGTCGTCACGCGGATGAAGTCGTCGCCCGTGCGTGCAAAGAGGGTGGCCACGGCGCCCTGCGCGTCCTTGGAGAAACGGTCCACCAGATCGAAATTGCCGTTGAGCGGGTTGCCGTCCAGGCTCAGCACCGCCTCGGGCTTGCCGTCGGCACCGGGCTGCTCTGCCAGGCTGAAGGCTCCGGCAAAGCGCGATTTCAGCAGGCCGAAATCGCGCCGCGCCAGTTGCTGGGCCGATTCGTCCATGGTCTTGACCAGGGTGGCGACCTGCGATGCATACTGCCGGGCCTCGCCCCGGGATGCATCACCAAAGCTCTTCCACACCATGCTGCTGACCAGGGCCATGGTGGACAGCAGCACCACCAGCAGGCTGGCCAGGGCCACGAAAGACAGTTTGAAAGCGATGGAGCGGCTGGCAAAGTTTTTCATGGAACACACTCCCTGTGGGTTGATTGAGCACGCCTGTCCAATCTTGACCTGGGTCAATGTAAGCCTTTGAACGCCGCCCCGCCAGGGGGCCGCGCCGGGTGAGCCTGTAGACTGGCCGGCAACGGAGCACGCCATGGAACCCCGCACCCTTCTCGCCCACTACGACAACGGCACCCTGTGGCCCGCCCAGGCCGCCGCCGGCATCGGCGGCGACGTGGCCGTGGCCTACCAGCAGGCCCTGGCCGTGCGCAGCCTGCGCCAGGCGCGGGGCGAGGAGCCACGCGGTTACAAGATCGGCTTCACCAACCGCAACATCTGGGCGCACTACCAGGTGTTCGGCCCGATCTGGGGCACGGTGTGGTCGACCACGCTCAGCTATTGCGAGGGTGAAGGCCGCGTGTCGCTGGACCATTGCGCCCAGCCGCGGCTGGAGCCCGAGGCGGTGTTCGGCCTCAAGGCCACGCCCGCGCCCGATGCGTCCCTGGACGACCTGTTCGATGCCATCGACTGGGTGGCGCCGGGTTTCGAGATCGTGCAGTCGCACCAGCCCGGCTGGAAGTTCACCGCCGCCCAGACCGTGGCCGACAGTGCCCTGCACGCGCGGCTGCTGGTGGGCGTGCAGCGGCCGGTGCGGGAGTTCGCCGCTTCGGCGGCCGAACTCGACCGGCATCTGGCCGCCGCCCACGTGGCCCTGCACTGCGATGGCGAAGCCAGGGAACAGGGCCAGGGCGCCAATGTGCTGGGTGGCCCGCTGAACGCCCTGCACCACTTCCTGAAGGAACTGCGCGCCTGCCCCGGCGCGCCGGACCTGCAACCCGGCGACGTGGTGACCACCGGCACCTGGACCGATGCCTGGCCGGTGCAGCCCGGCCAGCGCTGGAGTGCGGACTTCGACGCGCCGCTGTCGCTGCTGTCGGTGACCTTCACCTGAACCGGCCGTTCAGGCCAGTGGCTGAAGCTGCAGCCGGCTTTCGAACTGCCGGTGCTCGCCGCTGAGCGGATCGGTGAATTCCAGCGAGCGCGCCAGCAACTGCAGCGGGCGCGAGTAGTCGCCCTCGGGCGGGTCGTTGACCTCGGGGTAGAAGGCATCGTTGCGCAGCGGCAGGCCCAGCGCCGCCATGTGCACGCGCAACTGGTGGCGCTTGCCGCTGATGGGCGAGAGCCGGTAGCGCGCCCAGTCGCCGCGCACCTCCAGCACCTCCATGTGCGTGTGGCTGTTGGGCGTTCCAGGCACCTCGTGCATGCGAAAGAACTGCGGGCTTTCCTCCATGCGGCTCATGTGCTCACGCGGAAAGGCCAGGTCCGCGCGCCAGGGGGCCACGGCTTCGTAGTGCTTGGTGATGCTGCGATCGCGGAACAGGGCCTGGTAAGCGCCGCGCGTGCGCTGCTGCACCGAGAACAGCACCAGCCCGGCCGTGTCGCGGTCGATGCGGTGCAGGGGCGACAGCTCGGGCAGGCCCAGGCGGCGCTTGAGGCGCACCAGCAGCGTGTGCTGCAGGTAGCGGCCCGAGGGCGTGACGGGCATGAAGTGCGGTTTGTCGGCGACCAGCAGGTGCTCGTCCTGGTGGAGCACGGTTTCGGTGAACGGGATCTCGGGCTCGTCGGCGAGGTGGCGGTAGTAGTACAGGCGCAGCCCGGGCTCGAAAGGCCGGTCAGGGTTCACCGGGGTACCACGCTCATCCACCACGTCGCCGGCCTGCATGCGGGCCAGCCAGCCGGCGCGGTCCACCACAGGCAGGCGCTGGGACAGGAAGTCCAGCATGCTGCCCCGCCCGTGGGTGGGCAACACCACGCAGCTCGGCCCCACGCCGTCGCGCATGGGCGGGGCGAAGGGGTGGTGGGCGTTGTGCATGGGGCGCGATTCTAGGGCTACAGTCGCCAGCCCTCCCACGCCGTCCAGGCCGATGCCAGCAACAGCAGCAGCCCGACGGCCCGCGCCGTCCACACGCTGGCCTGCGGGTTGCCCTGCAGGCTGCGCTGCGCCCGGGCGGCGCCCAGCGCCACCATGCCATAGACCCCGGCCTGGGTGGCGGCGATGATGAGCCCCATCACCACGGCCTGGGCCCAGATGGGGCCATGTTCGGGCCGCAGGAACTGCGGGAACACGGCCAGCATGAAGACATAGGCCTTGGGGTTCATGAGGCAGGTGAGCACGGCCTTGCCGAAGGTGGCGGCCAGGGGGCGCTGGCGCGTGTGCACCGCGGCGCCATCGAAGGCCGAGCGGCTGCGCAGCAGGGCCACGCCCATCCAGGCCACGTAGGCCGCCCCCGCCAGCAGCAGCGCGTTGAAGGCTGCGGGAAACAGCTTGAGCACCACGCCCACGCCCAGTGCGCCCATGGCCGTGTGACAAGCGCCCCCGGCCATGATGCCGGCCACCGCCCCCAGCCCGGCCCGGCGCCCGCCCACGAGCGCACTGGCCATGACAAAGGCCATGTCCAGCCCCGGCAGAGCCACCACGCCGAGCAGCAGCACGAAGAACAGCCACAGGTGCGCCGTGTGCTGCAGCGCCAGGGAGTCCATTGCCCATTCCATCATTCGCTCCTTCATCCAGCCCCGGATGCGGGGCCGCCTGGACGCAATGTAGGAATGAATCAGGACACAACCCGCCCTGATTCGGGTGCATGATGGCGCCATGACCTCGCCCACCACCCGCGTGCTCAGCGTGCTGGAACTGCTGCAGGCGCGCGGCGCCATGAGCGGCACCGAACTGGCCCAGCGGCTGGAGGTGGACGGCCGCACGCTGCGCAGGTACATCCGCAAGCTCGAAGACCTGGGCATTCCGGTGGTGGCCGAGCGCGGGCGCTATGGCGCGTACCGGCTGATGCCGGGCTTCAAGCTGCCGCCCATGGTGTTCACCGACGACGAGGCCCTGGCCCTATCGGTAGGCCTGCTGGCCGCGCGCCGCCTGGGCCTGGCCGAGGCGGCACCGGCCGTGGAAAGCGCCCGCGCCAAGCTCGAACGCGTGATGCCCAAACCCCTGCAGCGCCGCACCCGCGCCCTGGGCGACACGGTGCAGCTGGACCTGGCCCACCCCGATGCGCCGGCCGACAACCGGGCCTTGTTCACGCTGAGCGCGGCGGCCCACGCGCGCCAGCGCGTGCAATTGGCCTACCGCACGCCGCAGGGCGAGGCCAGCGAGCGCACCTTCGACACCTATGGGCTGGCCTGGCGCGGCGGGCGCTGGTATGCCGTGGGGCACTGCCACCTGCGCGGCGGGCTGCGCTCGTTCCGGCTCGACCGGGTGCTCAGCGTGCAGCCCCTGCCCGCCTCGTTCGGCGTGCCCGAGGATTTCGATGCCGTGCGCCACCTGGCGCTGGGCGTGGCCTCGCTGCCGCGCGCCTTCAGCGTGCAGGTGCTGCTGCGCACCGACCTGGCCACGGCGCGCGAGGAGTTGTTCCATGCCATCGGCCTGTTTGCACCGCAGGACGGAGGCGGTGTGCTGCTGCACAGCCAGGTGGACGACCTTGCATGGTATGCGCGGCAGCTGGCGCGGCTGTCCTTCGACTTCGAGGTGCTGCACCCGCCCGCGCTGCGCGATGCGCTCGTCGAATGCGCCCAGGCCCTGCTGCGCAAGGCGGGGCCTGCCAGGGCCGTACCGGGGCTGTAGGACAAGGGCGGCAGTTGAAAGCAGGCAGGCCCTGCCGGCCGGGTTGCGGGCTAGCATGGCCGCAACCACAGCCAAGAGCTTGCCGATCCACGGCAAGTGCACCGATCTCCGCGCTTTTTGATGACAACTGCCGCCACGCCATCGACCGACCTGCCCAAGCCTCCGGCAGTCCAGCCCCCTGCCCGGCGCGGCCCCCTGGGCCGCGTGCTGAAATGGGCACTGGCCGTGCTGGGCCTTGTCGTGGGCCTGCTCATCCTGATCGGTGTGCTGCTGGCGCTGATGGACCTGAACCGCTACAAGCCCTGGGTCAACGAGAAGGTCAGCGAGGCCACGGGCCGGCGCTTCGCAATCGAGGGCGACCTGTCCGCCGCCTGGCGCTGGCCCCAGCCGCTGGAAGAAGGCTGGCGCCGCTGGGTGCCCGGTGTGACCGTGAAGGCCGAGCGCCTGGTGATGGACAACCCCGCCGGGTTCGAGCCCCCGTTCAGTGGCAAGGACGAGAAGAAGGGCCAGGGCAGCAGAAAGACCCAGGCCGCCACGGCCGCACGGGAGGCGGCCAGCGCCGCATCGGTGGGCTCGGCATCGGCCTCCACCGCGCCGACCACCGCCACCCTGCCGGGCACGGCCACCATGGCCAGCATCGGCAGTGCCAGCGCGTCCATCAGCCTGCTGCCGCTGCTCAGGCGCCACCTGGCCGTCGACACAGTGGCGCTGACTGACCCCGAAGTGGCGCTGGCCCGCACCAGGGATGGCACCAACAACTGGACCTTCAAGCCCCGCGACGAAGACAAGCCCAAGAGCCCCTGGACCTTCGATGTGGACCGGCTGGTGGTCAACCAGGGCCTGCTGGCCTACGCCGATGCCATGAAGGATGTGGACGTGCAGGCGACGGTCAATACCACGGAGCCCATCGACCCGTCGAAAGTCGCCCACGCCAAGGCGGTCAAGCCGGTCGTCCTGCCCGCCTCGGCCGCGGCATCGTCCCCAGAAGCCGCTGCTTCGCGCGACGTGCAGGCCAGCAAGGGCAGCAACAATGGCGCCCCTGTGCCCTACGGCCTGAAGTTCGAGCTGCAGGGCCGCATCGCCAAGGCCAAGGTCGAGGGCAGTGGCCTGGCAGGCCAGGTGATCAGCCTGCGCGACAAGGTGGTCAACTACCCGATCAAGATCGACGCCACGGCGGGCAGCGCAGCCCTGTCGGCCGAGGGCATCCTGGCCAACCCGGGATCGCTCTCGGGCATGGACTTCGACGTGATGCTCAAAGCCGACAGCATGGGCGACCTGTACGAGGCAACAGGCCTGGTGCTGCCCAACACACCGCCCTTCGAGACGCGCGGCCACCTCACCGGCAGCCTGGAGCCCGAGCGCGCGGTGTGGAGCTACAGCGACTTCCACGGCAAGGTGGGCCAGAGCGACCTGCACGGCGACCTCAAATACACCTCCGGCAAGCCGCGCCCCAGGCTCACGGGCAGCATGACCTCGAACCAGCTGCGCCTGGCCGATCTGGGCCCCTCGCTGGGCACCAACAAGAGCGACAACACCCACCGCGGCAAGGGTGACGGCAAAGGCGATGGCAAGGACAAGGGCAAGGTGCTGCCGGACGCCCCATTTGCGGCCCAGCGCTGGAATGCCATGGACATGGACATTCTGTTCAAGGGCAAGAACATCGTCCGCCCCGAGAGCCTGCCGCTCGAAGACCTGAGCATGCGCGCCGTGATGGACAACGCCCAGCTCCGGCTGGCGCCGCTGACCTTCGGCGTGGCCGAGGGCAAGATCGAATCCGAGGTCGCCATCGACGGGCGCGCACCGCCGCTCAAGGCGCGCATCCACGGCAAGGTGGAAGGCCTCAAGCTCTCGGCCCTGTTCCCCAAGGTGGAACTCATGAAGAAGAGCTTTGGCCGCATGGACGGCGCAGTGGCCCTGCAGAGCCAGGGCAACAGCGTGGCAGGCCTCTTGGGCAAGGGCACGGGCGAGGCGCGCCTGTATGTGCGCGAAGGCACGCTGAGCAAGCAGATGCTGGACCTGGCGGCCCTCAACGTGGGCAGCATCATCGTGGGCAAACTCTTTGGCGACACCAAGGAGGTGAACCTGCGCTGTGCCGTGGCCGATTTCACCGTGGTCGACGGTGTGGCGCAAAGCCGCGTGGTGAAGATGAGCACCGACGATGCGGTGATCGAGGCCACGGGCACCATCGACCTGGGCACGGAGGCCATGAACATGCGCATCAAGCCCGAGTCGCTGGAGTGGAAGTTCTTCTCGCTGCGCACGCCGCTGTATGTGAAAGGCACCTTCGGCAACCCCGATGTGGGCGTGGAGCCCGGCCCGCTGCTGCTGCGCGCAGGTGCTGCGGTGGTGGCCGCCGTGGCCGCCCCGGCCGCGCTGGCCCTGGTGCCCGTGACGGTGCCTGCGGCCGATGACGACACCTACTGCAAGCCGCTGCTGGACCTGGGCAAGGCGCCCGTGAAGCCTGGCGCCGAGGGTGCGGCAGGCACCGCGACCGAGCCTGCACGGCGCGCCGCCAGCAAGGCCACCGCGCGCTGAAAGGAAGGGGACAAGGGTGCGGGAATAATCGCACCCGTCGCCACTCCGAGCGCGCGCCCCCGGCGGCGCATCTTTCCTGTCCATGAAGTTTCTCAAGTACCTGGCCCTCGCCGCCGTGGTGGTGCTCGCCCTGGGCCTGGCCATGCCGGAACGCATCCGCATCCCCGTGGCCGGGGCCAGCACGCGCGACTGGAATGCCCGCTCCTTCTGGTTCGAGCCCTGGGGCAGCTCGGGCGTGCACAAGGGCATCGATATCTTCGGCAAGCTGGGCACACCCGTGCTCAGCACCACCGATGGCATCGTGCTTTTCACGGGCGAGATCGCCAAGGGCGGCAAGGTGGTGCTGGTGCTCGGGCCGCGCTGGCGCGTGCACTACTTCGCGCACCTGGACCGCATCACCACCCAGGTGCTGGCGCCCGTGGCCTCGGGCAGCGCCATCGGCACGGTGGGCGCCAGCGGCAATGCACAGGGCAAGCCGACGCACCTGCACTATTCCATCGTGCGACTATTGCCCGCGCCGTGGAAGATCGACGGGGCGCCCCAGGGGTACAAGAAGGCCTTCTTCATCGACCCCAGCGCTTACCTGCAGGAGCCATGAGACCACCCGCTTTCAATGGAAGTCACGACTTCCATCCAGCGCCCCGGCCATGCGGCCGAGCAACGGCGTCAGGTCCTTGAAGCGCTGGGCCACCAGGTGGCGCACCACAAAGGCTTCCCCGGGACCAGCGGCTGCCCCTTTTTCCTCATCCTCGCCATGCCGGCTGCACTGCCACAGGCCCTGCACGGCCAGCAGGCGTGAGCGCAGGATGGCGTCGCGCCACTGCTCCACCATGGCGGGCCAGACGATGACGTTGACGGGGCCGGTCTCGTCCTCCAGCGTCACGAACATGGTGCCCTTGGCCGAGCCGGGCCGCTGGCGCACAGTGACGATGCCGCAGGCACGCACCAGCCGGCCATCGGGCACGGTGCGCAGCTGCAGCGCCGTGAGCAGGCGCCAGCGTTCGAGCCGGCCGCGCAGCAGTGCCAGCGGGTGGCGGCGCAGGGTCAGGCCGGTGGCCGCATAGTCGAACAAAATCTCCTCGCCCTCGGGCGCTTCGGGCAGCTGCAGCGGGGCCTCGTTCACTGGCACGTCGCGCAGCAGGATGGGGGCGGCATGCTGGGCAGACGCATCCCACATCTGCTGGCGCCGGTGGCCTGACAGGCTGGCCAGCGCATCGGCTGCGGCCAGCACCTGCATGTCCTGCTGGTTCAGGCGCGCGCGCAGGGCCAGGTCTTCGGTGCTGGCAAAGGGACCTCCCTGTACACGGGCCGCCACCAGGCGCTCGGCCGCACCCTGCTCCAGGCTACCGACCAGGCGCAGGCCCAGGCGCACCGCGGGCTGGGGCATGGGCGGCACGGGCAGGCCCTTGTCGGGCCGCAGCATCTCGGGCGTGCCTTCCAGCGTGCAGTCCACGTCGCTGCGGGTGACGTCGATGGGCAGCACGCGCACGCCGTGGCGGCGGGCGTCCTGCACCAGTTGCGAGGCGGTGTAGAAACCCATGGGCAGCGAATTGAGCAGCGCTGTGAGAAAGCAGGCGGGTTCATGGCATTTGAGCCAGCTGCTGCTGTAGGCCAGCATCGCAAAGCTGAAGGCATGGCTTTCGGGGAAGCCATATTCGCCGAAGCCCAGCATTTGCTTGAAGACACGCTCGGCGAATCCACGGTCGTACTCGTTGTTCACCATGCCCTCGACCAGGCGCTCTTCGAAGCGGTGCACGCCGCCGGTGCGCTTCCAGGCAGCCATGGACCGGCGCAGCGCATCGGCCTCCGATGCGGAAAATTTGGCGGCGATCATCGCGATCTGCATCACCTGCTCCTGGAAGATAGGTATGCCCAGCGTGCGTTCCAGCGCATCGCCCAGCTCTTCCTTTTCCAGTTCCAGCTTTTCCCCTTTGCGCTGCTTTTCGCGCGCCTGCAGATAGGGATGCACCATGCCTCCCTGGATGGGCCCAGGCCGCACGATGGCCACCTCCACCACCAAGTCATAGAAAATCTTTGGCCGTAGACGCGGCAGCATGCTCATCTGGGCCCTGCTTTCAATCTGGAACACGCCCACGGTATCGGCGGCGCAGATCATGTCGTAGGTCGCGGGATCTTCGGCGGGAATCTCGGAAAGCGCCCAGCGTTCGCCGCGCAGATCTGCGCGCAGATCCAGGCAGCGGCGCAGCGCGCTGAGCATGCCCAGGGCCAGCACGTCTACCTTCATGAGACCCATGTCGTCGAGATCGTCCTTGTCCCACTGGATGATGGAGCGGTTGACCATGGCCGCGTTTTCCACCGGTACGATGCGCGTGAGCAGCCCCTGGGTCAACACAAAGCCCCCCACATGCTGGCTCAGGTGGCGCGGAAAGCCCTTGAGCTGGGCCGACAGTTGTAGCCACAACTCGGCCGTGTGCAGGCTCAGCGACTCGCCCATGTCCTGCGCCATCTCCTGCAGGCGGTGCGCCGCGAATGCTTCATCGAACCAATGGTGGTCCTTGGCAAACGCATCGACCAGTTGCGCAGGCACACCCAGCGCCTTGCCTACGTCGCGCAACACGCTGCGGGTGCGGTAGCTCGTGACCACGGCGGCAATGGCGGCGCGGTTGCGGCCATACTTGCCATAGACGTACTGGATGACCTCCTCGCGCCGGTCGTGCTCGAAGTCCACGTCGATGTCGGGCGGCTCCTTGCGTTCCTTGCTGATGAAGCGCTCGAACAGCAGCTTGGTGCGCTCGGGGTCCACCTCGGTGATGCCCAGGCAGTAGCACACGGCCGAGTTGGCGGCCGAGCCCCGCCCCTGGCACAGAATGCCCTCGCCGCGCGCAAAGCGCACGATGTCGTGCACGGTGAGGAAGTACATTTCGTACTGGCAATCGGCAATCAGCGCCAGCTCGCGCAGTATCTGCGCCACCACCTTGTCCGGCACACCCTGTGGGTAGCGGCTTTGCGCCCCCGCCCAGGTCAGCCAGGCCAGGCCCTCCGCCGGCGTCATGCCCGCGGGCACGGCCTCCAGCGGGTACTGGTACTTGATCTCGTCGAGGCTGAAAGTGCAGCGCGCCGCGATCTCCAGAGTGGCCGCCAGCAGTTCGGGCGGGTAGATGCCGGCCAGGCGCACGCGCTGGCGCAGGTGGCGCTCGGCATTGGGCTGCAGGGCATAGCCGCACTCGGCCACGGTGCAACCCTGGCGCACAGCGGTGATCACGTCCTGCAGGCGCTTTTGCGAACGCAGGTGCATGTGCACGTCGCCCGCAGCCACCAGGGGCACACCGGTCTGGTGCGATACCTGCTGCAGTGTGGCCAGCCACAGGTCGTCGTCGGGCGCGAGCAGCAACTCCACACCGAGCCAGAAACACTGGCCAAATTCTGCCTGCGCCTGGTGGACGCAAGCCAGCAAGGCATCGGGCGCCATTGCATGCTGCAGGCTGCGGTCGGGAATGAGCAGCAGCTCGCAATCCTGCAGCCGCGCCACATCGGACACCGGCCCCAGTTCATAGGTCCCCTTGGGCGCAGTACGGCGTGCCGCGCTGATGAACTCGCACAGATTGCCCCACCCTTCGACATTGCGCGGCAACGCGACCAAGCGAAAGCCAGGGTAGGCAAACTCGCTGCCCGGTATGAACTGCAACCCCAGCTCCTTGGCCGGGCCATGGGCCCGCACCACACCGGCCACAGAGCATTCGTCCGTCAATGCCAGGGCGCGGTAGCCCAGCTCGGCCGCACGCTCCACCAGGTCGCGGGGCTGCGAGGCACCGCGCTGGAAGCTGAAGTTGGAAATGCAATGCAGCTCGGCATAGCCCGGCAAGGCGGGCGGGATGGCCTCCGCTGCGGGGCTGCGTTCGGGAAGAGTATGGCTCATGGCCCCGGCCACTCAGGCATACAGGCCCTGCAGAAACCAGCGGTACCCCGATGCCCCCGGCGGCGCATGCACGAGGCGTTCCCGGAACACCCAGACCCGCCCCGCCCCCGGGCTCACAGCCACGAAATAGTCGCGCTGCACCATGTCGGTAGCGCTGGCAGGGGTCTGGCTCTCGCCCTCCTCCCACCAGGCCATGTCGAACCGGTGCGGCCCAGCCAGCAGGCCCAACTGCCCCTGGTAGCACGGCCGGTGGCCCTGCATGGCCAGGCGCTGCGGCGTGCGCAGCAGCCAGGTGGGCCACAGCACGGCCTCGGGTGCGTGCTCTCCCTGCTGCACCTTCGATGCAGGCACCGGGCCTGCACCTGCCATGGGCTGCCAGCGCTGCATGCATTCGGGCCGGTGGTCTGCCAGCAAGGTGACGGATTGCACCGCATCCGCGCCCAGGCGGGCCGACAGGCGCTCGACCAGTTGGTGCCAGGCCTCACCCTCCTGGTCTCCGGCGGCCGACGACCCGTCGGGCGGCAGCAGGTGGGCACTGGCATGCGGCAGGGGCGCGGTCTCCAGCGCGCGCAGCGTGATCTGGTTGGCAGGCGCGGCCAGGGGCGTGCGCGCCAGGTTCTCGGCCAGCAGGCGGCGCAGATGGGCCAGTTCGTGCGTGGGCTGGGCCGTGCGCACAGGCAAGGCATGCCAGGGGGCGATGGCCACGCCATCCACCCGGCGCAGGTCGTGGCGCCAGGCCAGCTCCAGCGCCAGCACGCCCTGCTGGCGCGCCTGCAGCCAGGCCTGCAGGGCCGAGAGCAGGCGGCTGGCCGACCACAGCAGTGCATCGGCCGAGGTGGCCAGCGCGGGCAGTTCGGCCGTCAGCTCGAAGCGCTCGGGCAGCTCCACCCAGGTGTGGTTGTGCGCGATGTGGCCGTAGGCCCGGTCCAGCGCCAGCAGCACGGCCGCCCCCAGCCGCCGGGCCACGCCATCGCGCGGCAGCGCGCGCAAGCCCCCCCAGGTGCGGCAGCCCATGCGCGCCAGGCTGGGCAGGTGCGGGTGCAAGGCCGTCAGCGTGTGCAGCGGCAGGCCATCGGGCAGGTGCCGGGGCACGGGCTGGCCCGCCAGGCGCAGGCGCAGCAGGGCCAGGGCCTGCAGTGAGGTGGGGGCTTGGGCAAAGGGTATGGGCTGCGTGCCGCAAGCGGATGGCTCTGGCGATGAGGCGGCCGCATCCACCAACCAGGGCGGACTGCGCAGCTGCAACTGCGCCAGCAGGGCCTCGCGCCCGCCCCACAGGCGCTCGGTGGCGGACACTTCGAGCAGCAAGGCCTCGTCCTCCACCCGCGCCACGCGCGGGGTGAACTGCAGCGCCCACCAGTGTTCGTGCGGCGCCTGCGGCAAGGGCTGGCGCGGCCCGGCAGCGGCCGGCGCGGCGCGGCCAGGATGGGGCCCTTCGTCAGTGGGGGTGGGCGGCAACGGCCATGCGATCCAGTGCATGCAGCACACCTCCTGCAGGCAGGCGATCCAGCCAGGCCGCCACTGGCAGTACGACGGCAGGCCGCGCTGGCTGTTGCGGCTGTGGCGGCGACGGCAGTGCACGCCGTCCCTGGCCACGCGCCGCCGATGCGGCCAGCACCCGGGCCAGCGCCGGGTTGCTGGCTGGCAGCACCAGGGGCTGCTCCATGGGCGGCCCACGGCGCTTGAGCACCTGCACCTGCAGCTCGGCGCCGCCCGATGCGGCCACGGCCTCGATCCAGAGGCGCAGCGGCGCAGGCGATGCCTGCTGGCGTACCCTGGCCGGGCGAAACACCCACAGCAGCTGCCCCATCTGCGCGGCCGCCAGTTGCAACCGCCGCAGCGATTCGGGCGCGGCCTGCGGCAGCCAGGCCAGCACCGCCTGCACATCGCGGCAGCGCAGGGCCTGCTCGGCCGCCCAGAGCGCCTGAGCTGCAGTGGCGGCCTGCACGCGGCACAGCCGCGCTGCATCCAGCCCGCCCGCGCGCAAGGCGGGGGCAAAAGGCTCATGGGGCGGAGCCACCAGCACCACGGCTCCGGGCCGTGCAGCCGTGGCCTGGGCCAGGGCCGGCAGCACCAGTTGCCATACATGCAGGCCCGTGGCCGGCTGGAGCACTTCCGTCATGGCCCCCAGGGGCCAGCCCCCGCCGGGCAACTGCGCATCGAGCCCGGCATGCCCCGTGGCCTGCACCCGCGCTGCGGCGGATGTGCCCAATTGGTCGGCCAGCCACACGCCTGCCAGCCGGGGCGGGGCACCAGCGGGAACGGAACGGAGGGGGACGGCGGACATGAGCGAGGCAACCCGGGATGGACATGCACAGGGTCAGGCACAAAGGTGCGGCTTGCGCACCCAACCTCGGGGCATGCCGCACAGCGGAGTTGGGGAGGCAATGGAATACTGTATTTTCATACAGTTATCGTACCCCTATTCCGCTGTCCCCGGCTGCTTTTCAGAGCATTCCTGCGGGGCATTGGCCGCCATGCCCAAAAAGGGGCGCCGTTGGCCATGGGCCAAAAGAAAAGGCCTGCGCAGTGCAGGCCCCGAAATGACAAAAGGCCTGCAGAATTGCTTCTGCAGGCCTTGCCAATAATGGTCGGAGCGGCGGGATTCGAACTCGCGACCCTCTGCTCCCAAAGCAGATGCGCTACCAGGCTGCGCTACGCTCCGACAGCTCGTATTCTAACCCGGGAAATTTCGGGTTCTGGCCAAATGCGCGCTTTTTTTGATTTTTTTGCAGCGACTGCACCGGACCAGGGTTCCATCGGCAGTGCTGTCCTGCATCCAGGGGCGATGCAGACTGCGCGACGGGGCAAACTCAACCAACTCTCTTTTTACGACAACACTGCGCAGCGCCGGACCAGCGATCTGCGCGGGCAGCAAGCACATGTGCCGCGGCCCAATGGCATGCCCGCCTTCAGCGGCTGGTCGGGCCTGGGCCACGGCCGGCCAGGTGGCGGAAGGTGATGCGGCCCTTGGTCAGGTCGTAGGGCGACATTTCCAGCGAGACCTTGTCGCCCGCCAGGATGCGGATGTGGTGCTTGCGCATCTTGCCGCCGGTGTAGGCAATCAGCTGGTGACCGTTGTCCAGCGTCACGCGAAAGCGCGAGTCGGGCAACACTTCGGTCACGGAGCCTTGCATTTCAATCAGTTCTTCTTTGGCCATGTTCTCTTGTCTTTTCAAAAATCAAAAAATCTGGTGATCGGCACCTGAACGCTGGGGGCATCCACCACGGCCGATGCAGCGTGGTCGGGCTCGACACACGGTGCGTTGCGGGCGGTGGGAGTCGCTGCACCCGGGGCGCAGATCAGGCAGAGGGCCGGGGAGACGGCTTCAATGGACAGGCAGAGCGCTGTGCAGAGCCTGTCGATTGTACCGCGATGTACCCGCCCTTGCCTATGGCGCAGGCGCCGCAGTGTCGCGGCGCGGCACCAGGGGGCCGTCAGGCCGCGGGATCCCGGCCCTGCACGGCCACTTCCAGCGTGCGCACCAGGTCGGTCTGGGTGATGATGCCCACCAGATGCCCGCCCTCGTCGACGATGGGGATGTGGTGGTGCCCGCCCTGCGAGAACAGCGGCACCAGGTCCATGGCGTGCTGGGCCACGCGTGCCACCTGCACAGGGTGCGACATGATCTCGCCCACGCGGGACGGCTGGCCGCCGCGGCCCTTGACGAGAGCGCGCAGGCGCTGGCCCAGGCCTTCGTGCAGGTCGAGGTTGGCCAGGCGCATGAAGTCGGCCACCGTGACGATGCCCACCACCTGCCGATCCGCATCCACCACGGGCAGGGCCTTGATCTTCTCCAGGCGCATCAAGGTCCATGCCTCCTTGAGCGACACGCCCTGTTCCACCGCCATGGCCGGCCGGGACATGATGTCCACGCAGCGCACATCGCCCAGCGTGCGCTGGAAGGCGGCACGGCCCGCCAGCTCCAGCAGCCCCTCCAGGTCGGCGCGGCTCACATCCAGCACCTGGTTGTAGTGCGCGAGGGCCGCATCCACGTCCGATGCCGCAAACGCCCCCTTGGCCACGGCCGTGCGCGCCGGCGACTGCTGCGGGTGCGGGTAGCGGCGCCCGGTCAGGCTGTTGTAGACCACCCCCGCCAGCAGCAGCACCAGCACGTTGAAGAGGACCGGAAACACCGCCAGGTGCAGGCCATCGCTGGCCGTTAGCACCACGTACAGCGCCATGGAACCGCCGGGCGGGTGCAGGCAGCGCAGTGGCACCATGAGCGCAATGGCCAGGCCCACGGCCAGCGCGCCCGCCACGGCCGGGTCGGGCACCAGCGCGGCACACCCGGCCCCCACCAGGGCCGACAGGGTGCTGCCGCCCAGCACCGGCCAGGGCTGGGCCAGCGGGCTCGAGGGCATGCCGAACACCAGCACGGCGCTGGCGCCCAGCGCGCCCAGCATCCAGGGCCCATGGGCATGGCCTCCACCCACCCACCAGCGGCTGAGCACTGCCGTCAGGAAGATGCCCAGCACCGCCCCCACCATGAAGCGCAGATGCTCGCGGCCATCGATGCCCAGCGGGGCCGGCCAGAAGTGGCGCAGCCAGCGCACGATGCGCACGCGCGCCGGCAAGCGGGGCACTGGGGCCCGCGGGGTCGGGGATGGGGGTGGATCGGACTCCGGTGCAGGAGCAGAAGGCAGGGGTGGCTGGGGCGATGGTGCAGACATGGGACGGAACATTCACACACGGGCAGGCACGGCCCCTGCCGCCCAGGATGCCGAACACATGCCATGCTGCATGCAGCCCGCCATTTTGCCGGGGACTGGCCCGCCATGCACCAAGCGGGTGCAAGCCAGCCATGGCAGGATGGGCAAGAAGCCGCTCGCCCTATGCTCGAAACTACCTAGCTCCCGGGGGCAAACAGCCACCCAAGGCCTCAAAAACATGATCTATACTGCATGCACACCGATGCAAATGCAGTTTACTTCATCTCACTTCTGGAGCCATCAGCGCCATGAAACATGGCTCTCGCGGCCCCGAAAGGACCTCTGCATGCCTGCACCGGTACGGGTAAGCCATAGGTTTTCAGTACAGGGGCTTGGAGTTAAATTACTTTAAGCCTAAACAAAGGAGACACTCCCCATGACCACTCGCCGCCTTGTCATCAGCCGCAGCGCAGCCCTTGTCGGCGCCGCCTCCACGGGCTTGCTGCTGCCCTCCATCGTGCGGGCCCAGAGCGGCAAGGTGCGCGTGGGCTTCATGCTGCCTTATACGGGCACCTTTGCACAGCTGGGCGTGGCCATCGAGAACGGTGTGCGCATGGCCATCGACCAGCAGGGCGGCAAGCTCGGCGGGCGTGAGATCGAGTGGTTCAAGGTGGACGATGAGTCCGAACCCAGCAAGGGCGTGGAAAACGCCAGCAAGCTGGTGCAGCGCGACAAGGTGGATGTGCTGATCGGCACCGTGCACTCGGGCGTGCAGATGGGCATCCAGAAGGTGGCGCGCGACACCGGTGTGCTCAACCTGATTCCCAATGCCGGCGTGCATGCCGCCACGCGTGCGCTGTGCGCCCCCAACGTGTTCCGCACCTCGTTCAGCAACTCCCAGCCCACGCTGGCGCTGGGCAAGGCCATGGTCGAGAAGGGCCACAAGAAGGCCGTCTGGATCACCTGGAAGTACGCGGCCGGCGATGAGGCCTTCGAAGGCTTCAAGCAAAGCTATACCGCCGCGGGCGGCACCATCGTGAAGGAGTTGGGCCTGCCTTTCCCCAACGTGGAGTTCCAGGCACTGCTGACCGAGATCGCGGCCCTCAAGCCCGATGCCGTGGCCTGCTTCTTCGCCGGTGGCGGCGCCGCCAAGTTCATCAAGGACTATGCGGCCGCCGGCCTCAAGGACAAGATCCCGCTGTACGGCTCGGGCTTCCTGACCGAAGGCGTGCTGGATGCGGCCGGCCCGGCGGCCGACGGCATCATCACCACCATGCACTACAGCGACTCGCTGGAGACGCCGCGCAACAAGCAGTTCCGCCTGGAATACGCCAAGACCTTCCGCAGCCAGCCCGATGTGTATGCCGTGCAGGGCTATGACACCGGCCTGCTGCTGGTGCAGGGCGCCAATGCCGTCAAGGGTGATATGGCCGCCAAGCCCGCGCTGTACAAGGCGCTGGAGAGCGCCGTGATCGACAGCCCGCGCGGCAAGTGGACCATGAGCAAGGCCCACAACCCGGTGCAGGACATCTACCTGCGCGTGGTCGAGAACAAGGAAAACAAGGTGGTCGGCGTGGCCGCCAAGGCCCTCTCTGACAGCGGAGCAGGCTGCCGCATGGCGTAACACGCCGGTGGCCGCTGGCGGCAGGCACCTGCCTGCGCCGCCTTGGCCCTGCGGGATTTGACACAATGGAATCGCCTGCCGGCATGGCAGGCCAGTCCTTCGTGCGCCCGGACTTTGCGGCCACCCTCTGGATTCATCCCTCCATGACCCTCAGTACCTACCTGCTCTACCTGGCCGCCGTGGCCCTGCTCGTGCTCTCGCCCGGCCCGACCATGCTGATGTGCATGACCACCTCGCTGCAGCATGGCCCGCGCAAGGCCATGGCCGCCGCGGCGGGCAGCGTCAGCGCGGTGCTGGGCACCATGCTGCTGTCGGCCCTGGGGCTGGGTGCCCTGCTGGCTGCGTCCGAAACCGCGTTCTGGATCCTCAAGGCCGCGGGCGCGGCCTACCTGATCTGGCTCGGTATCAAGACCTTCCGCAGCCAGGGCACCGTGTTCGACCAGATGCCCGAGGGCACCACGGCGGCGCCCGCCGTGCCTGCCCACCGGCTGTTCGTGCAGGGCCTGATCGTGGGCGGCAGCAACCCCAAGGCCATCCTGTTCTTCACGGCCTTCTTCCCGCAGTTCCTGAACCCTGCGCTCTCTTTCGCGCCGCAGTTCGCCATCCTGGCCGCAACCTTCGTGGCCTTCGAGTTCACGGTGCTCACGCTGTGCGCCCTGGGCGTGGCCAAGCTGGCCCCGGCCCTGCGCTCGGGCAACCGCATGCGCTGGTTCAACCGCATCTCGGGCGGGCTGTTCACCCTGATGGGATCGCTGTTGCTGGTCACACGCCGGGCAGCCTGAAACCCATCGCCATTCTTTGCACGCCACCATGGACTTCGCCACCTTTTTGATCCAGTTGCTCAACGGCGTGCAGTACGGCCTCCTGCTGTTCATGCTGGCGGCCGGCCTCACGCTGATCTTCGGCATCATGGGCGTGGTGAACCTGGCGCACGGCAGCTTCTACATGCTGGGCGCCTACCTGGCGTATTCGCTCTCGGGGCACTTCGGCAGCCTCACGCTGGCCATCCTGGGCGGCGCGGTGCTGGCCGTGGCCTTCGGCCTGGCGCTCGAATGGCTGCTGTTTCGCCACTTCTACCACCGCGACCACCTGGACCAGGTGCTGCTGACCTTCGGGCTGATCTACATCTTCGAGGAGCTGCGCTCCATCCTCTGGGGCGACGATGTGCACGGCGTGGCCATCCCCAAGCTGCTGGACTGGTCCATCCCGCTCACCGACACCCTCTCCTACCCCGTCTACCGCCTGTTCATCTCGGGCGTGTGCATCGTGCTGGCGGTGGCCCTGTACCTGCTGATCTCCAAGACCCGGCTGGGCATGAAGATCCGCGCGGGCGCCTTCAACCGCGACATGGCCGAATCGCTGGGCGTCAACATCAAGCTCATCCACGCCATCGTCTTCGCGCTGGGCGTGGGCCTGGCGGCCATGGCCGGCATGGTGGCCGCGCCGGTCTCCAGCGTCTACCCCAACATGGGCTCCTCGGTGCTCATCATGTGCTTCGTGGTGGTGGTCATCGGTGGCATCGGCTCGGTGCGCGGGGCCCTGATCGCGGCGCTGCTGGTGGGCCTGGTGGACACCTTCGGCAAGGTGCTGCTGCCCTCTGTGGCCGGCATGCTGGTCTACATGCTGATGGCCGCCGTGCTGCTCTGGAAACCCGAAGGCCTGTTCAAGCAATGATGACGACTTACCCAACGATGCGCCTCAAGCCCTGCCCGAAGAAAGGGGCCGCCGCATGAGCGCCCCCCGTACCAATATGGAAGTGCTGCCGCGCAGCGTGCAGTTCGTGCTCGTGCTCGGCCTGGTGGCCCTGCTGGCCTTTCCCTTCGTGGGCAGCGATTTCTATGTGCAGATGGTCACGCGCATGATGATCATGGCCATCTTCGCGATGAGCCTGGACCTGCTGCAGGGCGTGACCGGCCTGGTTTCGCTGGGCCATGCGGCCTACTTCGGCGTGGCCGGCTATGCGCTGGCCTTCCTCACGCCGGCCGATGCGCCGGTGAGCCTGTGGTGGACACTGCCGGCCGCGGTGGCGGGCTCGGCCCTGGTGGCGCTGGTCATCGGCTTCTTCGTGGTCCGCACGCATGGCATCTACTTCATCATGGTGACCATGGCGTTCGCGCAGATGCTGTTCTACCTGTTCTTCGACAACAAGCCCCTGGGCGGCTCGGACGGCATCTACATCAACTTCCGCCCTGATGCCTCGGTCTTCGGCTGGCTGCCGTTCGACCTGGAGGGGCGCCGCACCTTCTACTACTTCACGCTGGCCATGGTGGTGCTGGTCTACGCAGGCCTGCGCCGCCTGCTGTGGAGCCCTCTGGGCCGGGCACTGTCGGGCATCCGCGTCAACGAGCACCGCATGCGCGCCATGGGCTTTTCCACCTTTGGCTACAAGCTCACCGCCTTCACGGTGGCTGGCGCCCTGGCAGGGCTGGCAGGCTACCTGTGGGGCGCGCAGACGGGCTATGTGAACCCCGAGCTGATGGGCTTTCACATGAGCGCGCACGCCATCATGATGGTCATCCTGGGCGGCATGGGCAACTTCGCAGGCGCCATCGTCGGGGCCTTCGCGTTTGAGTACCTGCTGCATGTGTTCAAGGACATCACCAAGCACTGGCAGTTGCTGATGGGCAGCTTCATCGTGCTGGTGGTGCTGGTGGCACCGCGCGGCCTGCTGGGGTTGCTGGTGCGCCTGCGCGCAGCCAAGGGAGGAGCCAATCATGGCTGATACCCCCCACGAAGTCCTGCTGTCGGCCCGCAAGATCACCAAGCGCTTCGGCGGCCTGGCCGCCGTGAACGGCGTCTCGGTGGACCTGTGGCGCGGCCGCATCCACGCGGTGATCGGGCCCAACGGCGCGGGCAAGTCCACGCTGACCAACCTGCTCTCGGGCGACCTGCCGCCCTCCGACGGCGCGATCCACCTGGGCAGCACCGACGTGACGGGCTGGGCCTCCGAGCGCATCTCGCGCCAGGGCCTGGGCCGCAGCTACCAGAAGACCAACATCTTCGTGCCCTTCAGCGTGCACGAGAACGTGCGCCTGGCGGCCCAGTCGCGCGATGCGCAGCAGCCCTGGAACCCGCTGCGCTGGTGGCGCGACACGCGCCGCGCCGGCGCGCACAACCGTGCCAGCAGCGAGCGCGTGGACCGGGCCATCGAACTGGCGGGCCTTGAGGCGCGGCGCGATGCCATCGCCGGCACCATGAGCCATGGCGAGCAGCGCCAGCTCGAGATCGCCATGACCCTGGCGACCGAACCCCAGGTGCTGCTGCTCGACGAACCCCTGGCCGGCATGGGTGTGGCCGAAGCCGAGCGCATGGTGCAGCTCTTGCTGCGCATCAAGCCCGGCCACGCGATGATGCTGGTGGAGCACGACATGGACGCCGTGTTCGCCCTGGCCGACCACCTGACGGTGATGGTCAACGGCGAGGCCATCGCCAGCGGCACACCGCCCGAAGTGCGCGCCGACGCGAAAGTGCAATCGGCCTACCTCGGCGAGGAACACTGACATGGCACAGCAGCAGCACCCTCCCCTCATCGAGGCCCGCGGCCTCAACACCTTCTACGGCGCCAGCCACATCCTGCACGGCGTGGACTTCACCGTGGGCCGGGCCGAGACCATCGGCCTCATGGGCCGCAACGGCATGGGCAAGAGCACGCTGCTCAAGTCCGTGATGGGCCTGGTCAAGCCGCGCTCGGGCAGTGTGAGCGTGGCCGGGCGCGAGACCACGGGCCGCCCGCCCTACGAGGTGGCGCGCCTGGGGATTGCCTATGTGCCCGAAGGGCGCGGCATCTTCGGCAACCTGAGCGTGGTCGAGAACCTGCAGATGGCCGCGCGCGCCGGCACGCGCGGCCAGCGCGACTGGACCTACGAGCGCGTGCTGGAGACCTTTCCGCGCCTCAAGGAGCGCCTGGGGCATGGCGGCCAGCAACTGAGCGGCGGCGAGCAGCAGATGCTGACCATCGGCCGTGCGCTGATGACCAACCCCGACGTGCTCATCCTCGACGAGGCCACCGAGGGCCTGGCCCCGCTGATCGCACGCGAGATCTGGCGCATCTGCAGCCTCATCAAGGCCAGCGGCATCAGCAGCGTGATCGTGGACAAGAACTGGAAGCACGTCACGCAGATCACCGACCGCAACGTCATCCTGGTCAAGGGCCAGGTGGTGTTCGAAGGCAGTTCGGAGACCTTGTGCGCCCAGCCGCAGTTGCTGGAGCAGTACCTGGGCGTGTAGGCACCCCGCGATCCCGCAGGGAAACGTGAACAGTTTCTCGGCCAGGGCCGGTGAGCACGCTAGGTGGCGCCCGGGCAGGGCTGCATTGCCTTAGCATCCGGCCACCATGCCCCCTGCCCTCGCCATCTTTCTCTCTATCCTCGCGGCCCTGGTGCTGCTCAACACCTGGGCCACGCGTCGTGTGCTGCGCAGCGCGGAGTTCGGCAACCGCAAGGCCCTGATGGTGATGGGCATCTGGATCCTGCCCTTCCTGGGGGCCTTCATGGCACGCTACCAGTTTGCACCGCCGGTGGATTCTGCGCCTGCGCCAGACTCCCTGCCCGGCCACGACGGCGAGCAGCCCCCGGCGCCCGAGGTGCTGCGCATCGCCGGCCTGCCACCCTTCGAGCTGCTGGACCACCTGAGCGCCCCCGCCGACCTGCCGCGCATGGACTGGCAGGCACTCGGCGCATGGGCCGGCCAGGCCGAGAGCCCCGAGACGGCCACCGGGGCCATTGAACAAGGGCGCCGCGCCTGGCTGCTGCACCTGCGCGACGCGATCGGCCCGCACATGCACCTGCACGAGGGCCAGGACGTGCTCATCCTGTCGCCACTGGAGCCATCGGTCGTGCAGGCCATGGCCGGCTATGTGGGCAAGACGCGCCAGCGCATCGCGCGCGTGCTCGACGGCGTGGCGCGCTTTCAGCCCAGCGAGAAAAGCGTGCTGCTGGTGCTCGAAAGCGAGGAGCTGTATTACCACTACGTGGGCCAGTTCTACCCCGATGGCGGCGAGTTCGCCTTCAGCGGCGGCATGTTCATCCACGATGGCTGCCCGCATTTCGTGGTCGTGCAGGCCGACCTGTCTGCCATCGAGCCCGTGATCGCGCACGAGCTCACGCACAGCGCGCTGTCGTACCTGCGCCTGCCCACCTGGCTCGACGAGGGCCTGGCCGTGAACACCGAGCACCGCATCGCCGGTGCCGGCCGCCCGGCCCAGTCCGCCCAGGCCATGCACCAGCGCCACCAGGCGTTCTGGAATGCCGAGCGCATGCAGGAATTCTGGTCGGGCGATTCGTTCCAGCGCACGGACGAGGGCAACCAGCTGTCCTATGACCTGGCCCGCATCGCCGTGGCGCAACTGGCGAGCGACTGGCCTGCCTTCAGCCGTTTTGCCACCAGCGCCCGGCGCAGCGATGCCGGTGCCGAAGCCGCCTCCAGCGCCCTGGGCATCGACCTGGGCGCCTATGTCGGCACGCTGGTGCAGTCCTCCGAGGACTGGACACCCCGCCCCCATACCTGGAGCACACAACGAGCACAACAGGCTGCACACCTACATTTTTGAGTGGATGGCATCAGTAGAATGGCCCGCACCCTTTTCGCAGGATCTTCCAACAGTGTCTGACCGCCTCGCCGTTCTCCCCCAGTACCTGATGCCCAAGCAGGCCATGACCGCCCTGGCGGGCAAATTCGCCTCGGCCCAGCTCGGAGGGCTGACCACATCGGTGATCCGCGGCTTCGTGGCCCGCTACAAGGTGAACATGGCGGAGGCGGCCAATCCGGACATCGCTGCCTATGCCTCGTTCAACGACTTCTTCACCCGGGCCCTGAAGCCCGATGCCCGGCCGCTGGCGCAGGCCGACCTGATCTGCCCGGTGGACGGCGCGATCAGCCAGTTCGGCCCGATCGAGAAGGACCAGATCTTCCAGGCCAAGGGCCACTCCTACTCGACCACGGCCCTGGTGGGCGGCGATTCGACGCTGGCCGCGCGCTTCGAGGACGGCTACTTCGCCACGCTGTACCTGAGCCCGCGCGACTACCACCGCATCCACATGCCCTGCGCGGGCCAGCTCACGCGCATGGTGCATGTGCCGGGCGACCTGTTCTCGGTCAACCCGACCACGGCGCGCGGCGTGCCCGGCCTGTTCGCGCGCAACGAGCGCGTGGTGTGCTTCTTCGATTCGGCCCACGGCCCCTTCGTGCTGGTGCTGGTGGGCGCCACCATCGTGGGCAGCATGGCCACCGTGTGGCATGGCCAGGTGAACCCGCCGCGCACCGGCGTGCTGCGCCACTGGGACTACGCGCCCGGCCAGGTGTCGCTGCAGCAGGGCGAGGAGATGGGCCGCTTCCTGCTCGGCTCCACCGTAGTGATGCTGTTCCCCAAGGGCCCCTTCCGGTTCAACACCGAATGGGCGCCTGCCCGCCCGGTGCGCCTGGGCGAGGCCATGGCGCAGTACCAGGCCTGATAGCCCACTCAGCGCCGGGCGTTTGCGCCAGCGAAAGCCAGCACCGCCTCCAGCATGCGCTTGAGGTGCGGCTGCACGCCCGCGGCCACCTCGGGCAGATAGTCGAACGGCAACGCCTCCTGCATGTAGCTGCACTGCGTCATCTCCAGCTGCACGGCATGCACGTTCTGCGCAGGCTGGCCGTAGTGGCGCGTGATGTGCCCGCCCTTGAAACGGCCATTGAGCACAGCCGTGTAGCCCGGCGCATCCTTGGCAATCGCCAGCAGCTGCTGCGCGAGCGCAGGATCGCAGCTCTCGCCGTTGGCCGTTCCCAGGTTCAGGTCGGGCAGCTTGCCCTCGAAGAAACGCGGCAGCACCGAGCGGATGGAATGCGCATCCCAGAGCACGGCCACGCCATGCGCGGCGCGGATGCGGTCGAGCTCCGTGCGCAGTTGCGCGTGGTACGGCGCCCACACGGCATCACGGCGCGCCGCGACCTCGGCATCGTCGGGCACGTCGCCGCGGGCGTAGATGGGCGTGTCGTCGAAGGTGTCCACCGGGCACAGGCCGGTCACGCTCTGCCCGGGGTAGAGGCTGGCGCCGTCAGGCGGGCGGTTCAGGTCCACCACATAGCGCGAATGCGTCGCTGCGAGGATGGAGGCGCCCATGCCCTTGGCAAAGTCGTACAGGCGCTCCAGGTGCCAGTCGGTATCGGGCACCTGGCGGCATTCGTCGGTGAAGCGCGCGGCGATGGCCGGCGGCACGTAGGTGCCCACATGCGGCATGGAGATCAGCAGCGGCGCAGTGCCCTGGTGGAAGGTGAAGGCGGGTTGGGTGGTAACAGTCATGGAGAGTCTCGAAGGGACGCTTGTCAACGTATGCTCATTGTGGCGCGATGGTTGCCGCACGGGCCTGCACAAAGGCAGCGGCAGCACTCTCATGCAGGGCATGGCGGCCAGCGGCAACGCGCTGCACGCCGCCCACCCACAGGTCCCGCAGCGCACTGGTGCGGTGGCTGCCGAACACATGGGCCGACAGCAGCGACTCCACCGGCAGCCCGGCCAGGGCGATGTGCGCCGCATCCAGCACCGCAAAGTCTGCCTGCTGGCCCACGGCCAGGCCGCCAATGGGCCGGCCCGCGGCCTGCGCCCCGCCCTGCACAGAGGCAAGCCACAGGGCCGTGCCCACCTGGGGCTGTGCCGCGCTGGCCAGCACATTGCGCTGGCGCAGCGACAGGCGCTGGCTGTACTCCAGCGCCAGCAGTTCCTCGGCAGCGTTCACGCAGGCATGGCTGTCCGAGCCCACGCCCCAGGCGCCGCCATGGCTTTGCCAGCGCGGCATGTCGAAGATGCCGTCGCCCAGATTGGCCTCGGTGGTGGGGCAGATGCCGGCCACGGCGCCCCTGCGCGCGGCATCGGCATACTCCTGCGGCGTCATGTGCGTGGCATGCACCAGGCACCAGCGCGCGTCCACGGGGGCATTCTCCAGGAGCCACTGCACGGGGCGTTGGCCGCTCCAGGCCACGCAGTCGTCCACCTCCTGGGTCTGCTCGGCAATGTGGATGTGGATGGGCGCCCGCGCATCAATGGCGGTGAGCCCCTGCACGGCGGCAGCCAGGCTGTCGGGCGGCACAGCGCGCAGCGAATGCGGTGCCAGCCCCAGGCCCGCGCACTGGGCCCGGGCCAGCGGTGCCAGGCGCTCCAGCAGGGCCAGCATGTTGTCGGCGCTGCGGATGAAGCGCGCCTGGTCGGCACGCGGGGGCTTGGCGCCAAAACCGCTGGTCTGGTAGAGCACGGGCAGCAAGGTGATGCCAATGCCCGCATTGCGCGCCGCGCGCAGCAGCGCCAGCGACAGCGTGGCATCGTCGGCATAGGGCCGGCCATCGCGGTCGTGGTGCACGTAGTGGAATTCGCAGACCGAGGTGTAGCCCGCCTCCAGCATCTCCACATAGAGCCAGGTGGCGATGGCTTCGAGCGACTCGGGCGTGATCTGCGCCGCAAAGCGGTACATCAGGTTGCGCCAGCTCCAGAAACTGTCCTGGCTTTCGCCACGGTACTCGGTGAGGCCCGCAAAGGCGCGCTGGAAGGCGTGCGAATGCAGGTTGGGCATGCCCGGGATCACGGGGCCTGCGGCGCGGGGCGCGCTGCCGGCCACAGCGCCCGCTGCCACGGACTGCAGCCGGCCTGCAGCGTCCCACTGCAGCAGCACATCGCGCGCCCAGCCCCCGGGCAGCAGGGCGTTTTCGGCAAACAGCATGGTGGTGCTCATGCGGCCACCTCCAGGATCACGGCCAACGCGTCGGCGAAGCGTGTGTTCTCCGCCTCGGTGCCGATGGAGACGCGGATGAAGCTCTCGAAGCCCGGCTCCTTCCAGGGCTTGGTGATGAGGCCCTGGGCCAGCAGCGCCTCGTTCACCGGACCGTTGGGCCGGCCGATGTCCAGGAACAGGAAGTTGGTGGCCGAGGGCGCGATGCGCACGCCCCGCAGGGCCTGCAGGCGCTGCACCAGCACGCCGCGCAGGCGCACCGTCTCGGCAACCCCTTGGCGCATGAAGGCCTCGTCGCCCCAGGCGGCCAGGGCCGCAGCCTGGGCCGCATGGTTCACGTTGAAGGGTGTGCGCACGCGGTCGAGCAGTTGCACCAGCGCCGCATCGCTGGCCAGGCCATAGCCCACGCGCAGGCCGGCCAGGCCCCAGGCCTTGGAGAAGGTGCGCAGCACGATCCAGGGCATGGCGCGGCCCTGCAGCAGGGCCAGCACGTCGGGGTAGCCGTCGGCGTGGCAGGCATATTCATAGTAGGCCTCGTCCACCACCAGCAGCGTGTGCGCGGGCGCGGCAGCCAGCAGGCGCTCGAACTCCTGCGCCGTGAACATGCAGCCGACGGGGTTGGAGGGGTTGGCCAGCATCGCGATCTTGGGGCCGCGCGCCAGCGCCTCGCACCAGGCATCCACGTCGAAGCCCAGCCCGGGCGTGAGCGCCAGCAGCTCGACCTGCGCCCCCATCATGCGCGGGTAGATCTCGTGCAGGCCGAAGGCCGGGCGCTGCGTGAGCACGCGGTCGCCCTGCGAGAGAAAAGCCTGGCACAGCATCTGCAAGATGTCTTCGGAGCCATTGCCCACGGCGATGCACTCCGGCGCCACGCCGGTCCGTTCGCCGATGGCGGCGCGCAGCGCAGTGCAGTTCGCGTCGGGGTAGGTGCCCACGCGCGCCACCAGGTCCACCAGGGCACGCGCCACGGCGGGGCTGGCGCCATAGGGGTTCTCGTTGCTGGCCAGGCGCGCGATCTCGGTCACGCCGTAGCGCTGGCGCACGGCCTCGGACGAGAGGCCTGCGTTGTAGGCGGGCAGCGGCGCCACTTCGGGGCGGGCCAGGGCCAGGGTGGCGGAAACAACAGCAGCGTTCATAGGTCGAATACCTTGCCGGGGTTCATGAGGTGGAGGGGATCAAGCGCCTGTTTGATGGCGCGCATGGCGGCCAGCTCGGCCGGGGTGCGGCTGGCGCCCAGATAGGGCTTCTTGTGCAGTCCGATGCCATGCTCGGCCGAGACGCTGCCGCCAAAGGCGGCCACCTGGGCATACACCAATTCCTCGACCGCGCCCTCCTCCCCGTTCACGGTGGAAGCATCGGTGGACAGGTGCAGGTTGCCGTCGCCGATGTGCCCGAAGAACACCGACAGGTGCCCGGGCCAGCGTGCGGAGAGCGCGGCGCGGCATTCCTGCGCAAACCGGCCGATGTCGGCCTGCGGCAGGCTCACGTCGAAGTTGATGGGCGGGTGCATGTTGGCGGGCAGCTCGGCCGTGGCCTCGCGGATCTTCCACAGCGCACGGGCCTGGGCCTCGGACTGGGCAATGGCGGCGTCCACGGCCTCGCCAGCCTCCATGGCCTCGCCCAGCACTTCTTCCAGCGCATCGCGCAGGCTGGCTTCGTCCTGCCCGCCCACGTCGATGAGCGCGGCAAAGGGGTGCGGCGTCTCGAAAGGTTCGCGCAGCGTTTGCCAGCGCAGCGAGGCCTCGATGAAATCGCGCCACATGAGTTCGAAGGCCGACAGCGCGCCCGGAAAGCGCCCCTGCAGCCGGGCCAGCAGCGCCAGCGCCGCATCGAAATCGGGCAGCGCCACCAGGGCCGTGGCCTTGGCACGCGGCAGCGGCCGCAGGCGCAGCAGCGCGCGCGTGACCACGCCCAACGTGCCCTCGGCGCCGATGAAGCACTGCTTGAGGTCGTAGCCCGTGTTGTTCTTGAGCATGGGCCGCAGCATGGGCAACACCGTGCCGTCGGCCAGCACCACCTCCAGGCCCAGCACCTGCTCGCGCACCATGCCGTACTGCAGCACACCATTGCCACCCGCATTGGTGGAGACGGCGCCGCCCACCTGGGCCGAGCCGCGCGCGCCGAAGTCCACGCCGAACTGCAGGCCCACGGCGAGTGCGGCCTCCTGCACCGCCTGCACGGTGGCGCCGGCCTGCACCGTGAGCGTGGCCGAGCGCGCATCCACCGCCTCGATGGTGTTCATGCGCTCAAGCGACAGCGCCACCCCGCCCACGCAGGGCACGGCCGCACCGGCCAGGCCCGTGAGGCCACCCTGCGGCACCACGGGCACGCGGTGGGCATGGCACAGGCGCAGCAGGGTAGACACCTCTTCGGTGCTGCGCGGGCGCACCAGCGCCAGCGGGGGCACGGGGGCCGTGCCGCTCCAGTCGGTGTGGTGGCGCGGGGGCACGGCATCGCCCACCTGCACGCGGTCGGCACCGAGCGCTTCGACCAGCGCCGCGAGGAATTCGCTGTACGTGGCCATGGGGTCAGCCCTGCTTCACGATGCGCCCCTGGCGCACGATGGTGTGCGCGGGCTTGTGGCCAAACCAGTACGCCAGCTCCGCCGCTTCGGCGAACGGCCAGAGCACGAAGTTGGCCGGCCGGCCCGATGCAATGAGGCCGTGCGTGTCCTGCAAGCCCAGCGCGCGCGCCGCATGCGTGGTGATGCCGGCCAGCGCCTCGGGCACCGTCAGGCGGAACAGGGTGCAGGCCATGTTGGCCATGAGCAGCAGGCTCAGCGCGGGCGAGGTGCCGGGGTTGTGGTCGGTGGACACGGCCATGGGCACGCCGGCCTCGCGCAGCGCGGCAATCGGCGGCAGGTGCGTATCGCGCAGCGTGTAGTAGGCGCCGGGCAGCAGCACGGCCACGGTGCCGGCCTGCTTCATGGCGTCGATGCCGGCCTGCGACAGGTGCTCGATATGGTCGCAAGAGAGCGCGCCATAGCGTGCGGCCAGTGCTGAGCCCCCCATGTCCGACAGCTGCTCGGCATGCAGCTTGACGGGAATGCCCAGCCGCTGTGCGGCCTGGAACACCTGCTCCGTCTCGGCCAGCGTGAAGGCGATGCGTTCGCAAAACACATCCACCGCATCCACCAGGCCCTCGACCGCCAAAGCGGGCAGCATCTCATTGCAGACCAGGTCGGTGTAATCCTGGCTGCGGCCCGCATACTCGGGCGGCAGCGCATGCGCGCCCAGGAAGGTGGTGCGCACGGTCACGCCCAGGGCTTCGCCCAGGCGGCGCGCCACGCGCAGTTGCTTGCGTTCATGCTCCAGCGCCAGGCCGTAGCCCGACTTGATCTCGATGGCGCACACGCCCTCGTCCAGCAGCGCCTGCAGGCGCGGCAGGGCCAGGGCGAAAAGCCCGTCCTCGCTGGCCTCGCGCGTGGCACGCACCGACGAGACGATGCCGCCCCCGGCCCGGGCCACCTCTTCGTAGGTGGCGCCCGCCAGGCGCATGGCGAATTCATTGGCACGCTGGCCACCATAGACCAGGTGCGTATGGCAATCCACCAGGCCGGGCGTGGCCAGGGCACCCTGTGCACCATGGCGCGGCAAGGCATTCCAGGCCGCTGGCCAGGCCCCTTCCGGCCCCACCCATTGCACAGTGCCGCCCTGCACCACCACGCAGGTGGCAGTGCCTTCGGGCACGGGCACATCGGGCACGCACAGGCCAGGGGCCGGTCGCAGGCCAATCCAGATGCCATCGGCAGAGGGATGGCTTTGAGGGGTGGGGATGGTGGTGGTTGTCATGGGCAAGCAGGTCAGTCGGAGGGTTCCATGTCCAGGTCGATCCAGGCCAGCGCGGGATCGGCATCCAAAGGTTCCAGCGCATTTTCGGCGGTGCCATCGCTCCACCACAGGCCCTGACCCGGCTCCAGCACTTCCTCACCGCAGCGCCAGCGCCCGCGCAGCACCATGCACAGGCCGGCACGCGCACGGCCAGCCACACGCGCATGGCCGGTCACCTGCAGGCCGCCGTGCCAGCGGCCCCGGCGCACCATGAGGTTGAAGTCGGTCGAGGTGCCGCCCAGCATGGCGCAATCCACCCGCACGTCGCCCCTGAAGGCCAGCGGCTGCCAGGGCTGGTCCAGATCGTGGTCAAGCTGCCCATCGTCCGAGCGCAGGTGCACGCCATCGCCGTCGAGCAGCATGATCTGCCGGTCCACACCCGGAAAGGCCGAGAACGGACCCGGCGCGGCAATCGTGGCCACGCTCACGCGCCACTCGAAGCCATCCATGCCCGCGCCCTGCGGCCAGCAGGCCAGCTCGCGCGTGCTGCCACCGCCATTCTTCCAGGGCACGCTGGGGGTGGAAGCCAGGTCAAAGAATTGCACCATGTTCAGTACCCCCTTGCCGGAACAGCCAGCACAGAAACCATCGCTGTCATCGAAAAATCACCCTCAGTCAATGCAATACCAATTGGCGCGAAATGCGTGCCGCGGCCACCACGGCCATGCGGATCAGGGCCTCTTCCTGGCCGCTGGCACGCACGATCGGTGCCATCAGCGTGATGGCGCCCACGGACTGGCGCGAGGCGCCGAACAGGGGCACGCTGCAGCCCCAGACGCCCGCGTCCACCTCGCCGGCACTGGTGGCGAAGCCGGCCTTGCGGATGGCATCGGTCTCTTGCTGCGCGGCCTGGCGCTCGGGCGTGCCCGCACCCCACAACCCGTCAAGCACGGCGGAGCGCACGCCTTCGGGCAGGTGGGCCAGCACGCACTTGGCCGAAGCGCCCGCGCGCAGGGGCACGCTGCGCCCCTTCTCGAACGAGCAGCGCAGCGAATGCTGGCTCTCCACCATGTCCAGGCAGATGGCCTGGTCGTTCACGGCCACGATCAGGCCCACGCTTTCCTGCGACTGCTGGGCCAGGTCCACCATGTCGGGCCGGGCCTGGCGCACCAGGTGCGAGGCCAGGTCGAACCCCAGCGCCAGCTGCAGGCTCAGCGGACCGGGCGCGTAGAAGCCGTCGCTTTCGAGCACGAAGCCCCAGCGCTTGAGGCGCGCGAGCTGGCGGTACAGCGTGCTGCGCGCCAGGCCCGTGCGCTCCATGAGCTCGGCCGCCGACAGGGCCTTGCCCTGCTGGGCCAGCACGGCCAGCACCTGCAGCACCCGGTCGGCCGTGGGCACGGCCGCAGGGGTCGTCGGGGGTGCGCTCCGGGGCATCTCGCAGGCCTTCAGTCGATCAGCGCACCATGGGCAGCTTCAGGCCCTGCTTCTTCGCGGTGGCCACGGCCAGCTCGTAGCCGGCGTCGGCATGGCGCATCACGCCGCTGCCGCTGTCGTTGACCAGCACGCGCGCCAGGCGCTCGGCCGCGGCATCGGTGCCATCGGCCACGATGACCATGCCCGAATGCTGCGAATAGCCCATGCCCACGCCACCGCCGTGGTGCAGGCTGACCCAGGTGGCGCCGCCCGAGGTGTTGAGCAGCGCGTTGAGCAGCGGCCAGTCGCTCACGGCGTCGGTGCCGTCCTTCATGCTCTCGGTTTCGCGGTTGGGACTGGCCACGGAGCCCGTGTCCAGGTGGTCGCGGCCGATCACGATGGGGGCCTTGAGTTCGCCGTTCTTCACCATCTCGTTGAAGGCCAGACCCGCCAGATGGCGCTCGCCCAGGCCCAGCCAGCAGATGCGCGCGGGCAGGCCCTGGAAGCTGATGCGCTCGCGCGCCATGTCCAGCCAGCGGTGGGTGTGCTTGTTGTGGGGGAACAGTTCCTTGATCTTGGCGTCGGTCTTGTAGATGTCTTCCGGATCACCCGAGAGCGCCACCCAGCGGAACGGGCCCTTGCCTTCGCAGAACAGGGGGCGGATGTAGGCCGGCACGAAGCCGGGGAAGTCGAAGGCGTTCTTCACGCCTTCGTCGAAGGCCACCTGGCGGATGTTGTTGCCATAGTCCACCGTGGGGATGCCCATGGCCTGGAAGTCGAGCATGGCCTGCACGTGCACGGCGCAGCTCTTGGCGGCGGCGGCCTTCAAGGCAGCGTGGCGCGCCGGGTCCTTCATGGCGGCCTGCCACTCGGGCACGGTCCAGCCGCTGGGCAGGTAGCCGTTGACCAGGTCGTGGGCCGAGGTCTGGTCGGTCACCAGGTCGGGCTTGATGCCGCCGGCCTGGGCACGGCGCACCAGCTCAGGCAGCACATCGGCCGCGTTGCCCAGCAGGGCGATGGAGACGGCTTCCTTGCGCTCGGTGTGGTGCTGGATCAGGGCGATGGCGTCATCGATGTCCTTGGCCTGCTTGTCCACATAGCGCGTGCGCAGGCGGAAGTCGATGCTGCTTTGCTGGCACTCGATGTTGAGCGACACGGCGCCAGCCAGCGTGGCGGCCAGGGGCTGGGCGCCGCCCATGCCGCCCAGGCCGGCGGTCAGGATCCACTTGCCCGACAGGTCGTTGCCGTAGTGCTGGCGGCCGGCTTCGACAAAGGTCTCGAAGGTGCCCTGCACGATGCCCTGGCTGCCGATGTAGATCCAGCTACCGGCCGTCATCTGGCCGTACATGAACAGGCCCTTCTGGTCCAGTTCGTTGAAATGCTCCCAGTTGGCCCACTTGGGCACCAGGTTGGAATTGGCCAGCAGCACGCGCGGTGCGTTGGCGTGGGTCTTGAACACGCCCACGGGCTTGCCCGACTGCACGAGCAGGGTCTCGTCCTCGTTGAGGTCCTTGAGCGAGGCCAGGATCTGGTCGAAGCATTCCCAGTTGCGCGCAGCGCGGCCGATGCCGCCGTAGACCACCAGGTCCTGCGGGCGCTCGGCCACCTCGGGGTCCAGGTTGTTCTGGATCATGCGGTAGGCGGCCTCGGAGAGCCAGTTCTTGCAGGTGAGTTCGGTGCCGCGCGGCGCGCGGATCACGCGCGAGGCGTCGTGGCGGGGGTCGGTGGCGGAAGCAGCGGAGGCGGCAGCGATGATGGCGTCGTTGGCGTTCATGGTGATCTCCTGGTCAATGGGTGCGAAGAAAACGGAGGGATAGGGAAAAACTCAGATGTGGCTGGGCAGGCACTGGGTCAGCGCCGCGGGCCAGGCCGATTCCAGCGCCCACAGGCGCATGGCTTCGATATCGGGTGCCAGGTAGCGGTCCTGCTCCAGGAAGGCCACGCGCTGGCGGATGGCGGCGAGCTGCGCCTCGACCAGCGCAGAGCTCTTGAGCCAGGGGGTGGCTGCGGAGCCCGGGGCCGGCACGCGCTCGAAGTCGATGCCCTGGGCCGCGGCCATGGCCTCGATGCCCACGATGACCGCGGTGTTGCGCACCATGTCGGCCAGGCGGCGCGCGCCGTAGGTGGCCATGGAGACATGGTCCTCCTGGTTGGCCGAGGTGGGCAGGCTGGTCACGCTGCTCGGGTGGGCCAGGCACTGGTTCTCGGCGGCCAGCGCCGCGGCCGTGACCTGGGCGATCATGAAGCCCGAGTTCACGCCGCTGTCGCGGATCAAAAAGGCCGGCAGGCCCGACAGGCCCGTATCGAGCAGCAGCGCCAGGCGGCGCTCGGAGATGGCGCCGATCTCGGACACGGCCAGCGCGATGATGTCGGCGGCAAAGGCCACGGGTTCGGCATGGAAGTTGCCGCCCGAGATCACCTCGCCCGTGTCGGTGAAGACCAGCGGATTGTCGGACGCGGCATTGGCCTCGATGCGCAGCACGCGCGCGGCATGCGTGAGGTTGTCCAGGCAGGCGCCCATGACCTGGGGCACGCAGCGGATGGAATACGGGTCCTGCACGCGGCCGCAGTGGGGGTGCGAGGGGTCGATCTCGCTGCCTTCGAGCAGCGCGCGCACGGCGGCCGCCACGGCGATCTGGCCGGCCTGGCCGCGCGCCTCGTGGATGCGCGCATCGAAAGGCTTGACCGAGCCCTTGATGGCTTCGAGCGACAGCGCGCCCGAGGTCAGGCCGGCGGCCAGCACGCTCTCGGCCCCGAACAGGCCGGCCAGCGCCAGCGCGGTGGAGACCTGGGTGCCGTTGAGCAAGGCCAGCCCTTCCTTGGGGCCCAGCACGAAGGGCGCCAGGCCCACGGCGGCCATGGCCTCACGGCCCGAGACCACCTTGCCATCGACCTTGGCCTGGCCCTCGCCGATCAGCACGCAGGCCAGGTGGGCCAGCGGCGCCAGGTCGCCGGAGGCGCCGACCGAGCCCTTGGCCGGGATCACGGGCAGCACATCGGCATTGGCCAGGGCCAGCAGCGCATCGACCAGCGCGGGGCGCACGCCCGAATGGCCGCGCGCCAGGCTCACGGCCTTGGTGGCCAGCACCATGCGCACCACCGGGTCGGGCAGCGCCTCGCCCGTGCCCACGCTGTGCGAGAGCACCAGGTTGCGCTGCAGCTCGGCCAGGCGTTCATGGGCGATCTTGGTGCTGGCCAGCTTGCCGAAACCGGTGTTGATGCCGTAGACCACCTGGTCCTCGTCCACGATGCGCTGCACCGTGGCTTCGGATTCCTGCATGCCGGCCAGGGCCGAGGGGTCGAGCGACAGGCGCACGCCGCCGGCGCTCACGCGCCGCAGCTCGGCCAGGCTCACGTGGCCGGGGCGCAGCACCAGGGTGTTGGAGTTTGCAGTGGTCATTGGTTAGTCCTGTATATACAAGTTGGCACAAGCGAAAAAATGGAAGGCTGCCAGGGCAGACCTCACTCGAAAACGGGGTTGCCGTCCGCTCGGAAGCGGCTGCCCAATCGGTAGCGCGACGAGGGGTGCAGGCAGCGCACCATGGTCACGGGCACACCCCGGCTCCAGGTGCGCCGCGTGAGCAGCAGGCAGGGCTGGGCCGGGTCCATCTCCAGCAGCTGGGCCTGGTCGATGGTGGGCAGCACGGCGTCCACCACATGCTCGACCTGGTCGAAGGGCACGTTGCGCACCAGGAACTCGGAGGGCTGCAGCTGGGTGAAATCCTGCTGCGCGAACTGCGGCACGACGCGCGGGTTCACATAGCGGTCTTCGAGCTGCACGGGCAGCCCGTCCTCCAGGTGCACGCAGACGGCATGGAACACCGACTCGCCGGTGCGCATGTCGAGCGCCGCGGCCACCTCCATGGTGGCCGAGACGCGCTCCACCGTGAGCACCTTGCAGCGGTAGTCATGGCCACGCTGGCGGATCTCGCTGGCCAGGTTGGCGATCTGCAGCAGCGTGGACTGGGGCTTGTCCTCGGCCACAAAGCTGCCCACACCGGCCACGCGCACGATGCGGCCCTGCTCGGCCAGCTCGCGCAGCGCGCGGTTCACGGTCATGCGCGACATGCCGAACTGGGTCACCAGGTCGTTCTCGGACGGCAGGCGGTCGCCCGCCTTCCAGGAGCCGTCCTGGATCTTGCGCGCGATGTGGTCCTTGATCTGCTGGTACAGCGCCAGCGCAGACGTTTCGGGCTGCACCGCGGGGGGCGGCGAAGCCTTGGAACGGGGTGCGCGGGCGGGGGAGGCAGCGGGCATGGCGAACGGTCGGATGGGCCGGCTCAGTGGGCGTCCGCGGCCATGGATTCGGCGCGGATCTCTTCCGTGAGGCGCGCCTTGAGGTCCATGAACTCGGGCGAGGTCTTGATCGTGTAGTGGCGCGGGTGCGGCAGGTCCACGGCCAGCTCGGTCTTGATGCGGCCCGGGCGTGCGCTGAACACCGCGACGCGGTTGGCCATGAAGATGGCTTCGTCGATGTCGTGGGTCACGAACATCACGGTCTTGCGCTCGGCTTCCCAGATGCCCAAGAGCAGCTCCTGCATGAGCACGCGGGTCTGGTTGTCCAGCGCGCCGAAGGGCTCGTCCATGAGCAGGATCTTGGGGTCGTTGGCCAGCGCGCGGGCAATCGCCGTGCGCTGCTGCATGCCACCCGACAGCTGCTTGGGAAAGTGCTGCTCGAAGCCGCGCAGCCCCACCTTGGCGATGAAGTAGGCAGCACGCTCCTTTTGCTGCGCCTCGGGCATGCCGCGCTCGCGCAGGCCGAAGCGGATGTTCTGCTCGATGGTGAGCCAGGGGAACAGCGTGTAGCTCTGGAACACCATGCCGCGGTCGGCGCCCGGGCCTTCCACGGGGCGGCCGCCCAGCAGCACGCGGCCCGAGGTGGGGTGGTCGAGCCCGGCCACGATGCGCAGCATGGTCGACTTGCCGCAGCCCGAGGGGCCCAGGATGGTCACGAAGTCGTTCTCGGCGACATCGAAGTCCACGGGCAGCAGGGCCTGGGTGGTCTGCCCCTTGGGGCTGACGAAGGTGCGCGAGACACCTTGGATGGACAGCAGCGGGCTCATCGCAGGGCACTCCAGGCAAACAGACGGCGGTTGACGAATTTGAAGACGGTGTCCGACACCAGCCCGATGAGGCCGATGATGATGATGCCGAAGATGATCTGGCCGGTGTTGAGCAGCGCCTGGCTGTCGGTGATCATGTGGCCGATGCCCGAGGACGAGCCGATCAGCTCGGCCACGATCACATAGGTCCAGGCCCAGCCCAGCACCAGGCGCAGGGTTTCGGCGATGTCGGGCGCGGCACCGGGGATCAGCACGCGGCGCACGATGCCGGTGGGGCTGGAGCCCAGCGTGTACGCGGCCTCCACCAGGTCCTTGCGGGCATTGCCGACGATGACGGCCACCATCAGGATGATCTGGAACACCGAGCCGATGAAGATCACCAGCAGCTTTTGCAGCTCGCCCAGGCCCGCCCACAGGATGAGCAGCGGAATGAAGGCCGAGGCCGGCAGGTAGCGGCAGAACGAGACAAAGGGCTCGAGGAAGGCCTCCACCCCCTTGTGTGCCCCCATCGCAATGCCCAGGGGCACCGCAATGACCGCCGCCAGGATGAAGCCGCCCAGCACGCGCCACACGGTCATGCCGATGTCGTGCAGAAAGCCGAATTCGGTGAACAGCAGCCAGCCTTCCTTGGCCATGGTGATGGGGCTGGCCAGGAACGTGGGCGACACGAAGCCCCCCAGCGTGAACACGGCCCAGACGGCGAAGAACAGGATGAAAAACGCCACTCCCAGGACCAGCCGCGTGCGGGTGCTCACAGGTTCTAGCGGGGCCAGGGCCCGGCGGCGCGGCCGCTCTGGCTCCAGCGAAGGTGCAACACCCATCACGCGACTCATGGTTCTATCCTTTGGTGGTTATTACTGCTTACTTGATGAAGCTGTCGTCGAACATCGCAGGGAAGTTCTCGGGCGCCTTGCGGATCACACCGGCTTCGAGCAGGATGGCACCGGCGTCCTTCATGAACGCGCTGAGCTCACCCGCAAAGAACTTCTGGTTGGCCGCCTTGTCCTGCCAGCGCAGGAAGGCCGACGACTTGGCAAAGGCCTCGCCCGTCTGCTTGACGGCCGCGCCCATGATCTCGTTGGACTTGACGGGGTCGGCCTTGATCATCTCCAGCGCCTCGAAGTACGAGTTGGTCAGCGCCTGCGCGGCCTTGGCGTTGGCCTTGAGCCAGGTGGGGTCGCAGCCCACGGTGTCCATCACCATGGGGTAGTCGATGGTGGTGGCCAGGATCTTGCCAGCGGCGGGGTTGGCGCGCACGGTGGACAGGTAGGGCTCGTAGGTCATGGCACCGTCGTTCTGGCCCGACACGAAGGCCTGGGCGGCGGGCTGGGGCTCCAGCGAGACGATCTTCACGTCCTTGAGGCTCATGCCGTTCTTGGACAGCATCCAGGCCAGGCCGAAGTACGGGGCCGTGCCCGGCGCGCTCACGCCGATGGACTTGCCCTTGAGGTCGGCGAAGCTCTTGACGTCGTTGCGCACGGCCAGGCCGTCGGCGCCGTAGGACTTGTCCATCTGGAAGATCTGCACGATGGGCACGCCGTTGGTGTTCCAGGCCACGTGGGTCTCCACCGTGGTGGCCGCGCACTGGATGGCCTTGGAGGCCAGCGCCAGGTGGCGGTCCTTCTGGGGGATCATTTTCAGTTCCACGTCCAGACCGTTCTTCTTGAAGATGCCGGCCTTGTCTGCCAGCGTCAGCGGGGCAAAGCCCGTCCAGCCGGACATGCCCAGGGCAATCTTGGTTTCCTGGGCCTGGGCCGGTGCGGCCAGCCCCACCACACATGCAACCGCCGCTGCCAGCGACGCCATCTTCACAACCGTTCGGCTCATCATCAGCTCCTGTAGGGGAAAAAAGTACTTTTGTTCATCCGGAGGGAAGCAGGCCGTGCTTCCTGGTGCCGATGATGGTGGCTCTATCGTACCTGTCTATACAGGGTTAACGCTAGGAAACCGACCTCCAGGGCCCAAGAAACCGCCCCGCTTCCCGTCTCTTGGGAACGCCCGGAGGGCCATCCCATGGTCGGGCCCGCTCGGGGCGCTGGCCGGTGCTTCACCGGCCCGGGAATTTAGCAAATTGCGGGCCAGTGCCGGCCCACCAATTTGCACCAGAAAGGTGCGCGGCAAGCCATCAGCCCAGCAGGGTGCGCGCAATGATGTTGCGCTGCACTTCCGAAGAACCCTCGTAGATGCGCAGGATGCGCGCATCGCGCACGTAGCGCTCCAGCGGCATCTCGCGCGTATAGCCGTAGCCGCCGTGGATCTGCAGCGCCGCATCGGCGACGAAGCCCACCATCTCGGAAGCATGCAGCTTGGCCATGGCCGACTGCAGCGTGAAAGGCTGGCCCGCCTGGCGCAGCGCCAGGGCCTGCAGGGTCAGGCCCCAGGAAGCCTCCAGCCTGAGCTTCATGTCCGCCAGCATCCACTGCAGGCCCTGCTTGCCGGCAAGAGGCTCGCCGCCGACCAGGCGCTCCTTCATCCAGCGCGTGGCGTCGGTGATCGCCGCCTCGGCAATGCCCAGGGCCGTGGCCGCCACGTCCAGGCGGCTGTTGTCCAGCACCTTCATCGCGATCTTGAAGCCCGAACCCTCTGCCCCCAGGAGATTCTCCGCCGGCACGCGCACACCATCGAATGCGACCTCGAAGGCATGCGCGCCCTGGATGCCCATGAGCTTCTCGGGCGAGGAGATGGTGATGCCGGGTGTGCCGGTCTCGACCACGAAGGCACTGACGCCGCGCGCCCCAGCCTCAGGGTCGGTCTTGGCAAAGACCACAAGGAACTGCGCCTCGCGTGCGTTGGAGATGAAGTGCTTGACGCCGTCGATGCGGTAATGATTGCCCTCGCGCACGGCCCGCGTGCGCATGTCGGCCGGGTGCGAGCCACCGCGCGGCTCGGTGAGCGCAAAGCCCGCGAGCCATTCGCCGCTGGCCGCGCGCGGCAGAAAGCGCTGGTGCTGCCCGGCGCTGCCGCCGATGAGCAGCGCATCGGTGCCCAGGTAGTGCGCGCCGATCATCGACGAGGTGGCCGCGCAGGCGCGCGATATCTCCACCAGCGACAGCAGCATGGCCGTGGGCGTGACGCCGGCACCGCCCAGGTGCTCGGGCAGGTTCATTCCCATCACGCCCAGCGCAGCCAGCTGCGGCACATGGCAGGTGACGGACAGGCCCGCCTCGTCGATCTCGCGGGCGCGCGGCGCCAGCACCTCGCTGGCGAAACGGGCCACGGCGTCGGCAACGCCCTGGTCCTCGGGGGTCACACCCAGGCGGTGGATGGTGGTCATGGCAAAGCTCCTTGGGATTCAATGGGATGGGACAGAGGCGTGTGCCGGGCCGAACAGCCCGGCTTCGCGCAACGCGGCCAGCCGCTCGCCACCACAGTGCAGCAGTGCGGCCATGAGCTCATCGGTGTGCTCACCCAGCGCAGGCGCGGGCTCGGCAAGGTTGGGCGCCGCGCCGCCGAACTTGACGGGCTGGGTGGGCACGCGCAGGCCGGGCAGGCGCGGGTCGTGCACCGCGCACAGCAGGCCGCGCGCCCTGCCCTGCTCGGATTCGAGCGCCTGGGCCGTGGTCCAGAGCGGGCCACCGGGCACGCCCGCTGCCTCCAGCGCGGCCACCACCTCGGCCACCGGCCGTTGCCCGGCCCAGGCCTCGATGGCGGCGGCCAGCACAGGCTCGTTGGCATGGCGCAGTTCGTCGCTGGCAAAACGCGCGTCCGTGGCAAAGCCAGGCTGGCCGATGAGCTGCGCAAGCGCGGCGAACAGCTTGTGGTTGAGCACGGCCAGGGCGAAATGCCCGTCCTGCGCGCGGTACACGCCGAACGGCGCCGAAAACGCATGCCGGTTGCCGCTGCGCCGCGGGCTCTGCCCGGTGAAGAGGTAACGCCCGACGCCCGTGACGAGGAAGGCCAGCGTGGCATCGAACATGGCCACGTCCACATGCTGGCCCTCACCCGTGCGGCGCTGCTGCAGCAGCGCGGCCAGCGTGGCCCACGAGGCGAACAGGCCGGCGATCACATCGGACACGGCCTCACCCACCATGGTGGGCGCACCACCCGGCTCGCCCGTGGACTCCATCAGCCCGCTCATGGCCTGCACGATGATGTCGTAGGCCGGCAGGTGGGCCAGGGGGCCGGTCTGGCCAAAGCCCGACACGCTCACGTAGACCAGCCTCGGGTTCACGCGGCGCAGCGCTTCGGGTCCCACGCCCAGGCGCTCGGCCACGCCGGGGCGGAAGTTCTCGACCACCACATCGGCCGTGGCGGCCAGGGCCGCGATGGTCTGCGCAGCATCGGGGTGCTTGAGATCGAGCACCAGGCTTTTCTTGTTGCGGTTGAGCGCCGTGAACAGGCTGCTCATACCCTCGCGCATGGGGCCGATGTGGCGGTAGTCGTCGCCGGTCGGCGGCTCGACCTTGATGACCTCGGCACCCAGGTCGGCCAGCAGCGCCGTGGACAGCGGGCCCGCGAGCACGCGGCTGAAGTCGAGGATGCGCACGCCGTCGAGCGGGCGGGTGGTTGCGGTCATCGCAGGGATCTCCGTGGAAGTAGGCAAGAGACCCCATGGTTGCCCATCTCTGCATCAAAATAAAATATTCAATCTTGATGCAATGGATCAACCATCTTGATCAATATCAGCCTGCGCCAGCTCGAATACTTTGTGGCCGCGGCCCAGCACGGCGGGGCCGCGCGGGCCGCGCACGCGCTCAGCGTGTCGCAGCCCTCCATCTCCAAGGCGATTGCCGACCTGGAATCGCTGTGGAACGAGGTGCTCTTCGTGCGCCGCCACGCGCGGGGCCTGGACCTCACGGCCGCGGGCCGACTGCGCCAGCGCGAGGCCCAGGCGCTGCTGGAGAAGGCGCGCGCGCTCGAAGGCCCGCGGCGCGAGGAAGAAGCCGGCCTGCTGCGCGTGGGCTGCCTGACCACTCTGGCGCCGCGCTACCTGCCCGAGATCCTGGTGCGCATGCGCGCCAAGCACCCGCAGGTGGAGATCGAAGTGCACGAGGCCGACACCGAGGCGCTGGTGCAGCAGCTGGAGCGCGGAGCGCTGGACACCGCCCTGCTCTACGACCTGGGCCTGGCGCGCGCCGTGCGCCTGGAGGCCGTCACCTCCTTCGTGCCCTATGCGCTGCTGCCAGCCGGCCATGCGTTGGCGGCGCGCAGCAGCCTCGCGCTGTCCACCCTGGCGCAGGAGCCCTTCATCCTGATCAACCTGCCGCACAGCCGCGAGTATTTTCTTTCGCTGTTCCGCCAGGCCGGCGTGGCGCCGCGCATCGCGCACGAGACCCCGTCGATCGAGATGGTGCGCTCGCTGGTGGCCAATGGCCTGGGGGTGTCGCTGCTCACCACACGGCCGGTGCGCGACTGGAGCTACGACGGCAAGCGCGTGGCCTGCCGGCGCCTGCGCGGGCCGCTCACAGCGCAGTCTGTGGTGCTGGCCACCCCCGGTCAGCAGGGGCACGAGAACCCGCGCTCGGCACTGTTCGCGCGCATCGCCAAGGCCGCCTTTGCCCAGCAGCGCGACGATATGACCACGCCCGGAGCGGCTTCGCGCTAGCTCAGCTCTTGGTGGGTGCCACCTGTGCAGGCTCGGCCGGCAGGGTGATGCGCACCGACAGGCCCGGCGAGGCATTGCGCAGCTCGAACTGGCCGCCATGGGCCTGGGCCACCAGGCGGCACAGGTACAGGCCCAGGCCCACGCCCCCGGTGGCGCGCTGGCGCGCCACATCGGGCCGGTAGAAGGCCTGTGCCATGCGCGCCAGGTGTTCGGGCGGCACGCCAGGGCCATGGTCGCGCACCTCGAGTTCCACCCCCGTGGGGGTGCTGCGCAGGTGCAGTTCGGGCGGCGAGGCCGTGGGCTCGCAGTGGCGCAGGCTGTTGTCCAGCAGGTTGCGCAGCACCAGGCGCAGGCGCCCGCGGTCCAGCGCCAGCACGGGCAGGGCCGGGTCGGCGATGACCACGATGTCGCCGGCGCAGTCATGCCGCGCCTCCAGCTCGGTGATCACCTCGCGCGCCAGTTCGGGCAGGTTGGTCGGCTCGCGGTGCAGGGCCGCGTGCCGGCCCGCCAGGCGCTCACTTTCCAGCAGGTCGGAGATCAGGTGCGCCATCTCGCCCAGGTCGCGCATCAGTGCATCGCGCTGGGGCACGACATCGGGGTTCTCGGGCAGCAGCTCGGTGTTCAGGCGGGCGCGCGTGAGCGGGCTGCGCAGTTCATGGCTCATGGCCAGCAACAGGGCACGCTTGGCCTCCAGCATCTGGTGGATGTCCTCGCCCATGGTGTTGATGGTGGCCGCCAGCTGGCCCAGCTCATCGGGCCGGTGGGCGTGGCGCACGGGGATGGGCTCGCCGAAATCCCCCTCGCCGAAACGCCGGGCCCCGCGGCGGATGTCGTCGAGCGGGCGCAGCAGGTGGCGCACATAGACATACGACAGCCCGGTGAGCAGCAGCAGCACCGACAGCGTGACCCAGGCCACCCGGGGCTTTTGCTCCCAGGTCATGGCGTTCAGGCCGAACTCGATGAAATGGCCATCGGCCGTGGTGCGCTGCAGCAGGCGGTGGCCCTCGTCACCATCGTCAAGCCAGCGCTCCTTGGGGTTGCGCGGGTTGCGGTCGCGCATCCAGTCCGGGCGCTGGATGTCGGGGTGCGAGACCCAGTTCACGGTGGGCCCCTCGATGCGCAGGTGGATGGGCAGGCGCTGCACGATGGCCTGGGCGCGCTCCACGCTCGGCGGGGTACCGATCTCGCCGGTCAGGCGGTCCACATAGTCCATGAGCAGCGGCCGCGCCGCCTCGCGCCAGCCGACCGACAAGGCCTTTTGCACCCCCCCCACGAAGGTGATGGTGGTCATGCAGGCCAGCACCAGGAACAGCAGCACCAGGCGGATGCGCAGCGAGTGCCCGACCGCATCGCGTGCGCGCCGGTGCCAAGGACAGGGCTGGCCATCCTCGCCATGGTGGCGATGGTGGTGGCGCCACCAGCCCCGCCGCCCGCCTGGGGGCGGCGGGGCGCCAGTCACGTCGGCGGCGCCGCGTTGCTGCCCCCAGCGCCTCATGGTGGTGCCTTTCTCAGGGCCAGCGAATAGCCCGCGTTGCGCAGCGTCTTGATGCAGTCCAGCGGCTCGAGCTTCTTGCGCAGGCGGCTGACCACGATGTCCACCGCACGGGTGTAAAGCTCGGCCTCGTGGCCGCGCAGCTGGTTCAGGATGTCGTCGCGGCTGAACACGCGGCCCGGCTCACGCGCCAACAGGTGCAAAAGGTCGAACTCGGTGCCGGTCAGCTCCACCGCCACGCCCTGGCGCAGCACGCTGCGGCGCGCGGCATCGATGTGCAGGCCCTCGAACTCGAGCGGCCCCTGGCCCTGCCCATGGCCCGGCCCGTCGCTGCGCCGCCGGCGCAGCACCGTCTGCAAGCGCGCGACCAATTCGCGCGGTTCGAACGGTTTGGGCAGGTAATCGTCGGCACCCAGCTCCAGCCCCACCACCCGGTCCATCACGTCGCCGCGCGCGGTGAGCATGACAATGGGCAGGTCTCCCTGCTTGCGGATGGTGCGGCACAGTTCGAAGCCGTCCATCTCGGGCAGCATCACGTCCAGGATGGCGGCATCAAAGCCGCCCGCCGAGAGCTGTGCCAGCCCCTCGCTGGGCCTGAGGGCATGCGTGAGCTCCAGCTCGAAGCGCTGGAAATAGACCGCCAGCGGCGGTCCGAGCTGGGCGTCGTCATCGATGAGCAGGATCCGGTGCATGGCCGATTCTAAGAAGGTCAGCTGTCCAGGGCACCGCCCAGGGCGCGGTGGCGCACGATCAGCTGGCGCAGGCGGTGCTTGGCGCCGGTGTGCAGGGCGTCGAAGCGGTCGGCCGCATCGAGCAACGCGGGCAGCGTCAGGGCCGCGTGCTCGGGCTGCCGCGCCAGCAGGCCCATGGCATGCTCGCGGTCGAACCGGGGCCCCCAGACCAGCGACATCAGCTCGTCATGGGGATCCGGCAGGCCCGCCAGCAATTGGGGGCCGTGCAGGCGCACGCGCTCGGTCAGCGTGTGGATGGGTTGCAGTGCGGGGGACATGCGTAGCTCCCTGCGCTCAGCCGCGGGACATCCAGCCGCCGCCGCCGTGGCGGCCGCGCTTGTCCATCATCTCACGCACCTTCTGCTGCTGCGCGGGGTTCAGGCTGTCGTAGAAATCGGCCAGGGCCGCGATCACCTCGGGGCTGGCGGTCTGCACGGCGCGGGTCTTCTCTTCCATCAGGGCCTGGGCGCGTGCACGGTCGAATTTCTCGCCCGCGACAATGGCCTTCGCCTCGGCGCGCGGGTCAGGGGTCTTGCCCTTGAACGCGGCGCGCTGGGCCTGCAGGGTATCGGCCAGGGCATTGAGCTTGGCCTTTTGCGCATCATCGAGGTCCAGCTTGCTGCTCACCCGGTTGACGACCTTGCCACGGATCTCGGCGATCTTCTCGGGGCCCATCTCGCCGTGGCGGTGGCCGCCAGCGCACGCGGTCAGACCGCCCAGGACGATGGTGGCGCCGAACACGCCGGCCAGGGTTTTTTGGATCCAGGGTTTCATGGTGCAGTCCTTTCATGGACGGTGTTGAACATGGGTCTTATGGTGCGCCTGGGCGGGTTTGGGGGGGTCTCGGGGCAGTTTCGGTTTATTTCAGAATGTATCTATGGGGCCTGCCCACCCATGCTTTCCGTGCCTGCTGCATGCCTTTGCCGAGGGCGGGAGCCGGGATGTGCGCCCGGCGGCGCACCTACCTTCTTTTGCTTCGTCAAAAGAAGGTAGGCCAAGAAAAGACGACCCCACTGCCCGTGTCCCCCTCGCCCGAGGGCGAGGGGGCAGCCTGCGATGCTCGAAGCTGGGGTGCGCCTCGCAACTCACTGCGTTCCCCCTGCGGGCGAACTCCGTTCAGACATCTGCGGCGAGTCAGATCACGAAGCGTGTGTGTCCTTCGGCACACACGCCACCCCAGCTCCTGCGCTTCTCGGCACGGTCAGAAGGGGGTGGATACCGAGACGGGCCATTGCTTCGCTCGGCCCTGGCTGCCTCGCTGCGCTTGGCCTTGCAGAGCGATCGCGCCCACGCGTCGGCAGCGCGCAGCGCGTAACCGACACCCGGCGCAGCTGCGCAGGCAGCAGGCGCCTTTGACCCCGCTCCCACCCCTTCTGGCTGCGCCGAGAAGCGCAGGGCATGGGGTGGGTGCGTGTGCCGAAGGACACACGCACTTCGTGATCTGACTCGTCGCGGATGTTTGAGCGGAGTTCGAAGAACGAAGCGAGTTCCGCGACGCCACCCCAGGACCGAGCATCACAGGTTGCCCGCAGCGAAGCGAAGGGACGCAGACAGCGGGGCGCTGTTTCTTTGCCTACTTTCTTTTTGCGCAAAAAGAAAGTAGGTGCGCCGCCGGGCGCACATCCCGGCCTCCGCCTTCAATAAAGGCACACCGCCAAAAACAGTGGCAGATGCACCGCAGACCTCCCGCCACAAACAGCAGTCAACCCGCCAGCGGCATCACTAACTGCGCGCGCAACCCCCCTTCAGGCCGGTTGTGCAGACTCAGCCGACAACCATCACGCTCCGCCAGATCACGCGCAATGGCCAGGCCCAGCCCATAGCCGGCCGTGCGCGCCGGCAGCTCGCCCGCCATGGCATGGGCGGGGGGCGCTGCGTCCTGCGACAGGCGCACCCAGGGCTCCAGGGCCTGCTCCAGCTGCGCCTCGGGAATGCCGGGGCCCGAGTCGTCGATGTGCAGCACCACGCCCTCGGGCAAGGCGTGCACGGTGAGGGTGGCGCCGCCGCCATGGCGCACGGCATTGCCCACCAGGTTGCCGATCACGCGGCGCAGCGCGGCCGTGCGGGCGCGCACGCGCACGGGCACATCGGTGGCCGGCAGCAGCAGCTCCACCGGCAGGCCCTGGTCGGCCAGGTCGTCCACCAAGGCCTGGAGCAGGGCCACCAGGTCGATGGAGCGGGCCTCGCTGCCCTCGTGCTGCTCGCGCAGCACGGCCAGGGTGTCACCGATCATCTCGTCCATCTCGCGGATATCGTTGATCGCGGCCTGCTGGGCCGGCCCCTCGGGCCACTGGGCCACGCGCATGCGCAGCCGCGTGAGGGGGGTGCGCAGGTCGTGCGACACGGCGGCCATGTGCAGGCCGCGTGCGTCGAACTGCTCCTTGAGGCGCTGCGACATCTGGTTGAACACCTGGGCGGCGTTGCGCACTTCCACGGTGCCCAGGGTCTCGTCGATCACGGGCGGCTTGCCGCCCTTGTCGATGTTTTGCGACAGCGCGCTGGCCGCATGGGACAGGCGCAGCATGGGGCGCGACAGCCAGCGCGCGCCCAGGAAGGCTGCCAGGCCGATCAGCACGAAGCGGATGCCATAGTCCATCCACAGCGAATTCATGGGCATGGGGCCGCCCACGCGCGGCGGGTTGCCCGCCGTGAAGGGGTTGGGGCCCCGGCCTTCGCCGCCCGCAGCCGTACCGCCTGGGGGCTGCAGGAGCGGCGGTGGGGCCATGCGTTCACCGCCCATGGGCGGTGGCCCGCCTGGGCCCATCCCTGGCCCTGGCCTGGGCGGCCCGCCCGGCACGCCGGCTCCGGTGATGGGGTTGCCCGGCGGCAGCGTGGCCAGGGGGGGCAGGCGCGACAGCGTGGTCGAGAGGTCTTGCTGGTGGCGCAGCTTGGTGACCGTGAGGTAGGCCACCAGGTGGCTGCCCGCCAGTGCCACCCACATCAGGATGAACAGGCGCAGAAACAGCGTGTCCAGGCGGCGCCAGTTCCAGCGTCGGCCTGGGGGCGCAGGTTTCGTCACCGCTGCACCTCGACGTCGAACAGATAGCCCTCGCCGCGCATGGTGCGTATCAGCGGCCGGTCGCGCTGGCCCTCACCGAGCTTGCCGCGCAAGCGCGAGACGGCCAGGTCGATGCTGCGGTCGCTGACCACCACGCCCGGCGCGCGCGAGAGATCGAGCAGCCGGTCGCGGCTGAGCACCTTGCCCGCGTGGGCGGTGAAGGCCTCGAGCAAACGGAACTCGGCACTGGACAGGGCCACCACGGTGCCGTCGGGCGAGACCAGTTCGCGCCGCAGCCGGTCGAAGGTCCAGCCCTCGAAGCGCACCTGGGGTGCGTCGGCCTGCGGCGGGGGCGCTGCGCCGCGCCGCAGCACGGCCTTGATGCGCGCCACCAGCTCGCGCGGCTCGAAGGGCTTGGCCAGGTAGTCGTCGGCCCCGAGCTCCAGGCCCAGCACGCGCGACATGGGGTCGCCCTGGGCGGTGAGCACGATCACCGGCAACTGGCCGTGGTCGCGGCGCACCCACTGGCACAGGGACAGGCCATCCTCGTCGGGCAGCATCAAATCGAGCAGCACCACATCGAAGCCCTGGCGCGCCAGGGCGGCGCGCATGCCCCGGCCATCGCCCACGGCCTCGGTGGAAAAGCCGAAGTTGGCCAGGTAGTCGAGCAGCAGGGTGCGGATGGCGGGATCGTCATCCACCAGCAGGCAGCGGGTCATGCAGGAATCTTGTCGCAGTGGGATTGGGCCGAAGGTAGCACAACAGCCCGGCGGTGCTAGGACGCCTGGGGCGTGGCCACGCCCAGCAGCGCATGCAGGCGCGGGCTGGTGGTCGTGTACTGCAGCGCCACCTTGTCACCGGTAAGCGCCTCGGCCGCGGCAAAGGCGGCCAGCGTGGCTTCATGGAAGCCGCACAGGATGAGCTTGCGCTTGCCCGGGTAGGTGTTGATGTCGCCCACGGCGAAGATGCCAGGCACGCTGGTGCGGAAGCTGGCGGTGTCCACCACCAACTGCTTGCGCTCGATGGCGATGCCCCAGTCGGCAATCGGGCCCAGGCGCGGCGAGATGCCCAGCGCGGCGATCAGGCAGTCCACCGGCTCGTTGGCGCTCTGGCCTTCGGTGTCCACCACCTGCAGCGCGGCCAGGCGCCCGGCCTCGGCCACCAGCCCGGTGATCTGGCCCACGATGACCTGGACACGCCCGGCATCGCGCAGGGCTTGCAGCTGCTGCAGTTGCTCGGCTGGTGCCTGGAAGGCATCACGCCGGTATAGAAGGCGGATGCTGGCAGGCGCCTCGGCCGCGGGCAGCGTCGCCAGCGCGATGGCATGGGCCACGGCGGCATCGTCGCCGCCATGCACCACCACGCGCTGACCGGCCACCGGGGTGCCGGCGGGCAGATGCTGGTAGTGCACCTGCGTGCCCACCCAGGCTTCGATGCCTTCGACCTTGAGCGTGCGTGGCACGAAGGCCCCCACGCCTGCGGCGATGAAGACCGCGCGGGCCAGCAAAGCCTGTCCCTGGTTCGTTTCTACAAGGATGCGCCCGTCGTCCTGCAGCGCCACGGAGGAGACGAGGGCAGAGAGCTGCCAGTGCGGCTTGAACGGCGCGATCTGCTGCAGCAGCAGGGCCGCCAGCTCACGCCCGCTGCACACGGGCACGCCGGGGATGTCGTAGATGGGCTTGTCGCCGTACAGCTCCACGCACTGGCCGCCGGCATGGGGCAGCGCGTCGATCACATGGGCGGTGATGCCCTGCAGGCCGAGCTGGAAGACCTGGAACAGGCCCACGGGGCCTGCACCGATGACCACGGCATCCGTGGCGATGGGGGAGGAGGGCTGCGTGGGCGTGGACACCGGGGGCGAACGTGCGATGTCGCTCAGCGGGCCAGCTCGTTGACCTTGCCGGGCTTGCCGTTCCACTCGTCGGCGTCGGGCAAGGCGGGCTTGCGCTTGGTGATGCTCTTCCAGCCGTCGGCAAAGGCCAGGTCGGCGTTGATCTTGATGAAGGCGATCTGGTCGGCCGGCAGGTCTTCTTCGGCAAA
>JAESFW010000193.1_pt1 | contig 86160 bp, 88 predicted proteins | sample 9269481 | NCBI WGS metagenome assembly JAESFW01 (sample SAMN14515350, study PRJNA621654) | algae metagenome | isolation source: Lyngbya sp. HA4199-MV5 and co-occurring heterotrophs from soil with... | place: USA: Ahupuaa O Kahana State Park, Hawaii | collected 2009-07-21 | reverse complement strand
GCCAAGCACCGGCCGCTCGTGTTCATCACCTCCAACAACGAGAAGGAGCTGCCCGACGCCTTCTTGCGCCGCTGCTTCTTCCACTTCATCAAGTTCCCTGAAGCAGAGACCATGCGCCAGATCATTGGCGTGCACTTCCCCACGCTCAAGGGCGACCTGCTCAGCGTGGCGATGAAGACCTTCTACGACGTGCGCAACCTGCCCGGCCTCAAGAAGAAGCCTTCCACCAGCGAGCTGCTCGACTGGCTCAAGCTGCTGGTGGCCGAGGACATTCCGCTCAGCGCCCTGCAAAGCGCCGACAACAAGGTGGCCGTGCCCCCGCTGGTGGGCGCGCTGCTGAAAAACGAACAGGACGTGAGCCTGTTTGAAAAACTGGTCTTCATGAACCAAAGGAACCGTTGAACGGGCCACCATGAGCCAGCCCACCCCGCCCACCACCCCCTCGCTCATCGACGGCGTGGCCGACGCCATCGGCTTTGTCGGCGGCGCGCTGGCCGGCTTCTGGCTGGGCCAGCTCGCGGGCTTAGACATCTTTGCGCCGGGCTACGGCACCACCGCCCTGCTCGGCATTGCCCTGGTGGGCCTGGGCGGCGGCCTGGGCCTGCACGCCGCGCGGCGCTGGCAACAGCAACGGCGCCAGAAGCTGCAGGCTGATCAACAACAAGCGCAGCAATCACAACAGCAGCAACCGCCCGCCAAGAAGAAGAAATAACCGCCATGAGCAGCAGCAGCCCCCAGCCCTCCCCTTTCGTGCAAGCCGTCACCCTGCGCGACCACGGCCTGCGCCTGGAGCCCCTGGCCCTGGGCCATGAAGAGGGCCTGAAGGCCGCCGCAGCCGATGGTGAACTGTGGACCCTGCGCGTGACCTCGGTGCCCGAGCCCCAGGCCACGCGCGCCTACATCGAAACGGCGCTGGCCACGCGTGACCGCATTGCCTTTGCCGTGATCGACGAGGCCACGGGCACCGTGCTGGGCACCAGCAGCTACCACGACATACTGCCCGCCGTGAAGCGCGTGGAGATCGGCTACACCTGGTACCGCCAGAGCGTGCAGCGCAGCCATGTGAACACCACCTGCAAATTGCTGCTGCTGGGCCACGCCTTCGACACCCTGGGCTGCAACGTGGTGGGCTGGCGCACCGACAACTACAACTTTGCATCGCAGCGCGCCATCGAGCGCCTGGGCGCGCGCAAGGACGGCGTGATCCGCGGCCACGCCCTGCGCCGCGACGGCACCATCCGCGACACCGTGATGTACAGCATGCGCGCCGGCGAATGGGCCGAGGCCCGCGCCCAGCTGTTGTACCTGCGCGCACGCCGCGAGACGACCTGACCGCCTGACCCTGCCTGACCGAGGAGGCACCCCACCATGCTCATCGACTTCTTCTACACCCTGCGCGCGGCCAAGCTGCCCGTGTCGGTCAAGGAATACCTCACCCTGCTCGAAGCGCTGGACGCCGGCGTGGTGGGCCCCCGGTCGGACGACGCCTGGAGCCTGGACGATTTTTACAACCTTTCGCGCCTGACCCTGGTCAAGGACGAGAAGCATTACGACAAGTTCGACCGGGCCTTTGGCGCCTACTTCAAGGGCGTGGAAATGCTGGCCGACTTCACCAAGGAAGTGCCCGCCGACTGGCTGCGCAAGATCCTCGAAAACGAGCTCACCCCCGAGCAAAAGGCCGCCATCGAAAAGATGGGCTGGGACGAGCTGATGGAGACGCTCAAGAAGCGCCTCGAAGAGCAGAAAGAGCGCCACGAGGGCGGCAACAAGTGGATCGGCACCGGCGGCACCAGCCCCTTTGGCCACGGCGGCTACAACCCCCAGGGCGTGCGCATTGGCGGCGCCGGCAAGAACAAGAGCGCCGTGAAGGTGTGGGAGCAGCGCGCCTACAAAGACTACGACGACCAGCAGGAGCTGGGCACGCGCAACATCAAGGTGGCGCTGCGTCGCCTGCGCAAGTTTGCGCGCGAAGGCAACGACCTGGAACTGGACCTGCCCGACACCATACGCAGCACGGCCGCCAATGCCGGCTACCTCGACATCAAGATGGTGCCCGAGCGCCACAACAACGTGAAGGTGCTGCTGCTCATGGACGTGGGCGGCACCATGGACGAGCACGTGCAGCGCGTGGAAGAACTGTTCAGCGCCGTGAAGGGCGAGTTCAAGCACCTGGAGTTCTATTACTTCCACAACTGCGTGTACGACTACATGTGGAAGAACAACCGCCGCCGCTTTGCCGAGAAGTTCCCCACCTGGGACATCATCCGCAAGTACAACAAGGACTACAAGCTGATCTTCGTGGGCGACGCCACCATGAGCCCCTACGAGATTTTGCAGCCCGGCGGCAGCGTGGAATACAACAACGAAGAACCCGGCGCCGAATGGATCCAGCGCCTCACGCACGCCTTCCCCAAGTTCGCCTGGATCAACCCCGAGCCCCAGGGCGTGTGGCAGTACCGCCAGAGCATCAGCATCATCCAGCAGCTGGTGGGGAACCGGATGTACCCGCTGTCGCTCAAGGGGTTGGAAGAGACGATGCGCTTGTTGTCTAAGTGAGGGGGTGGGGCCCAGCGCTGGCCCTGCCCTGCCCAGCCCGCCCTGCGCTCAGGCGGGCGCCGTGGCCGCCCCACCGGGCCATGCCGCCGCCACCCGCTGCGCCAGCGCCTCGATGCCCTCTGCGCTCAGGTCGTCGGCCAACACCACCTGCCGGCCTGCCCAGGCCTTGAAGTACGCCCGCTGCGACCGCGCATACGAGGGGTCGTAGTGCAGCGTGGCCAGCGCCTCGAACAGCTGGGGCAACTGGCGCGCGTGGGCCATGGCCTGCCAGGCCGCAATGGTGGCGTTGCCGTGCAGGGGCTTGAGCGGGTCGAGCTGGTCTGCCAGCCACTGCGGGCGCTCGCCCAGGTAGGCATAGTCGCGCAGCAGGTACTCCACGCGCGCGGCGGTGCTGGCCTGCAGTTCGATGCAGGGGCTGGCGCGCATGCGCTCAGCCAGCGGCGTGGGCAGGGTGAGCCGGCCGATGCGGCGGCCTTCGCCTTCCACATACAGCGGGCGCGCGGCGTCCACGCGCTCCAGCACGCTGGCAATGGCGGTCTCGAAGGCGGTCTGCGAGGGCTGCTCCACGCCCGGCAGCGCACCCAGCAGCGAGCCTTTGTGCCGGGCCAGGCCCTCCAGGTCCAGCACCTGCTGGCCCTGGGCCGCCAGGGTATGCAGCAGCCGCGTCTTGGCGCTGCCCGTGGCGCCGCACACCACCACCAGGGGCAAGCTGGGCGAGCGCTGTTCGATGGTGTCGATGACATGGCGGCGCCAGGCCTTGTAGCCGCCCGCCAGTTGCTGCGCGTCCCACCCCACCAGGCGCAGCCAGGCGGTCATGGAGCCGCTGCGCAGGCCGCCGCGCCAGCAGTAGACCAGCGGCTTCCAGCCGGGCGGCTTGTCGGCCAGCGGGCCCTGCAGGTGGCGCGCCAGGTTGGCGGCCACCATGGCCCCGCCCACACGCCGCGCCTCGAAGGCGCCGACCTGCTTGTACAGGGTGCCCACGATGCGGCGCTCTTCGTTGCCGAGCACCGGCAGGTTGATGGCGCCGGGGATGTGGTCGATGGCGAACTCGGCCGGGCTGCGCGCATCGATGAGGGTGTCGAAGGCGTGCCGGTCGTGCACGCGCGTGGGCTCCTTCATGGCGCCACCGTGAGGCGGGTGGCGGGGCCGCCAGCCGTTTCTTCTCCGTCACCGCCCGTGGCCAGTGCTTCCATGCGGCCCACCACCGCGGCATCGGCAAAGCCCTGCTCGCGGAAGGTGCGCAACACCGCATCGACGGCCTGCGGCGCGCAGCTCACCAGCAGGCCGCCGCTGGTCTGCGGGTCGGTGAGCAAGGCCTGGGCGTGCGCGGGCAGACCGGGGGCCAGCGCCACCTCGGCGCCATAGCCCTCCCAGTTGCGGCGCGATGCCCCGGTGACGGTGCCTTGCGCGGCCCAGGCCTCCACGCCCGGCAGCAGCGGCAGGCGCTGCCACTCCAGCACCGCATGCAGGTTGCCGGCGCCGCGCGCCATCTCCAGCGTGTGGCCGGCAATGCCGAAGCCGGTCACATCGGTCAGCGCGTGCACGCCGTCCAGCTCGGCCAGCGCCATGCCGGGGGTGTTCAGGCGCGTGGTGGTGTCCACCAGGCAGGCGTAGCCGGCATCGTCGAGCAGTCCCTTCTTGAGCGCGGCAGACAGCACGCCCACGCCCAGCGGCTTGCCCAGCACCAGCACATCGCCGGCGCGCGCATCGCGGTTGCGGCGCACGCGCGCAGGGTGCACCAGGCCCAGCACCACCAGGCCGTAGATGGGCTCCACCGAGTCGATGGTGTGCCCCCCGGCAATGGGAATGCCGGCCGCGCGGCACACCGACTGCCCACCTTCGAGCACCCGCCCGATCACCTCCACCGGCAACTGGTTGACCGGCATGGCCACAATGGCCAGCGCCATGATGGGACGCCCGCCCATGGCATACACATCGCTGATGGCATTGGTCGCCGCGATGCGCCCGAAATCGAACGCATCGTCCACGATGGGCATGAAGAAATCGGTGGTGGCAATGAGCGCCTGCTCGCCGTTGAGCTGGTACACAGCGGCATCGTCGGCCGTCTCGATGCCCACCAGCAACTCCGGGGGCAACACCATGCCCGCCGCCCCGCTGCCGCGCAGGATCTCGGAGAGCACGCCCGGCGCAATCTTGCAGCCACAGCCGCCGCCGTGGGAGAACTGGGTGAGGCGGATGGGGGTGGTGGTACTGCTCATCATTGTCATGGGGAAGTGGGGGCGCCGGGCTTGCTGCGCCTATTGTGGCGCCTGTGGTTTGGCGCTCAACCTGTGCCATGCGCGCGCGCCCTCCCGCCGCAAGGGTCAGAGTGCGCACCGGTACGCCACCTCTTGCAGCGGATGGCCCGTGAGATGGCTCGTCGTGCGCACCGCACCGCTGGCCCGAAACCCACACGCCTCGTACAGCCCCTGCGCGGCCGCGTTGCTGTGAAGGCACCACAGCTCCACCACGGCGACACCCAGCTGCGCACGGGCATCCACCAGCGCCTGCAGAACCAGTTCTTTGCCCGCGCCCTTGCGCCAGTGCAGGGGGTGCACATTCAGCGCCCACAGCTCCATGGTGGATGCAGGGCTCGCCACCGCATACCGCGGCTTGCCCACGATGGAAAAGGCCACCGGCTGGCCCTCCACATCATCTGCCACGCGCAGCGTGAAGGGTGGCGGCTCTGCACCCAGCGCCGTACGCAACCCGTCCAGGTTCGCACCAGGCTCCAGCGCATCGAGGTACGAATCCGGCATGGCACCGCGGTAGGCCGCCTGCCAGGCCGCCACGCGAATGGCGCCGATGGAGGCTGCGTCGTCGGGGGTGGCGGTGCGGATGGGCATGGGCGGAGGTTCAATGTGCAAAGCAAAACTAAGCCCCATCGTAGGCCAGGAACCAACGCTCCATGGGCTGGCCAAACTCCTCGGGCTATCCGCCGTTGTACGGTGTACGTACCAGCCTGAGGGCGGCCACCGCGCCAGTGCACCCCGTCGCTTTTCTCAATGAATGTGTACGGCACATTCGAGGGTGTGGCCACGCCAATGATGATGACGTGGGTGTCAGTGAAGTAGGCACGGTCGATATTCACGGGGCCCGCGCGTTGCGGACTACGTGCGGCTGACTGAAACGTGAGGGTTGTCGGCAAGCACCTCTTCGAAGATCGCCCGGTCACTGTCATTCAGAGCGCTACAACTGGCCCAGCCGTCCAGAACGAGTACATACGACTCTTCAACGGGCCAGGACAGATAGTCGTGGAAAGCATCCCAGTTATTTCCCTCCCAGTGGCCACCCGCCTTGTGTATGAGGCCCTCGTTGAATGCGGCGGAGAACGCGTCCATCGTCTGCACCCCGCGCAGTTGGACGTGGTATTGGCGAATGGCGATGGGCATGCCAGCAATGCTACCGAGCGCAAAGAGTCTATGCCGGTGATGCCCATCACCACCCCGCGTCTACCCTCGCCCCCACAATGGCCGTCACAACACAGCGACAGAGAGGCGAGGCCATGACGATTGCGACGACGACCATCCCAAGGCGACTACCGCCTGAACAGCAGCAGCACCGCGCACCGGCAGGGCGACAGCGCCTGCGATGGGCCCCTGCCCTGCTGCTGCTCTGCGCAGCCACCCTGCCCTCACTGCAGGCCCACGCCCAAACCATCGCCACCGGCGCCCGCCACGGCCTCGCCCTGCAGGCCAATGGCAGCGTGCTCGCCTGGGGCGACAACCGGCAGGCGCAGCTGGGCCAGGGGCGCACGGTGTTTGCTGCCACGGCGCGGGAGATTGCGCTGCCGGCCAAGGCCGCCATGGTGCGCACCAGCCGCACCACGGCGCTGGTGCTGGATGCCGAGGGCAATGTGTGGAGCTGGGGCCGCAATGTGCGCGGCGAGCTGGGCGATGGCACGCGGGCGGACCGGCCCACGCCGCAGATCATTTTTCGCGGGGCAACGTTCATCGCCAACGGTGGGGAGTGGGCGCCTTCGTTCGTGATCGACAAGGACGGCCAGCCCTGGTGGTGGGGGCCGTTGCCCACGGGGGTGGATGCGACCGTGCCCCAGCGCGCTGCTGCTGCGCGGGTGCCGGCGCGGCTGGCGCGCATCCTTCACAGTGCGCGCACCACGGTGGCGCTGGACGAGCAGGGCGTGGTCTGGTCGTGGGGCGAGGGGGTGGCGTGCGCCGCATCGGCCGCGTACACGGCGCAGCCGGTGGCCATGCGCGATGTACCGCCGCTGGTGGATTTTTCGGTGGCTGCGTCGGCCCCGGTGGCGGACCGCAACGGCTATGTGCCGCGGGAGGTGCCCGCCTCGCGCATCACGGGCAAGGCGGCCGATGGCTCGCGGTGGACCTGGGGCACCGACCCGGTGTACCGCAGCCAGACCTCGCTGCCGCCACCGCAAAAGACCGATTGCCCGCCCGTGCGGCAGGCCGCCAGTGCCACCGGGTACGACCCGCTCGACCCTTTCCGCAACACCATGCACCCGGAGCTGGTGCGCAACGGCGTGCAGATCAAGACGACGGTGCACGGCGGCGATGGCTACCTGGGCTGGACGGCCGAGGGCGACCTGTGGCGCTGGCGCTATGTGAACCCGAACGAAACACCGGGCTGGCAGGTGTCGCTGGAGAAGCTGGCGAGCAACGTGGTGGATGCCAGCGGCTACGGCACAGAGTCGCTGGGCCTGGCCTCGGTCACGATGTACATCACGCGCGACGGCAAGCTGTATGCCCAGGGCTCCAACACGGGCCTGCACCTGGCCATGCCGGCGGGAGAGCTGGAGTCGTCGGCCAGCCCGCGCCGGGTGGCGCTGCCCGGGCCTGCGGCCAGCGTGCACGCCAGCGGCACGGGCAGCCATGTGTTGCTGCAGGACGGGCGCATTTTTGCCTGGGGCACCGGGGCGGCACTGTATGTGCCCAGCGCCAACTACGTGGCGAGCATTCCCGCGCAGGTGCCCACCCAGCTTGCGCTGGCGGCGCCTGTCAAGAAGCTGGCCACAGCGCTGGGCCAGTGGCTGGCGGTGGATGCCGATGGCAAGGTGTGGAGCTCGGGCGGCTGGGGCGTGTACCCCGCTGCCCACAACCGCCCGGTGATCGTGGGCGAATCGTCGCCGGGTATGCCGCTGGCGCGCGATGTGGCGGTGGGCGGCAATGGCTTCGGGCTCATTCTGGGGGTGGATGGGTCGGTGTGGCGCATTGGCAGCGGCGGCGGCGCGGGCTACCTGCCGGCGGGCACCAACCCATTGAGCCAGGAGGCGTTTGCATGGCTGCGCACGCCGCGCAAGGTGCTGGGCCTGCCCGCCACCATCGTGCAGGTGGCCACGGTGGAAGATGTGTATGGCGCCTCGTATGCGCTGGATGCCGCGGGCCAGGTGTGGTTCTGGGGCCAGCGCATGAACAGCGGCATCGCCGGGGTGGATGGCGCCACGCTGTCCGTGGCCGACTGGCTGGTGATGGAGCCCAGGGTGCTGCCCATGCCGGGCAAGGCGGTGTCCATCCACGGCGGCGAGTTCAATGCCTGCGCGGTGCTGCAAGACGGCACGGCCCAGTGCTATGGCAAGCTGTTCAACAACCACCTGGGGCGGCGCCTGCGCATGCACGCGCCGATCACGGCGGTGTCGATGGGCATGGACGAGGACAAGCAGCAGAGCAGCGTCTACGCCCAGCGTGGCGGCTCGGTGCACCTGCGCCTGGCCGATGGCACGGTGTGGGCCCTGGGCCAGGGCCGCTATGGGCAACTGGGCACGGGCGCCTACGCCAGCACGGCCGAGCCGGTGCCCGTGGCGGGCACGGGCGGCCGGGGTGAGCTCGACCTGGCCCCCGCCACGCCCAATGTGCCCACCACGGCCGCCACCACCGATGCCCGGCGCCCGCCGTTTGGCGTGAACATGGAGCTGGCGGGCAGCCCGCGCAGCCTGGCCTTCAAGGGCGAGGTGTTTGGCAGCGCGGGCACGCCGGCCGGCGCCAACCTGTACGCCCTGGCCACCCTGGGCGTGCCGCGCCCGGGCAGCACCTGGCTGCAGCTCGACGCGCAGGGCCACTGGAGCCCGCTGGGCTGGCCCGTGCCGGCTGCGGCCAGCAACCTGCAGCTCACGGGCGAGGCGCAGTCTGCCCCGCTCACCCTGCTGCCGCGCCTGGACGGCCCGGGCCTGGAGGGCCTGCGCCTGTTCATCGGCTATGGCAGCGATGTGGACGAGATGCTGCGCGCAGGGCGCTTTCGCGAGGTGCTGGAACTGGGGCCCGACCTGGGGCTGCCGTGGCCGGTGTATTGAGAGCGGCCAACAAAACTCTTCTGGCGTCGTTGCTGCGCCTTGTCGTACTACCCGTACTGCCTGCGGCGCAGCGCCTAGCCAGAACCGCTTCGCTGAGCTTTGTTATCCGCTCCAAGGAGAAGGCTGCGTAAACGAGATCGGCCCGTTCCCCCCAAAGTGAGGTTCGACGCCGAGGCCATGATGGACCACGGGGCGATGCCAGTGATTCAACCAGTCAGAGTGGGCGCCGGCCTGCCATCACTCCTCGGCCAATCACCCCTTCGGCCTAAGGCAACGCGAAATCAAGTCTTCGCGATGGCGCGTGCCCTGATTTGGGATGGGCTGCTAGGCGCAAAGCGCAGCCATAGCGGGTGCTATGGCGAGCATTTGCAACGACGCAGACCGCCCAAAGCGGGGCATGCGGCGCGCGAGGGACTTGGTTTTGCGTTGCCCTACCCCCTGCATGCCAGAATGAAAGCATGAGCACCACATCCACCGCGTCCTTCCTCTCCAACGCAGACGGCACCCAGGTGGCGACCTACACCTGGGCCGATACGGCGGGCCAGCCGGCCGGGGTCGTGCAGATTGCCCACGGACTTGCCGAGCATGGTGAGCGCTATGACCGCTTTGCCAGGCAGCTCAATGCGGCGGGGTTTGTGGTCCACGCGGTCGACCATCGGGGGCACGGGCGTACGGCAGCGGGGCGCCTGGGCGACTTCGGTGCGGCGGGTTTCAACGGGCTGATTGCCGATGTGGCCCAGTATGGCTCGGCGCTGCGTGCGCAGCATGGCAGCCTGCCGGTGTTTCTGTTCGCGCATTCGATGGGTTCGTTTGCGGCGCAGGCCGCGCTGCTGGACCACGCATCGACATGGGCGGGCGCCATTCTCTCGGGCTCCACCGCGCTCGATGCGCTGGCCGCTGCCATGGCCAATGCGCCGGCCGATGCGCCGTCGGGGCTGGCGGCTTTCAATGCCGGCTTTGCGCACCGCACGGGGTACGAATGGCTGTCGCGCGACACCGCCGAGGTCGATGCCTATGTGGCCGACCCCTGGTGCGGGTGGGAGGTGCCGGGCGATGTGATCCCCTCGCTCTTCGCCCCCGCCGCCCGTCTCGCAGACCCGGCGTTGCTGGCGGGCATCCGCAGCGACCTGCCCCTCCTGATCGCCTCGGGCGACGCCGATCCGCTGGCCGGTGGCGGTGCCCTGATTGAGCTGCTGGGCCAGCGCTACCGCGATGCCGGCATTGCCGATGTCAACGTGAAGCTGTACCCGGCCGCTCGCCACGAAATCCTCAACGAGACGAACCGCGATGAGGTGACGGCCGACATCGTTGCCTGGCTGCGCGCCCATGCTGCATGACAAGGGCCCTGCGTGGCACAGGGCTGGTGACCTGCACCTGACCCATGCGACCCGTCTGAGGGAGCTACGCGGGTTCATCGGCTGTGGCAGCGGCGTGGACGCAATGCTGCGCGCGGGGCGCTTTCACAAGGTGCTGGTGCCGGACCTGGGGGTTGCCGTGGCCGGTTTATTGAAAGGCCCGGGTCAGGGCTTGGAGCACGAAAAGTGAGCGCGGGAGCACGCCAAGAGACATGCAAAACCTGGTTGTGAAAAGCACCAAAGGCCTGTTCAGCTGGGTGGTCTGGTTGCTGACCCCGTTGGTGGGCGGGCTCCAGTGCATTCCCTTCGTGCTGGTGATGCTGCTGGTCGTCTACGGGGTGCGTACCAGCCTGGTGGAGATCCCTCCCAAAAACCAGCTCACCCGCGTGGAAGGGCGGCTGCTGGCGCGTTACGACACGGCGCCGAACAAGCGTTCGCAGTATTCCACCCGGGTGCGCAGCGCGGACGGAACAGTTCACCAATGCAGCTGCGCACTGGGCACGTCGTCCACGTCCAACTGCCTGGACGAAAGTGACGTGCGCCTGAACGACCAATACGCCGAGCACCTTCGCACCCAGCAGGTGGCGCTGCTCATGGCGCCGGCCTCCATGGGCGGTGGCGACCTGTGCTACGAGCTGAGCAACGCGGAGAAGACCTGGTTTGGCTACGAAGAAAAGGCCCGCAAGTACACGGCCATCCAGAGCGGCTGGGTCCCTGTCCTATCGTGGGTGCTGCTGGTGGTGCTGGGGGCCTTTCTCGCCATCCGCGCGGTGTTTTTCCGAAGGCCGGCGAAGGCGACGCTACCGCCTGCTGGCGACCCGCAGCAGGCCATGGCGCAGCCTTCAGACCCGAAGGCCTGAGGACGGCCGTGACGCACGCTGCGCTGCCCCCGTTGCGAACCCACCGCAGCGGCAGGGAGCAGCGTGCGCTTGCAGCACGCAGGCCGCAGGCTCAGCGCGGCGTGTAGCAGGTGCCTGCGGCAATGGCGGCCGTGACCGCGTTGGCCGTGCTGGCCGCATTGGGGTAGGCCGAGGGGGTGGCCGTGTTGTCCAGCAGGCACAAGTGGTTGTCCTTGCGCACCAGCACCATGGGCTTGCTGGGGGGGCTCATGAGCTCTCCGGAGACCCAGGTGGCCGAGAGCTCGCTGTCCATATCCTGGTCCATCATGATGGTCGTGAAGCCACCAGGCAATGGCCCCGCCGCGACGGTGCCCACGCCGGTGCACTGCGCATTGCGGTAGCTGACCGAGCCTGCGTCGAAGGTCAGCAGGGCGGGCCTGCCGTGCGACAGGCGCCAGCCGTTCTTCAGCCCGGTGCCGCCTGGCCCGGGGAGGCACTGGTCCTGCTCCCAGAAGCCGGAGGCCAGGGATCCCAAGCTGGCGCAGCGCACCGCGACCGGGTCCACCGCGGCGGCAGTGATCGTGCCCGCGCCATTGCGCACCACGCAGCCCAGGCCAACGGGCTTGGTCTTGACCGTGACGGCATAGGCCGCGCCGGTGGCCAGCGGGGTGGGGAAGGTGAAGCCGCCATCGGCGGTGAGGGCCAGGTCCTCGCCCCCGGTGGTCAGCACCACCGTGCTGCCGTTGAACAGGCCGCTGATGCTGCCGCCCAGGGTGGTGCGGTCGCTTGGCAACGGCGCGCAATCGACCTGCACCGCAGGGCTGTCTGCGGCCAGCGTGCCCGTGCCCCGCGCCACGGTGCAGCGCTGGCCCGTGGGCTGGGTCTTGACGGTGACGGCATAGCTGCTGCCCAGCGGCCAGCTGGCGGCGGTGCGCACGAGGCCATTGGCCGCCACGGCGAAATCATCCGCCCCATTGTTCTGCACCACCACGCTCTGGCCCGCCGCCAGCCCGGTGACCGACAGGCCCAGCGTCTGGTGGGTCGCGCCGGGTGGGGGCGCCGTGTCGCCACCGCCGCCGCCGCCGCAACCGCTCAGCACGGCGGCGGCGGCAGCAGCGACCAAGCCCAGGGGCACGATGCGCCGCACGGCGCGTGCAGGCAGAGGCCGGGACAGAGGCAGGGCGCGCGGCGCCAGAAGGGATGGAATGGAAAACATGCAAAAGCTCCTCTCGATGGGGTGGAAGCTCGCGGTGCATGGCCCATGCGTGGCATGGCTTGGCAGCCCTGGCTCCACCTGGTTGGTGTGGTGGGCCAGTGTGCTGGCGAGGGGGCTTCACCGCGCGTGACGCCGGTCACCAGCGTGGCCACAGCGCGGCGCCCTGCTGTGTGCAGTTGTAAGAGCCTGTGCAATCCACAGGCATGCTGCCTGCCCTGCATGGCATCCGGAGCCATCGCGGGCTGGGCTGCGCCTGTGCGGCAAACTATGGCTTGCGAGCAGGCGCGGACCGGGCCCGCCCACGGCAGGGCCCCCATGGCGGGCAGCAATCACGACAACAAGGGGGGAAGGTATGCGAGAGGCAAGGTGGCTGGCGTGGTTCTTCGCCGTTGCCGGCGGCGGTGTGTTCGTTTTCAGCGCCTGAGGCGCCGTCACCCTGGCCGAGCCCCCGCCCACCCCATCGCTGCTGCGGGGCGCCATGGTGCAGGCGCTGCAGGCCGCACTGGGCACGCCCGCCGGCTGGGTCGTGTACCACCTGCTCTGGGCCACGCTGGGTGCTGGCGTGGCCTGGGTGAGCGCGCGGGTGCTCAGGCAGGAGCAGCGCCGCCGCGGCCGCTGAACCCCACCAATCAAGCCATCGGGCATGCGGCCCGGCCTGAGGGCACTGCACACTGGGGCCACCGCTGCGAGGCAGGCATGGACAGGCCCCCCGGGGCCTGGCCGGGTTTTTCTTGCGTGTTGAGCGGTTCAGGTAGCCAATGCGGGGGCGTGGTACGTATCCAAGGCCCAAGGGCCGATGAATCGCTTGATGGGAGTGCTCGATGGACGCTTTTGCGCGCGCAGAGAGATGGCAGGCCGCCGCGACGGCCTTTGTGGCCTTGCTTGCCATCGTGCCGGCGGCAAGCACCACGGGCAGCATTTTCATTGCGCTGCTTGCGGCGGTGGGCACAGGGTGCCTGGCCGGTGGCGGGGTGATGATCTGGTGGCTGCTGACCTCTGAAGGGCAGGCCTGGCTGCTGGCCGAGTCCCGCTACATGAGCCGCTCGACCTCGCGGACTTCCATCTGGGTGGGTAATCTATCGCCAGGCTTGTTGATGCTTGGCGCTGCCATTTTTCTGCACGTCCGGGCCACTTGAACCTGGCAGGCAACTTCATCGGCAAGGCCTGCTGGCAAGCGCTGGATCGGCGTGCCTTTGGCCCACTGCCATGCGAGGCGCCATGCCACGCCATGGCCTGCCGTGGCATGTGTTGCCCCATTCATAGCCGATGGATGGCCTTGTCTCGCCTTGCCGGCTGGGCGCAGGCCAGCAGCGCCCGCAGGGGCCGCAAGGGCCGGGCGGCGCGTTGCTGCAGGCGCGACGACCGCTGCGCGGCGGCAGCGGCGTCGTCGTCGTCACATTTTCTCGCAGACCTCGTTGTAGAGAATGTCCCCGGCGCCCCTCAATGTCAGGAGCAAGCCGCCCCGGGAGTCGGGCGCGTCGGGGCGGGCAGGCGCCGTGAATTGCGCGGTCACACCCCAGGGCGGCGACATTCCATTGGCATATTCGAAGTACCAGAACAAGGTGGGGTTGGTGGCGGCATTGACCGCGGAAAGCGTGGCGATGGGCGAATGGCGAACCCCGAACCAACGGGATCCCCTGGGGCCCAGCACGACGGTGGCTTCGGCCGCGGTGACGGTGGCCTTGATGCTCATGTCCTTGGGTCCCGTGGCCTGCTTGCCACAGGCGTAGATGCCGCTGTACACGCGCGACAGCGGGTCTGCCGGCGGCGACTCCACCGTGTGCACTTCCAGCATCTGGGTGGTGTCCACCATCTCGCCGAACGAGCGGCCCCAGCCCACGTAGAGCTTGGCGCCGAGCGCACCGCTCGCGTCCCAGCCGTTGACGACGATGGTCTCGTGCCCCGACGCCACCGTCTTGTAGGCCGGGGCATTGCACGCGCCCGGGCACTGAAAGGCCACGAAGCCCGCAGCCCCGCCATGGAAGTACAGCTGCCCCTTGTGCAGCACGGCAAACCACAGTTGCGTGGGCGGTTCTGCCGGCGAAGCGGCCGGGCCCGGGGTGGGCAAGTCGCGCACATCCACCACCAGGCGGCTGGCCTGCAGCTCGCCCTCCATGGCGGCCAGGGCCTTGACCTGGGCCGTGGCGGCCGATGCACCCAGCAGCGCCAGCGCGGCAGCCAGGGCGATGCGGGAGGGGCGAAGGATGGTCTTCGTCATCGTCATGCGGGCTCCTTGAAAGATGAATCGGGCCGTGGCCGGACAGGTAGTGAAGGCAGTGCAGTGCAGGCAGGCAGGCAGGCAGGCAATCAGGGCCGACGCGGTGGCCGGCCTGCGATGGGAATCGATTGTGCCGAGGGCTGCGCCGCGGGCTTGTGACGATCGTCACCTTGCACGGGCGGTGCGGGGCGCCCTGCTGTGTGCAGTTGTAAGCACCGGCGCCGCAGCAGCCACGGCTGAATCGGGCATGGCGCGCAGACCCGGTGGCATGATCGGATGGAGGATGCACACGCAGGAGCCCCATGGTGGAAGAAAAAGAAAAAGAGAAGAAAGAAAAATCAACGCGGCCAGCCCCCATCACACTGCTCCAGTGGGCGGTACCCGTGTTGCTGATCGCCCTCACCGTGGCGCTGCTGGGCGTGCTGTGGACCTGGGCCACACGGCCACGCCCGCAGGGCTTTGCCGATGGATTCCAGCCGCCGCAGATGGCGGCGGCCCAGTTTGCGACCAAGACCGTGCGCGGCGACCTGGGCGGGGTGCTGGTGGCCATACCCGCGCACTTTGCCAACTATGTGCAGTACGAGGGCGACCCGGGATTGGGCGATGCCCCCAAGGGCCCCCGGCCCGTGATAACGCCCAAGTCGAAGCTGGGCAGCTTTGCCTTCCACGTGCGCTACCCCGAGATGGTTGGCAGAGACAGCCTGGCCCACTGGCAGGACTACCGGGACCGAAAAATCGCAACGACCCATTGGATATTGGTCGGGATCAACGCTGCCGACATGTACTCGGGCGCCGGAGCCATCATCCGCCTCAGGGACAACTCGCTGCGCAGCATGCTCAACCCCGCATCGATGCCCCCCTACCTGTACGAGAAGCTGGCCGACCGGGAATTCGACCTGGAGGTGTATGCCCCCAAGGGCATCGACCCCGCCAGTGGCAAGCCCTACCGCGAGCACACGCATGCGGACGATGTCTTCATCGGAAAGTTGGCGGGCGGGGCGGGTGGTGACGGCGCAGGCGAAGACGAAAGCCGCATTGCGGTCATCAAGTGCAGCAACCGGCCCCTAGCCTCCGCCCCGTGCAGGCACCAGTTCAGCCTGGAGCCCGTGATGCACGCCAACGTCAGTGTCTCCTATCGCCGTGGCCTGCTGCCAGAGTGGCAGAGCATCCAGAAGCGTGTCACCGAAATGATCTACGGCTTCTCGGTCGCCGAGGAAAAATAGGGGGAGAAACAAGCGCTGCTGCAATTGACGGCAGCGACCATCTGCGCACGCTTCGTGGATCGGTGGTGCTGGAACGTGTTTACGTTCTTAGCCACTCTGATGGCCAAAAACTTCTGTCATGCCAGCCTGCTACAACCGCAGGCACACACCATCTTGACGAAGGAAAAAACCCATGATCACGTCCTCCGAACGCCGCGGCTTCATGCTGGGCCTGGCGGCCACCGCCACCACCGTGGCCTCGGTGGGCCGCGCCGTTGCACAAACGGCCGGTTCGTTGGTGACCCTGCCCGCCGCGCCGGGCCAGGCCCTGGCGACCGATGCCAACTATTGGGCGGCAGTGCGCTCCCTCTACGCGGTCACGCCGGACATCGTCAATCTGGAAAACGGCTACTGGGGCGTCATGGCCGAGCCGGTGCGCCGCGAGTACCTTGCCAAGACCGACATGGTGAACCGCGACAACTCGTTCTACGCGCGCAACGCCTACGGCCGCGAGATCGAGCCGATCCGCACCGCACTGGCCGCCGCCGTGGGCTGCTCCGTGGAAGAAATCGCCTTCACGCGCGGCGCCACCGAGGCCTTGCAGCTCTTGATCGCCGGCTACAACAAGCTCAAGGCCGGCGACACCGTGCTGTACGCCGACCTGGACTACGACTCCATGCAGTACGCGATGAACTGGCTGAAGGATCGCCGCGGTGTCGACGTGGTGCGCTTTGCCATCCCCGAGCCGGCAACGCGCGAAGCCGTACTGCAGACCTACCAGAAGCAGCTCGAAAGCAACCCCAAGGCGCGCCTGCTGCTGCTCACGCACCTGAGCCACCGCACCGGCCTGGTGATTCCGGTGGCGGACATCGCAGCCATGGCCCGCGCGCGCGGCGTGGACGTGGTGGTGGATGCGGCCCACTCCTGGGGCCAGATCGACTTCCATGTGCGCGACCTCCAATCCGATTTCGTGGGCTTCAACCTGCACAAGTGGATCGGCGCTCCGCTGGGCGCGGGCTTCATGTACATCAAGAAAGACCGTTTGCCCGACATCGACCGCGCCTTGGGCGACGAAGACTTTCCGCCCACCGACATCCGCTCGCGCGTGCACACCGGCACCGCCAACTTTGCGACCTTTCTCACGCTGCCCACCGCGCTCAAGCTGCACCAGGACATCGGTGCCCGCGCCAAGCAGGCGCGGCTGCGCCATCTGCGCGACCATTGGGTCAGCCGCGCGCGTGGTTTCAAGGGCCTGGAAATCCTCACGCCCGACGAGCCGGGCATGGCCGCCGGCATCACCTCGTTCCGCCTCGCAGGCAAGACCAGCGCGGCGGACAACAACGCCATCGTCGCGGAGCTGCGTGACAAGCACGGCATCTTCTCGGTGCGCCGCGCCGGCGTGGCCAAGGGCCAGTGCATCCGGATTTCACCGGCGCTCTATACGACCGAGGGCGATATGGACAAGCTGGTGGCCGCGCTGAAGGCGATGACTGGCTAAGCGTGGCCAACACCACCGATCCACGCAGCGTGCGCAGAGGATCGCTGGTCATCCCCACGGACCACGGCGGGCCACAGCGGGCCAGTCGCCCTCCTCCATCATTTCGCAGGTGACGCGCCCCCACAGCGTGGCGCCATGCGCGCCCGTGGGGCGGGTGAAGAAGGCGTGCGTCTCGTTGTCGAGGGAGGCGTGTTGTTGAAGGCGTCCATGATGTAGGCTCGCGCCATGCATAGATGCCAAAAAACAAAACCGAAGGATTTCGCGGCAGGGCGAGGCGCAAACCGCGGCGATAGCCATCGCTATCGCGAGGATTTGCAACGCAGCCCTGGCGTGAAAGACGCGGTTTTATGGGCATGTATTTGCGGAGCAGGACTCTGACCACCATGGTGAATACCGCGGGCTTCCTCGCTGTTCGGGCACTGTTGCTCGGCCCGTGCGCGTTTTACGTGTGGGATTTGCTCGAATCGCGCGGCAGCCATTGGCCTGACATCCTGTCGATGGATTTCTTGGCCGCTGCAGGCATTGGCACCGTGCTCACGGCACTCTTTCTGGCCATCGTTGCCGTGCCGATCCAGCTGTGCCTTTCCGCTTCGGCGCCACTCCTGTTGCGACTGGTATGGGGGGTCTTGTCCGGCCCCCTCGGCGTCTGGCTGGGTCTCTTGCTTGCGTCCAGACGCAGATACCCCATCGAGTGGGACTGGTACGTGTCCAGGGCATGGACGCTGCACGTCGTTTTTTGTGGCATGGGCCTGGCATTCGCGTGGATGTGGTGGCGCAGGCAGCGGAATGGTGGCGTGCCAGCAAGCCACCCTGGGCAGGCGTGATGGCGCCTGGCCATGGGGCCGGCGCCCCGGGCCATGACAGTCAGGATAGGATGGCACCATGGGCAGAACTTGCGGATCGTCGCTGCACCGCGATGCACTTCTGGGCAGCGAGCTGGCTGCCTGCTACTACTGCCTGGGCAGCTTCGCGCCCAGCGCCATCAGGGAATGGTGCGACGGCGACCACCAGGACCAGACCGCCATCTGCCCCCAGTGCGGCGTGGATGCCGTAGTGGGCTTCAACGGGCCGCCGGACCCGGAGTGGCTGCGGGCCACCCATGCCAGAGCCTTCGGTTTGGACGGAGGCTCCACGCGGGGCTGACGCCAGTCGCCGGCAAACTGCGGGCCAATGGCCAACAGCGGAACTGAGCAACACATGGACTCGAATCACTCCGTAAAACCTCAGGGCGCAGCCTGTCCATGCTGCAGGGCATTGACGCTTACGGATCCTGGTGGATTTGAGATCTGCCCCGTGTGCTTCTGGACAGATGATGGCCAAGGCAATGCCGATGCAGATGAGGTTCGAGGTGGCCCGAACGGTTTACTCAGCCTGACTGAAGCACGCCAAAACTACGCTACGCATGGTGCTTCAGACCGCCGCTACCTGCCTCATGTTCGCAGGCCTTCCAGTTCGGAACAACCTTAAAGCGAGGAGCGGTTGAGCAGCAGCGAATCGCCCACAAGGAGAGAAAATTGCCCTCGGTTTATGAAAGACTCCAACTGCATTGGTGGTCTTTGGTGGATGAAGAAGGACGGGACATTCCCCTCAGCGCGGTGGACCAAGAAAACGCACTCGGCGAGCGCCCCATCCACATTGCGGCGTGGAAGGGCGAACCGCAGGACATCGCTTGGCTGCTGGACCAGGGAGCCCAGATCAACCAGCCCGGTGAATTCGAGATGACCCCGCTCCACTATGCCTACATGGGCGGCAAGCCGGGCAATGTGGCGATGCTCATCGAGCGCGGTGCAGACCGCTTGGCGCGGTGTGACCGGGGCCTGCTGGCGCACGAGGGCCGTGGCCATGAAGCCCCACCGCCCGGGGTCGCGCCAGAACCGCAATAGCAGTTTCCCGCCCGCGCACGGTCCGTGGCTTCGGACATGGCCCCTCTCCCCCTCAGCCCGCACGCCGGTAATGCACGGCCACTGCGCCGCAGCGCAGCGGCGTGGCCGACAGCAAATCGAGCCGCCGCGTGGCGGGCAGCCCGCCGGCGTACAGGGTCGGGCCGTGGCCGGCGATGCGGGGGTGCACCAGCAGCTGGTATTCATCGATCAGGTCCAGCCGGTCGAGCGCGGTGGCCAGCAGTCCACTGCCCAGCAGCACGCCGGCGGGCGTCGCGTCCTTGAGCGCCTGGATGCCCCCGCGCAGGCCGTCACCGCCGGCGATCAGGTGGCTGTGGTCCCAGGGGAAGTGCGTGCGCGTGGACGACACCACGTACTTGGGCTTGGCCTGCAGCTGGGTCGCCCACGCGCGCACCGCGGGCGTCGCCTGCACCTCGCCGCGGGCCACGGCGGGCCAGTAGCCCTCCATCATTTCGTAGGTGGTGCGGCCCCACAGCATGGCGCCGTGCGCGTCCATGAGGCGGGTGAAGAAGGCATGGGTTTCCTCGTCGGCAATGCCTTCCTGGTGGTCGATGCAGCCGTCGAGGGTGAGGTTGATGCTGAAGGTGAGAAGTCCCATGGTGTCTCTTCCGGTCAAGGTGCGTGGCGAGCGGCGCGCCGCCTGGCGCCAGGGGGAGGCACCTCCCCATCGCGGGGTTCTCGACGCTCAGCGCGTAATGTACGGCGCAGCGGCTGCAGGGCAAGCCCGGCGAGGCAGCAGGCCAACAAGGCATGCTGTCTGACGCGCCACCCCGGCGCCGTCGCGACAATGGCCCCTGTGCGCCGAGCCCCTGGCGCACCCGCACCTCTCGCACCTCTTCAACGAACAAACCATTGACCGCCCATGGACAGCAGCACCGCAGGGATGATGCTCACCGACGCCCTCGCCCACCCCCTGGCCTGGGCCAGCGCGCGTGCCCAGGCCCTGGGCGTGCGGGACTGGCTGGTGCTGGGCGGCATCCTGCTTTTTCAGCGCCTGTGCGTGCACATCGGCATGTGGACCTACTGCCTGGCGGTGCTGCCGGGCACGGCGCTGCACGAGGCCATGCACTGGGTGGTGGCGGCGCTGCTGGGTGCCAGGCCCACCATGCCCAACCTGGTGCCGCAGCGCACGCACGGAGGGTGGCGGCTGGGGTCGGTGCGCTTTCAGGCAGGGTATGTGCGCTCGCTGCCCATTGCGCTGGCACCGGTGGCGCTGGCGCCGCTGGCCTTCTGGTGGGCCACCACCTTTCTGCCGGGGGCCGGGGCGGGCGCTGCGTACTGGCTGCATGCCTGGCTGGCGGCCTCGGCGTTTGGGGCCAGCGTGCCGTCCACGCAGGACTGGTCGGTGGCCGCGCCGGCCTTGCTGGCGGCAGCGGTGGTAGCCGTGACGCTGTGGGTCGTGCTGTGATCGCGCCGGTGGCCGTTCACCCCGCCTCGAACCGCTCCCGGCACAGCGCCTTGAGCGTGCGCACAAAGGTCTCCATGGTGGGCGAGTCGGGCACGCCCTGGCGGCGGTAGAGGGCCACGGGGGGCAGGGGCCAGTCGAGGTTGCAGGCGACGCTGGCGACCTGGGCGCGGGCCGATAAATCCTGTGCCACGTCGGCGGGCACCAGGGCGACCATGCTCGGGTTGCGCTCGATCATGCGGCCCACGACCTTGAGCGAGTGGGTCTCGATGGCGGGCACGGGCGGCATTTCGTCGGCGCGCAAGAACATGTCGAGCACCGACACGCCCAGCGAGGTGCCGGCCGGCGGCAGCAGCCAGTCCATGCCGGCCAGCTCGTGCCAGTCGAGCGGGCGCTTGCCCAGCTGGCGTGCGGTCTTGGGGTGGCAGACCAGCGCGGGGCGTTGGTGGAACAGGATCTCGCAGTGCAGGTCGCGCACCTGCTCGGCGCCCCAGGCGCGGGTGACCACGGCCTCCAGCCGGTGCTCGCGCAGCCCCTGCAGCAGGCGGGCGCTGGTGTCTTCTTCCACCGAGAAGACGAAGGCCCCGATCTGCTCGCGCGTGCGCGTGAGCGTGTCGCACAGCAGTTGGCCCGAGAGGTAGTGGATGACGCCGATGTTCAGCCGCTTGCTGTAGCCCAGCTGGGTGGCGGCCATGTCGTTGGCCCAGTCTTCCAGGTCGGCCAGCAGGCGCGCCGCGCGCGACACGGCAATGGCCCCCAGCGGCGTGGGCGTGACGCCGCCGCGCGCCCGCGTGAACAGCTGGGCACCCACCATGGACTCGACCTCGCCCAGCGCCTGGGTGAGGTAGGGCTGGGTCACGCCCCACTCCTTGGCCACGCGCGACAGGGACCCGTACTGGTCGAGCGCCACCAGCAGGTTGAGGTGGCGTGCCTTGAGGCGCGAGCGCAGGCGGTCCAGCGTGTCGAGGGCGGTATGGGTGAGGCGGTCGGTGGGACGTTCTTGCATAAGCATTCGATTATGCAAACATAAAGAATTAGATCAATTCGCCTATGCCATCTGGCTACAGTGGACTGCAGCAATCCACCCACCCACCAACCAAGCCCCCACCCGGAGACAAGACCCCCATGCCCGTCATCGACGTCCACACCCACATCTTCACCCACCCCTGGCTCGACCTGCTGCAGCGCCGCGGCGGCAGCTACAACATCCAGGTGCGGCCCGATGGCCAGCGCGAGATCTTTCGCGGCAACACGCCGGTGGTGATTCCACAGAAGGGGCATTTCGACTACGACCTGCGCATTGCGCACATGGACCAGGCCGGCATCGACATCTCGGTGATGTCGCTGACCTGCCCCAACGTGTTCTGGGGCGATGAGGCAACCAGTTGCGAGGCCGCGCGCGAGTCCAACGACTCGCTGGCCCAGGCCCGCCGCACCTACCCGGACCGGCTGCGCTGGTTCGCCTCGCTGCCGTGGGAATACCCCGAGCGCGCGCTCGACGAGCTCAAGCGCGCCTGCGACAACGGCGCCAGCGGCGTGATGGTGCTGGCCAACATTGCCGGCCGCAGCCTGACCGAAGCGGCCTTTGCGCCCATCTGGGCCGAGATCGACCGCCGCGCGCTGCCGGTGCTGGTGCACCCCACCGACCCACCCGGCGTGGACCTGATGGACATGACGCAGTTCGACCTGAGCTGGTCGGTGGGCTTCATGTTCGACACCACGCTGGCCATCACGCGCATGATCTTCGACGGCTTTTTCGACCGCTTCCCGAACCTCAAGATCATCGCCTCGCACGCGGGCGGCACCCTGCCCTACCTGGCGGGCCGCTTCACCAAGGGCGACGAGGTGGAGCTGGCGCAGCGCCGCAAGATGCAGCGCAAGCCCATCGACTACCTGCGCCACATCTACTACGACTGCATTTCGTACAACCCTGCGTCGCTGGAGTTTTTGATCTCGGTGGTGGGGGCCGAGCAGGTGATGTTCGGCACCGACTGGCCGCACTGGGTGCACGACACCAGCGGCGCCTTTGCCAACACCGAGCGGCTGCCCGCCACGCAGCGCGACGCGGTGCGCTCGGGCAATGCGCAGCGGGTGTTCGGCTTCTGAGCCCCGCGCGGCCCCTCGCCCCCTGCACTTGTGGAAAGGAGCATTCCCATGATGATGAAGAAGATGAACCGTCGCCTGGCTGGCAGCATGATGGCCGCCGCAGCCGCCCTGGCCTGCGCGCTCACCCCGCTGGGTGCCCTGGCACAGGACAAGCCCACCCTGCGGCTGCTGGTGGGCTTTGCGCCCGGCGGCTCGGTGGATGTGGTGGCCCGCCTGCTGGCCGAGCGCCTGCGCCCGCTGCTGGACCAGCCCGTGATCGTGGAGAACAAGCCCGGCGCCGGCGGGCGCCTGGTGCTCGGTGAGGTCAAGCGCGCGCCGGCCGATGGCAACACCCTGGTGCTGTCGCCCAGCGGCGCGCTGGTGATCTCGCCCTGGATCTACAAGAACCTGGGCTACGAGCCCACGCAGGATTTCGCGCCCATCGCGCGCGTGGCCACCTTCGACTTTGCGGTGACGGCGGGCTCGGCCATCCCGGCGGGCGACATCCGCGCGGTGATGGCCTGGCTCAAGGCCCACCCCGACCGCGCCAACTACGGCACCTCGGGCCCGGGCACGGTGCCGCACTTTGCGGGCGTGCTGCTGTCGCAGGCCTCGGGCGTGCCGCTGATGCACGTGCCCTACAAGGGCGGCGCGCCCGCCGTGCAGGACCTGCTGGGCGGGCAGATCCCGATCATGGTGGACACCGCATCGGAGACCATCGAGCACCACCGCGCCGGGCGGCTGCGCATCGTCGCGGTGACCGGCCCCGCGCGCTCGGCCGCGCTGCCCGATGTGCCCACGCTCAAGGAGTCGGGCATCGACGCCACGGCCGAGGCCTTCTTCGGCCTGTACGGCCCGGCCAACGTGCCGGCCGACAAGGCCAAGCGCCTGTCCGACGCGGTGAACGAGGCGCTGAAGTCGCCCGACTTGCAGGCCCGCATCCGCAACCTGGGCCTTGTGCCCCACTACGCCAGCGGCCCGCAGCTGGCCGAGATCCAGGCCGGCGACCTCAAGCGCTGGGAGCGGCCGATCAAGGCCTCGGGCTATACCCCCGACTAGGCGCTTTGTGGATGATGGGGTGCGGGCCTGCGCAGCACGCCACAGGCCCGGCCCCTACTTACTTACTTGTTGATGAGGCCCAAGGAATTCAGGACGGGCGTCCACACCTCGAAGTCCTTGGCCATCACCTTGGCAAAATCTTCACTGCCCTTGTAGTCCACGGCCAGCAGCTTGGCGATCTTGTCCTTGGTGGCGGGGTTGTCCAGGGTCTTCTTCAGCGCGTCCTGAAAATTCTGGCTCCACGCGGCGGGCAGCTTGCTGTGGCCGATGAAGCCCAGCCACACCTCGGCATCGAGCCCCGGGTAGCCCTGCTCGGCCAGCGTGGGCACATCGGGCAGCAGGGGGAAGCGCTTGGCGCCGAACACGCCCAGCACCTTGAGCTTCTTGCCCTTGTGCCGCTCGACGAAGTCGCCCGCGGTGTCGATACCGGCGTCGAGCTGGCTGCCCATGAGGTCGTTGGCCATGGGCGCGCCGCCCTGGTAGCCCACGGGGTTGGCGTTCATCTTGGCGGCCGTGGCAAAGCGCAGCCCCGTGAGGTGCGACACCGAGCCCGAGCCCTGCATGCCGTAGGTGAAGTCGCCCTCCTTCCTGCGCAGCTGCACGAACTCTTCGATGCTGTTGGCCTTGTGGCTGGCGGGCACGGCCAGGGCCGCGGGCATGGCGCCCACTTGGGCGATGGGGGCGAAGTCGGTGCGGAAGTTGAACTCCTTGGAGTTCTGGAAAATGATGGAGTTGACCAGCACGCCGCTGAAGGCCAGCACCACGGTGGAGCCATCGGCCGGCGCACCCTTGAGCGCCATGAGCGCGATGCGCCCGTTGGCGCCGGGCCGGTTGTCCACCAGCACGGTGCGCCCGCCCAGGTGCTCGCGCAGGCCATCGGTGAGCATGCGGGCCACCGCATCGCCACTGCCCCCGGCCGGGTAGGGCACGACGATCTTGAGCGGGGTGTCGTTGGGCGCGGCGCTGGCAGCGCCGGCGAGGCCCACCACGCCGAATGCCACCGCGAGGGGGGCGACGATCAGGCGCTGGATCAACTGCTGGGCAAACCGCTTCGTCATCATGGGGGAGCTTCCTTCAGGGGGGGTTGGGGTACAAAAAAAGGTGTCGTCGATGGACGCCCTGATCTTTGGCGACAAGCCCCCGCCGCCACAAGTTGGAAGATTGGAAGGGCCTGTTTGCGCGAGACAAACATGCCCTGGTCGGCAGCAGCAGGCGCCTTGCTACCCCAGGCCCACAGCGCGCCCAGCTGAGGTGCTGGGCTAGACTTTCGCCATCGGCACAAGCAGACATCGGAGCCACAAGTGACACTCGAATGGAAACACTCCACCGATGGAATCGACTGGGAAGAACTTTCTGCCCTGTACCGGGCCGCCCCATTGGGCGAGAAGCCGCCACTCCATCTGCAGAAAGTCTTCTCGAACAGCATGTTCAAGTGCTTCGTCTACGAGAATGCGAAGCTCGTGGCGGCGGGGCGCGCGCTCGCGGATGGTGGCGATTGCTCGTACATCTGCGACATTGCGGTAATGCCCAGCCATCAAGGCACGGGCCTTGGCAAACAGGTGGTCAGTGCCCTGGTCGAAATGTCAGGCGAGCACAAGAAAATCATCCTGTATGCCGTCCCTGGCAAAGAGCCTTTCTACAGAAAGTTCGGCTTCATGCGCATGAAGACGGCCATGGCCATTTTCAAGAATCAGCAGCAGCAGGTGGAGGCGGGCTACCTTAGCGACACCTGAGAGCGGATGACACCGAACCCAGCGAAGCGGTTGTGGTCAGGCGCGGCATCGCACGCAATTTTCAGGTGGGCGAATCGGCTTTTGGAATGTCTATCTCGCCTTGCGTGGAAGGTAGTGGGTGTACGAGTCGGATGCTGAGCTTGCGACAACCCCATTCGATAGCAGAGAACGCAAGCCAGACAAGGAAAAAGTAGCCAAGCCCACCAAACAGGGTGGTCACTTGGGTCCCAAACCATGAAGTTGGGTCGAGCTTCCCCCATGCAAACCCACCAAAGAGAGCGGTGAGCGTGAGGGTCATAAAGATCCATCCAGCGGTTGTGTATCTGAAAGAGCCAGCCACAACATCTTTGGATTTCCTAGCGCGTGTTCGGAACCAGATAAAAAACGGAAGATAGAGCAGAGTCCCCGCCACCGCAGCCAGTCCACCGATGAAGAATACAGCCTTCCACTCCATAGTTGGACTCCAATAAAGTACGCCCTATTGCGCCAATTCTGCCTGTGTTTCGAGTGACCGGTTTTGCCGCCGGGCGCCAGCGCAGCCGCAGCAGCCACGGGCCCGAAGCGGACGTGGTCGATTTTTTGAAAGCGGGCGATTGATCGGAAGTCAAGCTGCTGCCCTGTGTCACCCAACAAGTTGCCCCAGCAAAGAGAACAGCGAGCAGCTACTCATCGCTAGTGCCACAGGCAGGCCAGCAGGTGCCGAGCCATCTATCTGCACCCCTCCACGCCACTCCTGCCGCCTCCTGAATTTGCCCCGACTATCCAGTTGGCGCACTACACATCCCGCCACGTGCGCCCAACCGCATCCACCGACCGAAACCGCTGTCGATACTCCTGCGGCCCGATCTCCAGCCGGCGCAGGGCCTCGCTGGTGAGTAAGCCGCGGCGGACCGCTAGAGCTAAAGTTGCCGAGCTCCGGATTCACCCAGGAATCTACTGCGAGCTGGGTTGCTCGACCATATCGCTCTCAATCGCAGTCGCCAAGCCGCAGTTGAAAGCTAGAGATTTAACGGCCCGATACCAGCCAGAAGCGGTCTGCGGCGAGAGATGCAAGCGGCGCTCAACGTTTGAGATAAAAGGCTGCTCAAGGGCGCAGTCCTTTTGACGTCCTCTCGATGGAAAAGTTAGAGTTTCCCTTCCAAGGCATCAATGAAGTCTTTGGCTGTTGCGGCGGGTCCGTCTCCAAAGTTGCGATGCACACCCCTGGCCCACTCGGACATGACCGTTCCAATCGTTCCATCCAAGCTCTTCCCGTACTCAAGTGTGAAGTAGCGAAACTGAGCGTGGCTTCCTTCCCCTTCGGACTCGGGACCGCCAGTGAGAAGAACTGCAACGAAATGGGCTTCTGCGGCAGCTTCTGGGGGGTGGCATTGTGAAAATGATTGCAGGGTAGTCCTTTACTCGGCCTGTGGAGACACTTAATTCCGCAGGATTGACCTCTGCAATTGGCTTTCCTACCTGCTTGGCCGTGAGTTCCCAAAGCCAAGCCAGAAACTTGGGTTGTTCCGGTGAAGCGACAATGGCGAAGAACTGCAACGGATCTTGCTCAAAGATTTCTCTGACTGTGTAGTGCGCAAAAACATAGTGATGCTTACGCGGCTCTTTGCGAGCGCTTTGGGTCTTCTTCCAATTCCAGAACATGATGCCTCAGAAAACTTAAAGTTGATGTTCAGGCGACCAGCCAGCGAAGCTAGCGCAGGTCAACTGCATCCTGTTTAAACATTCCCAAAAAACCGTGAAGCCCCGGCAAAGGTGAAGTCGCAAAACTATAACTGGCGCATAGGTTGGGTTGCGAGCGGCCAGGAGCGGAGGGCTAGCAGCGGCATTGAACGCTGTCGATCACACTGGCTCGGGCAACCAGCCACTCAACCCTCGTCAGGAATATCGCGGTCATAAGGGTGCATCGGCTCAACATTGGGGATGATTGGCCCAAAGAAGGGGTCGGCTAGCTCATCCACGCTGCCATTCATGAGTCGATGCACTCGGAATACATTGCTGAAATCCCCGCGGTTGGTGTCTTCGTCATCGTGGACATAGAAAAGCCCATAGCTTCCTTTGCCGTGTTCCGCAATCCAGGTCAACATATCCCAGAATGGCGAGCTTCTATGGTTTCTGGACAGGAACACCTGCAGCACACCATCGTGATTGTTGTGCTGCTCATGCAGCACCCACTGCAACGTAGGCGACGAATTCGTAGTCATCCACTCACGAAATTCGACCCACAGTGCTTCATCGGCCTCGCGTATGGCTTTATTCATATCACCGATCGCAGGTTCGCCAACGGTCTCAGCGTAAGCACTACGGGACGTGCGCAGGACACACCAGCCAACTCCGACAATCATGATGACTTTCCGACCAATGCTTGTGGACTGAAAAACGATAGCTCATTGTCAACCTAACGGCTGCTTCGGGCCTACAAGAGACATTGCCGCTGCTCCAGAGCGGACGGTCAATCACGCGCTTGTATGTCGGCCACGATACCAAATCGGCCAGAAGCGGCCGATGGCGGTACAAGGAGCGGACGCTCAACGCACGGCTAACCTGCGACTTGCTCCGCAAGCCTCCGGGGCGGCGCGCCTAAGAGCCTGTTCAAAGGTGTCGGTATTGGCCTTCAGGTCAGGTTGCATCTTTCACCTGCTCACCACACAAGCACCGCCACCAACACCACGACATGCCTGCGAACAAGACCATTGTGAAAGCAGCATCAGCGAATGCGTACATCGAGTAGACGATGTGATCCGAAGAATGCTGTTGGTTGTAGCGCCACATACTGAGCACCAACAGACACTCAGAAAAGAAAAAGCTGATCAGCGAAAACCCAAGGACTCGACGACGCGCAGTCACCGCGATGAGCACCGCACAGACCACAAGTTGGGCGATGCCGACAAAGTAGGACTGCTGCCCGTGCGTGAGTTCTGAGAGCAAAGGGCCCAACAGTTCGTACCACCACTGCCGATAAAAAAGCAGCACGCCAACGAGCATAGCGCCCAGCCAGGCAACAACGAACGAGAGCCAATGTGCCCTGTGCGGCCTGACTTCACGCATCCCGCAAAACCCGCAGGATGTTCTGGACCGTGTGGGAGATGCTGGGCACTGATTCCTCCTGTAAGTGGCATGTGGTTCCGCATGAGGACCTTACTTTCGAGCTTGTACCCATTCAGACGTGCACTATTGACCGACAGCGAAAGTCTAGCCTGCCGCCCCTGCCCAGGGTCACCCAACAAGGTGACCCAGCGAAGATGCGCCCCGCTGCCCGCCGGCAACCACGCGACACATCCCGCACCGTGCGCGCAGCAACATCCACCGACCGAAACCGCTGCCGATACTCCTGCGGCCCTATCTCCAGCCGGCGCAGGAACAGGCGGCGCAGGGCCTCGCTGGTGGGTACGCCGCTGCGGGCGGCGACCTCCTTGAGGGGCAGGTCGGTGTTTTCCAGTAGCCGCCGGGCGGTGTCGATGCGGGCGTCGTTCAAAAAGGCGAGCAGGGTCATGCCCGTGCCCTTGGCGAAGATTCTGGCCAGGTGGCGCACGCTCATGCCGAAGTGCGCGGCGAGCGATTCGACGCTGTGCCGCTGGCCGATGTGCTGCAGCACATGGGCTTGGATGGCGGCGACCTGGGTGCCCTCGCCGGCGGCCACCTCCAGCAGCGGGCTGAACTGCGACTGCCCCCCGGCCCTGCGCAGGTAGACGATGAGGTACTTGGCCACGGCCAGCGCCATGGCCCTGCCGAAGTCTTCTTCGATGAGCAGCAGCGACAAGTCGATGCCGGCCGTGACGCCGGCGGTGGTGTACACCGGCCCGTCCTTCACGTAGATGTGGTCGGGCCGGATGGTGGCAGACGGGAACATGGCTGCCATGCGCTGCACGTCCATCCAGTGCGTGCTGACCACCTTGCCCGCGAGCAGGCCCGCGGCGCCCAGGGCGAAGCCGCCGTTGCACACCGCGCACAGGCGGCGGCAGGCGCGGCTTTGCTGCTGCTGCAGCCAGTCCGACACGGTGGTGTCTTCCAGAATGTCGAAGACGCCCAGGCCGCCGGGCACGAGCACGGTGTCGACATGGGGGCAGGGGTCGAAGATCGAACGGTCGGGGGTGACGGCGATGCCGCTGGACGAGCGGATGGGGCCGCGCGTGGTGCCGATGGTGAGGATCTCGTACACGCACTCGCCCTGGCTGAGCACCTGGACCTCGGCAAAAGCATCGCTCGGGCCCGACAGGTCGAGCAGCTGAAAGCGCGGAAAGAGCAGTACGGCGACGGTGATCTTGCGCATCATCGGTGGCAGTGGTGGTGGGGGCGTGTGCAGTCGGGCCCAGCCTCATACGCAGGCGCTCAGCCCGCGTCCTCGCCCTCACCCTCACCCTCACACAGCATGGCCACCAGGTTGGCCAGCTGCGTGTTCGATGCCAGCGCCCCTTTTCTCACGCACACGCGGTGGTGGCGCTGGGCCCAGGCTTCGGCCAGGGGCACGGTGGCGATGCGGCCCCGCAGCGCCTGGGGGATCACGGTGCGCGCCACCACGGCCACGCCCGCGCCCGCGGCGACGAGCTGGGTGATGGCGTCGAAGCCGGCGACCTGCACCTTCACGTCGAGCCGGCCGCCGAGTTCGTTGGCCTTGTTGACGAGGTAGGTGTGCAGGGCCGAGCCGCTTTGCAGGCAGATCCAGGTCTCGCCCAGGCAGTCGGCGTAGCGCACCGAGGGCGCGCCCGCCAGGCGGTGCGCCAGCGGGGTGATGAGCACGAACTGGTCTTCCTGGTAGGGGATGAAATCGAGCTCGGGGTGGCCGATGTCGATGGCCACCACGCCCGCGTCGGCCCGGCCGATGGCGACCGCGGCCACGATCTCGTGGCCCATGCGCTCTTCGAGCGTGATGCGCACCGTGGGGTGCGCGGCGAAGTAGCGCGCCAGGTCTTGCGGCAAGAAGGAGTTGATGGCGTTGTTGTTGGCGAAGAGCGTGAGGTGCGTGGTCAGGCCCTGGGTGTAGGGCAGCAGGTCTGAGTGCATTTGCTCCAGCCCCGCCATGCAGCGGCGCACGTGGTCCAGCATCACCGTGCCGGGCGTGGTGAGCGTGACGCCGCGCGCGCCGCGGATGAACAGGGTGAGCCCCATGCGCTCTTCCAGGTCCTTGATGCGCAGGCTGGCCGAGGGGGCCGACAGGTGGCAGCGGGCGGCCCCGCGCGACAGGTTGCCCTCTTCGGCAATGGCCAGAAACAGGCGCAGGTCGGTGAGGCTGTAGTGCATGGGGGCGAGGTTAACCGCCCGGGGCGGGCGGTGCCACGGCGACGATGAAGTCGGGCTTGCCCACGCCCTGGATCAGCAGGTAGTGGGCGCCGCCCGCTTCTTGTCCTTCTTCGCCCGCCTCACCCGCGGTGAAGCGGTGCACCCGGCCGCTGGCCACCTGCAGGCTTTGGCCGGCGCGCAGGGGCACCACCTCGTCGGGCGCGGCGAGCCCAATGTTCAGCCGGCCGTGCAGCACGTAGAACAGGTCGGTGGTGGCGGTGTGCGAGTGCCAGGGGCTTTGCTGGCCGGGGCTGACCTTGTACTCGGTGATGCAGTAGTCGGGCGTCTCGGCCACGCGGTGGCGGTGGTCGGTGGTGTACTTCACGGCGGTGGTCGCAGGCATGGGGGTGGGCTCTTTCATGTTCGCCACCATCGTCATGCCGCCAGCGCCGGTGCGTCGTGCGTGGCCAGCAGGGCTTCGAGCTGGCGCGCGGCGGCCACCACGCTCTTGTCGTGGCCCCGGGGGCCCAGCACCGAGAGGCCCACGGGCGCGCCGTCGAGCGTGGTCCAGGGCAGCGTGACCTGGGGCAGCCGCGCCAGCGCGGCGGGCGCCAGCAGCAGGTGGCAGCGCTCGCGCGTGGCGGTGAAGACCTCGTCACTCGACGTGAGCAGCGGCGCGATGCCGGGCGCGGTGGGCAGCACCAACAGGCCGTGCTGGGCGAACAGGTCGGCCAGCGTGCTGCGGGCGTTCTCGCGCACGGCCTCGGCCGCCAGCACCTGGTCGGGCTGCAACTGGGCGATGTGGCCAAAGCGCTCGCGGATGGCGGGCGCCAGCGAGTGGCCATGCACCTGCACCCAGGCGCCGTGCTGGGCCCACACATCGGCGCCCTGCAGCGTGCGGTTGGCCACGGCCCAGTCGTGCAGCGCCAAGCTGCCGGCCGCGCGCCAGGGGACGGGGGCGCTGCCTTCTTGCAACCGCGCCACGAGCTGGCGGTAGGCCGCCTGCACGCGCGGGTCGCAGGCGTCGAGCGCGTCGTGCGCGGCCCACAAGCCCCACTCGCCCAACCCGCGCGCCTGCGGTGCGTGCGGCGCCACCACGTCGAGCACGCGCTGCATCACCGCGCCGCTGCGGGTGAACCAGCCCACCGTGTCATACCCCGGCGCCAGCGGAAAGCCCGACACCCCGCCCACCAGCCCGTGCGATGGGCGAATGCCCCACACCCCGCAGTAGCTGCCCGGCAGGCGGGCCGAGCCGCCGCAGTCCGTGGCCAGGCCGATGTCGCAGTGGCCCGCCGCCACGGCCACCGCGGCGCCTGAGGATGAGCCCCCCGGTATGCGCAGCGGCGCCATGGGGTTCACGGGCGTACCGTAGTGGATGTTGTTGCCCGCCAGGCTGTAGGCCAGCTCGTCCGTCACCGTCTTGCCCACCCAGGCCGCACCGGCGCCCAGCAGCGCCGTGACCGCGCTGGCGCTGGTGCTGGCAACGGGCTGCCCATCGCGCCACAGCGGGTTGCCCGCGCCGGTGCGCAGGCCCTGCACGGTGAACACGTCCTTGACGGACAGGGTGAGCCCCGCGAGCTGGGCCGATGCGATGGCCGGGGTGAAGGGCAGCGCGCCAAAGCCATCGCGCACGAAGGCGCCAGAGAGGCCGGGTTGCAGCAGGTCGTTTTTGTTGTGGTGGTTGTCGTTCATGGGTACGCGGTGGAAGAAGAAAGAGAAGAAACGTTCAGTCGATGCGGATGCCGGCGCTGCGCACGATGTCGCCGTTGCCCTTGACCTCGGCGGCCAGCAGCTTCTGAAAATCCTGCTGCGACGAGCCCACGGGCGTGAGGCCCAGCAGGGTGAGCTTTTCCTTGACGGCGGGGGCCGCGAGCGCGGCCACGAAGTCGGCGCTGATGCGCGCGGCAAGGCGTGGCTCCAGCCCGGCCGGGGCCAGCATGCCGAACCAGGCGCCCGACTCGAAGCCCGCGTATCCCGAGGCGATGAAGGTGGGCACCTCGGGCAGCTGCGGCACGCGTGCGGCGCTGCCCACGCCCAGCGCCAGCACCTTGCCGCCGCGCACAAAGGGCAGCACATCGGGCAGGGGCGCCATCAGCAGCTGGGTCTGCCCGCCGATCAGCGCGGTGAGGCCCGGGGCCGAGCCCTGGAAGGGAACGTGCAGGATCTTCATGCCCGACAAGGCCTTGAATTTTTCGAGCGCCAGGTGCGCGGCCGTGCCGTTGCCGATGGAGCCTGCGGACAGGTCCTTTCGGCCCGCCTTGGCCGCGTCCTGCAGGTCCTTCATGCTCTTGAAGCCCTCGGCCGGGCTGGTGACCAGCACATTGGGCGTGAAGGTGAGCTGCGTGAGCGGCGTGAAATCCTTGAGCGTGTCGTAGGGCATCACATCGCGCAGGCTGGGCGCCACCGAGAAGGCGTTGGCGAAGATGCCCAGGGTGTAGCCGTCCGGCGCGGCCTTGGCCACGGCCGTGGCGCCGATCACGCTGCCCGCGCCGGGGCGGTTCTCGATCACCACCGGCACGCCCCACTGGCCCTGCAGCACGGGCGCCATCACGCGCATCAGCACATCGGTGGAGCCACCGGCCGGGTAGGGCACGACGATCTTGACGGGCCGGCTGGGAAAGTCTGCCGCCAGGGCCGCCTGCGGGGCGATGAGCACCAGGGCAGCGGCCGCAGCCAGGATGGAGCGTCGGGCAAGAGTCATAAGGCATCTCCTAAAGAGACGCCAGTGTCGGCAGCGCCGCCCATTGGGACAAGTGAGATCTCACAAGGGCAGTGTTTGTCAAAGACAAACGCTCAGGGTCTGCGCGCCAACCGCGTCAGCTGGGCTGCAGTGCCCCACGAAATCCGCTTGGATCAGCCCGCGCGCCGGTAGTGCATGGCCACCGCGCCGTAGCGCAGTGGCGTGGCCGAGATCAAATCGAGCCGCCGCGTGGCGGGCAGCCCGCCGGCGTACAGGGTCGGGCCGTGGCCCGCGATGCGGGGGTGCACGAGCAGCTGGTACTCGTCGATCAGGTCCAGCCGGTCGAGCGCGGTGGCCTGCAGCTGGGTCGCCCATGCGCGCACCGCGGGCGTCGCCTGCACCTCGCCGCGGGCCACGGCGGGCCAGTAGCCCGCCATCATCTCGTAGGTGGTATGGCCCCACAGCATGGCGCCATGCGCGTCCATGAGGCGGGTGAAGAAGGCGTGGGTCTCCTCGTTGGCAATGCCTTCCTGGTGGTCCACGCAGCCGTTGAGGGTTGAATTGATGCTGAAGGTCAAGCGTCCCATGGGGGGTGTGGACTAGCATAGCTTCCATCCTGGCCTTGGTCGCCGCACGCCGCAAGACCTTCGCCAGGGGTCACCAGCGTGCACCCGGCACTTCATCGCCCAATCATGGAGTTGAATGCTGGCTGGACCCTTGAATCGCGGATCATCGTCAACCCTCCACCGCCCCGCTTTGTCATGCCCACCGCTACCACAGGCCCCATCGGCTACCTTGGCCCCGCCGGCTCATGGACCCACCAGGCCTGCCTCGATCTCTTTGGCGGGGAGGGCCACCTGGTCGCGCTGGCGTGCGAGGCGCTGTTCGAGGCCTACCGCACGGGTGCCATGGAGCGCATCTGCGTGCCGGTCACGACGTCACTGGTCGGAGTGACGCCCTACCTGGATGATGTGCTCGACTTGCCCGAAGCGACGGTCGTGGCCGAGTACCCGAAGATGCTCGGCTACAGCCTTCTGGCGCAGCCGGGCGCGAGGCTGCAGGACATCACGGAGGTGCTGGCACACCCCGTTGCGCTGCAAGAAGTGGCGCCATGGCTGGACCGCGCAATGCCCCACGTGCGCCGCACCCCCGCGGCCAGCGGCGGGGCCGCGGCGCAGGCAGTGGCCCAGGGCGCCACGCGGCACCAAGCCTCGCTCGGCCCCAGGGTGGGCGCCACCGTGTACGGGCTCGCGCCGCTGGTGGAGGGCATCGAAGAGGGGCCCCACAACGTCACCCGGTGGTGGGTGCTGGGGCGTGCCATGCCCGCCCCGACGGGCCGGGACAAGACATCGCTGCTCGCCAGCACCACAGACGATGCCTTCGGCGCACTGCTGAGCGCTTTGGGCGGCGCGGGCATCCAGATCCTCACCGTCTACGAACGGCCCGGCAAGAAGAGCATGGACGCCCACCACTACCTCATCGAGGTGGCCGGCCACGCAACAGAAGAAGGCGGGCGCCTCGCAGGCTTCTTGCCCCAAAACGCTGCGTTTCGCCTGCTGGGCTCGTACCCGAGGAAATGAGGGTCCGCCGTGGATTGGCGTGGCATGGCATGTGCCAGGCACCCGGCATGGGAGCCCGCCATTGATTGATCGCACGTTGCAAGGATCGCAGGTAGGATGCGCGCCATTGCAGCCCCCTTCCCCCGACCCGGCCCGACCGCATGCAAGTCCATCCCCTTGGCGGTGGTGTGTTCACCATCGATGCGCTAGCTTCTCCACAAGGGTGCGCCCACTACCTGGCGGCCGCAGCGCAGCCGTGGGTTGAAGCTGCTGAACTGCCAGCCCTTCACCTGGGCGGGCAGGGCCGTGCAGGCCTGTTTCCGCCCCACGCGCGGCACCAGGGTTGGGCAGTGGCGGGCGCAGTGAAGTACGTGCCGAGGACGGATGTGGCGTATCGCCATACTGCGGCCTGAGATCCGATAGAACGCATTCCAAGAGGCGCTGGCAATGGAAGCACGGCGGAAGATCATCCTGTCCCTCGCGGCCCTCGCCTTCCTAGCGTTGACCCTGGCCATCTACTTTGCAAGCAATGCCATGGGCTACTACCGGTTCACGCAGATTTGCGCACAACGGGCCGGCTTGCAAGTGCATCACCCGCTGGCCATGCATGCAGGGTGGAGCGCAGACCGCTATCAGGCGGACATCCTCCTGCATTCCTACCCCCAGATTGACTTTGTGCGCTACACCGATGCGCAAGGGCAGCGATGGGATCTGCAGCGAACCGCCGAGAAGACGCGTGCGTCGGACAACGGGTTCCGGCCCTTCCCCGCGGACCTGGGCAAGGCCGTCCAATACCGGTTTGAGCGCATTCTGGAGAATGTGCCCAACGAACTGCGGCTGACCCTGCATGCCGCCGCCGTGTCCGAGGAAAAATCGGGGCAGGTGCTCGTCACCTACCAGGACTTCGGCTACCAGGTATTTGCGCCGGACTGGGGGCCTGGGCAGGCCACCATGTGCAGCGCACGGGGACAAAAGAGCAAGCCCGTTGCGCAGGATCGCCCCGAGAGGGCAGCCATCACCACGGCGTTTGCCCGCCCGTGACCAGGCCCGGAACACCACGCCGGGAGCGTTGAGGCTGCGGCGCACAACCCACGCACACGCCCTGGCGGCCAGCAGCCCCCTGCCCCATACACACCCTGATACCGCGCGGGAATCTGTCTTACAAGGATTCGCGGTTTTTGCGGCGATAGTGGGGCCTCGCAGGCCGGCCCCGGGCCGCCCATGGCGCTGCCGCCGTGGCCGCCTGCGCCATGCCGTACCATGACCGCCACCCCAACCCAAGCCTGCCGCCGTGCCCCGTAGTCGCCCCCTCTTGCCGCCCCCTGCCGCCCCTTCCGCAACGCCGGCCCGATGGTCGGCGTTGCTGCTTTGCAGTGCCATGGGCGCGTTGCTGCTGCTGCCGGGCTGCAGCCTGCTGCCCGGGCGCGGGGGCGAAGAGGCGCCGCGCGATGCGGCGTCGAGCCCCCTTGCGGCGGACAGCGATGGCAGCCCCTCGTTCGACGTGCAGGTGCGCGCGCCCGATGCGGTGCGCGAGACGCTGGAAAAGCACCTGGAGCTGCAGCGCTTTCGCCAGCTGCCCGACCTGCAGGCCAGCGAGCTGCAGCGCCTCTTGGGCGCGGCCGATGCCAACGCGCGCGAGCTGCTGGGCACGCTGGGCTACTTTTCGCCCACCATCACGGTGGAGCTGACCGAGACGCCCGATGCCAAACTGGCGCCGCGCACCGTGGTGGTGACGGTGGACCCGGGGCCGCAGACGCACATCGCCAAGGCCGACATCACGTTTGCCGAGGCCGCCGGCGCTAACAACACCACGCAGGATGGCGAGGGCCGCGCGCGCCAGCTGCGGCGCGTGCAAAGCGGCTGGGGCCTGCCGCCGGGCAAGGCCTTCACCCAGTCGGCCTGGGACGGTGCCAAGAACGATGGCCTGCGCCAGCTGCAGGTGCGCCGCTACCCCACGGCCAGCATCACCAACAGCCGCGCCGAGGTGGATGCCGACAAGCACGAGGCGAGCCTGAGCGTGGCCTACGACACGGGCCCGCTGTACCGCTTTGGCGCGCTGCGCGTGCAGGGCAATGAGCGCTACGACCCCGACGGCGCGCGCCGCCTGGCGCGCCTGCCCACGGGCGCCATCTACGACGAAGCGGAGCTGCTCGATGCGCAGCTGCGCCTGGCCAGCAGCGGCTACTACGACGCGGTGTTTTTGACGCTGGACACCGAGGGCACCGACCCGCTGGCCGCGCCCGTGGTGGCCCAGGTGCGCGAGGCGCAGTTGCAGAAGGTGGTGTTTGGCGCCGGCCTGTCGACCGACAGCGGGCCGCGGCTGACGCTGGACCACATCCACAACCAGATGCCGGGCCTGGGCTGGCGCGCGGTGAGCAAGCTCTCGCTGGACCGCAAGAACAAGCTGCTCTCCACCGAGTGGACCGACCTGCCCGGCGAGAACGGCTGGCGCTGGTTCACCGGCGGCCAGGTGCAGCGCGAGGACACGGGCGACTACGAGACCAACAGCGCCCGCTGGCGCGGCGGCCGCAGCAAGAGCACCAAGAACATCGACCGCAACTACTTCGTGCAGTACGACTATGCCAAGAGCCAGGGCCTGAACGCCCCGCCCTCGGGCACGGCGGTGAGTGTGAACTACGGCTGGACGGGCCGCTACTTCAACAACAACACCGCCCCCACGCGCGGCCACGGCATAGCGGCCGAGCTGGGCGTGGGCACCACGCTCACGCCTGAGCGCGACCCTTTTGTGCGCACGCTGCTGCGCTGGCAGAGCTTCATACCCGCGGGCCGCGTGCAGGCCGACGACGGCAGCTCGCGCGCGGCGCGCCTGGCCGTGCGTGCCGAGGGCGGCGCGGTGCTGGCGCGCGAAGGCGCGCAGTTGCCGGTGACGCAGCTGTTTCTGACCGGTGGCGACACCACGGTGCGCGGCTACGGCTACCGCAAGATCGGTGCGCGCACCGACAACGGCCAGCTCTACGGCGGGCGCTACCTGGCCGTGGGCAGCCTGGAGTGGCAGCGCCCCATCGTCTACAAGGGCGCCATGACGGACTGGGAGAGCACCCTGTTCGTGGATGCCGGCGCCGTGGCCGACAAGCTGGGCGACCTGGACCCGCGTGTGGGCGTGGGTGCCGGCGTGCGCTGGCGCAGCCCCGTGGGCCCGCTGCAGGCCGACCTGGCCTACGGCGTCAAGGCCAAGGAGCTGCGGCTGCACCTGCGGCTGGGCTTTACGTTCTGACCGGGCACGCCAGGTCCCTGGATTGTGTCCCGCCCCTGATTTCCTGACTTGTTGATTGATGCCTTCTCGCCATCCGCCCGCCCCCACCGCCAACCGTTCGCCCGACTTCAGCGCCGGGTCTTCGGCCCCGCCACCGCCCCGCCCGCGCCGGCGCAGCGGGCTGCGGCTGCTGGCGTGGCTGCTGCTGGGCCTGCTGGCGCTGGTGCTGGCGGCGGCCGGTGCGCTGTGGTGGTGGGCGGGCAGCAGCACCTCGCTGGCCCTGGCGCTGACACGCGCGGCGCAGTATTTGCCGGCGGACCAGAAACTGGAGAGCCGCGACGTGAGCGGCTCGCTGCGCACGGGTGGCCGCATTGGCTGGCTGCGCTGGAGCAGCCCGGCCCTGGTGGTGGAGGTGGACGGCGCGCGCATCGGCTGGCAGCTGGCGCCGCTGCTCAACCGCAAGGTGGAGCTGGGCGAGGTGCATGCCAGCCGTGTGCGCATCACCCCCCAGGCCACCGCCCCCGCCAGCACCGAGCCGATGAAGCCGCTGGAACAACTGGTGCTGCCCGTGCAGATCAGCGTGCCCTTCCAGGTGGACAGCCTGGAGTGGGCGGGCTCGCCCGAGCAGCAGATCAGCCTGGCCGGCGAACCGCAGCAGCAGGAGGGGCGGGCCGGCCGGCCCGCCGTGCAAGCCCAGCGCCTGGCCGGCAACTACCGCTACGACGGCACCGCGCACCACCTGAAGATAGCCAACGTGGAGCTGGCCCAGGGCCAGTACAGCGCCCAGGTGCAGCTGCAGGCCCAGGCCCCCATGGCCATCGACGCCACGCTGGACGGCACGGTGGCCACCACGCCACCCGGCGGCGGCCACCCGCTGCGCGTGGCCGCGCATGCCACCGTGCAGGGCACCCTGGCCACGGCCGCCGCGCAGCTGCAGGCGGCGGCGCAGTTGAAGCCGGTGGTGGTGGCCGTGGCGGCAGAGCCTGCGGCATCGGCCCCCGCACGCAAGAGCCCCGCTGCGGCCCCCACCACCCCCACCGAGCCCATGCAGGCCGATGTGCAGGCCACCGTGCTGCCCTGGGTGCCCCAGCCGCTCAAGCAGGCCAATGCCACGCTCAAGGCGCTGGACCTGGCGGCCCTGTGGCCCCAGGCGCCGCGCACCCTGCTGCACGGCACGGTGAAGGTGGACCCGGTGGATGCATCCCCCGCAGCCGCAGCCCCAGCCCCGGCCTCCCCTTCCGCCATTGCCGGCTGGAATATCGCGGCCGACCTGCGCAATGACCAACCCGGCCCCTGGGACACCCGCCACCTGCCCCTGGCCGCGCTGCAGGCCCGTGCGGGCTTTGACGGCACGCGCTGGAGCGTGCCCGAAGCCACGGCCACCATCGGCACCGGCAAGGCCGCGGGCAGCGTGGCGCTCAAGGGCCAGTTCACCCCCGCCACCGGCGCGGCCGAGGGCCAGGCCGAGCTGCGCAACCTTCGGCCCGATGCGCTGCACACGGCGCTGGCCGCAGCCCCGCTGGGCGGGCGCATCACGGCCCAGGGCCAGGCCGACCAGGCCGTGCGCTTTACCGCCGATATCCGCGCCACGGGCACTGCGCCAGCCCAGCCCGCAGCAACAGCCCCCGGCAGGAAGGGCGCACAGCCCCTGCTGCGCATCAACACCTTCACCACCCAGGGCCAGTACCTGGCGCAGGCGGGCGGCGGCACGGTGCAGCTCGACCGTTTGCTGCTCGATGCCCTGCAGGCCAAGGTGGAGGCCACGCAACTGCGCGTGGCCCTGGGCGCGCAATCGGCCCAGGGCCAGTTGCGCGCCACGGTGCCCGGTGCCACCCTCAACGCCAATGGCCAGGTGGCGCCCACCCAGGGCGCGGGCGAGTTGCAGGTGCAGCTCTCGGATGCCGAGCGCGTGCAGGCCTGGCTGGCCAGCCTGCCGGGCCTGGCCGACGTGGCCAAGGGCGTGGCTGCCAAAGGCCAGGCGCAGTTGAACGCCCGCTGGACGGGCGGCTGGCAGACTGCCCAGCGCCAGGTGGAGGCGCTGCTGGCCGGCAAGGCGGTGCCCACCTCTAGCGGCAACAACAACTTCACCCTGCAAGCCCGCCTGAACACGCCGCAGCTCGACGTGGCCCTGCCCCCAGGCCGGGGTGGCACAGGCCCGATGTCCAACGTGCAGCTGCGCGGCGTGAGTGCCGAGCTCTCGGGCTCGCTGGCCCAGGCCACGCTGGCGCTGGATGGCGAGGCCCGCAGCGGCACGCAGCGCGCCACGCTGCGCACGCGCCTGGCCGGCGGCACCAGCGCCGCCAACGAATGGCAGGCCCAGGTGACCGAACTGCGCCTGCAGGCGCAAGACACGCAGCTGCCCGGCCCCTGGGCCGTGCAACTGGCCGAGCCCGTGAGCGTGAAGCTGCGCCTGGGCGGGGCCACGCCGGCACCGGCCACGGCGGCATCGGGGCCAGCAGCAGCCACCACCGGCGCGGCCGCCCTGTCGGTGCAGGCCTCGGCGGGCCAGGCGCGCATCACCGGCCCGGTGGCGGGCACGGTCACGCTGCGCTGGCAGCCCGTGAGCTACGCGGGCGGTGGCGGCGGCCCGCTGCGCCTGCAGACCCAGGGCAGCCTGCAGGGCCTGCCCATGGCCTGGGTGGATGCCTTCGGTGGGGCCGCGGATGCCGCCACCGGCAAGCCCGCCCAGCAACCCCTGCTGGCCCGCCTGGGCCTGGCCGGCAACATCGTGTTCGACGGGCAGTGGAACGTGGACACCACCACCAACGGCCCGCTGCGCGCCAGCGCCAGCGTGCGCCGCGCCTCGGGCGACTTGCGCATTCTGGCCGTGGACTCGGCCCCCATCACCACCGTGCAGAGCAGCGGCCAGGGCGCGGGCGCGGGCAGCCCCAAGGCGACCGTTACCGAAGAGCCGGGCAGCAGCAGCAACGCCGGCGTGCGCCAGGCCGAGCTGAGCGTAGAGGCCGAGGGCGATGCCCTGCGCGCCAAACTGGTGTGGGCCAGCGACCGCGCCGGCGAGGTGGACGCCACGGCCAGCACCCGCCTGACCCTGGGCAGCACGCTGGGCGCCACCACGCTGGCGCCCGACGCACCACTGGCCGGCACCCTGCGCGCGAGTTTGCCCGATGTGGGCGTGTGGTCGGCCCTGGCGCCGCCCGGCTGGCGCGTGCGCGGCACGCTCGATGCCAATGCCACCCTGTCGGGCACGCGCGCCGCGCCGCGCTGGGCCGGCACGCTGGGGGCCGACGAGCTGGCCGTGCGCTCCATCCTCGACGGGGTGAACCTGCAGGGTGGGCGCTTGCGCGCGGCGCTCAATGGCAACCAGCTGGACATCACCGAGTTCCGCCTGCGCGGGGGCACGGGCAGCAAGGCGCGCATCCCCGGCTACAGCGGCAACCGCACCAGCGCCCCGCAAGACGGCGGCAGCCTCACCGGCACCGGCCGCGTAAGCTGGGGCGCGGGCAGCGACACCACCTCGGGCCTGGCCATGAACTTCCAGGCCGAGGCAAAGGCCCTGCAGGTGCTGGGCCGGGCCGACCGGCAGGTCAACGTGTCGGGCAAGCTGCAGGCGCAACTGCAGCAGGGCCAGTTCAGCGTGCGCGGCAAGCTCACCACCGACCGCGCCACCATCATCCTGCCCGACGAAACCGCGCCCAGCCTGGGCAGCGATGTGGTGGTGCGCTCCGCCGCCAAAGACCGCGAAGCCCAGGCCAAGGCCCAGGCCATCGCCAAGGCCAACCAGGCGGCCGAGCAGCCCGCGGGCGCGAGCACCGCGCCCACCACCGCCAAGCCGCCCGACATCGCCATCACCCTGAACCTGGGGCGCGACTTTGCGCTGCAGGGCCACGGCATCACCACGCGGCTGACCGGCGAGCTCGACGTGCGCAGCAGCCCCGTGCCCGGCGCGCCCCCACGCGTCATCGGCGAGGTGCGCACCGAGCAGGGCCGCTACCGCGCCTGGGGCCAGGTGCTGGACGTGGAGACGGGGCTCATCCGCTTCAGCGGCCCGTACAACAACCCCTCGCTCGACATCCTGGCGCTGCGCCCCAACATCAGCGTGCGCGCTGGCGTGCAGGTCAGCGGCTCGGCCCTGGCGCCGCGCGTGCGCCTGTATTCGGACCCCGACCTGCCCGACGCCGAAAAACTCAGCTGGGTGGTGCTTGGCCGCGACGCCGCCGCCGGCGGCGCCGAGGCCGCCGTGCTGCAACAGGCCGCCCTGGCCCTGCTCGGCCGCAAGGGCGGCGCCGGCCCCACCGCCAACATGGCCAGCCGCCTGGGCCTGGACGAAATCGGCTTCAAGGGCCCCGGCGCGGGGGAGGACGCCACCGGCGCGGCGCTCACCTTCGGCAAGCGCCTGTCCACCGACCTGTATGTGACGTATGAGCGCAGCCTGTCGGGCACGCTGGGCACGCTGTACATCTTTTATGACCTGTCGCGCCGGCTCACCCTGCGCGGGCAGACGGGGGCGCAGAGTGCAGTGGACATCATTTACACCGTGAAATACGACTGAGGGAAGGGCGCATGGAGCAAAAAAGCGGGCATCACCGGGACCACCCTGCACTGCCCCTACAATGCGCGCCTGCGTCCTCCTCGTAGTTCAATGGATAGAACGAGTGCCTCCTAAGCGCTAGATACAGGTTCGATTCCTGTCGAGGGGACCACCCTACTCGTTACGAATCAACAGCTTACGAGTGCCAGACTGCTGTTGGGGACATGCCGGGGACAAAGCCCGCCCCAGCCTTCCTGCCGCTGCACGGCGAACAGGCAGCCCCAGGTGGAAGCCAGCCCGAGCACCTGGCCTTGCTAGAGCACCTGCTTGAAGCCCTGCTTGCCCTCGAAGATCTTCTCCAGCGCCAGCACAAGCTGCTGCAATTCTTCGTCGGAGGCCTCCAGGTGGATGACGTACCGCCCGGTTCCGTCAAGTTGGTCGGCCACCCTTGCATCCAGGCGCGCCGTGAGGACGCTCCCGTCCAGAGAAAGATCCAGATCGTTCACCTGGGTGAGCACCTGATCACTCACCATCAGCTCCATCTCGTCCCGTTCGGGATAGCGGGTCAGCGAGAAACAGTAACGCTGGGCTGGATCCTGGCAATACACGAAGGCCATCTCGTAGCACGCGTCGTAAGCGGACGCCGAGCATTGGGCGTGGAGAACCCTGGTCGTCAGGTTCGGCTGAGTGCGCATGGGTGCAGTGCGTCCGGGTGGTGGCGCTCAAAGTCGATCTCGGGGCAGCAGCACGGGGCCGCAGGCACCTAGCGCGCCGCCTCCTCCAGCAGCCATGCGGTGACCTCGTCCAGCGGCACATCGCCACCACGCGCCCGCTGCGGCCACACGAGGTGGTAGTCGATGCCCGTGCGCAGCGCCACCTGCGGCAGCACCCGCACCAACCGGCCGGCGGCGATGTCGGGGGCGACGAAGAACGGGCTGGCCAGCGCCAGCCCCTGGCCGGCGATGGCCGCGTCAATGGCCAAGCCAATCTGGTTGAAGCGCGTGCCGCCCGGCGGCGGCACCGGCAAGCCCGCCTGCGCAAAGAACGCGGGCCATGAGCCATGGGCGTCGTGGATCAGCGGCAGCCTGGCCAGCCGCTTGGGCGTCAGCGCGCCCGCAGCGCCCACCAGCGCCGGGCTGCCCACGGCGATCAAGGTGTTCTCCAGCAGCCGCTCGACCTGCAGCCCCGGCCCGAACGGCGGCTGGCCATAGCGGATCGACAGATCGACCCCCTCGGCATGGAAGCGTGATACGCGCTCGGAGGCCAGCACGCGCAGCTCGACTCCCGGGTGGCGCTCGGCAAAGCGCGGCAGGCGGGGCAGCAGCCACTTGGCGGCCAGGGTCGGCGCAACGCTGATGGTGACCTGCCGTTCGCCCGGGCGCAGCTGGCGTGTGGCGTCGGCAATCTCCTCCAGCGCACGGCGCACGCGCAGCGCATAGGCGCTGCCAGCCTCGGTAGGTGCCAGGCCGCGCGCGCGCCTCTCGAACAGGCGCACACCGAGCTCGGCCTCCAGCGCGCGCACCTGCTGCGCCACGGCGCCCTGCGTCACGTCCAGCTCCTCGGCTGCAAGCCGAAAGTTCAGGTGCCGCGCCGCGGCCTCGAAGGCGTGCAGCGCCTTGAGCGAGGGCAGGCCCTGCAGGGGCGGGGCGGTGAGGGGGCTGTGGGCGTCGGCGGTCATGGGCGTTTCAGATCTCCGGGCGGGGGTGCGGCGCAACGGGTTTGGCGGGGGACTATCCCACACCTGCGAGCTGCAGGACCCGCGGACAGAATGGCGGCCATCGCACCAGAGCTGCGGCCCTGGATGCTGCACGCGTCCCCAAAAAGAGAGAGACCACCTCATGGCAACACATCCAATGCGAATGAAGCGGCTCTGGCCCGGGCGGGCGCTGGCCACTGCGGGGCTGGCATGGCTGGCCTGTGCGGGCGCGGTCGCCATGCCCCATTCAAGCCCGTGTCCGCGCCGGGCACTGCGCGATCTGCCTTGCCAGGATGGCTGTCATCGGCCCGAAGCAGCCAGTGGGACGGCTGAAAGCGGGCGCTCAACGTTGAAAACCAAAGGCATCCGCCTTGGTTGACCAGTTAAACCCTGCGCTCAGGGCGCAACACCGCTAGCAAACACTTGGTCATAGTCATAGCTTCGAAATGCCACTCTGCTTTGGGGCGGAATGCTTTGCGAGGGAAGCTTCATTGAAACATGGGTGAGTTGTTCGCTCTTGTTGGACACGAAACCAGACGATGCACTTTCCAAAGACACCGTGACACTTCCGTCTGGGCTTTTGGAAATGCCCGGCTGCTTGAACTGACTTCTGTACGAAGGGAAGTTTCTCAGTTCCACCATCAAATCAGGACCGGCGCGGTGCATCCACACAGTTGTTGGGAGCCCATCCGTTGGCTCAATCGCCGCCGTGGTGTTGGTTATCCACGTGCTGTCCGGTGCAGAGTTCACATTCCAAAGAAGAATGACTGCGATGGTTGCACCTGCCAGAGCAAGGGCTATGCGTGATCGTCCCATGGTGGGTTTTGACGTTGGGGTCAATCGGCACCGCTGCGCGGCGTCTGCTTGAACGACCTGTTGGCCAGCGGTTTGGACTGCAAGCCAGCGGGTGGTGAATCAACAGCAGCTTTGGGGTGGTTTGGTCCGACGGCTGGCTGCTTTGGGCCCGAAGCGGCCGTTCGGTCTTGCCCGAAGCCGCCATCCAGTTTTCTCTCAGACCTATCCCCCTTTTTTCGCTTCAGCGATGGACCTTCGGGCACTCCACAAAGCCAGGGCAGCGAACCCCAAAAATACCGACAAATCGGCCCATTTGCTGCCGAACAGGAAGTAAGAGCCTTTGGATATATTGGCGAAGTAAGTTGCTGAATCAGATTTCCACCACAACATGATCCCCCGTCCGCCATACCAATCCAATGTGTAGGTGCCGTCGGCGTTTCTTTGGTAGCGAAAGCCGACACCCTCGTACCTCAACTCGCCAGGGGCCGCCTTGGCCCACAACGAGAAATCTTCCTCCGTCGGTAGCTGACCCACATTTTTTCTGTGGCTCTCAACAAAGCTGCTTGCTGCCACAATTCGGGCACGATCATCCCCGCCCAAGTTACGGATCGGTTGAGATTCAGTGTGGAATGCGATGAAGTATGCGATTGCCGACAATGACAACCCAGCAAGCGCGAGAACAATGCATGCGCAAAGCCTCAAAGGCCGAGCGAAAAGATCGAGTGAGGTCATGGAAAACAAGACTCAAGCCGATTCAATAACCGCTTCTGGCCGTATTCTGCCGGCCGCTACTTGGTAGCCATGTCGCAACGAGCCTGGTTGTAGTCCCAAGCGCCCCCACGGTCCAGGCACCTGTCAATTGACGTTTCTCGTGCGAACCCTATGCCGCCAGCAGCAAACGCTGCGGCAATGCACAGGGTGATTCCAACGCGAAGGCGTGTGGTCATGTGAATGTCTGCTTCGGGCCGGTTGCAGTCTGGTATTCAACAGGCGGCTTCAAGTGCCGCAATACAGGGCACCACACGCGGATGCTGCTGGACCCATTGGTCGCCCAGGTACGAGGATACGGAGCCTGAGCCAATGATGGTCGCGAGCGACCCGGACTTGCTGGCCTGCAGCAGTTCGTGGGCCGAATGCATGACTGCCTCGCTCGTGGCCGACTCCGGCTCGCCAGCTTCGCAATGCCACTCCTTTTGAATCGCACTGATGAGCTTGCCCGCCGCAACCTCCAGCTTGGTTCGTGAATTTGTCATTGGGGCGAAGGTCCGATTGTGGCCGAAAACGAAAGTCTAGTCGGTCGCGCCCCTGCCCCGTATCACCCAAGAGAGCGACCCAACCAGGCGCAGCAGATGCCCATCGGTCAGCAACCCGGGAGTGGCCATGGGTGCCGATCTGTGTACGCAGGCCGGGCGCATGTGCCCTCGCCGGTTGGGCATTCAGGGCAGCGGCCATCTGCCAGGGCCGGCAACTAACTGGCATGGGCCCATCCCATCCGGTTGCTGAGTGATCTGCTTCGCTACGATGGCTGCCATCCGCTCAGAACGAACACCGCCCATGACCTGCTATTGCACATTGCACATCAACTCTTCGGACCACGCCATTTTGCCGAGGGCCCTTTTTTCGAGTTCGGCAGCCAGGAAATTCAGTTTCACCGACCAGCAATCCCCTGAGCGCAAGGCGAGCCGCCAGCGGCTGAGAATGCAAGGTCTGGCGGTAAGTGAGGATCGCGCACGCTATTGGTGGCACCTCAATACGGATGGGCGCATCGTGGGTGATGACGTTCATGAGCACATTGCCTGGCTGGTCGGCCAACTGGCCGAGGGCCAGCGCTTGGCTGCGCTGACAGCCCTGGGGTATAGCTATTGGTTTTCGATGTTCTGGGGAGGCAATGGCACTGGCGGGGGGCCCTTGATCACACACGAAACCGTGGCCTTGCTGGCGCTTCACGATGCCCAATTGGGAGTGGGCTTTTACTATGAGGAAGCGCCGTGAGGTGACCGCCCTTGGAGCGAATTTTTGGAACCGATGTGTTCGTTCGCAGGCCGCGAGCCATGGCAATAGCGAATGGCGGCTTCAGGCGCCAAGCTGACTGCCAACCGTCACCAAATTGCATTCGCTTGACCAAATAGATCGGCATCCCGCGTGACAACAAACATGAAAGGCGTGCCTGCCCCCAAAACGTGCAGCGGGCGAGTTGCGTCAACTTGTGCCCAAAACTCAGTCACCTTTGGGTCTTCAACTGCGAGCGGAGAAAAGCCAAACTGGTTGACGAACGCTTTGTAGGCATATGCGTTCGGACGTTCGTCGTACACATACCACTCGTCGAAACCGGGCATCGGCAGCGTTGACGCAGACGCGACCTGCGGACTGATCGCAATCCTGTCGACCACTTCCCAACCGCTTGCCAATTCGGCTGCGCTCGGTGCGTACTTCCCACTGTCGCACGAAGCGATGGCAACCCGGCGACCTACAACGAAGCCAGGCACACGTTCCAGTAGGTCCATCAATGACGGATCCCAGTTGTTAGACCACTGTACGATCAAGTATCCAGCTCTATGGCCGGTAGCTTTGGTCTTTTGGTTCATTCAACGAGCATGTCAGTTGGAGCGTGAAAGTCTGCTTATGGCAGATTGCGAAAGTCTAGTCGGCCGCGCCCCTTCCCCGTATCACCCAAGAAGGCGACTAGGCGAAGCTGAGCAGATGCGCCTATCGCAGGGACCGACATACGCACCCGTCACCCCGCTGATACGATGGCCGCCATCGGCCAAGCCTGAATGCGGCAGACATGACCTTTGCAAACGCCCTGAAATCCAGCACCAGAGTTGCTGGAACCCTGGTTGCACTTGGCGCCGCGCTTTGGCTTTTCGTGGCAGCGAGTTCAGGCCTGGCCGCGGTGGAGGCAGACCGCTTTTGCAACGAACACTTGGGCAACATCCACCAGGACGTCAAAGACCGGTGGGCAAGACACCCCACGCAAGTGTCTTTTCCGATTCGCCGCTGCGCATGTCGGTAAGGCTGGGGCGCCACAGCTGTTACCTGCAGTTCAGCGGCGATGGCAAGGTCATTGAGGGCTCTACCATGGCCCGCTATTGAATTCGGGGCCCGCTTCGATCCACAGCAATCAAGACGCCTACTGGCCACAACGGGAGGTTCGCGCACGCGTTCACTGCATGAAGACATCCACTCGCGCATTCATCGAGGCGCTGGCCAACTCACCAGTGCTGAAACCCGTCTTGGAGGAGGCTGGTGAGCGCTGGGCGCCGCAAGAGCCGCCAGAGACAACGCTCTTGTCGAGCTTCGCCAATCGGTTGTTGGAAGCCTCACAGAATCCGGCCGCCGCCGAAACACAGCGGGCGATGCTGCTCGTTGAGACCGCGATGCAGAGCGGGGATATGGCCTTGGTGACCGTGGCAGCCACCGGGTTCATCGAGGGGCTGGTTGCCTCAGCGAGTGAACTGGGCCTGCTCCCGCAGTTTCTTGCCGCACTGGGCCCATCGTCGCGGCGCCACGCCGATGCATGGCTGGGGTTCGAGGGCTGAAACCCGGCCACCAGCAGATATTCACGCTCCCGGCGTGAAGCCCGTTGAATGCGCCCCAACACCCAAGCTACCGGCCGCCAGCAGCGGCCCACCCCCAACGGAAGTCCATCCATGCGCAGCCTGCCCGTTGCTCTCCCCCTTGCCCTTGCCCTTGCCCTTGCACTGTGCCTTGCAGCGCTGGCAGCGCATGCCCAGGAGGTGGCCGCAACCATCCCGGTGGCCACGGCCGATGCGCGGGGCTAGCCGGTGCGGGCCGACATGGCGCTGACCCTGTTTGTGCCGCCGGGCAAGAGGCCGTACCCGGCGGTTGTCCTGAGCCATGGGCGCCCGGGCGCGGCGCAGCGGGCGGGCACCGCCATTCATTCCCCCAGGCACATGTTCGATGCGCTGGTTTTTCACAGATGATGGAGGCCCTATGCACACAGCAATCGACATTCGTCGCTACAGGCCCGGTGAAGAGCAGGCCTTGTTCGAGGTGTACCACTCGGCCATTCACCGCGTGGCGAGCCAGCACTACACACCCGAGCAGGTACAGGCCTGGGCGCCCAGGGACCTGGACATGGACCTTTGGGCGGAAAGGATTCGCGGCATCCATCCCTTCGTTGCGGAACTGGAGGGGGCGATTGCCGGCTACGCCGATCTGCAGCCCCATGGCTACATCGATCACTTCTTTGTCTCGGGCGCCTACCCCAGGCGGGGGGTTGGCACGGCACTGATGAAGCACCTTCTCGCCGAAGCCAGGTCGCTTGGAATCGACGAACTCACCTCGGATGTGAGCCGGGCCGCCCAAGCCTTCTACGAGAAATTTGGCTTCTCCGTGGTGGAGCACAGGTATCCGGAGCGTCGCGGGGTCGTCATTCCCAATGCGCTCATGCGGCGCTCGATGGCGGCCAGCCCATGACGCTTGACCAGACCAGACCAAAGATGCGAGCCACTGCATGACCACCCGGCACCACGCTGACGAAGCCGTGCACGCGCACCTGCGGCGCCTGGAGCAGGCCATGGACCAGTTCGGCTCTGCATTGCCTGAGAACGCCAACCGCCCACCCCACCGGCTGGTGGTCACGCGCACCGACGAGCACGATGTTGGCTGGGTGTACTTCTATGATTTGGCGGAGCATGTGGAGACAGGAGATTTCCTCCACGCGCTGGCAGGCAATGCGCCCGTGATCGTGGAAAGAGCGAGCGGCAGGCTCTATTCGAGCGGAACCGCGCATCCCATCGAGCACTATGTGGAAGAGTTTCGCAAGGGGGTTCGGCACCCGATCTAACGCCCGCAGCTTCTTGGCGGCGTGCGACGGTGCGCCGAACAGGCCTCGGTGGCGAGCCGGTGCTCTACGCGCTTTGCTGCTTGCGCCTGGGCCAGCCCATCATCCAGGATGGCGGCCATCAGCCAGGGGCGGGCGGACAGGCGTGAGCCCATCCATCCATCTATCTATCCACCCATCCATTCACCAGGAAGCACGCATGGAGCGTTGGGAAATCATCGAGCGCAGGGTGCTCATTGCCGTGGGCATTGCCCTGGTGGCCTTTGGTGCCTGGGCAGTGGTGCGCATGCCGATGGGCATCGTCGTCGCCCAGTTGCTGTTGCCGGTGATTTTCTGGGTCTTCTGGCAGGCTTTCCATGAAGACAAGCTGGGCACCGACGCACCCGTCTCCGGCACGGAGCGGGTGATGTACGGCACCTACCTGTGGGCAAGGCGCGTGTTGCTGGGTGGCATTGCCCTGGCCTTTGGCGCCGCGAGCGTCTGGGCGTTGCTCAAGGGCATGGATTTCGCCATGGCCATTCTTGCCGCAGTACTGTCCGGGATGGCCGGATGGGTGGCCCTTTTCGGCGCGGGCAGGGACAAGTCGCTGTCCGACGACCTGGCCGTGCACCGCGCGCGCCGCAAGCGCTACCGGTGAATCCGGCATGGGCATGGTCATGGGACCGGCACACGACAAAATCAACCACCACATCACCACCACAAGACCCAGGCAAACACATGAAGCGTTGCGGTTCCCCCTTCTGGCCCATCGGCCAGCAATCCCTGCTCGCCACCCTGCTGGCCCTCGGCTGCTGCGGACAGGCCTGGGCAGCCCCCGATGCGGTGGCCGAGTTCAAGGCGCTGGTCGCCGGCTGCAAGGCGGCGTATGCCGCCAAGCCGGCCACCGAGGTGGGATTCGACGACCCGCTGCAGTCGTGGTTCAAGACCGCGCGCCTGCCCATCGAGGTGCGCTACGACGTGAAGAAGACGGACTCGCTGATCCGCCCCTTCTCGGCCTTCATCGAGGTCACCGAGGTGGTCGCCCACGTCAAGGCCCCGGGGGAGGAAGCGGCCCGCAAACTGCCGGTCACCGCGGGCGATGGCCAGTGGTATTCGAGCCGCTTTGTCTACCTGCTGAACTTTGCCTATGAGGACGGCCGCTGGGTGCCGACCGGCGCCGTGCACTCCAGGGCGGCCCGCGACAAGGGGGCCCGGCAGTTTGACAAGCCGTTCAGCAGAGAGTCTTCTGCGGCCAGCATGCGCGACCCCAAGGCCCCATTCGCGGCCTGCGTGCCGAAATTAGGCGGGGTGCGTGCTGCATCGGGCGGGGCTGTCGTTGGCCCCGCACCGGCCTGCAGCCGCCCCGCAGAGCCAGCGATTGCCTCCGGTCATACGGATTCGCATTCGACCGTATAACTAGGCGGGAAGCCGCAGACAGTGCTGTAGCACGGCAAGGCGAACCAACGACGTGAGACGGTTGAAGGCGGATCCGTATCAGGCCTTCACTTCCACCACCGCCTCAAAACCCCCAAAGATCATGCGCTTGCCGTCGAAGGGCATGGGCGGGTTGGCGGGGTTGGAGGGGTCCATGCGCGGGTCTTCCATCATTTTCTTCATGCCCGCGTCGCGCGTGGCTTTGTCGGGCCATTCGACCCAGGAGAAGACCACCGTCTCCTCGGCCGTGGCCTGCACCGCGCGGCGGAAGTCGGTGAGCTTGCCGTCGGGGACGTCGTCGCCCCAGCCCTCGATCACGCGAATGGCGCCCAGCTCGATGAAGATCGGGTCGAGCTGGCGCGCGTGCGCGGCGAATTTTTCCTTGTTGGCGGTGGGGACGGCGATCACGAAACCATCGATGTAGGACATGGCTTGACTCCTGTTGGGTTGACGACCATTCGGCGTGCCCTCCATGGGCACCCCGTAAGCACTCGACGAACGAGAACCCGCCAGATCGACATGGAGCGCCCGAAAGACGCACTTTTTTACGTTCCACAGGCCCTGATCACTGCGCGCGCCTCGCCCGGCGCGCCGGCTTGTTGGGCGCAGGGGCTGCAGCCAGGCGCGCCTGCAAGAACGCCCGCAGCGCCTGCACCACCTGGCTGCGCATGGGGCCGGGCTGGTAGACCAGCACCACGCGCCGCTCGATGTGCGGGGTGACCAGGGGCAGCACCACCAGGTCCGGGTCGCGCAGCGTGGCGGTGTACAGCTGCGGCATCAGGCCCAGGGCCATGCCGCCGCGCACCAGGGCGTACAGCGTTTCGGCGTAGCTCACGCGGTAGGGCTCGGCATGCTGCGCAAACTGCGCGCGGGCCGATGCGCCCAGCGCCGGCATGCTGCCGCTCTCGAACAGTGCCAGCCGCTCGTGCCCGATGTCTTGCCAGGCCACGGGCGCCTCGGCCTGGGCCAGCGCGTGGTCGCGGCGCAGCACCAGCACCAGCGGGTCGCGGAACAGGTCGGTGCACACCAGGCTGCCCGGGGGCTCGGTGATGGCGGCAATCGCCAGGTCGAGCTGCCCGCTGCGCACCTCGGCCAGCAGCGTGGTGGAGGGGGCATCGCGCCAGGCCAGGTCCATGCGGCTGCGCTGCTGCGCCGGCGCAGCCGCATCTTGCTGCTGTTCCCCTTCTTCGGCGAGAAACTCCCCCACCGCCGCCACCACGCGCGCGCTGGCCGAGGGGATGACACCGATGCGCACCAGCGCGCGCCCGCGCTGCACGGTGTTGTCGATGTCCTTCAAGGCGCTGTCCACCGTGTGCACCACGAAGTCGGTGCGCGCCAGCACCTCGGCGCCCAGCGGCGTGAGTTCGAGCTGGTGCGTGGAGCGCGTGAGCAGCGCAGCCCCCACCAGCCGCTCCATCTGCTTGATGGCGTTGCTCAGCGCCGGCTGGGTGATGGACAGCCGGCGCGCCGCCCGGCCGAAATGCCCTTCTTCGACCAGCACGGAGAAAAAGCGCAGTTGCCGCAAGGTGAGCGCGTGGAGTGCGGTGGTGGTGCCCATGGCTTGGCTTTCATTGCATCTGCGGTTATAGATCCAATGAATGAATATATAGAAATTTGAAATTTTCCTTATCTGCGGGGTGTGCCTAGACTTTCGGCATGAGCCCGCATTCCGCCCCCGCTGACGCCGACGCCGGCGCGCCCCTCGAAGCCTTTCTGCGTGCCATCCCCAAGGTGGAGCTGCACTGCCACCTGTTCGGCACGGTGCGCCAGGCGACCTTTGCCGCGCTCAACCGCCGCGCCGGCGCACCGCTGGCCGAGGAGGAGGTCGAAAGCTTCTACACGCGCGGCGAAAAGCCCGTGGGCGTGCTGCGCGTGCTGCGCGCGCTCGACGCGCAGCTGGTGCGCAGCGCCGACGACCTGTACCAGCTGACGATTGAATACCTGGAGGACGCCGCGGCCCACACGGTGCGCCATGCCGAGTTCTCCTGGAACCCCACCGGCACGGTGCACGCCTCGGGCATTGCCTACCCGCTGGCGCAGGGGGCCATCGTGCGCGCCATTCGCGACGCCGAGCAGCAGTGGGGCATCACCGGTCGTCTCATTGCGGCCATCGACCGCGAGGCATCGCCCGAGGCCGCGGTGGAGATGGTGCAGTGGGTGGCAGCGCAGCGCTGCGACGAGGTGGTCGGCATCGGCATCGACTACCGCGAGAACGACCGCCCGCCCGAGCTGTTTCTGCAGGCCTACCGCGACGCACAGCGCGCGGGCCTGAAAACCACCGCGCACGCCGGCGAGTTCGGCATGCCCTGGACCAATGTGCGCACCGCGCTCGATGTGCTGCAGGTGGACCGCATCGACCACGGCTACACGGTGGTCGACCACCCGGCCTTCGCGCGCGAATGCGCCGAGCGCGGCGTGGTCTTTACCGTGGTGCCTACCAACTCCTACTACCTGCGCACGCTGGCGCCCGAGCGCTGGGCGCTGGACCACCCCATCCGCCACATGCCGGCCCTGGGCCTGCGCATCCACCCCAACACCGACGACCCCACGCTGCACCAGGTCACGCCCACAGGGGCCTGGCTCAAGATGGTGCGCGACTTCGGCTTTGGCCTCAATGACCTGCGCGGCTTCATGCACAACGGCCTGGACGGCGCCTGGATCGACGACACCCAGCGCCGCCGCTGGGCGAGCGAATGGAGCGCACAGTTCGATGCGCTGCGCGCCGCGCACGGCCTGGCCTGACGCCCCCTTCGCACACCACCCCCTCCGCACAGCCCCCCCACCGAGAGACCTTGACACCATGCGATACCTTGCTGCCCCGCTGCTCGCCGCCACCCTCCCCCTGCTGGCCCTGGGCCCGGCGCATGCGCAGGCACCCGCGCCTGCGGCCTGGCCGGCAGCCAAGCCCATCACGCTGATCGTCCCGTACTCCGCTGGCGGCAGCGTGGACTTCGTGGCGCGCATGGTGGCCACGCGGCTCTCGGAGCGGCTCAAGCAATCGGTGGTGATCGAGAACGTGAGCGGTGCCGGCGGCGCCATCGGCGTGGCCAAGGCCGCCGCCGCGGCGCCCGATGGCTACACCCTCGTGGCCGCGCCCGACAGCACGATTGCGATCGGCAAGCTGGTCAACCCCGCCGCGTACAAGTTCGACCCGCTCAAGGACCTGGCGCCCGTGGGCCTGGTGAACACCGCCCCCATGGTGCTGGTGGCACGGCCCGGCCTGGGCGTGGCCAGCTATGCCGACTTCGTCAAGCTCGCCAAGGCCTCGCCCGGCAAGACCAGCTACGCCACCTCGGGCGTGGGCACGGTGCTGCACCTGTCCATGGAGCTGCTCAAGCAGCGCAGCGGAATCTACGTCACCCACATCCCCTACCGCGGCGCAGCGCAGATCGCCACCGACGTGATCGGCGAGCAGGTCGACACCGCCATGCTCATCAGCGCCGGCGCGGTGCCCGGCTACGTGCAAAGCGGCAAGCTCAAGGCCCTGGGCGTGACCGGCACCAAGCGCCTCGAAGCGCTACCCAACGTGCCCACCTTCGACGAAATGCCCGGCCTCAAGGGCTACGCCCCGGTGGCCTGGACCGGCCTGTTCGCCCCCGCGCAAACCCCCGCCCCCATCGTCGCGCGCCTGAACCAGGAACTCAACGCCGTGCTGAGCACCCCTGAAGTGCGCACCAAGCTGCAGGAGCAAGGTGCCCTGCCGGGCAGCGGATCGGCCCAGGACCTCGCCCGCTTCGTGCAGGCCGAATACGCCCGCAACCTGAAGGTGGTGCAGAGCGTCAATATCAAGGAGTAGGGGCGGCCTGCCCCGCCGGGCCTGCTGGGCTCAACCCATGGGGCCCACCAGCGCGTCGAGCTGGTCGAAGGTCTCGTCGTTCCAGCCCGTGCTGCCGGCGGCGATCTCGGCGTCGAGCGCTTCCTTGCTGGGGTAGAGGTCGTGCACGGTGAGCAGCGTGTGCCCCGCGGGCTGCTCCTCGAAGGTGACGGTAGTGACCTGGCCGCTGCCGCCGGCTTCGTCATTGGTCCAGACCAGGCGCGCGGGCGGCACCACTTCCAGGTAGCGGCCATGGAAGGCCATGCCCTGGGGCGCGTCGGGGTGGCTGAACACCAGGCGGTAGCTGCCGCCCACGCGCACGTCGAGCTCGCACGACAGCAGCGCCAGGCCAAAGGATTGGGGCACCCACCAGTGCCGGAACAGCGCGGCATCGGTCCAGGCCTTGAACACGGTGCGCGGTGGGGCCTTGATGGTGCGCGTGACGACCAGTTCACGCTCGGATTGGCGCTCCACCGACAGGCGGTGCTGCGGGGAGGCGGGCTGGCTAGCTGTGTTTCCTGCGTCCATCGGTTTTCTCCTGGTGTTGCAATTCCTCGACCACCTGGTCCAGCGCGTCGAAGCGGGCCTCCCAGAGCTGGCGGTGCTGCGCGATCCACAGCGCTTGTACCTCCAGCGGGCGCGGGCCCAACTGGCACTGGCGCACACGCCCGAGCTTCTGCGTGGTGACCAGCCCCGCCTGCTCCAGCACGCCGACGTGCTTTTTCATGCCCGTGAGGGTCATGCCGAACTTGGCCGCCAGGTCGGAGATGGACGCATCGGCGCGCCCGAGCTGCTGCAGCACGCCACGCCGGGTGGAATCGGCCAGCGCAGCAAAGGCGGCATCAAGGTGGGCGTCCGAATACTGAACCATTAAGTTCAGTTTATACCCACTGCCTCACTGGCGCAAGCCCCACCAAGCCAGCAGTTTTTCTACCGACTGAATGCAGCCCCAGCCCCTCGCCGCGCCAGTCTGCCGGTGCTAACCTGGCTGCTTTCAAAAGCTGCGGTCCGCGATGCAGCGGCACCGCACAGTGGGTTGGAACCCTCTCCCCATCACAGGAGAAAAAATACTTTCTCTTGCCATCTGCCATCCGTCACAGAAAGGCCCTTCCATGCACGCACTCGTCTTCCACCAGTTCGGCGATGCCGATGTCCTGCGCCATGAAGTGGTGCCCGACCCGGTTCCAGCGCCCGGCCAGGCGCTGGTGCGCATGCGCGCCGTGGGGCTGAACTTTGCGGACATCTACCGTCGCAAGGGCAACTACCACCTGGCCGGATCGCCGCCGTGGATCCTGGGCTATGAGGGCGCGGGCGAAATCGTCAGCGCCCCCCCGGGCAGCGGCCTGCAGGTGGGTCAGCGGGTGGGCTTTGCCGACAGCCCGTTTGCCAATGCCGGGCTGTGCGCGGTGGATGTGGACCGGCTCATCCCCTTGCCCGACGCCATCTCATTCGACACGGCCGCGGGCAGCCTGTTGCAGGGCCTGACGGCGCAGTACCTGTGCCGCGACAGCTACGCGGTGCGCCCGGGGGACTGGGCGGTGGTGCATGCGGCGGCGGGCGGCGTGGGGCTGCTGCTCGTGCAGATGCTGCGGCGCCTGGGTGCACGGGTCATTGCCATCGCGTCGACCGAGGCCAAGCGCCAGGCGGTGCGTGGGCTCGGGGTGGACGAGGTGCTCCCTACCGAGCATTGGCTGCAGGCCGTGCAGGCCATCACCGGTGGGCGCGGGGCGGATGTGGTGTACGACTCTGTGGGCACCACGCTGCCCGACAGCCTGGCCGCTGCGCGCACCGGCGGCACCGTGGTCTTCTACGGCATGGCCGCGGGCGACCCCGCGCCGGTGGACCCGCGCCTGCTCATGGACCGGTCGCTGGCACTGGTGGGCGGCGACCTGTGGAACGTGCTCACCACCGCACAGGAGCGCAGGGCACGCGCGGCGCAGCTGTTTGACTGGATTCTGGCGGGCGATGTGCAACTGCGCATCGCGCACAGGTTTGCCCTGCGCGATGGCGCGCAGGCCCACCGCGCGCTGGAGGGGCGGCAGACCATTGGCAAGGTGGTGATGCAGGTGGAGTGAGGCGCGGGGCCTCGCCCGCCGCAGCGGTCAGGTAGCTACCGCTTCCTGCGCCGCCGTCGCCTTGGTCTGCTCGCTGCGCCGCGCCGTCATCGCCGTCCCCATCGACGCCGACATGATCAGCGCAATCGCCAGCCACTGGTTGAACGTGAGCACCTCGCCCAACAGCACCAGGGCCAGCAGGGCGGCCACGGCGGGCTCCATGCTGATCATGATGCCGAAGGCCTCCTTGGGCAGGCGCTTCAGGGCCATCATCTCCAGCGAGATGGGGATGGCACTGGAGATGGCCGCCACGCCCACGCCCACCATCAGCACATAGGGCGACAGCAGCGCGGTACCGGCATGCGCCACGCCCACGGGCACCACCACCACTGCCGCAGCCACCAGGCCCAGCGAGACGGAGTGCCCGGCATGCAAATGCCCCACGCGCTTGCCGAAAACGATGTACAGCGCCCAGAAGGTGGCGGCCGCCAGCGCGTAGGCCACGCCCGTGGGGTCCAGCGTGCTGCCGTTCATGCCGCCCAGGGGCAGCAGCATGCCCAGGCCCACCACGGCCAGGGCCACCCAGACGAAATCGATGGCGCGGCGCGAGGACAGCACGGCCATGAGCAGCGGGCCCGAGAACTCGATGGCCACGGCCAGCCCGAAGGGCAGCGTGCGCAGCGACATGTAGAACGTGAGGTTGGTGGCGCCCAGCATGGCGCCGTAGAGCATGATGGCGCGCAGGTCGGTGCGCGACAGCTGCCAGCGCCAGGGCCGCCACAGCAGCAAGAGCAGCAGCGCCGAAAAGCCCACGCGCACGGCCGTGGTGCCCTGCGCACCCACCAGGGGAAACAAGTAGTGCTTGGCCCACGAGGTGCCAATGCCCAGGGCCGTGACGGCGCCAAGCACGGCGAGGAAGGGAACGAAACGCTGGTAGCGGAGCAGCAAGGAAGACATGGCTGAAAATATAGTTTGACTGCGGCGTGCTTTTGGCTCGAAATTCATGCTGTTCACGCAACTTTCGCTCGCCAACGCAGCCCAAACCACCCATGCCTGCCCTGCCCGCCCTGGATTCGTTCGACCTGGCCATCCTCGACATCCTGCAGCGCGACAACACCACGCCCCAGCGCGCCATCGCGCAGGCCGTGCACCTGTCGGCGCCCGCGGTGCAGCGGCGCATCCAGCGGTTGCAGCAGACCGGCGTGATCCGTGCCAACGTGGCCGTGATCGACCCCGAGAAGGTGGGCCTGCCGCTGACCATCATGGTCGAGGTGCACCTGGAGAACGAGCGCCCGGACCGCACCGCTCCGCTGCGCAGCCGCATTGCGGCCGAGGGCGCCGTGCAGCAGTGCTACAGCGTGACCGGCGAGGCCGACTACCTGCTGGTGGTGAACGTGGCCTCCATGGCCGACTACGAGGCCCTCACGCGCCGCCTGTTCGAGGGTGACGACAACGTGCGGCGGTTTCGCACATCGGTGTCGCTGGGGTGCTTGAAGGCGGGGTTGCAGGTGCCGCTGGGTGGAGGTGGGCCGGCGTAGGCGGCTTGGCTACCACGCCTCGGCCGCGGGCGTGCCCTGGTGGTAGATGAGCTGCCACAGGCCATCCTGCCGCATCCAGACCGAAGAGCGCAGGGTGTGGTTCTCCAGCGTGGCATCTGGCCGGCGAAGCGCCGAGCGGTAGCTCAGCAGGGCGATGCCCGGCCCCAGCGCTTGCAGCGCGAAGTGCTCCGAGATGACCGGAGGAGGCGTCACTTGCTCGCCTAGAAAGCGCATGACGGTGGCCCGGTCGTACTTTCGGCCCGAGCGGCCCACTTCATGAAAATCGGGGTGCAGCAGCTGATCAAGGCGCTGGGCATCGCAGCGCACGCCCGGGTGGTGCAGCTCCACCTCCAGCGCCTGGAGGGTGGCGAGGAGTGCGTTGGTCATCGGCGCGCACCACCACCTTCTGCGGACGACCGCATCAGCGGCGCCACATGGCCCACCATACCTTGCGGGTGCCCGCTGCGCGTGCCGGCAAATCGAGCACTTCTGACTCTGGCTATTTTTGCAATGCGTCGCACAGACCTTGTTCCTTCGCGCGTTGGGGCTCTTCAAAATGACTGGGGCGCGACCTGACTACGGGGCAGGCGGCGCCCCCGACAGCACGGGCTGCAGGTCCGCGTAGGACTGGTCATGGCCGGGCTCTTCGGGAAACCGCCCCGCCCGATCGGGCCAGACCACCTGGGCAATGGGGAACTCCTGCCCGTGGAACCGGAGCCCGAAGCCGAAGTAACGGTCCAGGTGCATGCCATGCAGGGGTTTGACCTGCAGCCCGAACTTTCCGCCCACGTCGTGAAGCTGGCTGAACACCTTGAACTCGGCCCCCGCTGCAACCTTCGCGGTGATGGCGTTCAGAAGGTCCGCAGTGAGGTCGGTGGGCAGGCCGAACACAATGAGTTCAGGGTGCTTGAAACGCGACCACAGCCCCACCGTGTAGGCGAAAGGCGGGTCTTCGTCCCCCACGGCGATCACGGAGCAGCCATGGTTGGCGATGTCCTTGCGAACCCTTTTGATGAACTTTTCCATGGTGGTATTCCGGGGTCCCTGCTGGCCGATGATTGCTGCAGTCTAGCCGCTCTGTGAGCGCTATCGGCGCCCTGCGTCCGCTGCTGCTTCTGTCACCGCGCCCGTCCATGAAACTCCTGCTGACACTGCCGGCCAGCGGCCAGGTGCGGGCGGGCGCTTCCGGGGCGCAGCGCGACGAGCCCCGGCCCAACCCCGTTGACAGTCCGCCCCCGCAGGCGCAATGTGCCATCAGCACGTGCGGTCTTGTGCCCGGCAGCGGGGGGCCCATGCTCCAATGGTCCCGCGCCCGCAACGGCAACTGGCGCAGTGCGCACGGCATGCGGCGCGCAATCCACGACACCATGCGGAGGGCAGGACGATGATGATGACCGAACACACCACCACCATGTCCCTGCGCGGCGGCGCCTTTGTCGGCGGCATCATCGCGCCCTGGCCGCTGGCCCGCGCCGAGGTATCGCCTGAAATGCTCTGCGTCGGCTTTCTCGGGCAGTACCGCTTTGCGCCTGCCGATGTGCTGACGGTCGAGGCCGTGGGCGACCTGCCCCTGCTGACAACGGGCGTGCGCATCCACCACCACCGCGCGGACTACCCGGAGATGTTTGTCCTGTACTGCAGCCCGCGTGCCCGCGGCGCGCTGCTGCAGGCGCTGCGCGACGCCGGCTTCACCACCGGCCGCCCGGCCGTGCCCACGCCCGCGCGCGGCTTTCCCGTGCGCACCAAGGCCCTGGTCGCGGCCCTGCTGGCCTGGAATGTCATGTTCGTGATGGGCAAGCTGCCTGCAGGCATCGACGGCAACCCTGTGTACAGCCAGATGGAGCAGGCCTTCTACGCGCTGATGGCGCCCGTGCTGGTGCTGTTGGTCGCCTCGCTCGCGCCCCGTTCCCGGCGCATCCAGCGCTTTCTGTTGCGCGCGGGGCGGCAGTTGGGCGAGATCCGTGGCGCGCTGCGGCTGCTGCAGGCCGTTGCGGCCATTGCGCTGGCGGTGGAAGCCACGCAGTTGCTGGCGCAGTAGGCGTTCAGAACACCTGCAGGGCTGCGGTATCGCCACCGCGTACCAGGGCCGGCCGGCGCGCGGCCCTGTGAGATCCAACGCCCAGCTTGGAGCTGAGGGCCATGTACCGCATACTGCGGCCGGGGCTTGGCCGAGGGCAACGCCCACATGGAGCGCCCCGTGGGAAAGCGCGAGTGCGGGCAAAGAGCAACACCAGGAAGTGACTGAAAAGCAATGGCGCAGCGAGATGGTCTTACCCAATGGTTCCACGACTTGGCAGAGCAGCCAGAAGATGCGTTGATCAAGCTCGCGTCGCCACAGAACATTGCGCAATTGCAGACGCATGTGGCTCTCAACACGCCAGACTATCCCTTACCGAGTTGGCTCAGCCCCAGTGAGTTTGCACAAGCCGTCGTTGGCTTCAGGCACAACGAAAGCGCTTGGAACAAGGCAACGATGGCTGCCATCATCCAGGCAGATGATCTGTTCAAGGCCGGAAGCACCGCCAAGGCCACAGCACTATTGGAAGCCTTCGCGGCGTCCTGCCCGTGGGCGCTCTTCAAAGAAGCCGCACTCGACCAGGCAACTCACTACGACACGTGACAGCTCTGCAATACGCCCCCATGAACAACCCGTCGCCACACGCCTCTCCCGCGCTGGAATCGTTCCAAAGTGATTTGGACCGGTACGTGGGCCACGTCCGCTCCCTCGCGATGGGTCCGGAGGATTGCTGCATCGACCAAGGAAATTACCTCGTCGCAGGCGAGCTCTTCTACTTCTTGCTGCAGCCCACCCAATTGGTCGATGACCCGCTGGGGCTGATGACTGCGCAACAGAAGTTGGCCGTAGAGCGACTTCGGCACAGCATCAGCCAGGTGCCACTGCAAGCCAGGCGCGGTGCTCCAACAGCGGATGCCTCGCTCGCAGACATGCGCCATCCAGCCTGGGTATTGCCTCGGCGCCTTGCGCAGGAACTGCTCCTGGCCTTGGCCCCGCTGGCACCAACGCACGATGCCACGGATCCATCCTATGGATAGCGTGCCACCACGTGGCCCCTTGGGCCGAATTTGGATGGGCCCACAATGGGTCCACGATGTTCACGCGATTTGTCATTCACGCCTTTGACAACGACTCCGGGCGACGCCAGGGTCTATTCCAGGCGCTGGCCGACCTGGATGGCCGTGGCCTGCTGCAAGGTCCGCACCAAGACCTCTACCAGGAACTGAGGGACTGGTTCCGGCACCACCTGAAGCAGCCGAGCAGCTTCGCGCGGGCTGCGCGGCCCCATGCCAAGAAAGTCGCATTGAGCTGGTTCAAGGATTCTGCCGTCGAACATATCCGCCAGATGCGGCGCATGTCCGCCCTGCTTGCCGAGCACGATGTGGCGGTTCAGGTGCTGAGGACGAAGCGACCTGGCTACATCGTCTACGAGGACGAGCACCAGGTAGCGGCGGAGCCCTTCAGCGACACGCCGACCTAATCCATCAAAACCGCGAAATCGGCTGTGTGCCGGGGTGGCCGCGAGACGCCCATCGCCATCCCGGCGCCAAGGGCAAAGAGCCGCCTGCCGGCGTCATGGACAACCTGTCCAGTGCCCCAGCCACCACCGGCCCTAGACTGCATGCACCGGCCTATCGGCCTTCGGCCCATCGATCCCTCTGCCCCCACACCCCCATGCCCGAAATCTCCCTGCAAATCATCGCCAAAACCTCCGACAGCGAGGCCGGCGCCCGGCTAGCGCAGGCCAGCGGCACGCTGGATGCTGCCATGCTGGCCACCCTGGCCGGTGTCTTCGGCGGCCCGGCCGTGCACAAACCCGGCGCGCTGGACCGGGCAACCGCCCTCACCAGCAAGAAGATCGCCAAGGACCTCTACCAGCTGGATCTTTTCGGCGACGCCTGCGAAGACCTGCTCGCGCTGCTGCGCGAGGCGGGCAACAGCAACAACCACAACAACACCACGCCGCAGTTCTGGGCCTTGCTGTCGCACGAGGACGGCTGCGACACCTATGCCTTCAACGACGGCGCGGGCACCTGGGCCCGCTCGGTCTTCTGGGAGGGCAGCAGCGACCCCGCGCACGACCAGCGGGAGGCCGAGGACACCTGGTGGGCCAGCATGCCCCAAGCCGTGCTGGCCCTGTGGGCCGACGATGTGCCGGCGGCGCAGGCGCGCATTGCGGCACACAAGGAGCGGCAGGCCGTGGAGGTGGACCACTGGAGCAACTTCCTCACCCGCCACACCCACAGCGACGGGCTCATCCTCAAGCTGCGCATCAAGGGCAAGAAGGCGCGCTCGGCGCTGTACCGCAGGCTCAAGGCCCACATCACCCCGCCGGGGGCGGACTTTGCGCGCCTGGCAGACTACTTCACAGCGCTGCGCGTGGACCGATTCGGTGCGGACGATGGCGCCCGCTACCCGGACTGGTCGCAGGCCATGAAGGCCCCCGCGGCGCTGGCGCAGGGCATGGTGTTCGTGGAAGAGTCGGGCAACTACCTGTACGTCGGCTTCCAGATGGATGGCATCAAGCCCTACCTGAGCGGCGAGTGCAACGTGAGCCCCAAGGGCACCCACGCCATCAACCTGGTGCACTACTTCCGCATGGTGTCAGACAGCGTTGCGGGCCGCGCCATCCACCGGGTGGGCGGGCAGTGCTATGCCAACGACATCGTGGAGTTCAACGGCCAGCTGTACCTGCAGTAGCGGGCGGACGCGCGGGCGCAGAAGGCGCCCTGCCCATGGACGGCTACTTCCCCTGCGCCAGGAACGCCGCCACCAGCGCATTGGCATGGCCATGGCCCATGCCGTGGTCGGTCTTGAGCAGGGCCACATACTCCATGTGCTTGCGCGCACCGGCCGCGCGCAGCACCTCCATCCAATGGCTGATAGGCTGGCCGTACTTGGCCTCGATGGAGGGGAAGTACGAGGCGGGGCCTTTGACGGGGCTGGCGCTGGAGTCGGGCATGGGATGGTCTCCTGGGTGGATGGGGTTTGGTCGGAAGGCAGGCGCTGCGCCCGGCAGGTGCCGTGCGTGCCTGAACCTACGACGAATGAAGCAGTGGGATATCGACAGGCCGCTTGAAAAAAATGTGCGAGAGACAGTTGAGCGGCTCCCCGCGTGCGCTCACCGCCATCGTAGCTTCTGCGGGCCGCACGGGCTGCCTGGCTGTCCGCCCCCGCCTGGGGCCAGGTGCCGACGGACATGCTGCCACTCACCATCTACCGGGTGTCGGGCACCTGCGGCTCGGGCCATGTGGCGTCGTTGCACGAGGCCATCGTGCGCGAATCCTTCGACGCATACACGGCGGTGAAGACCGTGCAGGTATCCAAGCACGGCATCCTCGCGATGGGCATGCGACCGGACATTGCCGCGCACCTGCTGAAGATGCTGGGCGTGCACGACGTGGCCGCCGGCTGCCAGGACATGCTGAACAAGTCGGGGAAGGCCTTGGTGTGGGATCGGTGACGTCCGTCGCATCCTTGTGCGCCCTGCCCTGATGCCCCGGCCGTGAACCGTGCTGACGCGTGGTGCGGACGGGCCCGCACAGCGTCCTGGCCCTTCTCGTGGCCCACCTGGCCATTCTCTGGCGCAAGAGGTCCAGGGAATGCACAGGCCGCGGGGGCATTTGACAAGCACGCATCCGCCATCCCCTGCAAGCCTTGCGTGTCTAATACCTTTCTCCTTGGACCTGCTACCTGCACACCGTGTCCACCCACAATTTGCTTGAAAGAAGGCCGTCTGGAAGCCAGACTTTGCCCATGCAAAAGCCACGCTCCTTTCCCACCACCGCCGCCCGGGAGTCGCTGGCAAGGCGGTTCGGCCTGCCGTTTTCGCCAGGCATGCAAGACTGGGAATGGGAGGTTGCCGATGCGCAGCGCATCCAGGAATTCACCGCCGCCTACCGCGACTGGCCGGACCTCACCGACGCCGAGCGCTTTTCGCTGATGGAGATGATGGTCCAGTGCCTGGACGATCTGCACAATGACCCCCAGGCAGAGCGCTCCTGGGAGTCCATCGCGCCGCTGCTGCTGGCGAACTGGGAACTGCATGCGGGCACGGTGGCTTACTGGTCGTGCACCGATGCCTCTGCGGCGCAGGAACAGTTCCATGTATCGCCGCGCATGGGGCAATTGCTCATGCGACGTACCGATCCGGGCAACCGGCCGTGAGGGCCACGGCGGCACGCGCGCAGGCGCATCACAGCCAATGGCGTGCCAGCAAGGCCAGGCCCGCAAGCAACCACGCCGCGCCGTAGAGCCGCGCTCCGATGCCCTCGATGGCATACAGATCGAAATGCACCTTCGGTGCACCATCCATGGCGATGGCAGCGCCCACCAGCACGAGCAGCAAGCCACCGAACGGAGCAAATGGGGCGACCGCAGCCAAGCCCATGCCGAACAGGCAGCTGAAGACCGCCCACAGGGCCTTGGCGGTAGTGCGCATCCATGGCGCAGGAGACAGCCAGCGCGGCAGGGTGCGGTCGCGGCGAAGCGCATGCAACAGGTTCATGGTGGCGTGCAGTATCGCTCACCCATTCACTCACGCTTTCGCCCGAGCCGATGGCGCCGGGCTGCGACGGAGCACGACACGCACCCCGCAAAAGAGGTGGCCCCGGAACATCTGGATACGTTGACGGCGTCGCCCAGCGCGGCGCCGGTGACACCCATCACACGCCAGCACGGCCATTCAACGACACACTGACAGCACACCAACCAGGTGACGCGCGTTCGACGCGTCCACCACTTCGAGAGGAGCTTTCCATGCCCGTTGCTGCTGCAATTTGCAGTGCGCCCAGCGCTACCTGCCGTCTGTCCATCCTGGCCTCCCCCGCGACCTGGCGCCTTGCACCACTGGGGCTTGCCGCGGCCCTTGTCCTGGCTGGCTGCGGCGGCAGTGACGGCCCCGACACCACCACACCGCCGGCGCCCGGCGAGAACTATCGGACTCTGGGCATCTCGGTGGCCGGGCTGGCCACGGGCCAGAGCCTGGTGCTGCAGAACAACGGCGCGGACGACTTCATCGTCAGCGCCAATGGCTTCGTTTCAACGGCGGCCAGCTGGCCGCTGGGCAGCAGCTACGCGGTCGCGGTCAAGACGCAGCCCACGGGCCAGCGCTGCACGGTGGCGCGCAACACGGGCACGCTGGCCACGGCCAACGCCTCGGTGCTGGTCGATTGCGTGGTGCTGCCGGGGGAGCGCAACACCCTGGGAGGCAGCATCAGCGGCGTGCCCGCGGGCCAGGCGGTGGTGCTGCGCAACGGCAGCGAAGACCTGGCCCTGCAGGCCGATGGCAACTTCACCTTTGCCACACCACTGGCCGCCGGTGCGGCCTATGCCGTCACGGTGAAGACTCGGCCCGAGGGGCTGGGCTGCGTGGTGCGCGATGGCGCAGGCACGGTCACCGCCGCCGTGGTGGACACCGTGGCCGTGCGCTGCGTGCCCGAGGGCGCCCTGGCCGACGGGCAGTGGGAACGCGACCAGTGCAACGTGACGCCGGACGGGATCGCCCTCACGGACATGTGGCGCGTCTCCCACGCCACGCCGACATCGCTGTCGATAGGCGCTGGCGGGGTCAGCTACCGCAATGCGCAGTGCAGCGGCCCGGGCACCCCCATGACGGGCCCCCTGGCCGGCGCCTTCTCGATCACCGACCTGCGCAGCGCAGCCAGCGCCAGCGGCGAGCTGGTGGGTTACTGGGGAACCTACAGTTCCAGGGCCGTCAGCATGCCGCGCCCGGTGGTGCTGGTGCGCAAGGCCAACCACCTGTGCCTGCTGGAGGACAGTGCGGCCGCATCGTCCTACCCCGATGTGACCAGCCTGGGGCTGGCCGTCACTGCGGCGATTGCGGGGGGCAAGTGCTATACGCCGCGTTGAAGGCGGCGCCACCGCCCCTGTCGAGTTCGCTGAATGCACACCTGCGGCCTGGCCAGGCTGGCCAGAAGGACAGCGCTCGATGGCGCAGCACTCTGGCAGTCCATCGCTACCACGCACCTGCCCGGGGCACGCCCTAGCGCTGCACCTTGGTGCAAGCCGGCTGCCTGCTGGTCAGCCCGGAGCCTCCGAACCGGCACACCGCCTCGACGGTGCGGGTTTCAAACGTGGCATAGGCGTCGGCCAACTGGCGCTTGGTCAGTTCGCCGTTGAGCGGCCGGGAGGTCCCCCACAAGAGGCACGGAAAGCCCTTGGAGGCCCACCATCGCAGGGGCGCATCGCCGGTGATCGAGAAGCCGGTGCACCATTCGAAGAAGGACCGTTGGCCACCCCCGCCGGGCTCTGTGGAGACGGTGGCGAGCAGCCCGTCGCCCTGCAGCTTCACGTCGACCGCCACCGGGCAGTCATCGGTGTCCGGCCCGATACAGGACAGGCGCAACCGTTCATTGGTCGGCGGCCACACGGTCGGTCCGCACGACGGCCTGGAAAGGTCGCCGGGCTCGCACCGTGCCTGCACCTGCCGGGTCGAGAAACTGACCCCGTTCTCTGCCAGCTGCCGCTTGGTGAATTCGCCATTCAGGGTGCGAAAGGTGCCCGTCGGTTCGCAGATGCCCCACGCGGGATGCAGCCAGCGGTACGGGCTGTCGACACCCATGCCCATGCACCAGAAGACCTCCTGGCGCTGCAACCACTTGCCGTCTGCTGCGCGCTGGTCGAACGAGGCAACGAATGTTTCCCTGTGCAGCACCACATCGACGGCCACAGGACAGTCGTCGGACTCGGGGCCGATGCAGGAGATGGTGATGTCTGCAGCCGATGCGAGCAGCGGCATGCAGCACAGGGCCAACACGAACAGAAAACGGATCATGGGCTTCTCGCAAGGGGTGCGACCGGATTGCAGCAGCGGCAGAGGCACCAACTGCGTGCGATGGCACCCATCGTAGTGGAGAAGGGAAGGGGCTCCAACCCGGTTGTGGCCGAGCGCAGCGGGCTGGTCATGCGCAGCGCATGAATCTGGTCACCAGGCCGCCATGCCATCGACTACGAAAAGATCGAAATGCCTCTTGCGACTGGACATCGTCAGAGCCCCAGCGCCCTCTTCATCTCCACCCCCGTCAACCGCAGCCTCGGCCCGCTGAGCAGCTCACACATGCGCGCACTGAGCGGTGCCTGCGCCCCATGCTGCGCGGCCAGGCGCACCACCGCGCCGCAGATCGCATCGATCTCGGTCACGCGGCCGGCTTCCAGGTCATCCCACATGGAGGAGCGGGCGCTCGCGTCGATCTGCAGCATGCGCTTGGCCAGGCGGGTGAAGAGCCAGTTGGGCAGGCGCATGACCTTGGGCAGCATGTGCGGCGAGACGGCGGTGACCTGCGCGGGGGTGATGCCGGCGCGTGCCATCGCGCCCAAGGCCTCGGTCTGCAGGGCGGCAAAAACCTGGCGGCAGTCGCGGTCGAGCAGTTCTTCGCGCAGCGGCAGGTTGGACAGGGCGTTGACCGGGTTGTTCAGGTTGAGCAGCAGCTTGCCCCACTGCACGGCGCGGATGTCCTCGGGCAGCACGGTGGCCAGGCCGGCGGCGTTGAAGGCTGCTGCCACAGGCTCGGTGGCGGTATCGCGCTGCAGCTGGATGGCGCCGGCCGTGGCGCGGTGCACCTGGGCGCCGCGCAGCACCACGTTGTAGGGCACCATGCCGGCCAGGGCCTTCAAGGCGGGGGCCTGTGCTGCGATGCGGGCCACGTTGTCCACGCCGTTCTGCAGCGAGATCACGGGCGTGCCGGGCGCGCACGCGGCAACCAGCTCGCGCGCGGCGCTCTCGGTGGCGCCGCTTTTCACGCAGAGCAGCACCACCGTATCAGGCCCAGGCACGGCCTCGGCCAGGGTGCCGGCCAGGCGCAGTTGCGCAGCGGGCACAAAGGCACGGTAGCCGTCGAGGTCGGTGACGGTGAGGCCCTCGCGTGCCAGAGGCTCCATGGCGTGGGGGCGGCCCACCAGGCAGACGTTCTGGCCTTGCGCCGCCAGGCGCCCACCCACATAGCAGCCAATGGCGCCTGCGCCCAACACGATGAAGTTCATACGATGCAGCCCCCTTTGATGTTGAGGCGCATTGTGGGGCCATGCAGCCGCTGCGTGTGCTGCCTATGCGACCGGAGCCGTGGCGGCGACAGGAAACCGCACCACCACCCGCAACCCGCCCAGCCGGGGCGAGGCATCCAGCGCCACCGTGGCGCCATGCGCCTGGGCGATGGCCTGCACGATGGCCAGGCCCAGGCCGCTGCCCGGGGCGCTGTCGGCAGTGGCGGTTTCGCGCACGAAGCGCTGCATCACGCGTTCGCGGTGCTCGGGGGCGATGCCGGGGCCGCTGTCTTCGACCACCAGTTCCACAGTCCCATCGGCGGCACGCTGGATCTGCAGGTCCACCTGGCCGCCTTCGGGCGTGTACTTGACGGCGTTGTCGAGCAGGTTGCGCACCAGCATGCGCAGAGCCTCGGGGCGGCCGGGGATGGGCGCGGCTTCGGAGTCGAGCAGGCCCATGTCCATGCTGCGCGCCTGGGCGGCGGGCGCGGCGTCGGCCAGGGCGAGCTGGGCCACGGCGCGCAGGTCCACCACGTCGCTGGGGCTGGCGGCGCCAGCGGCCTCTTGCCGGGCCAGGGTGAGCAGTTGCTCCACCAGGCGCGTGGCGCGGTCGATGCCGGCGGCCAGGCGCTCCACGGCCACGGCGCGGGCGGCATCGTCGTGGCCCGCGCGCTGCAGGCCTTGCAGCTGCAGGCGCAGCGCGGCCAGGGGCGAACGCAGTTCGTGCGCGGCATCGGCCACGAAGTGCTGCTGCGCGGCAAAGGCGCCCTGCACGCGCTCGAACAGCAGGTTGAGCTCGGTCACCAGGGGCTGCACCTCGTCGGGCAGTTCTTCGTCGCTCACGGGCGAGAGATCATCGGCCTGGCGGCGCGCGAGCTGGCGGCGCACGCGCTCCACGGGGGCGAGCGAGCGGCTCACGCCCCACCACACGGCCAGCACCAGCAGCGGTGCCATCACCGCCAGCGGCGCCAGGGTGCGCAGCGCCAGGGTGCGCGCCATGCCGCTGCGCACGGCCATGTTCTGCGCCACCTGGATGACCTGGGCGCGCGTCTGCAGCGAGAACACGCGGTAGGTGCCGCCGCGCGCCTGCACGTTGGTGAAGCCCAGCACCGCGATCTGCGGCAGCGCCGCACCCACGGCCGATTCAAAAATGCGCAGGCCCTCGTTGGTCCACACCTGCACGATGAATTCATGGTTCTCGTCCTCGCCCGAGAGGCCCTGGCCCAGCTCGCGCATGTCGGGCGGCAGGCCCGAGCGCAGGGCCAGCGCGGTCTGCTGCATGTGGTAGTCGAACAGGGTGTCGGCCTCGTCCAGCGCGCTGCGGTAGGCCAGCGCGCCCTGCACCGCGCCCGCGAGCAGGATGGCGGCGAGCAGGAAGATGAGCAACTGCGCGCGCAGCGAGCGCGGCAGCCATCTGCGCCAGGGGCTGGATGGCTCGGTCATGCCTTGGGCACCAGATAGCCAACGCCGCGCACGTTGAGCAGGATGTCTGCCCCCAACTTCTTGCGCAGCCCGTGGATGTACACCTCCACCGCATTGCTGCTGACCTCGTCACCCCAGCCGTAGAGCTTGTCTTCGAGCTGCTGGCGCGACAGCACCAGGCCCGGGCGCGCGAGCAGGGGCTCCAGCACCGCCCATTCGCGGCCCGAGAGCACAACGGGCACGCCGTTCACGCTGGCCTCGCGCGTGCTGGGGTTGATGCTCACGCCCTTGTGCTCGTACACCGGCTCGGCCCGGCCCGCAGCGCGGCGCAGCAGTGCGCGGATGCGGGCCAGCAACTCGTCGAGGTCATAAGGCTTGAGCACGTAGTCATCGGCCCCGGCATCGAGCCCCTCGATGCGCTGGGCCACGGCGTCGCGCGCGGTGGCCACCAGCACGGGCGTGCGGTCCTTGCGTGTGCGCAGATCGCGCAGCACGGCGATGCCGTCGCGCTTGGGCAGGCCCAGGTCCAGCATCACCAGGTCGTAGGCATTGGCGCGCAGGGCCGTGTCGGCGGCGTCGCCATCGCGCACCCAGTCCACGGCATAGCCTTCGGCGCGCAGCAGGTCCTGCACGGCCTCGCCGATCATGGGGTCGTCTTCAACGAGCAGCAGTCGCATGGTGCGGCAAGCATAGCGAAAGAATGGATGAAAAAAGGGGCCGCCGAAGCGGCCCCTTTCACGCGGGAGCGGTCAGCCCAGGCGCACCGGCACAAAGATCTTGTCGCCGTTGCGCTCGATCAGCAAGGCAACGGACTTGCCCGCCTTGGCCATGGCCGCGCGCACCTGCTCGATGTCCTTGGCCGGGGCGCCGTTGATGGCCAGCAGCACGTCGCCGGGCTGCACGCCCGCGGCGGCGGCAGGGCCGCGGGCCTGCTCGATCACCAGGCCGGCGCCCAGGCCCGTCTCGCGGCGCTCATCGGGGTCCAGCGGGCGCAGCGACAGACCCAGCTGGCCCTTGCCCACGGCTTCATCGGCCTTGGCCACGGCCTTGCCCTTGTCGCTGGCATCGCCCAGGGTGGCGGTCAGCTCCACGGGCTTGCCCTGGCGCCATACCGACAGGCGCGCTTTTTGCCCGGGCTGCGCCTGGCCCACCCAGGCCGGCAGGTCGCCCGAGGCCACGATGGGTTGGCCGTCCACCTGGCGGATCACGTCGCCCGCCTGCAGGCCGGCCTTGTCGGCCGGGCTGTCCTTGGTGACGCTGGCCACCAGCGCGCCTTCGGGCTTGTCGAGCTGGAAGGACTCGGCAAACGCCTGGTTCACCTCCTGCACGGCCACGCCCAGCTGCGCATGGCGCACCTTGCCGGTGGCGACGATCTGCGACTTGATCTTGTCGGCCAGCTCGATCGGGATGGCGAACGACACGCCCTGGTAGCCGCCCGAGCGGCTGTAGATCTGCGAGTTGATGCCCACCACCTCGCCACGCCCGTTGAACAGCGGGCCGCCCGAGTTACCGGGGTTCACGGCCACATCGGTCTGGATGAAGGGCACCAGGCTGTCGTCGGGCAGCGAGCGGCCCTTGGCACTGACCACGCCGGCCGTCACGCTGTTCTCGAAGCCGAAGGGCGAGCCAATGGCCAGCACCCATTCGCCCACCTGCAGGTCGCGTGTGCTGCCCAGACGCACCGTGGGCAGGTTCTTGGCGTCGATCTTGAGCACGGCCACGTCGGTCTTGGGGTCGGCGCCCAGCACCTTGGCTCGGAACTCGCGCCGGTCGGTGAGCTTGACCATCACCTCGCTCGCGCCCTTGACCACGTGGGCATTGGTCAGCACCAGCCCATCGGGGCTGACGATGAAGCCCGAGCCCTGGCCATGCGTGGGCACATTGGGCTGCGCGCCACCACCGGCACCGGGCACGCCGAAGCGGCGGAAGAACTCGTAGAACGGGTCATCGGGGTCCAGGCCGGGCGCCTGGCGCTTTTGCTGGCGCGCGGTGGGCTGCTCGTCATCGTCGTCGCCGTTCAGGGAGGCGCCGCGGGTGCTGCCCGTCACGCTGATGTTGACCACGGCCGGGCCGTTCTGCGCGGTGATCTGCGCAAAGCTGGGCAGCGCCACGCCCGCGGGCAGCGCGGCCTGTTGCGCCACCACGGGCGCCGGCGCGGGTGCCGAGGCCCGCGCCTGGTGCCCGCTGATGAGCCCGACGCTCGCGGCGCCCAGGGCCCCTGCGGCCACCAGCGCGGCGATCAGGCGGCGGGGAGTGGATGCGACAAAGCTGGAGGTATCCATGGTGAATCTGCCTTTCCTAGCAAGGGATTTGCTGTGATGGAAGGCAGTTTCTGGGTGGACACTTAGGCGAAACTTAGGCGCTTGGAGCCGTTCGGTGAAGCGGTTCTGGCCAGACTTTCGCAGGATGAAATCCACAGCCGCAACGGTTCAGGCGGCACCTTCTTGCTCAAGCGTCCGCTTGATGGACTGGAGGCCCGCCTGCACCATGGCTTCGATGCTGGGAGCTATTGAATCGGGCAGCACGTCCACGGACCAGATGAACCGGCAAGACCCCGGACCTTCCGGCACCACTTGGGCAGAGGCATTGTGGTGTGCAATGCGCTCACTGATCGCCGACCAGGAGACCCGCAGGTCCGGCTCACTGATGGCGACGATTCGCTCGGTTGCTCTGACCCCATTGGCGAACGTCAGGAGGCGGGCACTGCCGTCGAACTCGCACTCGACCACAAAGCCCCGCACCAGGCGAGTGTGCAGGTTGCCTACATCACGCAGTGCATCCCAGGCCTGGTCAGCACCGACATTGAGCAAAATGGTGTGAGAGAAGTACGCCACGACCGCCTCCGCTTTGGTTGGACAGGCGAAGTGTCTGCAAAAGCGGGCCGTTTGGCTCGCCGAATTCGGACATCTTCATCCACGCCCTTGCGGTCCAAGAGAGCCGACATACGCAGTGCAGGCACGGTGCGCACCTCCACTACACCCCGCGCGCCATGCGCTCGATCGCATCGAGGGCCGTGATGGCCGGGTAGGCCTGCAGCGCAGGAAAACGGCCGCGGTAGTAGCAATGCCAGTAGCTCGTGGCACGCCGCCGGGTGGTGGCCATGAACTGCGGGTTCTCTTGCGCAAATCCGGCAAACGGCTCCGGGCCACGCTCGTAGACGGCCGCGGCGATCACTTCGACGATCTCGATCACGTACTCGCCCAGGAGCTGGACGACGAACGGGGCCACCCAGGGCCGGTCCACGGCAACGATCTGCCGCAGGCACTGCTCACGGATGCGCCCGTCCGAGTGCCGGGTGCCCAGGCTGAGCGCCAGCAGCAGGACTTCTCCACTGGAGTGCGCGATCACGTAACGAAGTCCGCTCGGCGTGCAGTAGATGCGGCACGGCGCGCTCAATTGCTCCCCCTGCACAGAGACGGTGAACCCTTGTTGAACGGCCGAAGCGGAGGGAAGCGCGCCGAGCAGCGCCAAGGCGGCCTGCTGCAGCGCAGCGGGGAAGATCGGTTGGTAAGTAGTGGTCATGGGCGCAGCCAGATAGGGAGCTCCGTCGATCGCCGACGGCAGCGCCTGGCTGCGGGGCGAAAGGCTCCGCGCAGGGGCCCATGCTACCGCAAGAGCAGTGGCTAAACGCCAGGCCTGAGGATCCCTACATGAACCGGTACACGATGGCCCCGCGCTCCACCTCGCCAGGCGCCAACCAGCGCATGGGAAAGGCCGGGTGAGCAGCCAGTTGCAGGACCTGGGCACCCAGGCGCCTTGGGTGCGCGAGGCGCGCAAGCAGGTGGTGAGGCGGCCACACCACGCCCCAGCCCCCGCGCGGTACGCCATCCAGCGTATTCATCAGGCAAGGGGCATTCCCCATACTGGCCGCCACGCCTGTTGTGGGCACCAGCCGGCGGCCGGCCTTTTTCCGCGCACGGAAGACCAGAAACACCACCCACCATGCTCATCGCCCAGCTCTCCGACCCCCATGTGCGCGAGCCCGGCGTGCGCTACCAGGGTGTGGTCGACTCCAATCGCATGTTCGCCCAGGCGCTGGCCCACCTGGACACCCTGGACCGGCGGCCCGACCTCATCGTGCTGACCGGCGACCTCGTGGACCACGGCCGGCCTGCCGAGTACCAGGAGGTGCGCCGCCTGCTGGCCGCTACCACCACCATCCCCTGGCTGGCCATGGCGGGCAACCACGATGGGCGCGAAGCCTTTCGCGCGGCCTTCCACGACCAGGCCTGCCTGCCGCGGGAAGGCCCCCTGCACTTCTGCGTGGAGGACCACCCCGTGCGCATCGTCGCCGTGGACTCGTGCCTCCCCGGCCTGCACCATGGGCAGGTGGATGCGGCTGCACTGGCCTGGCTGCACGACACATTGGCCCGGCAACCCAACAAGCCCACGCTGCTGATGCTGCACCATCCACCCTTCATGAGCGGCATCCCCTACCTGGACGCCTACCGCTGCATGGACGCTGAGGGCCTGGAGGCCGTGGTGCGCGCCCACCCGCAGGTGGAGCGCGTGCTGTGCGGCCACGTGCACCGCAGCATGCTGCGGCGCTGGGCGGGCACGGTGGTGTGCACCGCGCCCAGCACCACCACCGAGATCTGCCTGCAACTGCACCCCGACGCCGCCCCCGCCTCGGTGGTCGGCCCCGCGGGCTGCCTGCTGCACCTGTGGGACCCGGTGCACGGCATGGTCAGCCATGTGAGCCACATCGGAGCGTTCGAGGGGCCCTACCCGTTTGCGTGAGCGCACGCCTGCTGCCGCCTCCGAGATACCTCAGAAAAACCGGTACACGATGGCCCCATGCTCCACCGTGCCCGGCGCCAGCCAGCGCATGGGAAAGGCCGGGTGGTTGGGCGCATCGGGGTACTCCATGGGCTCCAGGCAGATGCCGTCGCCAGGCTGCCAGAGCCAGCGCTCGGCACCACCACTGCCGCCCCGACCCAGGTCGCGCGCCGGGTCGGCCTTGAGGCCGTGGCCCGCATACACCTGCACGCCGGGCGCCGTGCTCCACACCTGCATGCTGCGGCCACTGGCGGGCTCGCGCAGGCGCGCGGCCAGGCGCAGGCCCGGGCTGCCGGCCGGCAGGCCGAAAGGGGCACGGGCCGAGACGCCGCTGTCGAGCACCAGGTAGTGGTCCAGCCCGCCGGCCAGGGCCAGCTGGTCGCAGGGCTGGGCGATGGCCTCGCCCACCGTGCGCAGCTCGCGAAAATCGAAGGCCGTGCCCTGCACCCCATCGACCTGGCCCAGGGGGCACAGGTCCAGGGCCAGCGGCACATAACGGCCAGCAGGCACCTGCAGCTCGTGCCCGTGCGTGCTGCCACCACCGGCCAGGTTGAAGAAGGCATGGCCGGTGATGTTGACGATGGTGGGCGCATCGGCCGCCTCGGCGCTCCAGACCATCTGCAGCGCGTTGTCGGGCGTGACGGCAATGCGCACGGTGAGCCGCACCGTGCCGGGAACGCCATCGTCCTCGGTGCGGAACACATGGCTCAGGGTGATGGCATCGGCCTGCACGCCGTCGACCGCAAACACCTGGAAGCGGCTGCCACGTGGCCCGCCATGGTGGTGGTGGGGGCCGCTGTTGGTGGGCAGCTGCTGCACTGCGCCATCCGGCAGCACCAGATGCCCACTGCGCAGCCGCCCGGCCCAACGGCCGATGAGCGCGCCCATGGAGAGCTGCCCATCGAGGTAGCCCTGCAGGCTGTCATAGCCCAGCGCCACATCCACCAACCCGCCCTGCCCGTCGGGAACCGCAATCTGCACCAGCCGCGCGCCGTAGTTGCTCACGGCCACCTGCATGCCGCCCTCGCCCCGCAGGGTGTAGAGGTCGGTGCGCTGGCCGTGCAGGGTGTGCTGGAATGCGTCGCGGTGGAGGGTGTGGGGCATAGGTCGAGTTTATCGGGGCCAAGCCTGGACCACCTGGGTCAGGACCAGCCTCTCTGGTAGTGAAAACGGGCACTCCACCACCGCAGACCGCATGCGGTGCGTGGCGATGGCGGACAACCTGTTCCTGGCGGTAACGTTCAATGCTGGCCTCATGCCCACCCCCTGGCCCAGGGTACCGGCATGCCCATCAATGCCGTGGAGCTTGCCATTGGCTTTCAACCGCCTGCAGGCGGCACCCACACCGGGTTGAGCAGGCGCTCCAGCCGCGCATGCGTTGCGTCGAGGTTCTTGAGGAGCTGCTCGATCAGTGCAGGGGTCATCCGCACCTTGGCGCCGCCCGGCGCGTCCAGCGGCTTGCCCTTGGAGACGGGGAGCAGCGATTCGCGGAACTCCTTGTCCTGCGCCAGGATGTTGTCGGGCGGCAGCTTGCGTGCACGCAGCAGTTCCAGCCGGTCCTGCAGCGCCTGCTCGTAGCCGGCATCCACCACAGGTTTGCGCTGCTGGATGCTGGCCTGGTAGCTGCGCGCCTTGGCCTGGTCGAATGCCAGCGAGTTCTTGAGCGCCGCTGCCATGCGCGCCATCGCACCGGGCAGGTTGGGGTCGTTGGGGTTGCTGTTGTCAAATCCGGCCCAGAAGTCGCGGTGGGTCTGCTCGGTGAGCACGGCATCCGGCTGGTACATCGAGGTGAGGATGGCCTGGCGCTTGGCGTCTAGCTCGGCGGCGCGCCCGGGCTGTGGTGCCGAGAGGCACGCCAGGCACAGCAGGGCCGCGGCCAGGCAGCCCTTCAGGGGCTTGAGCAGGCTCTGCGGAGCGGGCGGGAAAAAGCGGTGGTGGAAGGTGTGGGACATGGAGAGAGTCTAGGTTCTTCCGGAGGCGGGCACGTCCCGCGTCACCAGCCAGATCCCCCCGCACACCAGCACCAGCGCCACGAGGTTCTTCCACTCCCACAGCGCCTCGCCCAGGAACACGGCCGACAGGGCTGCGCCGAAGATGGGCACGGTGAAGTTGAACACCGTGACCTGGCTCACGCGGTTGTGCTTGAGCAGCAGGCTCCACAGCGAGAACGCCGCCGAGGACAGCAGGGCCAGGTAGACGAGCAGCGTGGTGGAGGCGGGCGTGAAGCCGGTGAGCGAGCCGCCCGCGCCCCAGCCCATGGCGAGCAGGGCGGCGCCGCCGATGGCCAGTTGCCAGCCGGTCATGACGACCGAGTCCATGCGCTGCGAGACCTGCTTGCCGTAGATGCTGGCGCCGGCCAGCACCAGGGCGGCGAGCACCACGAAGCCTTCGCCGAGCAGGGTGAAGTCCATGTCCAGCGTGCCGCGCCCCAGGTTGACCACCATGACGCCCGCGAAGCCCACCACGCAGCCCCAGGCCTTGGCGTGGCTCAGGCGGTCGTTGTGGTAGACCCAGTGCGCCAGCAACACGCTGAAGAAGGTGCCGGTGGCGTTCATGATGGAGGCCTTGACCCCCGTGGTGTGCGCCACGCCGACGTAGAAGAACACGTACTGCAGCGCGGTCTGCGCCAGGCCCAGCACCACCAGCTGGCGCGGTGCGCCGGCGCCCAGGGCGACGATGCTGCGGCCGCTGGCGGCGGCCCAGGCGAGCAGGATCAGGCCGGCGCCCACGAAGCGCCAGCCCGCGAAGACGAGCTGGGTGGGGATGTCGCCCTTGGCGATGCCGAACCAGGCGTAGCCGGTCTTGATGGCGGGGTAGGAGCTGCCCCAGAGCAGGCAGCACAGCAGTGCCACTGCGACGAGGACCTTGCGGTCGGCAAAACGGGAAACAGCCCCCATGCGGAAATCTTTCAGTCAAAAGGAAAACGAGGCGCCAGGTGCGCCCACAAAGGAAAACGAGGCGCCCGCAGGCGCCTCGTGGATGCTATCGGTGATTGCAAAAAAGACGCAGGGGGCCGGCCTCGCCGCCGAGCCCCCTGCGCTTCACCCACCACCTTTGAGAACCAGGTCCGGCAGCCACATGGAGAACTGCGGCACGTAGGTCACGAGCATGAGCGCCACGATGAGCGCGCTGTAGAACGGCCAGATGGTCTTCATCACCTCGCCCACCGACACGCCGCCGATGGTGCAGCCGATGAACTGCGTGGTGCCCACGGGCGGGGTGTTCAGGCCCAGGGCGCAGTTGATCAGCATGACGATGCCGAACTGCTCGGTGGTCATGCCGAACTGCTGGCAGATGGGCAGGAAGATCGGCGTGCAGATCAGGATGGTGGCGGCCATGTCCAGGAAGGTGCCCAGGATGAACAGGATGATGTTCACGCACAGGAAGATCACCCAGGGCGAGGTACTCATGGACTTGAGCGCATCGCCTGTGAGTTCGGCCACGCCGTACAGGCCGATCAGGTAGCCGAACATGGACGAGATGCCGATCAGGAGCAGCACCGTGCCCGTGGTCTTGACGGCCTTGGAGGCGGCCTTGAGGAACTGCTCACGCGTGAGCTTCTTGTAGACGAAGACCGAGAGTATCAGCGCCCACAGCACCGCGACCGACGCCGACTCGGTGGCCGTGAAGGCCCCCGACAGAATGCCCGCGATGATGATGACCACCACAGCCAGGCCGGGAACGGAGGCACGGAACGAGATCCACACGATCTCCCAGCCGGGGAAGGTACCGGCGGGGTAGCCGCGCTTGACGGCCACGATGTAGGCGGCCGCCAGGTTGCAGATGGTCAGCAGCAGGGCGGGCACGATGCCGGCGAGGATCAGCGCGGCGATGCTCACCTTGCCACCGGCAGCCAGCGTGAAGATGATGAGGTTGTGCGAGGTGGGCATGAGCGCGCCCACCAGCGAGGCGTGCGTGGTCACGTTCACCGCGTAGTCGGCGTGGTAGCCCTCTTTCTTCATCTGCGGGATGAGCACGGCACCCATGGCCGAGACGTCGGCCACGGGCGAGCCCGAGACACCGCCGAACAACGTGCAGGCGAGCACGTTGCTCATGCCCAGGCCGCCGCGCACATGGCCGGCCACGCTCTTGGCGAAGTTGACGATGCGGTCGGCAATGCCGCCGTACATCATGATCTCGCCGGCAAAGATGAAGAACGGAATGGCCAGGAACGAGAACGGGTTCATGCCCGAAATCATCTGCTGGAAGCCCACCGCCAGCGGCAGGCCTTCGTAGAGGATGGTGGCCAGCGAGGACAGGCCGATCGAGAAGGCCACGGGCACGCCCAGCAGCAGCAATAGCGTGAAGGTCACGCACAGGATGGTCAACGCCATGATGGAAATCTTTGTAGGGACGTTAGGTGCAAGGGGCGGAATCAGGGGCTCAGAGGCTGGGAATTCTTTGGCCGTGCCCGAAAGGCGCGCCACAACGCTCCGGGTCTAGGCGCAAAGCACAGCCATAGCCAGTGCTATGGCGAGCATTTGCAACGACGAGCCGGGGTGTTTTGGCGTGCAAGGCGGGTATGGACAAAGGATTCCCAGTCTCTTTAGTGCCAGGCGGGCTCGACCTCGACGCCGCGCAGGATGGCGATGATGTGCTCCAGCGAGAACATGGCCACCAGCACGCCTGCCATGGCGGGCGGCACGTACTTGAAGGCTTCGGAGATACCGAGCGTGGGGATCTTGTAGGGCGCGACCGATTCGGCCAGCACGCCGCAGTTCCAGGCCATCACCACGCCGAACACCAGCACCAGCGCGTGGATCAGCAGCTCGAGCTTGACGCGCAGCCAGTCGGGTGCCAGCACCAGAAAGGATTCGAGGCCGATGTGGCCTGCGTCACGCACGCCCACGGCCATGCCCAGCATGGTCACGTAGAGCACGAGCAGCACCGCGCCGCTCTCGGCCCAGGTGGGTGTGTCGTTGAAGATGTAGCGGCCGATGACCTGGTAGAGCACCGCACCGACCAGGAGGACGAGCCCCCCTACCCCGAGTTGCAGGCAGGTGCGCGCAATGAAAGCGCAGAGTCGCGTGTACATAGTGGACATTCAAAAACAACAACTGGAAAGGGGCAGGCGGCGGGCTGTTCGTTCCCTGTGCCGCCTGCCCTCAGGACTCACTCTGGCTCTTCTTTTTTGCTTACTGCACGGCGTCGATGCGCTTGACCATGTCCTGCAGCTTGGGGTCCTTGAGGAACTTGTCGTACACCGGCTTCATGGCGGCCTTGAAGGCGACCTTGTCGATCTCGACGATCTGCGCGCCGCCGGCCTTCACGGTGGCCAGGGATTTTTCTTCGCGCTCGTCCCAGATCTTGCGCATGTAGCCCACCGACTCCTTGGCAGCGGCGCGGATGGCCTTCTGGTCATCGGCACTCAGGGTGTCCCACACGCGCTTGCTGAACAAGAGGATTTCGGGTGCCATGGAATGCTCGGTCTTGTTGAAGTACTTGGCGACTTCGAAGTGGCGCGAGCTTTCGTAGCTGGGGTAGTTGTTCTCGGCAGCGTCCACCAGGCCGGTCTTGAGCGCGGTGTAGACCTCGCCGAAGGGCATGGGGGTGGCGTTGGCGCCCATGGCTTCGAGCAGCGAGACCCACAGGTCGCTCTGCTGCACGCGCACCTTCATGCCCTTGACGTCGGCCAGGGTCTTGACGGGCTTCTTCACGGTGTAGATGGAGCGTGCGCCGCTGTCGTAGAAGGCCAGGCCCACAAAGCCCTGCGATTCGCAGTCCTTCAGGATCTCGTCGCCGATGGCGCCGTCCAGCACCTTGCGCATGTGTTCCTTGTCGCGGAACAAGAAGGGCATGGTGGGCACCATGGTGGCGGGGCAGATGTTGTTCATGGGCGCGACGTTCACGCGCGTCATGGCGATGGCGCCCAATTTGGTCTGCTCGATGGTGTCCTTCTCGATGCCGAGGGAGCCCTTGGCGTAGACCTTGATGCTGTGCTTGCCACCGGTGGCCTTGTTCAGCGTCTCGCCCATGTGGCGCACGGCCAGCACGGTGGGGTAGTCCTCGGGGTGGATGTCCGACGAGCGGAATTCGGTGGCCTGCGCGGCCAGGCTGCCGAGCAGCACGCCGGCGGCCAGCGCCACGCGGCCAAAGAGGTGTGGAACGTTCATGGTGGTTGTCTCCTGGGTTGAAAGGGGGTGTACGGTGCGGTGCTGCGGCTGCGCTCAGGCAGCGCGGTACGGGGCTTCTGCGAGCCCGCGCACGCCGGGGCGGGCCACGAAGACCGCGCCGCCGTGGGCGATGTCGTCGCCCTGCGGCTGGCCGGGGCGGATGGAGGTGATGAACAGCAGGTCGAGGTCGGGCCCGCCGAAGCTGCACATCGAGGGCTTGCTCACCGGCACGGCGAGCGAGCGGTCGAGCACGCCGTCGGGCGTGAAGCGGTGCACCAGGCCGGCGTCGTTGCCGCAGATCCAGTAGCAGCCGTCGGCGTCGATGGCGCCGCCATCGGGCCGGCCGGGCAGCTCGCGCATGTCCACGAACAGGCGGCGCGGGCCCAGGCTGCCATCGTCATGCAGGTCCAGCGTCCAGACCTTCTGCACGCTGGGGTGGCTGTCGCTCAGGTACATGGTGGCGCCGTCGGGGCTGAAGGCCAGGCCGTTCTGCGTGACCAGGCCTTCGACCTGGGGCACCGAGAGGCCGCGCGCATCCTGCCGGTACAGGCGGCCCGCGGGGCGGGCCAGGGCCATGTCGCGCACCATGGTGCCGGCCCAGAAGCGGCCCTGGCGGTCGCAGCGCCCGTCGTTGAAGCGCATGCCCTCCTCGGGGTGCTGCACGGCCGAGACCAGGGTGCAGGCCAGCGTGCCGTCATCGGCCGGGCGCAGGTGAAACAGGCCGGTGTCCATGCCGGCGATGAGGCCGCCATCGGCATGCAGGGCGATGCAGGCCAGGCGCTCGGGCGTGGCCCAGCTGGTGAGCTGGCGGTCGGCCCAGCGCAGGCGGCGCAGCGCGCGGCCTTCGATGTCCACCCAGTACAGCGCCTGCTCGGCGGTGCTCCACAGCGGGCTTTCGCCCACCTGGTCGCGGTGCCCGGGCAGCAGCAGTTCGACAGCGTCGCTCATTCGAACGGCCCCGTACGCACGAAGGGGCCGCCCTGGTAGATGACGGCGGGGTCGGCCATGTCGGGCGCGGGGTCGGCCGCCTCCACCTTGGCGCGGAAGGGCTCGGAGCTGTCCTGCGGGCGGTAGCCGATGTGGCGCGCCAGGGTGTTGTCCCACCAGGTGGTGGTGTTGTCGCCCATGCCGTAGATGGTGCTGTGACCCACCACGGGCGCAGTGAGGCTGGCCACGACCAGGCGCTCCAGGTCGTCGTAGCTCATCCAGGTGGCGAGCATGCGGCGGTTGCGCGGCTCGGGGAAGGAGGAGCCGATGCGCAGGCACACGGTCTCGATGCCGTAGCGGTCGAAGTAAAAGCGCGACAGGTCTTCGCCGAAGGCCTTGGAGACGCCGTACAGCCCATCGGGGCGCGCCGGGTCCTTGAGGCCCACGACCTCGTCCTGGCGGTAGAAGCCGGTGACATGGTTGCTGCTGGCAAAGATCACGCGCTTGACGCCCTGCTTGCGTGCGGCCTCGTACAGGTTGTACACGCCCACGATGTTGGCGGGCAGGATGGCATCCCAGGGTTGCTCGGTGGACACGCCGCCCAGGTGCACCACGGCATCCACGCCGGCCAGCAGCGCATGGATGGCGGCAGCGTCTTCCAGCTGGGCGGGGCGCACTTCCTCGCCCGCGGCCTCGGAACCCAGTTCGGCGATGTCGGACAGGCGCAGGGTGGTGCAGTAGGCCTTCAGACGGGTGCGCAGCTCACGGCCCAGACCGCCGGCGGCACCGGTGAGCAGCAGGCGGTTGAATCGGATCGGTGTCGGGTGACAAGGCATGGAAATTCAGGTGGTTCTTGGTACAGTGGCGGTATGCTGTGTTGCACGTCATCAGTTGTCGTACAACGCGAATGCAATGTACTCCCAAGCGCCCCCCGATCACATAGGGATAACACCAAGAAATGAACACCGCCATCGCCCTTCGCCGCAAGCCCCGCACCCTCGCCCTGGAGCTGGTTGAATCCCTGGGTGACCGCATCCGCGACGGGCGTCTGGCGCTGGGTGACAAGCTGCCCACGGAGGCAGCCATCATGGCGGAGTTCGAGGTCAGCCGCACCGTGGTGCGCGAGGCGATTTCCAAGCTGCAGGCCTCGGGCCTGGTGGAGACGCGCCACGGCATCGGCACCTTCGTGCTGGGCCTGGGCCAAGCCCCGGGCTTCAAGATCACGCCCGAGCAGTTCAGCACGCTGCGCGACGTGATCGCGGTGCTGGAGCTGCGCATCGGCGTGGAGACCGAAGCCGCCGCGCTGGCCGCGCAGCGCCGCACCGAGGCCAATGTGGCGGCCATGCGCGTGGCGCTCGATGCGGTGACCAAGGCCGTGGACGAGGGGCGCGATGCGGTGGCCTCGGACTTCCAGTTCCACCTGGAGATTGCGCGCGCCACGCAGAACAGCCACTTTGCCGAGCTCATGGGCACGCTGGGCAGCATGATCATTCCGCGTGCGCGGCTGGAGGCCGGTGACAGCGAGGGCGACCTGCGCCAGTACCTGCGCCGCGTGAACGGCGAGCACGAAAGCATCTACGACGCCATCGTCGCGCAGGACCCCGATGGCGCGCGCGCGGCCATGCGCACCCACCTGGCCAACAGCCGCGAGCGCCGCCGCCGCGCCCAGGCCGAAGCAGGCTGAGCCCCCCGGGGCCTGGCCCCACCCTCCACCCCAGCGACCCAAACCGACGCCCAGCCCCGGCGGGCGCGTCAGTACTAACCCGCAGCACCCGTTTTGGCAATTTGTTGTACGATGACATACAACAAATTGCCAAATGACGGCCACCGCCACCGCCCCGAAAGGCCCGGCGCAGGCCCTTGTATGCCTCATTGCCTGGGAGCCCGTGTCCAATGACCCCACCGAAATGCGCGCCGCCCGCCGGCATGGGACCCCGTGAGGTCAGACATCTGCCTGCGCAGGCCCTTGTGCCCGCCGCAGGCTGAGCAGCGCAGCACCCGTCCCTTTTGCCTTTGCTGGCCCGCGCCCCACCGGCGCAGGGCCGGGCCTGCCCCATCCACCCCAAGGAGCCCATCCGCCGATTCCACCATCCCCCGCTTTCATCAACCCTGAAGAAAACTAGAGACGAGACGAGAGAGACAAAATCCATGCAAAAGAAGCACATTTCCCAGCTGTCCCTGGCCGCCTGCGCGGCACTGCTGGCCGCGGCGCCCACGGCCCAGGCCCAATCGAGCGTGACCCTGTTCACCCTGGTCGACCTCAACGTCAGCCACTACAGCGCGGGCGCGCGTTCGGGCGGCGGCAGCGTGACCTCGATGAACGACGGCACGACCAACGGCCTGAACGGCTCGCGCTGGGGCATCCGCACCGTGGAAGACCTGGGCGGCGGCCTGAAGGCCGGCGTGCTGCTGGAAAACGGATTCAATGCCGACAACGGCACCTTCGGCCAGGGCGGCCGGGCCTTTGGGCGCCAGGGCTTCGTGTGGCTGTCCTCCGCCTCGGTGGGCGAGCTGCGCCTGGGCCGCCAGTACATCCTGGAAGACTCGGTCATGGGCCTGAGCAACCCCTTCACCAACGCCTTGACGCTGAACCCCGGCACCGGCGTGACCAATGCCGGCAAGGCCCTGCCGCTGTGGCTCAATGCGCCGCGCGCCGACAATGTGCTGCAGGTGCAGACCGTGAACTACAGCGGCTTCCAGGCGGCCGCCCAGGTGGCACCCGGCGAGGGCACGGCCGACCGCTTCTACGGCATCAAGCTCAGCTACGCCCAGGGGCCATTCAACAGCGCGCTGTCGTACGAATGGAACCGCTCGCGCACCACGGGTGACAACGTGAACAAGTCGCTCACGGTGGCGGCCAACTACAACTTCGGCGTGGTCAAGGTGCTGGGCGGCGTGCAGCGCAACCGCGACCTGGCCACCACCTCGGTGAACGGTGCCTTCACGGGCAACAACCTCACGGTGACCGGCACCAACACCTTCGCCATGGACCGGAGCGACGGCAGCACCATCGGCGTGGAAGTGCCCGTGGGCTCCTTCGTGCTGCTGGGCGCCAACTACACGCGCGTGAAGTACGCCAACGCAGCCGGCCAGAACGACACCCTGGGCAAGGTCGCCGTGGGTGCGCGCTACGCGCTGTCCAAGAACACCTTCCTGTATGCGTCGGCGTCGCAAGCCACCGGCGGACTCAAGGATTTCATCAGCCAGAAGAGCGTCACGCAGATCGGCGTGCGCACGGCTTTCTAAGGCAACAGAATGGGCCCCCTGCCACCGCACACCGGCAACCGCTGCACAATGCACTGCTTCGCGCAGGCGCCTTGCTGCCGCGACCAGGCCCGTGCGGTGGGCCGGCGGCCCGTTCGGCACTGTTGCCACCACTTTCCCACTACCTGCACCACACCATGCACGCAAACCTGATTGGCGGAACCTGGACCGAAGGCGTCCGCGGCTACCGCAACACCAACCCCTCGGACACCCGCGACGTGATCGGCGACTACGCCGTGGCCAGCCGCGAGCAGGCGCTGGAAGCCGTGTCGGCCGCGCACGCGGCCTTCCCGGCATGGAGCCTGTCCACGCCGCAGCAGCGTTTTGACGTGCTGGATGCCGTGGGCAACGAGATCATCGCGCGCAAGGCCGAGCTGGGCGACCTGCTGGCCCGCGAAGAGGGCAAGACCCTGCCCGAGGCGATTGGCGAAGTGGGCCGCGCAGCCGCCATCTTCAAGTTCTTCGCCGGCGAGGCGCTGCGCCCCGGTGGCGAGGTGCTGCCTTCGGTGCGCCCGGGCGTGGGCATCGAGATCACGCGCGAGCCCCTGGGCGTGATCGGCATCATCACCCCCTGGAACTTCCCTATCGCCATCCCGGCCTGGAAGATCGCCCCGGCCCTGGCCTATGGCAACTGCGTGGTGTTCAAGCCCGCCGAGGTGGTGCCCGGCTCCGCCTGGGCGCTGGCCGACATCCTGCACCGCGCGGGCCTGCCGGCCGGCGTGTTCAACCTGGTGATGGGCCGCGGCTCGGACGTGGGCCAGGTGCTGCTCGAAGACGAGCGCATCGCCGGCGTGAGCTTCACCGGATCGGTGGGCACGGGCCAGCGCGTGGCAGCCGCCTGCGTGCCGCGCGGCGCCAAGGTGCAGTTGGAGATGGGCGGCAAGAACCCCTTCGTGGTGCTCGATGACGCCGACCTCAACGTCGCCGTGGGCGCGGCCATCAACAGCGGCTTCTTCTCCACCGGCCAGCGCTGCACGGCCAGCAGCCGCGTGATCGTGACCGAAGGCATCCACGACCGCTTCGTGGCCGCCATGG